>Ga0265780_10000497_pt1 | contig 60643 bp, 54 predicted proteins | sample P1T30metagenome_FD_192432 | JGI IMG/M metagenome (GOLD analysis project Ga0265780, IMG submission 192432) | Plant litter microbial communities from East Loma Ridge, Irvine, California - P1 T30 | ecosystem: Environmental > Terrestrial > Plant litter > Unclassified | place: USA: California... | reverse complement strand
AGCGGAGTATCCGCCCCGACCGGCCGGTCGGCGTGCATCCCTCGCTGGCGAAGCCGGCCGCCGAGCTCGGCGAGCAGGTCTCGCGGCTGCGCGAGCGTGCGGAGGGCGCCCTCCGTCGCCACGGCAAGAGGGTCCAGGAGAAGCAGCTCGTGCAGAAGCGCCTCGCGGACGCGGCGAGCGGCATCTACGCCCAGACGGCGGTCCTGTCGCGCGCGTCGACGGCCCTGCAGGAGGGCCGGGCCGACTCGGACGCCGAGCGTCGCCTGGCCGTCGACTACTGCCGGGAGTCGGCGCGCGCGGTGTCACGGCATCTGCGCGGTCTCGAGGTCGACGACGATCGACGGGGTGCGGCGCTCGCCGCGGAGACCCGCGCCTCCGGGGGGTACCGCTACACCCTGTGACGGCCGCCCGGGTCGGGAGCGTCTGTCGGGGGTGGGCGGTAGCGTGAGTCCGTGCCCGACTCACCCCTCGACGCGTCCCTCGCCGGTGCCCTGGGCGGGCGCACGGCGACCGCTCTGCAGAAGGCGTTCGGGCTGCGAACGGTCGGCGATCTGCTGACGCACTTCCCGCGCCGGTACGCGCGGCGGGGCGAGCTCACGGCCCTCGACCAGCTCCCCCTCGGCGAGGCGGTCACCATCGTGGCCCAGGTGCTCGACGTCCGAGAGCGCACGATGCGGGCCCGACGCGGGTCGATCCTCGAGGTCCGCATCGGCGACGGGCAGGGCATCCTCACCCTGACGTTCTTCAACCAGGCGTGGCGGGCCCGCGACCTCGTACCCGGGGCCCGGGGCATCTTCGCGGGCAAGGTGGGCGACTACCGCGGGCTGCGGCAGCTGGCTCATCCCGACTACGAGCTGTTCGACGCCTCGCACGAGGCCGTCGCCGGGGTGGGCGACGCCGAGGCGCAGAAGTGGGCGCGTCAACCGATCCCGATCTATCCGGCCAGCGCGTCCGTCGCCTCGTGGCAGGTCCAGAAGTCGGTCGAGGTGCTGCTCGACGGCCTGCCTCCTATCGATGACGTCGTGCCCGCGTCCGTGCGCGCCGAGCTCGAGCTGATGCCCGTCGCCGAGGCGTACGAGCGCATCCACCGCCCCGAGACCGACCGCGACCATCTGCGGGCCCGAGACGCCCTCCGTTTCGACGAGGCGTTCGTGCTGCAGAGCGCACTGCTCCAGCAGCGTGCGCTCGTCCGGCGCTCGGCGGCGACGCCGCGGCGGGCCGCCCCCGACGGCATGCTGGCCGCCTTCGACGCGGCGCTGCCGTTCGACCGGACGGGCGATCAGCGGCTCGTCGGCGACGAGATCACCCGCGACCTCGAGGCCGACGTGCCGATGAACCGGCTCGTCCAGGGCGAGGTCGGCTCGGGCAAGACCCTCGTCGCCCTGCGGGCCATGCTCGCCGTCGCCGAGAGCGGGGGGCAGTCGGCGCTCCTCGCCCCGACCGAGGTCCTGGCGTCGCAGCATCTCCGGTCGATCACCGCCACCCTCGGCCCCGATCTCGCCGCGCGACTCCGGCCGACGCTGCTGACCGGGCAGATGACCACGGCCCAGCGCAAGAAGGCGCTGCTGTCGATCGTGAGCGGTCAGGCGCACATCGTCGTCGGCACGCACGCCCTGATCAGCGAGACCGTCGGGTTCTTCGATCTCGGTCTCGTCGTCGTCGACGAGCAGCACCGCTTCGGCGTCGAGCAGCGCGAGGCCCTGCGCAAGAAGGGTGCGACCCCGCCGCACGTCCTCGTGCTCACGGCGACGCCGATCCCGCGCACGGTGGCGATGACCGTGTTCGGCGACCTCGACATCTCGACCATCGCCGAGCTGCCGAAGGGCCGACGTCCCATCGAGTCGTTCGTCGTGCCGCTCGCCGACCACCCGGGCTGGGTCGACCGCGTCTGGCAGCGGTCGGCGGAGGAGATCCGGGCGGGCCGTCAGGTCTTCGTCGTCTGCCCCGCCATCGACGCGGCGACGAGCGAGCCGGGCGACGAGGCGGAGCCCGCCTCCGGCTCGGACGCCGAGACCGACGGAGCCGAGCGACCCGCGGCCCCGCCCCGGGCGAGCGTCTAGGCGGTCCTCGCCCTGACGGCGTCCCTGCCCGTCCTCGAGGGTCTCGTCATCGAACCCCTGCACGGCCGCATGTCGTCCGACGAGAAGGACGACGTGATGCGGCGCTTCGCGGCGGGCGCGATCGACATGCTCATCGCCACCACGGTCATCGAGGTCGGGGTCGACGTCCCGAACGCCTCGACCATGGTCGTCCTCGACGCCGACCGGTTCGGCGTCTCGCAGCTCCACCAGCTGAGGGGGCGGGTGGGTCGTGGCGGGCACGCCGGGCTCTGCCTGCTCGTGACCTCGGCCCCGAGCGACACCGTCGCCCGCGAACGCGTCGACGCGGTGGCCTCGACGCTCGACGGCTTCGAGCTCGCCCAGGTCGACCTCGACCTCCGGCGGGAGGGCGACGTCCTCGGCGACCTCCAGTCGGGCGGCCGCTCGTCGCTCCGTCTGCTCCGGGTCGCGCGCGACGGCGACCTCATCGGTCTGGCGCGCGAGCACGCGTCCGAGGTGCTCGACGCCGACCCGCGCCTCCTCGACCACCCCGCCCTCGCCGCGGCCATCGCCAGGCGGCTCGACGACCGCGGTCGCGAGGCCATGGGCAAGAACTGAGCCCTCGGGCGTCGTCCGGCGGATGCTCGGCCAACCTCCCGGGCCGGGCCGCTACTGTGTGGCCATGAGCAGGATCGCCGTCGTCCCGGGGTCGTTCGACCCGGTCACCCTCGGTCACGTCGACGTGATCGCCCGGGCGGCCAACATCTTCGACGAGGTCCACGTCCTCGTCGTCCACAACCCCGACAAGTCGGCGCTCCTGCCCTTGGCGCAGCGGGTCTCGCTCCTGACTGCCGCACTCCGCGACGCCGGGCTGCCCGAGAGCGTCAGCGTGCACAGCTGGAGCATGGGGCTGCTCGTCGACTACTGCACCGACGTCGGCGCCAGCGTCCTCGTCAAGGGGATCCGATCGCAGGTGGACGTCGCCTACGAGACGCCGATGGCGATCATGAACCGGAGCCTGGCCGGCGTCGAGACGGTCTTCCTGCTGCCCGACCCCGCCCATGCCCACGTCTCCAGCTCGCTCGTCCGTCAGGTCGCGGGGCTCGGCGGCGACGTGTCGCCGTACGTGCCGCGGGTCGTCGCGGAGTACCTCCAGACCACCTGAGGCCGACGCGGCAGCCCGAGCACCGCCTCCTCGGGGGCGACCGCTCCGAACACCGCTCGACGCCCCGCCCCGCAGCACCCGCGCACCCCTTCGTCAGAGAGCACGCCGATGACCACGACCAGCCGACCCGCCGACCTGGCGGATGCCGCCCACGACGACGTCGGGCTCATGCCGCTCGCCGAGGTGCAGCAGCGCGCCCGGGGGATCCTCGAGGCCATCGGCACGGTCATCGACGGCAAGGACGGCGCCATCGGCACGGCCCTGACCGTCCTGCTCGCGGAGGGGCACCTCCTCATCGAGGACGTCCCCGGCGTCGGCAAGACCCAGCTCGCGCGCGCTCTGGCCAAGGCCGTCGACGCGACGGTGACGCGCATCCAGTTCACCCCCGACCTGCTGCCGAGCGACATCACGGGCGTGTCCGTCTTCGACCGGCCCTCGGGCGGGTTCGAGTTCAAGCCCGGCCCGGTGTTCGCGAACGTCGTCATCGGAGACGAGATCAACCGGGCATCGCCGAAGACGCAGTCGGCCCTGCTCGAGAGCCTGGAGGAGCGCCAGGTCACCGTCGACGGCATCACGCACCCCCTGCCCGATCCGTTCCTCGTCGTCGCGACGCAGAACCCGGTGGAGATGGAGGGCACGTACTCGCTCCCGGAGGCGCAGCGCGACCGGTTCATGGCCCGGATCTCGCTCGGCTACCCCGATGCCGAGAGCGAACTGCGCATGGTCCAGCAGCGCGAACGCGTCAGCCCCCTCGACGTCCTGAAGCCCCTCGTCACGCTCGTCGACCTGCGGCGGATGATCGCGTCCGTCCGCGCCGTGTACACCGCCGAGGCGGTCGAGCGGTACGCCGTGGCGCTCGTGCAGGCCACCCGGGTCCACCCCGACGTGCGACTCGGCGCGAGCCCTCGGGCGACGCTGCAGCTCATGCGGGCGGCGAAGTCGTGGGCGGCTCTCAGCGGTCGCGAGTTCGTCGTGCCCGACGACATCGACGCGATGAGCGGTCCCGTGCTCGGACACCGCATCATCCTCGCCGGCCGGGCGGGCGCCGGCGCGGTGTCGGCCGCCTACGACGTCGTGGCCGACGTCGTCGCGTCGACGCCCGTCCCGCTCGGCGACGCGCGCTGATCGTGGTCGACGGCCCGCAGGCACCACCCGCTCCGCGGGCGAGTGAGCCGCGGCGTGCGGAGGCCGCGCGACGTCTCTCGCCGACCCGCGGCGGAGTCCCGCGACCCACCCTGCGCGGGGGAGCGGTCGTCGGGGCCGGTCTCGCCCTGATCGTCCTGGGGACGATCCTGCCGGCACCGGCGCTGGTCTTCGCCGGCACCACGCTGGTCGTCCTCGTCGTGGCGGTGCTCGTCTCGCTCCTCCTCCGCCGGCCCCGGCTCGTCGTGACCCGCCGCTTCTCGCCCGACCGCGGCGTGGCGGGCTGGTCGGTCGACGAGACCGTCACCCTGACGGCCACGGGCGGCGCCGCCGGGACGATGGGGATCCGCGACGACGTCGGCTGGCGCCGGACCCGGCCCTCCGAGGCCGTGGGCATCGCGCTCGTGCCGGGCCGCGCCTCCTCGGCGGTGTTCCGTCACGACGGTCTGCCGCGCGGTCGGCACCGGGTGGGCCCGCTGCACGTCGACCTCATCGAGTCGTTCGGGGTGGCCCGCCGCCGGGTCGTGGCACCGGGCGTGGCCGAGCTGATCGTCGTCCCCGAGGTCCACGAGCTCGGGGGAGGCGCCGAGTCGCGCGCCCTCGGCGACGGTGCGCGGCGGCAGCGCGAGCAGAGCCTCGCCGGCGGGGACGACGACCCCGTGACCCGGCAGTACCGACGAGGCGACCCCATGCGACGGGTGCATTGGAAGGCCTCGGCCCGGCACGACGAGCTCATGGTCCGGCAGGAGGAGCAGCACGGTCTGCCGAGCGCGCGGCTCGTCCTGGCCGTCGCGGCCGACGGCTGGTCCGACTCGCACCCGGGGCCCGACGGACGGAGCGCCAGCGAGGCCTTCGAGTGGGCGGTCTCGGTCGTCGCGAGTCTCGGCGTCGAATCCGGTCGGAGCGGTTCGGTGACGCAGGTGACGACCCCCGCCGGCGACCTGCTGGCCCGGCACGACCCCGACTCCCCGTCCGCCTACCTCGAGGCGCTCGCCGACCTCGCGCTGGACGATCTCCGGCGGATCGACCTCCGGGCCGGGGGAGCCGGCGTCGTCGCGGCGCCTCCCGCGCCCCGCGAACCCGTCGTGGCCGTCGTCTCGGGCCTCCGCGCCGCCGAGATCGAGGCGCTCGGCCGCTCGCGGGCCGTCGGCTCGTCGGCCGTCGCCCTCGTCGTGTCGCCGCCGCTCGGGTTCCGAGAGACGTCGCCCGTCGGCGGGGAGCGCGCGGACGACGATCTGGGTCCCGACGACGTCGCCGACGCGCTCCGCGAGGCGGGCTGGCGGGTCGTGACCGCGACGTCGGGCGATCCCGTGTCCGACGTCGTCGTCGGGGCGGGGCTGCTCCATGACTGACGCGTCGCCGCGGCGCCCGGTCGTGAGGGTCCCCGCCGGGACGTGGCAGCCGACCCTCGTCGCCTGGCTCGTCTTCGTCGCGGCCCTCGCCAGCCTCCAGCCTCTCTTCGTCGGCGCCGGGTGGTGGCTCGCCGCGACGTCGGTGTCCGCCGCCGTCCTGGGGGTCTCCCTCGCGGCGCGTCGTCTCCGGGCGCCCTCGTGGGTCGCCTGGATCGTCGGCGCGGTGGCCGGGTCCGCGCTGACCTGCGCATTCGTGTCGGGCGGCACGGCCGTGCTCGGGGTGATCCCCACCTCGGCCACGCTGCAGCGCGTGCGCGACCTCGCCGATCAGGCCGAGGCGGCGATCGTGGCCGAATCGGCGCCGCTCGACGTCTCCGACGGCGTCCTCGCGACCGTCCTGGTGTCGGTGCTGGCCGCCTCCATCATCATCGACCTCGTGTCGTCCGTCGGTCAGCTGCCGGCGTTCTCGGGGATCGTCGCCGTCGTGGTGCTCGCCGTCCCCGCCTTCGTGCCCGGCGTCACCACGAGCTGGCCCGCCGTCGCCGTGACCGTCCTGCTCTTCCTCGTGCTGCTGGCTCTGGCGACCGGGCGTCGTCCGACCGTCGGCGGTCTCGTCGGCGGCGTCGCGGCCGTGGCGGTGGCCGGTGTGCTGACTGCGACCGTGCCTCTCGGCGGGGTGGCCCCGCTCAGCGGCTCGGGAGGGTCCGGTCTCGGGCTGGCGACGGGCGTCAACCCGATCGTCGACCTCGGCGACGACCTGCGCCGAGGCGCCCCCGTCACGGTGCTGACCTACCGGTCGTCGGACGCCGACGGGGACTACCTCAAGCTCGTCGACCTGGTCGACTTCTCCGGTCGGTCGTGGAGCCCCGCCGAGGGCGACCCCGATCCCGAGGCGAGTCTCGACAGTCTCCCCGCCGCGCCCGGCATCGCCGACGGCACCGACCGGCGCGAGGTGACCACCGAGATCGATGTGGGTTCGCTGCGCAGCCCGTACCTGCCCCTGCCCGTGCCGGCGACGAGCGTCGAGGGCGTCGACGACGAGTGGGGGGTCGTCGTCGAGTCCGGCGTGACGGTCCGCAGCACCTCGACCGGGACCCAGGGCCTCGAGTACACCGTCGAGAGCTCGCCCGTCGATCCGAGTCGCGAGCAGGTCGTCGCGTCGCTCGCCGACGAGGGCGCCGCGATGGCCGAGTACCTGTCGACCGACGGGGTCCCGCAGAGCGTCGTCGACCTCGCGGCCGAGGTCACCGCCGACACGCCCAACGCGTTCGACGCGGCCGTGGCGCTGCAGAGCTTCTTCCGCGACGGCGACTTCGTCTACTCCGAGGACACCCCCGTCGACGAGGGCTACGACGGCAGCGGGCTCGACGCCGTGCAGACGTTCCTCCAGGTGCGCAGCGGCTACTGCGTGCACTTCGCGTCGTCGATGGCGGTCATGGCCCGCACGATCGGCATCCCGTCGCGCGTCGCCGTGGGGTTCCTGCCCGGCGAGTCGACCGGCTTCGGCGCCGACGCCGAGCGCCGGGTCAGCAGCGACGATCTGCACACCTGGCCCGAGCTGTACTTCGAGGGCCTCGGCTGGGTCCCGTTCGAACCGACCGTCGGGCTCGGCAGGCCGCAGTCCTACCTCCAGCCGACGGGGGTCGAGCCCACCGCGGCGCCCTCGGCGGACGACGCCGCGACCCCGACGCCGTCCGCCGACGACGCGCCCGCCGAGTCCGCGACGCCCACTCCGACGACCGATGCGACCGATCCGACGGCATCCGGGTCCGCCTCCGGCCAGGCGGGTCGCGGGCTCGAGGCGACGGGTCTGATCGTGGTCGCCCTCCTCGCGCTCGTCCTCGTCGTCCCCTCGGGGCTCCGGGCCGGGCGCCGTCGTCGCCGTCGGTCCGTCGCGCCGCCCGACGTCGGTCTGGCCGCCTGGCGCGAGGTCGTCGACACCGGAGCCGATCTCGGCGTCGCACCGCCTCGCGGGGCCACGCCGACGGCGACGGCCCGTGCCCTCGCCGAGCGGCTCGCCCGAGGGCAGGGGGCCGAGGAGGCGCGGCTCGCCCTCGACCGGCTCGTCTCCGCCCTGCAGACCGAGCGCTTCGGCGGGGTGGCCGCGGGGGAGTCCGCGTGGTCAGACGCCGCGCTCGTCGTCGCGGGTCTCCGATCGTCGTCGACGTCGCGCGAGCGCCTCGTGGCCCGGCTGGCGCCGAGGTCGCTGATCGCGCCTTCCCCAGCGGGAAACGGCCTGACGGCGTAAACTCGTCTCTCGTGCCTCATTTCATCCAGACCCCCTACACGCTCCCGGTGTACGACCTCATGCATCGTCCGGGGGAGATGCGCGAGCGGAACCTCGACGTCGTCGTCCCGGAGCGACTCGGCGAGGGCCAGATCGCCGTCGCCGCGGGTGACACGCTGCGTCTCGACGTGCGGCTCGAGGGTCTGCACGACGGCATCCTCGTGTCGACGCACGTGTCCGGTACCGCCACGGGCGAGTGCAGTCGGTGCCTGAAACCCCTCTCCGAGCCTGTCGAAGTCGATTTCGCCGAGCTTTTCGCGTACGCTGTCGACGAAGCTTTTGACTATCAGGTTCACGACGACCACGTGGATCTTGAACCTGTGGTCAGAGACGCAGTGGTTCTGTCACTGCCCTTCCAGCCGGTGTGTCGGCCGGATTGTCCTGGACTCGACCCGGTGACGGGTGAACGGATCGAGGACATCGACGACTACCAGCCTCGCGAGAGCATCGACCCCCGTTGGTCCGCTCTCACGGGGTTCCAGGCTGAATCGGCACCTGCCGAGGGCTCGCCCGACTCCGACTCACGTCGGTAGGGGTGGCCGGCGGCCCGACCGGGTCGCACCACACCACCGCGTCACCCACCAGTCAGACCAGGCCCCCTGCGGGGGAGCCGCAAGAGAGAAGAGATGCTCATGGCCGTTCCCAAGAGGAAGCAGTCACGCTCGAACACGCACGCCCGCCGCTCGCAGTGGAAGGCCGCGCCCGTTCAGCTCGTCAAGACCATCGAGAACGGCAAGGTCACCTACAGCCTCCCGCACCGTGCGAAGGTCGTCGAGGACAGCGCCGGCACCGCCCTGTACATGGAGTACAAGGGCCGCAAGGTCGCCGACGTCTGAGCACTCCCCTCGTGATCACGTCCTCCTCGGCGGTGTCGAGATGACGACCACTCCCGATCAGCCCGTGTCGAGCCTCCGTGCCGACCGGGCTGATCTGCTGTCGCGCCTCGACATCGACATCCGCCCCGAGCTGCTCGACCTCGCGCTGACGCACCGTTCGTTCGCGTACGAGCACGGCGGCATCGCGAACAACGAGCGTCTCGAGTTCCTGGGCGACTCCATCCTCGGGCAGGCCGTGACGGTCATGCTGTTCACCGCGAACCCCGATCTCGACGAGGGCGACCTCGCGAAGCGACGCGCCAGTCTCGTCAGCACGGTGGCACTCGCCGAGGCGGCCCGAGCGATCGGTCTCGGTGCCCACCTCCGGCTCGGCCGGGGCGAGGAGCTCACGGGCGGTCGCGACAAGCCGTCGATCCTCGCCGACACCGTCGAGGCGATCATCGGCGCCACCTACCTCGACGCCGGCGGCGACACGGCGACGGCCCTCGTCCTCCGGCTGATCGCGCCCCTCCTCGACGATCCGGACCGCTTCGGTGCGGCGATGGATCCGAAGACCAGCCTGCAAGAGCTGGCGGCGGCCCTCGGCCGGGGGATGCCGAGCTATCACGTCACCGACAGCGGCCCCGACCACGACAAGCGCTTCCATGCCACGGTCCGCCTCGGCGGAGACGACGTGGCGACCGGCGTCGGCAGCAGCAAGAAGCAGGCCGAGATGGCCGCAGCGCTCGAGTCGTGGACTCTGCTGAGCAGCCCCTCCGACGGTCTCTGACCGGTGCCCGAGCTCCCCGAGGTCGAGGTCGTCCGCGCCGGACTGCAGCCCGTGGTCGCGGGCGCGGTGATCACCGGCGTCGACGTCCTCGACCACCGGTCGCTGAAGCGGCATCACGGCCCGTCCGACGACTTCGTCGACCGGCTCGTCGGGGGCACGATCGACGCGGCCGTCCGTCGAGGCAAGTTCCTCTGGTTCCCCTTCGAGCCGGCGGCTCCGCACGAGCATCCGCTGGCCCTGGTCGCGCATCTCGGCATGAGCGGTCAGGTGCTCCTCCGCAGCCGCGACGCGGAGCCCGACCGCCTCATGCGCATCCGCCTCGACGTCGACAGCCCGGCGCTCGGTCCCGTCCGTCTCGCATTCGTCGATCAGCGCATCTTCGGCTCGATGGCGCTCGACGAGACGGTGCCCACCCTCGACGGGCGAGCTGCGGGCTTCTCGGCGCCGCGCCTCCTCGGCTCGCCCTCGTCGGAGGCAGCCGCCGCCGCGCAGCAGACCGCCGGGCAGCAGGCCGCCGTGCAGCAGGCCGCCGTGCAGCAGGCCGCCGCGCAGTCGCACGCCGCTGCGCAGCACGCCGCCGCCGGCGGGCAGACGGACGCCCCCGCCTGGGCGATCCGGGTGCCGCGGCAGGTCTCGCACATCGCCCGCGATCCGCTCGACCCGGCCTTCGACGAGGCCCGGGTGATCACCCGTCTGCTCGCCCGGAGGACCGGCGTCAAGCGCGCCCTCCTCGATCAGGGTCTGCTGAGCGGGGTCGGCAACATCTACGCCGACGAGAGCCTCTGGGCAGCGCGCGTGCACCCCGAGCAGCCGACGGCGTCGTTCTCGAGGGCCCGGGCGCGGGTGCTGCTCGCCGAGGTGCGTGCGGTGCTGCTCAGGGCGCTCGGCGAGGGCGGCACGAGCTTCGACGCGCAGTACGTCAACGTCAACGGCCAGTCCGGCTACTTCGCGCACAGTCTCGCGGCGTACGGGCAGCAGGGGCGCCCCTGCCCCCGCTGCGGCACCGCCATCGTGCGCGAGGCGTTCATGAACAGATCGAGCCACCTCTGCCCCCGCTGCCAACGCGTGCACGGCTCTCCCCGCACCTAGTCTTGAGCGCAGGTCACCCCCGCAGACAGGACCCGAGGAGGCGCGGCGCATGCACCTGAAGAGCCTCACGCTCAAGGGCTTCAAGTCGTTCGCGTCGCCGACGACGTTCGCGTTCGAGCCCGGCGTCACGTGCGTGGTGGGGCCGAACGGCTCGGGCAAGAGCAACGTCGTCGACGCCCTCGCGTGGGTGATGGGCGAGCAGGGGGTCAAGAACCTCCGCGGCGGCAAGATGGAGGACGTCATCTTCGCCGGCACGTCCACCCGCGGCCCGCTGGGGCGCGCGCAGGTCGTGCTGACGATCGACAACGCCGACGGGGCCCTGCCGATCGACTACACCGAGGTGACGATCAGCCGCACGCTGTTCCGCAACGGCGGCAGCGAGTACGCGATCAACGGCGAGGGCTGCCGCCTGCTCGACGTGCAGGAGCTCCTGAGCGACTCGGGTCTCGGCCGCGAGATGCACGTGATCGTGGGGCAGGGGCAGCTCGACGCGGTGCTGCGGGCGACCCCGGAGGAGCGGCGGGGCTTCATCGAGGAGGCCGCGGGGATCCTCAAGCACCGCCGGCGCAAGGAGAAGACCCTCCGCAAGCTCGATGCGATGCAGGCCAACCTGACCCGGCTGAGCGATCTCGCCGGCGAGATCCGTCGGCAGCTGAAGCCCCTGGGCCGGCAGGCCGAGATCGCCCGCGAGGCGCAGACCATCGCGGCTGTCGTCCGAGACGCCCGCGCGCGCCTGCTCGCCGACGAGGTCGTCGCGCTGACCCGCGTGCTGTCGGCGCGGTCGAGCACCGAGGCCGAGCACCGGGCCGAGCGCGGGACGCTGACCGCGAGGCTCGACGAGCTCGGTGCGGCCGAGCAGCGTCTGGAGGAGGCCATGGTCGGCGACGACGTCGATCGGGCGCGGCGGGTCGCGTTCGAGCTGGAGTCCGTGCACGAGCGGCTGCGCAGTCTCGCGAGTCTCGCCCGGCAGCGCCTGCAGCTTCTCGCCCAGCAGGCCGAGCAGCCGGCCGCCGTCACGACCGTCTCGGAGAGCATGGTCGCCGACGCGCGCGACGAGGCGGAGCGTCTGCAGGGCGACGTCGCCGCCGCCACCGCCGCGGTCGAGCGGGCCCGGGCCGGGCTCGCGACGGCGCGCCGCGCCCTCGATGCGCTCGACGACGAGATCTCGGCTCAGAGCGCGCTCGTCTCGAAGCACGATCTCGAGGCCGGTCGGCTGCGATCGGCTCTCGACCTCGCGCGGTCCGAGCTCGCGGCGGTCCGCGGCGAGCGTCTGCGTCACGAGGCCGCTCTCGCGGCCGCCGAGACCCGGCGCGACACCGCACGGTCCGAGCTCGACTCCCTCGACGACGAGGCGCCGGAGGGCGACGGCGTCGACCACCGCGCGGTGCAGGCCGAGGCCGAGCGCGAGGCCGCCGACCTGACCCTCCGCGTCGACGGGCTGCGCGACCGTCTGCACGTCGCCGAACGGGAGCGCGACGCGCTCGCGGCACGGCGCGCGGCTCTCGCGATGGCGCTCGACGGCGACGACGGCGGGGCGGCTCTGCTGCAGGCCGATCGGGACGGCGTGCGGGGTCGCTTCGCCGATCACGTCCAGGTGCGCCCCGGGTTCGAGGCGGCGGTCGCCGCAGCGCTCGGCACCCTGGTCGACTCCGTGCTCGTCGACGACTCCACCGCCGCGTTCGACGCCCTGGCCCACGCGACCGCAGCCGAGCTGGGTCGGATCGAGGTCGTGGTGGCCGAGCCCGAGAGACGCGTCGTCGCTCTCGACGCGGTGCTCCCGACCGGGGTCGTGACCGCGATGTCGGTCGTCACCGCGCCTCCCGGCGTCCTCGGTCTGCTCGCGGGCACCGTCATCGCCGACGACCTGGTCGTCGCGCGAGCCGCTCGGGCGACGCTGGTGGATCACCCGGCGCCCGTCACGGTCATCACGCGGTCGGGCGAGGTCCTCACCGACTACGTGCTGCGCGGCGGTTCCGGTGCCGAGCGCTCGCGACTCGAGCTCGCGGCCGAGCGCGACGCCGCGGCCGAGGGCCTGGCCGCGGTCGAGGCGTCGCTCGCGGAGCTCGTCCCCGAACACGACGAGGCTCGGCGTCGGCTCGCCGAGGTGCGCGCCGCCGCCGCCGAGGCCGGACGTCGAGCGACCACCGAGGAGGCGCGGGTCGTCGACCACGAGCAGCGTCTCGGTCGTCTGCGCGCCCGGTCCGACGCCGCCGAGGCCGAGGTCGAGCGCCTGCGGGGAGCGCTGAGCGTGGCGACCCGGTCGGCCGACGAGGCCTCGGTCGTCGTCGAGGCGGCCGTGGCCGCGCACGAGACCCATGCCGCGCGCCCGCGCCCGCTGCTCGACGTGTCGGCGCGGCAGGGCCTGCTCGACGAGGTCGAGGCCGCCCGGGCCGACGAGGTCGAGCGGCGGGTCGTGCTCGAGACGGTCCGGGAGCGCGTGCGCGCCGAGACGGCGCGGGCCGGGACCCTGCAGCGGCAGCTCGACGAGCAGCGCCTCGAGGCCGAGCGGACGGCCCGACGAGCCGTCGTCCGGCAGCGGCAGATGGCGTCCACGTCGGCGGTGCTGTCCGCGCTGCCCCCCACCGTCGACGCGGTCGCCCGGTCGCTCGACGAGGCGCGCCAGGGGCTCGCCGAGGCCGAGCGCGCCCGGGCCGGGCGGAACGACGAGCTCGCCGGTCTCCGCCGGGAGGCGCGGGTCGTCCGGGACCGCCTCGACACCGTCACCGAGAGCGTCCACGGTCTCGAGATGGAGCTCCACGAGAAGCGCCTGCATCTCACCGGTCTGCTCGAGCGGGCGGCGTCGGGTCTCGGTCTCGTCGAGGACGTCCTGGTCGCCGAGTACGGCCCCGACGTGCCCGTGCCCGGGCCGGACGGATCGTCGTCCGCGTTCGACCGGCCCGAGCAGGAGGTCCGACTCGCGGCCGCCGAGAGGAAGCTGGCCCGGCTGGGCCGGGTCAACCCGCTGGCCCTCGAGGAGTTCGCGGCGCTCGAGCAGCGTCACGCGTTCCTCAGCGATCAGCTGACCGATCTGACCCGCACGCGCGCCGATCTCCTGACGATCATCGACGAGATCGACCAGACGATGCAGACGATCTTCGGCAGCGCCTTCGACGACACGCAGGCGGCGTTCGACCGGGTGTTCCCGATCCTCTTCCCCGGCGGCAGCGGGTCGCTCCAGCTGACCGACCCCGACGACCTGCTGACCACCGGCATCGAGGTGACCGTGCGACCGGCGGGCAAGAAGATCGAGCGGCTGTCGCTGCTGTCGGGCGGCGAGCGGTCGCTGGCCGCCGTGGCACTGCTCATCGCCATCTTCAAGGCGAGGCCGAGCCCGTTCTACATCATGGACGAGGTGGAGGCCGCGCTCGACGACGCCAACCTCGGCCGGCTCCTCGCGATCTTCGAGGACCTCCGCGAGTCGAGCCAGCTCATCGTCATCACGCACCAGAAGCGCACGATGGAGATCGCGGACGCCCTGTACGGCGTCTCGATGCGCCAGGACGGCGTCAGCGCCGTCGTCGGGCAGCGGGTCGTGACCGAGCGCTCGACCGGCTGACGCCCCCGGTCGACGACCCGCGCCTCCCGATCCGAGGAGGCGCGGGTCGAGTCGGTCGCCGCGCCGTCACGACGCGCGCGGCCCGCCTCCCGTGCCCGGCGCCACGCCGATGGCCCAGGCTGTCGGCGGGGGAGCGCCGTTCAGCACCCACTCGCCCACGATCCGCCGCTTGAAGACCTGCGGGTTGTGCGACGCGACCGTGCGCGCGTTCCGCCAGTGACGGTCGAGGGCGGCGTCGACCGAGACCCCCGAGGCGCCGAGGGCGTCGAACAGATGCGATGCGGCCGCCGGAACGGCGTCGCTCAAGACGGTCTGGGCCCGGTAGACGTCGGCGCCGGCCCGGGCGACGAGATCGTCGAGGCCGGCGGGGCGGGCGCCGTCGCGCGAGGCCACGGCGACGCGTTCGACCGCCTCGGCTCCGCGGCGGAGGAGCGCCTCGGCCGTGAACGCCGTCGCCGAGAGCTCGCCGACGACGGCCTGCAGCTGCGGGTCGTCGCGACCGCGGTCGGCGTTGCCGTGGCTGTACACCCGGCTGCGGCCCGTGACGTTCGCCACCGCGTCGCGCACGACGGCCCGCGCGATCCCGGTGAGGACGGCGTTCAGCACGAGCTGGAAGAACGGCGTCTGGTGCGGGGCGCGCTCGATGCCGTCGAAGACGTGCTCGGGTCGCACCACCGCCCCGTCGAAGACGACGGTGCCGGTGCCCGTGTGGCGTTGACCGAAGCCGTCCCAGTCGTCGAGCACGGTGACGCCGGGCTGGTCGACGCGGACGGCGACGGCCGTGTCGGGCAGGCCGTCGCGACCGACGGTGACGTCGGTCCAGTCGGCGTAGAGGGTGCCCGTCGTGTAGTACTTCGCGCCGTGCACGGTGAGCGTCCCGTCGGGCGCCTCGACGAGACGGGTCGCCGTCGTGCCGAGGGCCGCCGTGCCCCGCTCGCTCCAGGCGTTGCCGATCAGCTCGCCGTCGGCGATGCGTCGCAGCCAGTCGTCGCGGGCGGGGGACGGGGCGAACGAGCGCTGGTCCTCCACGAACTCGAGATGCCCGCGCAGGGCGTGCGCGACGTTCGAGTCGGCCTCGGCCAGCTCGCCGAGGAGGTCGATGGCGTCGGCGAGGCCGAGACCGAGACCGCCGTGCGACACGGGGACGGTGATCGCGCCGAACCGCGCCTCCTGCAGATCCCGGAGGGCCCGTCTCGGCAGCTCGCGCCGTCGCTCGCGGTCGGCGGCCCCGTCGGCGATGCGCGCGAACAGGTCGGCGAACCGCGCCCGGGCCGACTCGAGGTCGAGGGGCGCGCGGGTCACGTCGACGGCGCTCACGTGTAGAGGGACAGCGGCTGGAGGACCCCGGTCAGGAAGTGCGCGCCGACCTCGAGCCGCTTGTAGTCGACGGGGTCGTGAAGACTGTGCGTCCGTGCATTCCGCCAGTACAGATCGAGACCCACCGAGCTGCGGGTCGAGCTCGACCCGGTCGCCTCGAAGACTCGCGACGTGGCGTCCGTCGCGAGATCGCTCGAGACCACCTTCACCTTGGCGATCTCGATGGCCAGCGCTCCGCGCGACTCGGCCGTGACGCCGTCGCCCTTCGCCGTCTCCGCGTCGAAGAGCACGCCGACCCGGTCGGCCAGGGCCTCGACCGCGGCCGCCTGCGCGACCAGCTCGCCGTAGAGGCGCCGCACGAACGGATCCTCGGCGTAGCGCTCGGCATCGCTGAGGAACCAGGCGTTCGGGCGGGCGATCGTGATGTCACGAGCGGCCGCCAGCGCCCCCTCGGCGAGACCGAGGTACAGGTTGCCGAATCCCAGCTGGATCGCGGCGGTGATGAGCGTCGAGAACGGCTCGCCGTCGAGGGCGCCCAGCACGTCGGAGGGCTCGACGCGCACGTCGGTGAAGCGCACGCTGCCGGAGGCGCTCTGCCGCTGGCCGAGGGCGTCCCAGTCGCCGAGGTGCTCCACCCCGTCGGCGTGCGAGTCGATGACGAAGGCGATCACGTCGCCCTCGCGCTCGCCGCCCGTGACCACGGCGTTGACGAGCGCCCGGTCGCCGGACGAGACGCCGGTCGAGAAGCGCTTGAGGCCGTCGAGGCGGTACCCGTCGCCGTCGGGTCGCAGGCGGAGGTCGGGATCGACGGGGTTCACCGAGTCGCCCCAGAGCCAGCGTCCCTCGATGGTCCGCCGGTAGAAGCGCTCCCGCTCGGCGGCGGGCGCGCTCGTGGCGATGTTCGCGACGTTGACGTAGTGGTAGAGCAGCAGCTGCGCCAACGAGCCGTCGGCCCGGGCCAGGATGCGCACCACTCGGAACGCGGTCTGCCAGTGCGCTCCGCCCCCGCCGAAGGCCGCCGGGTCGAGGAGGGTCACGAGACCGCTGGCCCGCAGGGGCTCGAGCTCGGTCGTGGGGTCGGCCCCGCGGCGGTCCCGCTCGAGCACGTCGCGGGCCAGGACGGCGGCGACGTCGAGGGCGACGGCCGTCCAGCGCGCGAGCTCGTCGGCGTCGGCGACGCCGGTCCAGTGGCTGCGCGGCGGGGTCGCGGCGTCGGGGGGAGCAGGTGCGGGGGACGGTGTCGGCGGGTTCAGCAGATCGGTCATCCGTGGCCTCCAGTCGTGGGTGTAGTCGGTCACGCTAGGGCCGCCCCCGATCGCGGCGGACGCCCGTTACGCCCCGTGACCCCCTGTGACCGTGCATGGCGCCGGGTCTTCCCGGCGCCCTCGCGCACCCTCCAGGATGTGGCCACCGCGGTGGACCGCCGCGTCGACATCCCTGGCCCGCCGGCCTCCCGCACCCCGAGGACATCATGACCGTGACCCGCCCCGCTCGACTCGCCCCCGTCGTCGCCGCCGCCCTCGGCGTCGTCCTCGTCCTCACCTCCTGCTCGCTGAAGACCTCGACGGCCGACGCCGACGACGCGCCGGCGCCCGCTGCCGCGACGGCGGGAACGGCCGACGTGCCGAGCCTCGAGGGCAAGACCGTCGGGGTCGCGGCCAAGGACGTCGTCCACGACTTCAGCCGCATCGTCTACGAGAACGTGCAGGACCGCGTCGAGGCGCTCGGCGGCACCGTCGTCGCCACGCAGGCCGAGGCGAAGGACGACAAGCACGTCAGCGACATCGACGCCCTCCTCTCGCGCGACGTCGACGCGATCGTGGTCATCCTCGGCGACGCCACCACGCTCGCCCCCGAGCTCGAGAAGGTCCACGAGGCGGGCATCCCCCTGTTCACCATCGACAACGTCAGCGAGTTCAGCGAGAACAACGTCACGAGCGACAACTGGCAGATCGGCTCCACCCTCGCGCGGACGATCGCGGAGGACATCGGGGGCGAGGGCAGGATCCTCGTCTTCAACGGGTTCCCGGGCGTCGCCCCCTGCCGCATCCGCTACGACGAGCTGTCGCTCGTGCTGAAGGACTACCCGGGCATCGAGCTGATCACCCCCGAGCTGCAGGACAAGTACGTCGGCACCATCGAGGACGCCAAGCAGCAGGTCACCGACGCGCTGCAGCGGTACCCGGAGGGGGAGATCCAGGCGATCTGGTCGTGCTGGGACACCCCTCAGATCGGGGCCGCGCAGGCCGTCGACGCGGCGGGCCGTGACGAGATCCGGATCTACGGGGTCGACGCCGACCAGGGCGCGCTCGATCTCATCGCCGACCCCGACTCGTCGTACACGGCGACGGTCGCCCAGCAGAACTCGGCCATCGGCACGACGTCGGTCGACAACGTCGCGCGGTTCCTCGGCGGCGACGAGGCCGACGTGCCGGTCACGAGCTACCTCCCGCCCGTCCTCATCACGAAGGAGAACATCGCCGAGAAGCGCGAGGAGCTGGGCCTGTGACGACACCCACACCCACGCCCGCGCCCACGCCGGGCGCCGCGCTCGCGCTCCGCTCCATCGTCAAGTCGTTCGCCGGCGTCGAGGTGCTGCACGGCGTCGACCTCGACGTCGCACCCGGCGAGGTCGTCGCCCTGGTCGGCGAGAACGGGGCCGGCAAGTCGACCCTGATCAAGATCCTGACCGGGTTCCACCCCGCCGACTCGGGCACGATCTCGCTCGGCGGCGTGCCGGTGCGGATCGCGACGGCAGCCGACGCGGAGCGCCTGGGCATCCGCGTCGTCCACCAGGACCGCCATCAGGCCGGGCGGCTGACGGTCGCCGAGCAGCTCTACCTCGGACGCTCCGAGGGGCGTCGGGGCTGGGTCTCGCCCCGGGCCCTCCGCCGTCGAGCGGAGTCCGACCTCCGCGCCTCCGTGGGGCTCGAGATCAGCGCCGACCTGCTCGTGGACGACCTCACCGTCGCCGAGCGGCAGCTGCTGCAGATCGCCCGTGCCGTGCTGTCCGAGCCGCGGGTCCTCGTGCTCGACGAGCCCACGGCGCCGCTCGCCGCGCACGACGTCGCGCGGCTGGTCGAGACCGTCGCGCGCCTCCGGTCCCGTGGCGTCCCGATCGTGTACATCTCCCACTACCTGCAGGAGGTGGACGACATCGCCGACCGGGTGGTCGTCCTCCGCAACGGGTCGGTCGTCGGCGAGGTCGACCTCCGCGACGATGCGGACGAGGTCACGGCGACGAGCCGGGAGGCCTCCGACGACCTCGCCCGCACGAGACTCGACCGCGTCGTCGAGCTCATGGTCGGCCGCCGCGTCGACGAGTACGGCGGTCGCCGTCGCGACGGCGCGGGCCTCGGCGCCGACCCGTCGCTGGTGATCGAGGGGCTGAGCGTCGCCGGGCACCTCGACGGCGTCGATCTCGCGGTGCGCCCCGGCGAGATCGTCGGGGTGACGGGTCTCGTCGGCTCCGGCGTCGAGGTGCTGGCGGAGGCCGTGACGGGCCTCCGGCGCCGAGGAGGCGCGGTGCGGGTGGGCACGCGCAGCATCCGGACCCCGGCGGCGTTCGTCCGCGCCGGGGGCGCCCACGTCCCGAGCGATCGTCGACGAGACGGCGTCGTGCTGCGGCACACGGTCCGCGAGAACATCGCGCTCGCGAGTCCGCGGGTCACCTCGCGCCTGGGTCTCTGGGTGGACCGCGGTCGCGAACGGGAGCTCGCCCGGCAGCAGGTCGCGCACGTCGACGTCCGACCGGCCGACCCCGAGTCCGTCGCGGGTCGTCTGTCGGGCGGCAATCAGCAGAAGGTCGTGCTCGGTCGCTGGCTGGCGGCCGGATCCCGTGTCTTCGTGCTCGACCAGCCCACGGCCGGCGTCGACGTCGGCAGCCGGCAGGCCGTCTACGACCGGGTCGAGGAGCAGCTCCGCGACGGCGCGGCCGTCCTGCTCGTCACGGTCGACCTCGACGAGCTCGTCGGCCTGGCCGATCGCATCGTGGTGCTCTACCGGGGTCGCGTGCGCGCCGTCATCGAGCACGCCGACGCCACCGTCGACCGCGTGCTCGCCGTGGCGTCCGGGGCCGCCGCGTGAGCGCCGTGGGCACCCACGGGGTGGAGGCGGCGGGCCGACACCCGTCCGCCGCGCCGCCGCCGTCGTCGACGCCCGAGCGGCCCGAGCGGCCGCGGGCCCGTCGCCGTGGCGCGCCCCGCTGGGTCTCGCTGCTCGGCTGGGCCGTCGTGGTCGTCGAGTTCGGCGTCCTCGCCGCCGCCTCCTCGTCGTTCGCGACGCCGGGCAACGCGGCGTCGATCCTCTCGCAGGCCGCCGTGTACGCGATCGCCGGCTTCGGCCTCGCCATCGTCGTGATCACCGGCGGCGACGACGTCGTCCGAGGAGGGATCGATCTCTCGAGCGGCGCCGTCGTCGCCGTCTCGGGCGTCGTCGCGGCCCTCGTCGCGACCGCCGGAGGGGGAGCCCCGGCGGCGATCGCGGCGGCGCTGCTCGTCTCGGCGGGCTTCGGCGCCCTGAACGGCACGGTCGTCGTCCTCGGCGTCAGCCCCCTGCTCGTCACGCTCGCCACCGGCGGGATCGTCACCAGCGTCGTCTACCTGGCCACGGGCAACGTCAAGGTGCCGCTCGACGACGCCGTCTTCCGCTGGCTGCGGTCCGGCGATCTCGTCGGGGTCCCGGCTCCGATCGTCGTCCTCGCCGTCGTGGCCGTCGTGGTCGGTCTCGCCGTGGGGCGGACGACCTGGGGCGTCCGCAGCTACGCGGTGGGCGAGAACCCCACGGCGGCGTCCGTCACGGGGGTGGGGGTCTGGCGGTACGTCGCGGGCAGCTACGTCCTGTCGGCGCTGCTCGCCGGCGTCGCGGGCATCGTCCTCGCCTCGCGTCTGGCCGCCGCCGTCCCCGACGTCGGCGAGCAGATCCTCCTCGACATCGTGCTGACCGCCTACATGTCCATCGTGTTCTCCCGCCGACTCGTCGTCACCATCGGCGGAACCCTCGTCGCGGCGGTCTTCGTCGCGGCGCTCGTCAACGGCTTCACCCTGCTCGGCATCGGCAGCCAGTGGGTCGGCGTCGTCAAGGGCGTCCTCATCCTGGCCGTGCTCGCCCTGGCCGCCGTCCGAGAGAGAGGACTCGTGCGATGAGCACCGTCACCGACCGCCCGTCACCCGAGCAGCCGTCGAGCCCCGATCCCGCCGCGGGTCCGTCCCGCGGATCCGCTCCCGCGGTCGCCCCGCCGTCCGACCCCGATCGCCTCCGCCGTCTGGCGACGCGCCTCCTCGCACCCGGGGCGCTCCTCGTCATCGTCCTCGTCTTCGGGCTGCTCACCCCGACCTTCGCGACCGGCGGCAACCTCCGGTCGGTGCTGTCGGCGGCCGCGCTGGTCGCGATCGCGGCGTGCGCCATGACGGTCGTGGTCCGGAGCGGGGGCATCGATCTGTCCATCGGGGTCGCCGTCGACCTCGCCGCGCTGGGGGCCACGGCCCTCATCGCCGACGGCTACGTGACCTGGTTCGCCGTCGTCGCGGGTCTCGCCTTCGGCACGCTGGCCGGGGTCGTGAACGCCGTGCTGGTCACCGTTCTCCGCATCCGCGCATTCCTGGCGACCCTGAGCGTCTGGTTCGTCGGCACGAGCGTGCAGCAGCTGCTGACCGACGGCGGTGCGCCGATCTACCTGCGGCGACCGGCCACGCCGGAGTCGTTCGCGGCCCTGGGCGATGCGACCGTGGCGGGCGTCCCGTTCCCGGTCGCCGCCGCGGCGCTCCTGGCGATCGTCACCTGGCTGCTCCTCGATCGGACGCGGTGGGGCCGGGTCGTGACGGCGGCGGGGGAGCAGCGGACGGCGACGACCATCGCCGGTCGGGCCACGCGTCCCGCTCTCGGGGCGGCCTTCGTCGTGGCCGCAGCGATCGCGTCCGTGGCGGGCGTCCTCCTGGCCTCCCGCAGCTACGGCTTCGTGGCGGGCAGCGGCCAGGCCTACGTGCTCGACGCGATCGGGGCGGTGTTCATCGGGGCGACGCTCAGCCGCTACGGCAGGCCGAACGTCGTGGGGACGCTGATCGGCGTGCTGATCTTCACGATCCTCTCGAACGGGCTGGCGCTGCTCGGGGTCAGCTACTACTTCGACGGTCTCGTGCGCGGCGTGGTCCTGATCGTCCTGCTGGTGGCCGCGTCCGTCCTCGCCCGCGGGACCACGGGGCCGTCCCTCCGGACGCTGCTCGGCCGGGCGGCTCGCTGAGCCGCACCCGGATGCGACGGAGGCCGAGGAGGCGCGACCATCTCGTGCGCGCCTCCTCGGCCTCCGTCGTCGGACCGGCGTCCTCAGTCGATGTCGGTGTCGACCACGCCGCCGTTGATGCTCAGCACGTGCCAGGCCGCGCCGTCCCACTCGACGGTGTTCGCCGCGGCGTTCTCGATGTGCGGCACCTCGCGACCGAGGATCTCGGACAGGATGAACCGGATGATCGTGCCGTGGCAGACGACGACGATGTGCGCGTCGTCGCCGTCGAGGGGCAGCCGCGTGTCGCGGATCGTCTCGAGGGCGCCGATGCCGCGGCGGGACACCGACTCGCGGGGCTCGATGTCGGGGTAGTCGTCGTTGGGCTCGTCGGGGATCGGCGAGACCGGGCGGCGGCCCTCGTTCGACGCGTAGTCGCGCTCGATGAGCTCGTCGTACGCGTCACCGAGCTCGATGCCGAGCGTGTCGGCGATGATGCGCGCCGTCTCGCGGGCACGGCCGAGCGGCGACGAGACGATCGCGCTCCAGTCGGCGCCGGCGAGGAGGCCGGCGGCCTCGAGCGCCTGGCCGCGCCCCGTCTCGTTGAGGGGGATGTCCGACGACCCCTGCAGCTTGTCGTTCAGGTTCCAGTCGGTCTGTCCGTGACGGATGAGTTCGAGGCGCATGGTGGTTCCGTTCGATGGATCTGCGGCGTGCGGTCGCGGACGGCGACCGCACGACGGGTCGGGCTAGTGGTCGTCGTCGGTCGTGCTCGTGACGCCGGCGCGGTCGCCGGCGGCGGCCGCCCGCGCGTCGCGTCGCGTCTTGGCGAGGCTGAGGACGGTCGCGACCGCGATCGTCAGCAGGATGAACCCCAGCGAGAACCAGATCGGGATCTCGGGGATCCACTCGATCGGCTCGCCGCCGTTGATGAAGGGCACCTCGTTGACGTGCAGGGCGTGGAAGAGCAGCTTCACGCCGATGAACGCCAGGATGACGGCGAGCCCCTGGGCGAGGTAGACGAGGCGCTCGAGCAGACCCGAGATCAGGAAGTACAGCTGACGCAGTCCCAGGAGCGAGAAGGCGTTGGCCGTGAAGACGATGTAGGCCTCCTGGGTCAGACCGAAGATCGCGGGGATCGAGTCGAGGGCGAAGAGCACGTCGGTCAGGCCGATGGCGACCATGACCAGGAACAGCGGGGTGAAGAGGCGCTTGCCGTCGACCTTGGTGGTGAGCTTCTGGCCGTCGTAGTCCTTCGACGTCGGGATGATGCGACGCAGGGTCCGGATGAGCTTGCTGTCGGCCTCGTCCTTGTCGTCGTGGCCGCCGCGCACCTGGCTGTAGGCGAGCCAGAAGAGCAGGATGCCGAAGAGGTAGAACACCCACGAGAAGTTCTCGATGATCACGACGCCGGCGGCGATGAAGAGACCGCGCGAGAGGAGGGCGATCGCGATGCCGACGAGCAGGACCTTCTGCTGGTAGATCCGCGGCACGGCGAAGCTCGTCATGATGATCAGGAAGACGAACAGGTTGTCGACCGAGAGGGCCTTCTCGGTGATCCAGCCCGCGAAGTACTCGCCGCCGTAGGTCCAGTTCGAGAACACGCCGACGCCGACGCCGAACAGGATCGCGATGCCGATGTAGACGCCCGACCAGATGGCGGACTCCTTGATCGTCGGCTCGTGCGGGGTGCGCACGTGACTGAAGAAGTCGAAGAACAGCAGGCCGATGATGCCGGCGATGGTGATCGCCCAGGTTATGAAGTGGACGTCCATGGTCGTACCTCCAGTACGCAGCGGGTACTGAAGGTCTCCTCCACTCGCGCGACGTTCTCGACGAACGCAGGCGAACCGGTGCACCGGGTCGAGATCGGTCTCTTCCGTATTGACGACGCCACCGCGCGGGAGTACTCCCCTTCAACTCGCCGATCTTACAGCCTCTGCACGGTCTGCATGTCCGCCGGGGGCCGAATATGCTGACGGCATGGCTTCCCCCTGGTCCCTCTCCGGTGCACTCCGTGGCATGTTCGCGAAGAAGACGATCGACGAGACGACCTGGGACGACCTCGAGGAGGCGCTGATCGGCGCCGACTTCGGCCCCGACGTCACCGAGCAGGTCGTCGACGACCTCCGCGCCAAGGTGCAGCGCTACAGCACGACCGACCCGGCCGATCTCAAGCGGATGCTGCGCGAGGTCCTCGAAGAGCGTCTCTCGAAGCTCGACTCGACCCTGAAGCTCAGCAACCGCCCGGCGGTCGTGCTGATGGTCGGCGTCAACGGGGTGGGCAAGACCACGACGATCGGCAAGTTCGCCAAGTTCCTCCGCAACTACGACCGCTCGGTCGTGGTCGGGGCCGCCGACACCTTCCGGGCGGCCGCCGTCGAGCAGGTCGCGACCTGGGCCGACCGGGCGGGGGCCCGCATCGTGCGTCCGCAGCAGCCGGGCCAGGACCCGGCCTCCGTCGCGTACCAGACCGTCGAGCTCGCGATGCGGGAGGGCATCGAGATCGTCCTCATCGACACGGCCGGCCGACTCCAGACCAAGTCGGGCCTGATGGACGAGCTCGGCAAGATCAAGCGGGTCGTCGAGAAGCAGACCGAGATCGCCGAGGTGCTGCTCGTCCTCGACGCGACCACGGGTCAGAACGGTCTCGCCCAGGCGCAGGCGTTCATCGAGCACGCGGGCGTCACCGGTCTCGTGCTCACCAAGCTCGACGGTTCGGCGCGCGGGGGCTTCGTGCTCGCCGTGCAGGAGCAGACCGGCATCCCCATCAAGCTCGTCGGACAGGGCGAGGGCATCGGCGACCTGACCGGCTTCACGCCGCACGTCTTCGTGCAGAACCTCATCGCCTAGTCACGACCACGCGGTCCGCCGACGTCGGTTAAGCTGTCGTCACCATGGCCACATTTGGAACGCTCTCCGACCGCCTCGCGGAAACCTTCAAGAACCTCCGCAACAAGGGCAAGCTCAGCCCCGCCGACGTCGACGGCACCGTGCGCGAGATCCGGCGGGCGCTGCTCGACGCCGACGTCGCCTTCGAGGTCGTCAAGGCGTTCACCACCACGGTGCGCGAGCGGGCTCTGGGCGACGAGGTCAGCAAGGCGCTGAACCCCGCCCAGCAGGTCGTGCAGATCGTCAACGAAGAGCTGGTCGAGATCCTCGGCGGTCAGCAGCGGCGGCTCGAGTTCTCGAAGAACCCGCCGACCGTCATCATGCTCGCCGGCCTCCAGGGCGCCGGCAAGACGACCCTGGCCGGCAAGCTCGCGAAGTGGCTGGCCAAAGACGGTCACACGCCGCTGCTCGTCGCGGCCGACCTGCAGCGCCCCAACGCCGTCCAGCAGCTCCAGGTGGTGGGCGAGCAGGCCGGTGCGGCCGTCTTCGCGCCCGAGCCCGGCAACGGCGTCGGCGACCCCGTCAAGGTGGCGAAGCAGGCCATCAAGTTCGCCCGCGACAAGGTCTACGACACGGTCATCGTCGACACGGCCGGTCGTCTCGGCGTCGACGCCGACCTCATGAAGCAGGCCTCGAACATCCGCAAGGCCGTCGACCCCGACGAGGTGCTCTTCGTCATCGACGCGATGATCGGTCAGGACGCCGTGGCCACGGCGAAGGCCTTCCAAGAGGGCGTCGACTTCACCGGCGTCGTGCTCTCGAAGCTCGACGGCGACGCCCGCGGTGGTGCGGCGCTCAGCGTGGCGTCGGTCACGGGTCGGCCCATCATGTTCGCGTCGACCGGTGAGGGCCTCGACGACTTCGAGCCGTTCCACCCCGACCGCATGGCCAGCCGCATCCTCGACCTGGGCGACATCCTCTCGCTCATCGAGCAGGCGCAGCAGGCGTTCGACGAAGAGGAGGCGATGGCGGTCGCGCAGAAGATCGCGACCGACTCGTTCACCCTCGACGACTTCCTCAAGCAGATGCAGCAGCTCCGGAAGATGGGCTCGATCAAGGGCATGCTCGGCATGCTGCCGGGCGCCAAGGGCATGCGCGAGCAGCTCGAGAACTTCGACGAGCGCGAGATCGTCCGCACCGAGGCGATCATCCAGTCGATGACCCCCCAGGAGCGCCAGCTGCCCAAGCTCCTGAACGGCTCGCGTCGTCTGCGCATCGCCAAGGGCTGCGGCATGACCGTGACCGACGTCAATCAGCTGGTGCAGCGCTTCGAGCAGGCCTCGAAGATGATGAAGACCGTGGCCAAGGGCGGTGTGCCCCAGATGCCGGGCATGGGTCCGATCCCCGGCGCCTCCTACGCCGGCAAGCGGCCCGCCGCCAAGAAGAAGGGCTCGAAGGCCGGCAACCCCGCCAAGCGCGCGGCCCAGAACGCCGCACTCGCGTCGGGCAAGCCCGCCGGGTCGCCGGGAGCCGCCGGTTCGGGCTTCGGCCTGGGTGGCGCGCAGGGTGACAAGGCGCCGACCCCCGACGAGCTGGCGTCGCTGCAGAAGATGCTCGGGCGCGGCTGATCGCACCCCTCGGCGGGCCTCGTCCGCCGATCGATCCGCAGGAGGCGCGGTGCCCGCGGCAGGGCACCGCGCCTCCTCGGGTCAGAGGGTCGTGTCGACGCCCTCTCGCAGCTCCCGGACCAGCGATGAGACCACCGGCCGCAGGTCGCCGCCATGGCGGGCCGACACGGAGAGCTGACGCTGGTAGCTCGCGCCGTGCTCGATGATCGAGTCGATCGAGCGCAGCTCGGCGAGGCATCCCAGACGCTCGGCGGTGGGCTCGAGGCGCGTCATCAGATCCCTGAGGTCGTCGGTCACGAGTCGCTCGTCTCCCGCCGAGTTCTGGATGACGATGGCGTCCATGCCGTACCGGGCCGCACGCCACTTGTTCTCGCGGACGAACCAGGGCTGCATCTGCGGCGGCTCCTCGCCGTCGTCGAGGGACTGCGACATGTCGTCGACGAGGCACTGGACGAGCGCTCCGACCGCCGCGACCTCGCCGAACGTCGAGATGCCGTCGAAGACGCGCGTCTCGAGGGTGCCCCACTTCGGTGACGGGCGGATGTCCCAGCGGAGCTCGCTGTGGTGGTCGATGACGCCCGTGTGCGTCATGTCCGCCACCATCTCCTCGTAGTTCGCCCAGGCGCCGAACTGCGGGGGGAGTCCGGCGGTCGGCAGCTGCTGGAACATGAGTGCGCGGTTCGAGGCGTAACCGGTCTCCTCGCCGACCCAGAACGGACTCGAGGCGGTGAGGGCCTGGAAGTGGGGGAGGTGGGTCAGCAGCCCGTTGAGGATGGGGAGGACCTTCTCGCGCGAATCGATGCCGACGTGCACGTGGACGCCCCAGATCATCATCTGCCGACCCCACCAGCGGGTGCGGTCGATGAGGGTCGCGTACCGCTCGCTGCCGGGCGTGACCTCCTGGTCGGAGTAGCGGCCGAAGGGATGGGTGCCCGCGCAGATCAGGTCGGCCCCCACGACGTCGGCCGACCGGTGCGCGGCGTCGATGACCGAGCGGAGGTCGTCCACGGCGTCGGCGACGCGGCGATGGACGCCGCTCACGACCTCGACGGTGTTGGTGAGCAGCTCGTGCGTCAGCCGCTCGGGGCCGTCGGCGTTCAGGTGCGCGAGATCGGCCAGGATGGCCGGAGCGTGGGGAGCCAGATCGCCGGTCTCGCGATCCACCAGTGCCAGCTCCCACTCGATGCCGAGGGTCGAGCGCTCGGAGCTCGTGAAGTCGATGCGCATGGTCGGGGCCCTCCGTCGGTCCGCCGCGAGCGTCGAGTGTCGCACGCGGCGTCCATCCTGCCAGTCGTGGTCGCGGCGAGACCGGCGGAGGGACAGGGGAGTCGCACGGCGACGCGCCGGGAAACCCGAGCGCCGGGGATTGGTGGAACCGGTCGTTCGTCTGCAACAATGGTGGGTCGAGTCTCCGTCCGCCCGACCCTCTAATCAGGCGGACGACCAGACCCCATCAGAGCTTTCGAGCCGAGTGTGCCCCCACGCTCACGGCTGGCAACTCGCCCACATCACATCACACAGGAGAATTGTGGCTGTCAAGATCCGTCTCAAGCGCATGGGCAAGATCCGCGCCCCCTACTACCGCATCGTCGTCGCCGACTCGCGCACCAAGCGCGATGGTCGTGTCATCGAGGAGATCGGCAAGTACCACCCCACCGAGGAGCCCTCGTTCATCGAGGTCGAGTCGGACCGCGCGCAGTACTGGCTCGGAGTCGGCGCGCAGCCGACCGAGCAGGTCGCGGCGCTCCTGAAGCTCACGGGCGACTGGGGCAAGTTCAAGGGCGACGCCGACGCCGTCAGCACCGTCAAGACCAAGGCCCCCAAGGAGGCCTTCGTCGCCGACGAGAAGAAGAAGCCGGTCCTCGTCCCCAAGTCGGAGAAGCCCGCCAAGGCCGAGGCTCCCGCCGAGGCCCCTGCCGACGACGCCGAGACCACCGAGGCGTAGTCAGTGCTCGCACCTGCACTCGAACACCTCGTCCGGGGGATCGTCGATCACCCGGACGAGGTGCAGGTCGTGGCCTCGACCTCGCCGCGCGGCGACGTCCTCGAGGTGCACGTGCACCCCGACGACCTCGGTCGCGTCATCGGTCGGGCCGGTCGGACCGCGAAGGCGCTGCGCACCCTCGTCACGGCCCTCGCCGACGGCAAGCGCGTCCGAGTCGACGTCGTCGACGGCGACCTCTGACCCGTGAGCACCGAAGACACCACGCAGCTGCGGGTCGGGCGCCTGACGAAGCCCCACGGGCTCAAGGGCGCCCTCAAGCTCGAGCTCTTCACCGACACCCCTGAGACGCGCTTCGTCCCGGGTGCCGAGTTCACCCTCCAGGTCCCCGAGACCAGCGAGTGGCACGGCAAGACCCTGACCCTGGCCGAGCTGCGCTGGTACAACGGGCATCCCGTCGGCTTCTTCGAGGGCGTCCTCGACCGCACCGGCGCCGAGTCGCTCGTCAAGGCCATCCTCTGGGTCGATCAGGACCTCACCGAGCTCCCCGACGAAGACGACGCCTGGTACCACCACCAGCTCATCGGTCTCCGGGTCGAGCGCGACGGGGTCCCCGTCGGAACGGTCGCGCGGATCGACCACCTTCCCGCTCAGGACCTCCTGGCCGTCGCCACCCCCTCCGGCGAGGTGCTGGTGCCGTTCGTCTCGGCGCTCGTCCCGTCGGTCGACATCGAGGCCGGGGTCGTCGTCGTGACGCCTCCCGCCGGGCTCTTCGAGGAGCTCGTCGACGCCGACACGGACGGCCCGACCGACGGCGACGCGAACACGACCGACGAGGTCTGATCGTGCGCATCGACATCGTGTCGATCTTCCCCGAGTTCTTCGGGGTGCTCGACATCTCGCTGATCGGCAAGGCGCGCCAGCAGGGCCTCCTCGACGTCGCGGTGCACGATCTGCGCGACTTCACGCACGATCGTCACCGGACGGTCGACGACACCCCCTACGGCGGGGGCGCCGGCATGGTGATGCGAGCCGAGCCGTGGGGAGACGCCCTCGATCACGTCCTCGGCGACGAGGCGACGCCCGAGACCACCACGATGATCGTCCCGTCCCCGGCCGGGACCCCGTTCACCCAGGCCGTCGCGCGCGAGCTCGCGCTCGAACCGCATCTCGTCTTCACGTGCGGCCGCTACGAGGGCATCGACCAGAGGGTCGTCGACCACGCCGCGACGCGCGTCTCCGTCCGCGAGATCAGCCTCGGCGACTACGTGCTGAACGGCGGCGAGGTCGCCGTCGTCGCGATGATCGAGGCCATCGGTCGACTCGTCCCGGGGATGGTCGGCAACCCCGCCAGCCTGACGGAAGAGAGCCACGAGAACGGGCTGCTCGAGTACCCGAGCTACACGAAGCCGGCATCGTGGCGGGGCCTCGACGTGCCGCCGGTCCTGCTGAGCGGCAACCACGGCGCGATCGCCGAGTGGCGTCACCTCCAGCAGCTCGAGCGCACACGTCGCGTCCGTCCGGACCTCCTCGACTGATCTCCCTCGCCGGGGTGATCCCGATGATGCAGCGGACTCGCGTCCTCCCTCTCGTACCCTGGTGGGCATGACGACGCGCCGAATCCTCTTCCGCCTCCTCTGGCCCCTGGTCTTCGTCCTGCCCCTGTGGGTCCTGCTCGGCCGTGCGTTCTTCGGGGCGCCGCTGGGTCTGCAGTTCGTCGGGCAGGTGCTCCTCGTCCCCCTGCTCTTCGCGGGCCACGTCGTCGCCGCCGGGCTGATCGTCGCTCGCCGCAGCGTGCGGTCGAGCAGGGCCGTCTCGTGGCTCGACGCCGGACTGCTCGTCGCGGCCTGGCTCGCCCAGCTCGCCCTCGGGTTCTTCCTCGTCGATCGTTCGTCGGGAGCGGGGGCCGCCTCGGGATTCACCGCCGCCACCGGCGGCGACCTCGATCTCTCGACCGCGCTCTCGGCCCTGGCGTCGGTCCTGACCATCGCGTCGGTGATCGCCCTCGTCGTCTCCGGCGGGTGGCAGCTGCTCCGCGAGACCGGTCGGCGGGTGGCCGCCTCGATGGCGGAACTCGACCGGGTCGCCGGCATCGGCGTGGCCCAGGCCGGTGCGCGACGGCCGTCGACGCCCTGGCCCGACGCCGCCTCGTCCGGCTCGGCCCGCGGCGACGGCCCGGTCATCCGCATCGAGCCGCGCACCGACGACGGGCCCCGTCGTCCCTGATGCGGACCGGCCCTCTGTAGCGCGGGGCCTCCGGCCTGTGGCACACTTGATCTTCGTGCCTGCGCACGACTCTGCCACAGGGGAGTCTGCCATCTCAGCGCACATCCTCTTCATCACGAATCGGTGGTCTCCCACCACGAACGGCAGTCGACCTGTGGCGGTTGCAGAGAGCGAACGACTATGCACATCCTCGACGCGGTTGACTCCGCAAGCCTGCGCACGGACATCCCCGACTTCCGTGCGGGCGACACCGTCAAGGTGCACGTCAACATCATCGAAGGCACGCGCTCGCGCGTCCAGGTCTTCCAGGGTGTCGTCATCGGCAAGCAGAACGAGGGCGTCCGCGAGACGTTCACGGTCCGCAAGGTCAGCTTCCAGGTCGGTGTCGAGCGCACCTTCCCCGTCCACTCGCCGGTCATCGATCACATCGAGATCGTGAGCCGCGGCGACGTGCGCCGCGCCAAGCTGTACTACCTGCGCGAGCTGCGCGGCAAGAAGGCCAAGATCAAGGAGAAGCGCGACAACTGATCGCCTCCTGAGAACATCCCCGAGCTCCCCGCCGTATACGATGGCGGGGAGCTCGGGCGGTTAAATGACAGACAACACATCTTCACATCGGCGTCGTCCGCGTCCCTCCCGGGGCGGTGGCCGCCCCCGAGGCCTCGCCGTCTTCCTCCGGGACATCCTGGTCATCTTCGTGATCGCGCTGCTGATCTCCTTCCTGGTCAAGACCTTCCTGATCCGCTCCTTCTACATCCCCTCCGGGTCGATGGAGAACACGCTGCAGATCGACGACCGCATCATCGTGAACGAGCTCGTGCCCGACGTCGTGGACGTCCAGCGAGGCGACGTCATCGTCTTCACGGACCCGGGCGGGTGGCTCGACGGCACGGCTCCCGTGACGACGACCTCCGGCAACCCCGTCACCGACGGCGCCGCGTGGTTCCTCACGCAGATCGGCCTCGGCACCCGCGACAGCAACGACCATCTGATCAAACGGGTCATCGGGCTGCCCGGTGACACGGTCGCCTGCTGCAACGACTTCGGGCAGATGTCCGTCAACGGCGTCCCGCTCACCGAGCCGTACGTGCTGAAGCCCGAGGGCGAGGCCCGGGTCTCCGGAGACGACTTCTCGGTGACGGTCCCGCCGGACTCCCTCTGGGTGATGGGCGACAACAGGTACAACTCGAAAGACAGCCGGTACAACGGCTCGACGCCGAGCAGGGGATTCGTGCCCCTGAGCGACGTCGTGGGTCGCGCCTTCGTCGTCAGCTGGCCCTCCACCCGGTGGCAGTGGCTCGACGACCACCCCGAGGTCTTCCGCGGCACGGAACGCGAGGGCGAGTGATGGCGGTCGTCGATCCCACCCTCGACGTCGAGCGGGAGCTGCACGCGGGGGGCGCCTCCTGGGTCATCGGCTGCGACGAGGTGGGGCGTGGGGCCATCGCCGGCCCCGTCGCCGTCGGCCTCGGCGCCGTGCCGGCCGATTGCGTCGACATGCCCGTCGGTCTCCGGGATTCGAAGCTCCTGTCCGAGAAGCGGCGTGAGGTCCTGTATCCGCTCGCGACCGCCTGGGTCTCCCACCACGCGGTGGGCTTCGCCGAGGCGCACGAGGTGGACGAGCTCGGCATCGTCGCAGCGCTCGGACTCGCCGGGCGTCGCGCCCTCACGGCCCTGCACCATCAGGGCGTCGGGATCATGCGCTCCGTGGTCGTCCTCGACGGCAACCACGACTACCTGTCGCCGCAGCTGGCCACCCCGCCCCGCATCACGACGAGGGTCAAGGCGGATCGGGACTGCGCCTCGGTCGCGGCGGCGTCGGTCATCGCCAAGGTCGAGCGCGACCGGCTGATGATCGAGGCGGACGGCGTCCACCCCGGCTACGGGTGGTCGGGGAACAAGGGCTACGGTTCGTCTGCGCATTTCGGCGCTCTTGCCGAGCTCGGCCCCTCGCCCCTGCATCGCGTGACCTGGCTCCACTGAGGCCGGTGGTGCCGGGGCGGTCGTCGTCCCGGATGCCGCGTAAGATGGCTCCTCGATGGACGAAGACGAGTTCGAAGACTACGACCGCGAGGTCGAGCTCGCGTTGTACCGCGAGTACCGCGACGTGGTGTCGCAGTTCCGATACGTGGTCGAGACGGAGCGCCGGTTCTACCTCGCCAACGAGGTCGAGCTCGTCCGTCGCGACACCGAGCACGACTTCTACTTCGAGTTGAGCATGACCGACGTCTGGGTCTGGGACGTCTACCGCTCCGACCGCTTCGTCAAGTCGGTCCGTGTGCTCACGTTCAAAGACGTGAACGTCGAAGAGCTGACCGCCCGCGACCTCGAGCTCCCCAAAGAGCTGGCGCTCGACGAGTAGCACCCGAGGGATCCGTCCCTCCCCGGTACGGCGACCGCCCGGACCATCCCCAGGTGCCGTCCGAGTCCCCACGACCTCGGGTCCTGCTCCGCCAGCCTTCTCGTCGAGGAGGCCGACATGGCGAAGAAGGACGAACTGGGGCGGCGCGGCGAAGACGTGGCCGCCGAATGGATCGAGGCGCAGGGGATGCGCGTGCTCGAGCGCAACTGGCGCTGCGCCGAGGGCGAGATCGATCTCGTCGCCCTCGACGGCGACGACGTCGTGGTCGTCGAGGTCAAGACGAGGTCGGGCGCGGGGTACGGGCACGCGCTCGAGGCGGTCACCGCGGCCAAGCTCGCGCGGCTCCGGCGACTGGCCGTCGCGTGGAGCAGAGCGCATCCCGGCAGAGGCCGGGGGCTGCGGATCGACGTCGTCGGCATCACGGTCGAGAGGTGCCACGGTCACGAGCGCATCGAGCACGTGCGCGGGGCCGGCTCGTGAGCATCGGTCGGACCCGAGCGGTCTCCCTGCTCGGGCTCGACGGGGCGCTCGTCGAGGTCGAGGCCGACATGGGGCAGGGGCTTCCGGCGTTCATGATCATCGGGCTGCCCGACACGTCGCTCGGCGAGGCCCGCGACCGCGTGCGGGCGGCCGCGACGAACTCCGGCTGCGCGCTGCCGACCCGCAAGCTGACGGTCAACCTCTCGCCGGCGTCCCTGCCCAAGCAGGGGTCCTCGTTCGACCTCGCGATCGCCGTCGCGGCCTTGGCGGCGGCCGATCTGGTCTCGGCCGATTCCGTGGCGCGTGTGGTGCACCTGGGCGAGCTGGGTCTCGACGGCAGGCTGCGGCCCGTCGACGGCGTCCTGCCCGCCGTCCTCGCGGCGAGGCGGGCGGGGGCCGTCACGGTCATGGTGCCGAGCGACAACGCCGACGAGGCGTCGCTGGTCCCCGACATCCGGGTCGTGGCGGTGGCGGGTCTCCGCGACGCGGCCATCTGGCATGGCGCCGAGCTCGAGCCGGAGCCCGTCGACGTCATCGTGCGGCCTCGTCCGCCCGCCGGGCCGGGGTCCGACGACGGCCGGCGCCCTGATCTCGCAGACGTCGTGGGCAACTCGGACGCCGTGCAGGCGCTGATCGTCGCGGCGGCCGGCGGCCATCATCTCCTGATGGTCGGTCCGCCCGGCGCGGGCAAGACCATGCTGGCCTCGCGTCTTCCCGGCATCCTCCCCGACCTCGACCTCGATGCGGCCCTCGAGGTCGGCAGCGTGCGGTCGCTGGCGGGGCGGCCGGTCGTCGGGGGTCTCGATCATCGTCCGCCGTTCGAGAGCCCGCATCACACCTGCAGCGCCGCCTCGCTGATCGGCGGCGGCAGCGCCGTCATCCGTCCCGGTGCCGCCTCGCGGGCGACGCGGGGCGTCCTCTTCCTCGACGAGGCGCCGGAGTTCTCCCGATCGGTGCTGGACTGCCTGCGGCAGCCCCTGGAGTCCGGCGAGGCCGTGGTCCACCGGTCGAGAGCCGTAGCGCGCTTCCCCGCCCGCTTCCAGCTCGTGGCCGCGGCCAACCCGTGTCCGTGCGGTCAGTACGGCACGCGCGACGGCGACTGCGAGTGCTCACCGCACCAGCGACGGCGGTACCTGGCGAAGCTCTCGGGACCTCTCGTCGACCGCATCGATCTGCAGCTGCGCGTAGCGCGCATCAGCTCCGCGGTCTTCCGTCTGTCCGAGCAGGTCGAGCGGACCACCACGGCCGACGCGCGCCGTCTCGTCGAGGAGGCGCGGGCTCGGGCGGCGGGGCGGCTCGCCGAGACCCCGTGGCGGCTGAACTCCGAGGTGCCGGGCACGTGGCTGCGCGACCGGGGCAACCGACTGCCCGTGGGCGTCAGCCTCCCCGCCGACCGGGCCCTCGAGACGGGCGCCCTCACGATGCGCGGCTACGACCGGGTCCTGAGGGTCTCGTGGACGCTCGCCGATCTCGACGGGGCCGACCGCCCCGAGCGGTCGCACGTCCTGGGCGCCCTCGGACTCCGGAGGTCGGTGTGAACGGGCTGCTGACGGTCTCGACCGCCGATCTGGCCGATCTCGTCGCCCCGCTCCGCCCCGGTGCCGACCGTGCCGTCGACGCCTTCGCTCTGGGCGCCTGGTCGGCCGTCGTCGAACCCGGTGACGTCGTGGGCGGTCTGGCGCGACGTGTCCTGGGGCCGGCGGTGGCTCTGCGCCTCGTCCTCGAGTCGCTCGATCGACGCGACGCGGTCACCGAGCCGTCGCTGCTCGGGTCGGCGCTGCGGAACGAGGGCGTCGACCCCGCGGAGGTCGACGACCGGCGGATCGCGCGGGCCCTCTCGCGGTGGGCTCCGCGGACGACCGACACGCGCATCCTGTCGTCCTTCCGGGCCGCCACCGCGCTCGGCCTCCGTCTCGTCGTCCCCGGCGACGACGGCTGGCCACCGGCCTTCGACGACCTCGGCGACCACGCTCCGGCCGCGTTGTGGCTGCGGGGCGCCGCCGAGCTGCCGGAGGTGACGTCGGCCGTCGCCGTCGTGGGGTGCCGCGCCTCGACCGCCTACGGCGAGCAGGTCGCCGCCGACCTCGGCAGCGCATTGGCCGATCGCGGCTTCTGCATCGTCTCCGGAGGGGCCTACGGCATCGACGGGATGGCGCACCGGGCGGCCCTGGCCGCCGATGCGCCGACGGTCGCCGTCATGGCGGGGGGAGTCGACCGGTTCTATCCCACCGGCCACGACGCTCTGCTGCGGGCGGTCGTCGAACGCGGGCTGCTCGTCTCGGAGTCGCCCTGCGGCAGCACGCCGAGCAAGTGGAGGTTCCTGCAGCGGAATCGGGTCATCGCCGCGCTGTCCGCGGTCTCGGTGGTCGTCGAGGCGGGGCGGAGGTCCGGTGCGCTGAACACCGCGGCCCACGCGCAGGCGCTGGGCAGGCCCGTCGGCGCCGTACCCGGACCGGTCACGTCGCCGTCGTCGGTCGGCTGCCATGCGCTCATCCGCTCGGGACTCGGGGTCTGCGTCACGACGGCCGCCGACGTCGTCGAACTGATCCCCGGGCGGAGCCTGGCCGACGCGGGCGCCTCTCCCGCTCGAGACGACCCCGAGCGCGTCCGCCTGCTCGATGCTCTGAGCACGAGGGTCGACCGGGGCACCGACGAGGCTTCCATCGCCAGCGGCCTGTCGACGGCCCGGACGCGGGGGCTCCTCGCCGAGATGGAGGACGAGGGCCTCGTGACACGGGCGCCCTCGGGATGGCGCCGGTCGCCTCCGCCGGGATGACCCGGGGCGACGCGATGACGGAGGGATCGCGTCACGACTTGTCCGCGGCGGCCCGGCACCCTATGGTCCCGCAGAGGGGGACCGAGAGGATCCCCGGCGATCGTGCGGTCGTCTCACCCGCCTCATCCCGACAGGACCCGCCATGACGTCGTCCGGCCCATCCGACGCCACTCCCGCACGCCGGTTCGTGCGCACCCTCCGGGAGGACGTCTCGTCCGGCCTCGAGCACATCGTGTTCTCCCGACTCGTGGGCTCGGCGCTCATGCCCCGCACCGCCAGGCGACTCCTGCTCGTGGCCGCGGGGGCGGCGGTGGAGTCGGGCCCCGGCGGGGGCTTCACCCTGGTGGGCAGCCCGAAGAACCTCACGATCGGCCACAGCGCGTACCTGAACCGGAGCGTCTTCATCGAAGCGCTCGCACCGGTCGGCATAGGCCGTGACAGCGCCCTCGGCATGGAGGTCATGATCGTGACGAGCCACCACGAGCTGTCGTCCGCGGGCGCCTGGAGCCCGCGGTCGACCGGGCGTCCCGTCGTCATCGGCGAACGGGTCTGGATCGGTGCTCGGGCGACGATCCTCCCCGGGGCCGTCATCGAGGACGACGTCGTCGTCGCCGCGGGTGCGGTGGTCGCGGGGAGGCTGAGGTCCCACGGCCTCTACGCGGGGGTGCCGGCGAAGAGGATCCGCGATCTGGCGCCGGCCGCCGGAGAGGGGGCGGACGTCGCCACCGGCACGGCCACGTCGACTGAGCCGTCCGCCCCTCGGTGACTACTCTGTCGGGATGATCGACGTCGCACTCTTCGTGGAGCATCTGCGGCACGGACGCGGTCTCAGCGAGCACACGATCCGTTCGTACCGGTCCGATCTCGCCGAGTTGACGGCCTTCGCCGTGACCCGTCTCGGACGGGAGCCCGAGCACGGGGACCTCGATCTCGACCTCCTCCGCGAGTGGCTCTACCGGGGCACGCGGGCCGGCCTCGCACGGTCGACGCTGGCGCGGCGGTCGGCGAGCGTCCGGGCGTTCACCCGGTGGCTGGAGGAGACCGGTCGGACGCCGATCGACCAGGGGGTGCGTCTGCGTGCGCCGAAGGCCGAGAGCCGACTGCCCCGGGTCCTGACCGAGCCGCAGGTCGAGGGGATCCTCCGGTCGCTCGCGGTCCGCGCCGAGGGAGACGACGCCGGTGCGCGTCGCGACCTCGCCGTCGTCGAGCTCCTCTACGGCTCCGGACTCCGGGTGTCCGAACTCGTCGGCGCCGATGTCGACGACGTCGATCTGGGGCGTCTGACGGTGAGGGTCACCGGAAAGGGCGGCAGGCAGCGGGTCGTGCCCTTCGGCGTGCCCGCGGCGGAGGCTCTCGGTCGGTACGTCGAGCTCGCCCGGCCGCGTCTCGTGGCGGGCGCGGACGCACCCCCGACGGCGGCCTTCTTCGTCGGTTCGGGGGGTGCCCGCCTCGGGACGCGAGCCGTCCACCGACTCGTGGCGCGCCTCCTCGGGGACATCCCGGGGACGGGCCCGGCGGGCCCGCACTCCCTGCGGCACACCGCGGCGACCCATCTGCTCGACGGCGGCGCCGATCTCCGCGCCGTGCAGGAGCTGCTCGGGCATGCCAGTCTCGGCACCACGCAGATCTACACGCACGTCTCGACCGAGAGGCTGCGCGAGAGCTATCGATCCGCGCACCCCCGCGCCTGACGGTCGGCAGATCAGCCGATCGGCCGCGTCGGCAGCAGCACCGACGGCCGTCCGCCCCCGAGCATCAGCAGAGGCGAGACGTACTCGCCGTCGATCCGGGCCCCCAGATGGACCGCGTCGGCGTCGCTCGAGTGCCCGGCGACGACGATGCCCACCGTCGAGCCGCGGGACACCGCCTCGCCGGAGGACAGGTCGCTGGTCACCGGCTCGAGACTGCTGACCACGCCGTCGGCGTGCGTGATCGAGAGGACCGGCCGATCGACGACCGTGCCGGCGAACCGCACCACCCCGTCGTCCGGCGCCGTCACCGGCGTGCCCGGCGCGGCGCCGATGTCGATGCCCCGATGCCCGGGAGACCAGGCGTGCTCCGGCGCCGCGAAGGGCCGGACGACGGGATGCGGCGGGGCCACCGGCCACGACCAGACGGCTCGAGAGGTCCCGTCGCCACGCGCCGCCCCCGCGGGTTCGGGTGCGACACCTGCGACGAGGCAGGCGGAGACCGCGAGGGAGCCGACGATCGCCCATCGAGTCGGCGTACCCGAGGGGCGGCCCACGACGGCGAGCCGCGAGCGGCGTGCTGGGGGCGGGGGAGAGCGGCGCATCGCCGAATTCTGCCGAGCGTGCACCTCGTGCGGCCGAGGCGTATCGTTCACCGGTGCACGGAAATCCGGTGCACGACGTTGTGGGGGAGACGAGGCACGGCCCCTCTCCTCCGAGCCAGAAGGAGAACCGTGTCGAACTCGACAGCAGAGTCAGCAGAGACCAGGAAGCTGAACAGACGGGTGACGGCGCTCGCCGTCGCGGCGGCCGTGGGCGGCTTCCTCTTCGGATTCGACTCCTCCGTCATCAACGGGGCCGTCCAGTCCATCACCGACGAGTTCGGCCTGACCGAGTTCGCCTCGGGCTTCGCCGTCGCCTCGGCCCTCATCGGCTGCGCGATCGGCGCCTACGTGGCCGGTCGTCTCGCCGACAGGATGGGGCGCATCAAGGTCATGCTGATCGGCGCGGCCCTGTTCCTCATCAGCTCGATCGGCGCCGCCGCGGCCTTCGCCGTCTGGGACCTCGTGCTCTGGCGCGTCATCGGCGGTCTGGGGATCGGCATCGCCTCGGTCATCGCCCCGGCCTACATCAGCGAGGTCTCGCCCAAGGCCATCCGCGGCCGGCTCGCCTCGTTCCAGCAGCTCGCGATCACGCTCGGCATCTTCGTCGCCCTGCTCTCCGATCAGCTGTTCGCCGTCTCCGCCGGCGGCGCCTCGGAGCCGTCGCTGTTCGGCCTGGCCGCCTGGCGCTGGATGTTCCTCGTCGGCGTCGTGCCGTCGGTCGTCTACGGCGTGCTGGCCTGGCGTCTGCCCGAGTCGCCCCGGTACCTCGCGGGCGAAGGGCGCGAGAAGGAGGCGCGCGAGGTCCTCGAGAGCATCGTCCCGACCGAGACGGTCGACACGAGCCTGAAGGAGATCACCGACTCGATCAAGACCGAGGCCGACCTCGAGACCAAGTCGTCCATCCGCGGCAAGCGCTTCGGGCTGCAGCCCATCGTCTGGGTCGGCATCATCCTCGCCGTCCTGCAGCAGTTCGTCGGCATCAACGTGATCTTCTACTACTCGACCACCCTCTGGCAGGCCGTCGGATTCCAGGAGGAGGACTCCTTCCTCATCTCCACGATCACCGCGGTGGTCAACGTCGCCGTGACGTTCATCGCGATCGGGCTGGTCGACAAGGTCGGTCGTCGTCCGCTCCTGCTCACCGGTTCGGTCGGCATGTTCATCAGCCTCGCGGTGACCGCCCTCGCCTTCAGCCAGGCCACGACCACGTCCGCCGGCGACCCCTCGCTGCCCGGCGCCTGGGGTCCGGTCGCCCTCGTGGCGGCCAACCTCTTCGTCGTCTCCTTCGGGGCCACGTGGGGACCGCTCATGTGGGTGCTGCTCGGCGAGATGTTCCCCAACAGCATCCGCGCGACCGCGCTCGGAGTGGGCAGCATGGCGAACTGGATCGCCAACTTCATCGTGACGGTGACGTTCCCGAGCCTCGCGGCCCTCAGCCTGACGCTGTCGTACGGCATCTTCGCCTTCTTCGCGCTCGTCTCGTTCTTCTTCGTGTTCGCGAAGATCCCGGAGACGAAGGGGCGTTCGCTCGAGGAGATGGGCGTCTCGGCCCTCGACGGCTCGATCGATCCGAAGGGCGCCCGCGCCTGATCGCAGCGTGATCGTCGAACGCCCCGGCCGGGATCCGGCCGGGGCGTTCGACGTGTCAGCACGACGGGGTCGCGAGGCCAGGCGCCGCTCCGCCGGTCGAACCCCGCGTGGTGCTACCATGATCCACGCAGCCTGCTCAGCAGGCTGACTTCGCGTGCCCTGTGCGTCTTCGGACGCACCGATCGCGAGCCGGTCCGTCCGACTCCGATCGCCACCGGCCTCCATCTCCATTCGGTCCGACCGCGTCTCACGATGCGAGCGGCGGTGATGCGCCCGGGCACCAGGCAGCGGCGACCGTCCGGTCGTCCAGACAACCGACAATCCGGCTCACCGACGCGTGCGCCCAGAAACAGGAGAACGACCATGGCCGTCGTCACCATCCGCCAGCTGCTCGACAGCGGCGTCCACTTCGGACACCAGACCCGCCGCTGGAACCCGAAGGTGAAGCGATTCATCCTCGCCGAGCGCTCCGGCATCCACATCATCGACCTCCAGCAGTCGCTCGGCTACATCGACAAGGCCTACGACTTCGTCAAGGAGACCGTCGCCCACGGCGGCACCATCCTCTTCGTCGGCACGAAGAAGCAGGCTCAGGGCTCCATCGCCGAGCAGGCCAACCGCGTCGGACAGCCCTTCGTCAACCAGCGGTGGCTCGGTGGCCTCCTGACCAACTTCCAGACGGTCTCGAAGCGCCTCGCTCGCATGAAGGAGCTCGAGGACATCGACTTCGACGACACGACTCAGGGCTTCACCAAGAAAGAGCTCCTGATCAAGAAGCGCGAGCTCGACAAGCTGCACAAGACGCTCGGCGGGATCCGCAACCTCACGAAGACGCCCTCGGCGCTCTGGGTCGTCGACACCAAGAAGGAGCACCTGGCGATCGACGAGGCCAAGAAGCTCGGCATCCCCGTCATCGGCATCCTCGACACCAACTGCGACCCCGACGAGATCAACTTCCCGATCCCCGGCAACGACGACGCCATCCGCTCCGTCGGTCTGCTGACGCGCATCGTGGCCGACGCCGCCGCCGAGGGCCTGGTGCAGCGTCACCAGAAGCCCGAGGACGCCGACCAGCCGGTCGAGCCCCTCGCCGAGTGGGAGGCCGAGCTGCTCGCGCAGGGCGAGGCCAAGGCCGCCGAGTCGGCTCCCGCCGCCGAGTCGCTCCCCACGGAGGAGAACGACGCCGATGCTCAGGTCGCCGAGAAGCCCCTGGGCGAGCCGGTCGCCGAGCCCGTCGCCGAGGCGTCCGACGAGACCGCTGCGGAGCCGGCCGACGCCGCCGCCGCTGCGGACTCGAAGTAACCCACCTCTCCACTCCGACTCCACGAAAGGACGTCAGACATGGCAAACTTCACCGCCGCTGATGTGAAGACCCTCCGTGACCGCCTCGGTGCGGGCATGATGGACAGCAAGAACGCGCTCGTCGAGGCCGATGGCGACATCGAGAAGGCCGTCGAGATCCTGCGCGTCAAGGGACTGAAGGGCGTCGCCAAGCGCGAAGGCCGTCAGACCACCGCCGGACTCGTCGCCGCCAAGGCGTCGTCGGGCTACGCCACGATCATCGAGCTCGCCAGCGAGACCGACTTCGTCGCGAAGAACGAGAAGTTCATCGCTCTGGCCGACTCCGTCCTCGAGGCCGTCTCCGCGGCCGGCGCCGCCACCGCGGCCGAGGGCAACGCGGCCGCCATCGGCGGGCAGACCGTCGAGGCGTTCGTCAACGACGAGGCGGCCCTCATGGGCGAGAAGGTCGAGCTCCGCTCGGTCGCTCGCGTCGAAGGCTCCGAGTTCGCGATCTACCTGCACAAGACCTCGAAGGACCTGCCCCCGCAGGTCGGCGTGGTCGTCGGGTACACCGGCTCCGACGCCGAGACGGCCCGTTCGATCGCTCAGCACGTGGCCTTCGCCGCGCCGACGTACCTGTCGCGCGACGAGGTCCCGGCCGACGACGTCGCCAAGGAGCGCGCCATCGTCGAGGAGACCGCCAAGAACGAGGGCAAGCCCGAGGCCGCCCTGCCGAAGATCATCGAGGGTCGCCTGACGGGCTTCTTCAAGGAGATCGCCCTGCTCGACCAGGCCTACGCGAAGGACAGCAAGCTGTCGGTCGCGAAGGTCGTCGAGCAGGCCGGCATCGAGATCCAGGGCTTCTCCCGGATCAAGGTCGGCGCCTAGCCAGCAACGTGATGGGGTCTGAGACGGTCGAACGTCTCAGGCCCCATCGTCGTGTCCGCAGCCGATCCGCCCTGCGCGGACCGGCGCCCAGCACCGAGTCGCTAACCTGGCTTCGGCCATGAACGAGGGAGAACCCAGATGACATCAGATCGCACCGGACGCCGACGGGTCCTTCTCAAGCTCTCGGGCGAGGCCTTCGGCGGTGGGCAGCTGGGCGTGAACCCCGACGTCGTGGGCGCCATCGCCCGTGAGATCGCCGACGCGGCGAAGGACGTCGAGATCGCCGTCGTCGTCGGCGGCGGGAACTTCTTCCGCGGCGCCGAGCTGAGCCAGCGCGGCATGGACCGCGGGCGCGCCGACTACATGGGCATGCTGGGCACCGTCATGAACGCGCTCGCCCTCCAGGACTTCCTCGAGCAGGCCGGAGCCGAGACGCGAGTGCAGTCGGCGATCTCGATGACCCAGGTCGCCGAGCCGTACATCCCCCGTCGCGCCGAGCGTCACCTCGAGAAGGGGCGCGTCGTCATCTTCGGGGCCGGGGCCGGTCTGCCCTACTTCTCGACCGACACGGTCTCGGCGCAACGCGCCCTCGAGATCGGCGCCGACGAGGTCCTCGTGGCGAAGAACGGCGTCGACGGCGTCTACTCGGCCGACCCCCGTCACGACCCGTCGGCCGTCAAACTCGACGTGCTGACCTATCAGGAGGCCCTGGTGAAGGGTCTCAAGGTCGTCGACTCGACCGCCTTCAGCCTGTGCATGGACAACGGCATGCCCATGCACGTGTTCGGCATGGAGGGTGGGGGCAACATCGCCCGCGCCATCCGTGGCGAGCGCATCGGAACCCTCGTCAGCAACTGACGACTAAGCTCGACAACGAACCAAGGGAGCATTGTGGCGATCACCGACGTACAGAACGAGACGCGCGAGAAGATGGAGCGGGCTCTGGAGTCCGCCAAGACCGACTTCGGTCAGGTCCGGACGGGTCGGATCAACCCGGCGCTCTTCCAGAAGATCCCCGTCGACTACTACGGGACCCCGACGCCGCTCGCCCAGCTGGCGTCGCTGCAGGTTCCCGAGGCTCGCACGATGATCGTGACCCCGTACGACAAGACGGCGCTGAAAGAGATCGAGCGGGCCATCGCGACCTTCCCGAACCTCGGCGCCAGCCCGACCAACGACGGCACGCTCGTCCGTGTGACGATCCCCGAGCTGACGCAGGAGCGCCGCAAGGAGTTCGTCAAGATCGTGCGTGGCAAGGGCGAGGACGCCAAGGTGCAGATCCGCAACATCCGACGCAAGTCGAAGGAGAGCCTCGACGCCCTCAAGACCGAGGTCGGCGACGACGAGGTCGCTCGTGCCGAGAAGGATCTCGAGAGCCTGACCAAGGGGTACATCGACTCGATCGACGAGGCGCTGAAGAAGAAGGAAGCCGAGCTGCTCGAGGTCTAGATGAGCGACGCTCCTGACGGTCCCCGTTCCGACGGGTCGGGGCCGACCCCCAAGACCACACTCGGCAGCCGTCGCGCCGACTTCGACGCTCGCGCTCAGGCGGCGCGTCACGATCTCGAGAATCAGCTCCGCACCCGCCGCGCCGCGCTCGGGGCCCGGAACGACAAGCTGACGGCCCGCACGGGCAGAAACCTCCCCGCCGCCATCGGCGTGGGCGTCGGTCTCGGCGCCGCCGTGCTCGTGAGTCTGATCTTCGAGCCCGCGTTCTTCATGATCGTCGCCGCGGCCCTCATCGGGTCCCTCTGCTTCGAGCTGGCGAGCGCCCTGCGGTTCGCGGGTCGTGACGTGCCGCGGCTGCCGAGCGTGCTCTCGGGGGTCGTCATCGTCCCGGCGGCGTTCCTCTACGGAGCCCAGGGGCAGTGGCTCGCGCTGCTCGGCGGGATCCTCCTGGTGACGGTGTGGCGCCTCGTCGAACTGGCACGTCCCTCCCACCGGACGAGCGCCTCCTCGGTGGCCCGTGATCTGGGTGCTGGTGCGTTCGTGCAGATCTACTGCGCGTTCCTCGGCAGCTTCATGGCGCTCATGGCCGCTCAGCCGAACGGTGCGAACTGGACCCTGGCGGCGCTCATCATCGTCATCGCGGTGGACACCGGGGCGTATGCCACGGGACTCTCGTTCGGCAAGCACCCCATGGCGCCTCGCATCAGCCCGAAGAAGACGTGGGAGGGCTTCGCCGGCTCCGTCGCGGCGAGTCTCATCGCGGCGATCCTGCTCTCGTGGCTGATGCTCGACGAAGCCTGGTGGTTCGGGTTCATCCTCGGCGGTGTCATCATCGTCACCGCGACGATCGGCGATCTGTCCGAGTCGCTGATCAAGCGCGACCTCGGCATCAAGGACATCTCGACCTGGCTGCCCGGTCACGGGGGGTTCCTCGATCGGCTCGACAGCACGCTGCCGTCGGCTGCAGCGGCCTACGCGCTCTTCCTCGTCGTCACCTGACGCGGCCTGCCGCCCACCCAGGAGGTCGGGAGGCGCGGGTGCGGCATGATGGTCGGGTGAAGACGACATTCCCGATGGCTCCGCACGGTCAGCTCGGCTACGACGTGACCGAGGTGGAGTCGTTCCTCGAGAAGGCCCGGGCGGCTTACTCGGGTGCGGCGCCGACGCGGGCCACCGGCACGACGGCGATCGACTCCGAGCGCATCCGCCGGACGGCCTTCTCGATGACGAAGGGCGGCTACGCCACGGCGCACGTGGACGCGGCTCTCGAGCGGCTCGAGGACGCCTTCGCCGATCGGGAGCGTCAGCGCTCCCTCTCGGGGGAAGGGGACGCCGCGTGGTTCGCGGGTGCCCGGACCGCGGCGGAGGAGATCGTCGCCCGTCTCGATCGCTCGGACGGGCACCGCTTCGATCGCGTGGGGTTCCTCACGCAGGGCTATCACCCGGAGGACGTCGATCGGTTCGCGAAGCGCCTCTCGGGCTACTTCGGCGAGGGTCAGGCGCTGAGCATCGACGACGTCCGCGCCGTGGTCTTCCGGGCCAGGCGCGGGGGCTACCGCGAGGCGCAGGTCGACGTCGTCCTCGACGCCGTGGTCGACGTCATGCTCGCCGTCCGGTGATCCCGCGTGGACACGCGGTGCCGGACCCTGGTCACCTCGTGATAAATCCGTTACCCTGAATTCACTTATGGGTAGGCACGCTGCAACGACGACGACCGGAATCACTCCTCGCGAGCACCCGGTGCTCGTCGCCAGACCCTCGGTGGAACGCCGCATGGTCCGGGCTTCGAGTCTGACCCCCGCGCCGATGCCGTCCGCTGCGGCCCCCCGACCGAGCCGAGGTCGCTACGTGCTCCCGGCCCTCGGCTTCGTCGCCTCGTTCGCCTTCGTCTCGGCGTCGCTCGTCAACCCGATCTCGGGTGCCGAGGCGACGACGCGCGTCGTCGGGGGAGCGAGCGTCCTCGTGGCGCCGGGTCAGTCCTACTCGGTCATCGGGGCGTCGGCCCCGACCGTCGACCGCGACGGCTACGGCGTGACCCTGCCGCCGCCTCCGCCGCCGCCCGAGCCCGAGCCGGTCATCACCGAGGAGCCCGCCGACGAGGTCGCCTCGGCCGTCGTCACGGCGGAGGAGCCGCCGGCAGCGGCCGCCGCGGCACCCGTGGCCGGGACCCCCGATCCGGGCAGCGCCAAGGCCATCGCCGCGGGCATGGTGTCGGCCAGAGGCTGGGGCGCCGGCGAGTACGACTGCCTCGTGTCGCTCTGGAACAAGGAGTCCGGCTGGAACGTCTACGCGTCCAACGGCTCCAGCGGGGCCTACGGCATCCCCCAGTCGCTGCCCGGCAGCAAGATGGCCACGGCCGGTGCCGACTGGCAGACCAACCCCGCGACCCAGATCACCTGGGGTCTCAACTACATCTCGGGTGTCTACGGCTCACCCTGCGGCGCGTGGTCGCACTCGCAGGCCGTCAACTGGTACTGAGTCCTCGCGAGCTCCGACCGCCGCCTCGTCGGGGCGGGTGCGCTGTACGGGACCTCACCGCGATACGGTGGAGGACATGCCCCGTAGTAATCGACCGCGTCGGCCCCGTGACGCGAGACGGGCCGATGAGCCCGCCGAGGACATCACCCGGGCCCTCCGGGGCGGCGCGGTGGTCGAGAGCCGTCACGGACGGTCGTTCACGGTGCAGTCGATCGGCGCGTCGTCGTCGGTCAAGGAGTACATCTGCCCGGGCTGCTCGCTGACCGTCGCGCCAGGCACGGCCCACGTCGTCGTGTGGCGGGCCGACGGGTTGTTCGGCGAAGCCGACGACCTGGCGTCGAGGCGTCATTGGCACACGCACTGCTGGAGGATCTCGTGACCGAACCGACCGAACCGACCGGAGCGACCGAACCGACCGGAGCGACCGAACCGACCGGAGCGACCGAACCGATCGGACCGACCGAGCCGGCCCGCGCCTCCGAGGCCGTCGAGATCCGCGGTGGCGTCCTGCTGCCCGCCCGGCGCCGCGACGTCGACCTGCGGACCTCCGACGGGCTCCGTCTCGTCGGCGAGCTGTCGCTGCCCCTGGATCGCCCCGCCGTCGGCACGCTGGTGACGCTCCACCCCCTGCCCACCGCGGGCGGCTTCATGGACAGCCATGTGATCCGGAAGGCCGCCGCCCGGCTTCCCGCGCTGGCCGACCTGGCCGTCCTGCGCTTCAACTTCCGGGGGGTCTCGTCGCCCCGCGGGCGCTCCGAGGGGGAGTTCGGAGAGGGGATCGCCGAGGCGGCCGACCTCGCGGCGGCGGTGAGGTTCGTGCACGACGAGGGCCTGCCGACCCCGTGGCTGGTCGGCTGGTCCTTCGGCACCGAGGTGGCGCTCAAGCACGGGCGTCAGGTCGAGTCGGCCGGACTCGTGCTGCTCTCGCCGCCCCTGCACCGCACCTCGGACGACGAGCTCGAGGCGTGGAACGACGTCGAGACGCCCATCGTCGCGGTCGTCCCGGAGTTCGACGACTACCTGCGTCCCGACGAGGCCGCACGTCGTTTCTCGGTGATCCCCCGGGCCGACGTCGTGCCGGTCGAGGGGGGCAAGCACCTCTGGGTCGGCGAGAAGCAGACGACGCGCGTGCTCTCGGAGATCGTCCGTCGCGCCGCTCCTCACGCCCTGCCGCTGCCCGCCCGCTGGGCGTGACCGCCTAGAGGGTGTTCTGCCGGGGCACGAGCACCTCGCGGATGATCAGGAGCACCGACGCGGCGAAGGGGATCGCGACCAGGGCGCCGAGGACCCCGAGGAGGGTCCCGCCGACGAGGGCGGCGATGACGACGACGACACCGGGCACCTTGACGGCTCGGCGCATGATGCGGGGGCTCAGCAGGTAGGCCTCGATCTGCATGTAGACGAGGTAGTACACGGCTGCGGTGATCCAGGTCGACGGCGACTCGGGCAGCAGGGCGACCTGCGCCAGCACGATGATCGCGGATCCGCTGATCGTCCCGACCAGGGGGATGATCGAGCCGACGAACGCGATCGTCGCGAACACCGCGGGCTGCTCGGCTCCGATGATGCTCAGGAAGACGAAGCTGAGGATGCCGTTGATGGCGGCCAGCGTGAACTGCCCGATCACGTAGCGCCCGACCGAGTCGCCGATCTGCTCGGCGATGAGCGCGAACTTGTGGCGTTTGGAGGCGGGCACCAGCTGGTACAGCGCGCTCTTCACGTTCTCGATGGACGACGTGAAGTAGAGCGTCAGGATCAGGACGACGATGGTGGCGAAGAGCCCGTTCCCGATCGCGACGCCCACGGCGAGGACTCCGCCGCCGATCGTGACGACGTTGTCCGGGTCGCTCAGGAAGGCCACGATGGCGTCGAGACCCTGCTGCACGTCGAAGACGTTCTGGGGCACGAGCTCCTGCAGGTTGTCGACGAACTGCTGCGTGGTGACGCTCTGCAGGTAGGTGACGAGGTTCGTGATCAACGCCGTGGCCTGGCTCACGACGACGGGCACGATCGCGAAGACCACCCCGACGACGGCTCCGAGCAGGGCGACCATGACGATCGCGATCGCGAGGGAGCGCGGCACGCTCCTCTTCTCGAGCCACGACACGATGGGATCGAGCCCCAGAGCGATGAACAGCGCCGCCCCGACGTACGTGATGATCGTCGACAGCTCGCTGACGGCGCCGCCGATCACGAGGGCGACGAGGACGCCGAGCCCGGCCAGGAGGCCCAGCCGGAAGGGATTGTGGATCTTCACGCGGGGTTCACTCCTGTCGACGGTGGCTCGGCCCGCTGGCGCGACTCCACCGAGTGACTACTCTGGCGCAACCTCGGGCGCGCCGCCCAACACCCCGCGGAGGTTCTCGAGGTAGCCGGCGACGGCGTCGCGCTCCTCGCGCAGATCGGCGAGGCGTCGTTCGGCGTCGCCGACGAGCTCGCGCGCCCGCGTCTCGGCCTCGGCGACGATGTCGCGCGATCTCGCCTCGGCGTTCGTCAGCACCTCGTGGGCCGTCGCATCGGCCTCGCCGCGCACCGTCCTGGCGTGCTCGTGCGACGACCGTTCGAGCTCGTCGGCCTCCCGTCGGACGTCGACGGAGCGCTGGCGTGCCTCGTCGAGCTGGGCGTGGGCCTCGTCGAGGTAGTTCTGCGTCTCGGCGACGGCGGCCTGATGCCGGGCGACGAGATCGCGCTCGAGCTCGTCGAGCCGGGTGCTGCGCTCGAGCGCCAGAGCGATCCGAGCCTCGTCGGTCTCGCGGGCGACGGCGGCCTCCTCGCGGTCGCGCTCCGCGGCGAGCTCTGCGCGGAGCGTGGCGGCCTCGCTCGCGAGCCGGGCGCGTTGCGCCTCCTCGTCGTCGAACAGCCGCGCCTGGCTCTCCGCCACCTCGGCGTCGAGGTCGGCACGGGCGTTGACGGTCTCGGCCTCGACCTGGGCGCGGTGCTCGGCGGCGTCGCGCTCGAGTCGATCGGCCTGCTGCTGGGCGTCGCGGGCGAGGCGGTCACGCGTCTCGGCGGTCGTGCGCTCGATCTCGTCGCGCGTGGTCGTGCGGGCGAGCTCGATCTCGTCGCGCGCCGTGCGGGCGTCGCGGTCCAGCTCGGCTCGAGCGGTCTCGATCTCGAGTTCGAGACCGGCCCGCACCTCGAGGGCCTCGGCCGCCAGGGAGGCGCGGGTCGTCTCGATCTCGCGGCGCAGGTCGTCGCGTCGTGCGTCCACCTCGCGCTCGAGCGCCGCGCGGGTCTCGGTCACGTGGCGGCTCAGCTCGGCACGCTGCTCGGCGATGTCGCGGTCGAGCTCGGCGCGTCGGTTCTCGACGTCGTCGTCGAGCTCGGCGCGGGCCGCCGCGATCTCGCGGTCGAGATCGGTCCGCCGGGTCGTGACCTCGAGCTCGAGCTCGGCGCGCGTGGTCTCGTCGAGGCGGGCGAGCTCGGCGCGGAGGGTCGTGCCCTCCCGGTCGAGGTCGGCGCGCTGCCGCTCGCTGTCGGCGACGAAGAGGGCGCGGGTCTCGGCGGTGGTGCGGGCGAGCTCGGCGGCGTCGGCTCGCGCCTCGGCGACCTCGCGGCCGACGATCTCACGCTGCTCGGCGGCGTCGCGCTCCGCATCGGCGCGGAGGGCGGCGGCCTCGTGCCGTGCGGTGGAGACGTTCTCGGCGGCCTCGGTGGCGGCCGCTCCGCGCATCGCCGACGAGTCGCGCTGGGCCTCCTGCAGCATCGATCGGGCCTCGTTCCGGGCGCGGGCGACCATCCGGTCGGCCTCGGCGCGGGACTCGTCGATCTGGGCGGCGGCACGGCCCCGCGCGTCGCCGAGCACCGCGTCGGCGCGCTCCGAGGCCTCGGCGACGAGACGCTCGGCCTCGGACGAGGAGGAGCGGCGCAGCTCCTCCGCGTCGATGTCGGCCTGGCTGACGAGCCGGGTCGCCTGCTGCTCGGCCAACCGCAGGGTCTGCTCGAGCTTGCTGCCGAGGCCGGCGTACGTCGGGGTCCCCGCCTCGTCGAGCTCCGACTGGAGGTCGTCGAGGCGGACCTGGAGCCGCTTGAGCTCGGCGACGGTCTCGGCGCGATCGGCGTTCGACTTGATGAGCTCGCGACGGAGGTCGCCGAGCGCCCGGTCGACCTCCTCCTTGCGGTACCCGCGGAGTTCCGTTCCGAAATCTGCTTCGTCGACGGCCACGGTGTCTCCTCTTGCTCGGCGGCGGGCACGAGGTCGCTCGTGCCCGGACCCGTCGATTTTAGCGGTCGGCGGACCGGGCGCAGGAGGTCGTGACGCGACTCGCGGACGGGCGGGCGCCTCCCAGGCTATTTCGGATACGCTGAGCCGTCTTAAAATCTGCTGCCGCGCCCGACCTCCTGGCCGGGCCCGCGCCGGCGCGACCGTCCCGAGCGGTCCGCCGCGACCCGACCGGGATGGTGGCACGGAGGGAGAGAAACGTGCGTTTCATCGTCGCAGTGGTCGTCGTCGTCCTGGCGGCGCTCATGGTGGCGCTGGGCTTCGCCCAGCGGACCGTGTTCGCCCCGCCCCCGAGCGTCTCGTCGACCGTGTCGACCGCCGACTCCGAGGCCCGCATCACGGTCGTGCCGTCGGAGGCGCTGCACGGGCACGACGGTCGTCAGACGGTGAGCATCTCGGGTTCGGACACCGACTCGGTGTTCGCGGCGACCGGTCGCACCTCCGACGTGCTGGGCTGGGTGGGTGATTCCGCCTACAACGAGGTGTCGTTCGACGAGACCACCGGCGAGCTGGTGAGCACCCCCGTCGAGGGCGACACGGCCGACGTCCCGAGCCCCGCGGACTCCGATCTCTGGAACGCCGAGTACGCCGGCGCCGACCCGACCTTCTCGATCGACGCGCCCGACGACGTCTCGCTCGTGGTCGTCTCCGACGGCACGGCCCCGGCACCCGACACCCTGCGGGTGACCTGGCCCCTCTCGACGGCCACTCCGGCCGCCGGGCCGCTCATCGCAGGCGGTCTCGTGGTGCTGCTCATCGGCGTCCTCCTCTACATCTGGGCCATCGCGCATCACCGGCGCAACCGCGGCCCCCGTCGCCGATCGGGTCAGGGCAAGCCGCCTCGCGTCACGCGCCGGTCGCGCCGCGAGCCCCTGACGTCGGGCGACGACCCCGCCGCCGGCCGTCGCTCCATCCGCCGCTCGATCGCCGTCGTGCCCGTGGTGCTGGTCGGAGCCCTCGCGCTCTCGGGCTGCACGGCCGACTACTGGCCGAGCGCCGTGGGCGGCGCCGGGGCCGACGCCTCGGCGACCCCCACCCCGACGAGCACCGACGCCGTGCCCGACGAGCAGGACGACCTCCAGCCGCCCGTCATCAGCGTGGCCCAGGCCGAGCGCATCGTCCAGCGGATCTCGACGGTGGCGTCCGAGGCCGACGGGACCCTCGACGCCGATCTGGCCGCCACGCGCTTCACCGGCCCGGCACTCGCGCAGCGTCAGGCCAACTACGCCCTCCGCGCGAAGGACGACGGCGCCGCCGAGCCCATCGCCGTCCCCGAGGGCGATGTCACGCTCACCCTGCCGCAGCAGGCCGACACGTGGCCGCGCAGCGCCTTCGTCATCGTCCAGTCCGACGACACCGCCGTGGCCCCCATCGCGCTGACCCTCGTCCAGGAGGACGCCCGCGCCAACTACCAGGTCGAGTACCTGACCAGTCTCGAGGCCGGGGCGACCCCGCCGACGGTCGCGCCCGCCAGCATCGGCGCCGCCCGCCTGTCGCCCGACGTCAAGCTCCTGACCCTCCAGCCCGATCAGCTCGCCACGGCGTACGGCGACATCCTCAGTGAAGGCGACGAGAGCGAGTACGCCGATCTCTTCGAGGCCGAGGGGGACACCCTCCGCGAGAAGATCGGCAAGCCCTACAAGGACGCCAAGCGCGAGGCGCTGCCCGAGACCGCGTCCATCGACTTCGCGTCGACGCCCGACGAGGACCCGGCCGTCGCGTTCGCGACGAACGACGCCGGGGCGATCGTCTCGGTCGCCCTCAACGAGGTCGAGACCGTGAAGCCCACGGCGGAGGGCGCCGAGGTCAACCCCGAGGGCGCGGTCAAGAACCTCACGGGCATCGACAAGACCACGAAGGGCATCGAGGCGACCTACGGCGTCGAGCTGCTGTTCTCCGTGCCGCCCGTCGGGAGCGATCAGAAGATCGTCCTGCTCGGATTCAGTCAGGCCCTCATCAGCGCGAAGGAGCTGTCATGACCAACGTCCCCCCTCTGCCCGCCGGACTCCGCGGAGCCGTCGACCTGTCGTCCCTCGTCGATCGACCGGCCCCCGGGGCGGCGGGCCGTGCTCCGGCCGCCGGGTCGCCTGCGGGAGCGCCGGCGGCGAGCGACGGCGCCGCGCCGGCGTCGGTGGGCGTGCCCGCGCTCGTCCTCGACGCGACCGACGAGACGTTCGCTCAGTTCCTCGAGCTGAGCAGCACCGTGCCCGTCATCGTCGATCTCTGGGCGGAGTGGTGCGGCCCGTGCAAGCAGCTCTCGCCGGTGCTCGAGAAGCTCGTCGCCGAGTACGGCGGACGTCTCGTCCTGGCCAAGGTCGACGTCGACGCCAACCCGCAGCTCACCCAGGCGTTCCAGGCGCAGTCGATCCCCGCGGTCGCCGCCGTGATCGCCGGCCGCCCGGTGCAGCTGTTCGTCGGGGCCCTCCCCGAGGCGCAGGTGCGCGACGCCTTCGAGCAGGTGCTCGACCTGGCCGTCCAGAACGGCGTCACGGGCACCGCCGTCGTGCAGAGCGGCCCGGAGGTCGACGGCGAGACCCCCGAGCCCGAGCCGGAGCCCCTGCCGCCGCACCACCAGGAGGCCTACGACGCGATCGACCGCGGCGACTACGACGCGGCCATCGCGGCCTACAAGACCGCCATCGCGCAGGACCCCCGCGACCAGCTGGCCGTGGCGGGTCTGGCGCAGGTCTCGCTGATCTCGCGGCTCCAGGGCGTCTCGCTCGCCGAGGTCCGCGACGCCGCGGCGGCGGATCCGACGGATCTCGCCGCGCAGCTCGCCGTGGCCGATCTCGACGTGAGCGGCGGGCACGTCGACGACGCGTTCGATCGGGTGCTGACCGTGTTCCCGACGCAGGACGCCGCGGGGAAGAACGAGGCCCGCGCGCGCCTCCTCGAGTACTTCGAGATCGTCGGCGCCGACGACCCCCGTGTGGTCGCCGCTCGTCGGCGGCTGACGATGCTGCTCTACTGACCCGCGCTCGTCGCAGGCGCGAGGCCCCCGTCCGGTTCGGACGGGGGCCTCGTCATGTCGGCGGACGCCGAGGAGGCGCGGGTCGGCTCAGGGGCGTCGCTTCAGCCAGAGGACGCCCAGGGGCGGCAGCAGCACGTCGGCCGAGGCGGGGCGACCAGCCCACGGGGTGTCGGTCGCGACGACGCTGCCCATGTTGCCGACCCCGGAGCCGCCGTACTCGGCGGCGTCGGTGTTGAGGATCTCGTGCCAGGTCCCCGCCTCGGGGAACCCGAAGCGCATCTGCACGGGCTGACCCGACCAGTTCGCCAGGACGGCGACGCTCTCGCCGTCACCGGACTTGCGCATGAACGCGACGACGCTCTGCTGCGCCGCGCCTCCGTCGATCCACTCGAAGCCCTCGGTGTCGAAGTCGTGCGCCCAGAGGGCCTTCTCGGACCGGTACACGGCGTTGAGCTTGCTGACCAGGTCGAAGAGCTGCTGGTGCTCGTGCCGGTCGAGCACGGACCAGTCGAGACCGTTCTCCTGGCTCCACTCGGTGGGCTGCCCGTACTCGGACCCCATGAAGAGCAGCTGCTTGCCGGGGTGACCCCACATGTAGGCCAGGTACGCGCGGAGGTTGGCGCGCTTCTGCCAGTCGTCGCCGGGCATCTTCTCGAAGAGGGATCCCTTGCCGTAGACGACCTCGTCGTGGCTGATCGGGAGCATGAAGTTCTCGCTGAACGCGTAGTGGAACGAGAAGGTCAGCTCGCCGTGGTGGTACGAGCGGTGGATCGGATCCTTCTCGACGTAGTCGAGGGTGTCGTGCATCCAGCCCATGTTCCACTTCAGCCCGAAGCCGAGCCCGCCGTCGCTCGTGGGGCGTGAGACGCCGGGCCAGCTGGTGCTCTCCTCCGCGATCATGACGATTCCGGGGTGGCGCTTGTACGCGGTGGCGTTGGCCTCCTGGAGGAACGAGATCGCCTCGAGGTTCTCGCGGCCGCCGAAGCGGTTCGGCAGCCATTGGCCGTCATCGCGGCTGTAGTCGAGGTAGAGCATCGACGCGACGGCGTCGACGCGCAGTCCGTCGATGTGGAACTCCTCGAGCCAGTAGAGCGCGTTGGCCACCAGGAAGTTCCGCACCTGCGAGTCCCCGAAGTTGAACACCAGGGTGCCCCAGTCGGGCTGCTCGCCGAGACGGGGGTCGGAGTGCTCGTAGACGGCGCGGCCGTCGAAGTTCCCGAGGGCCCATTCGTCTTTGGGGAAGTGCCCGGGAACCCAGTCCATGATGACGCCGACGCCGGCCGCGTGCAGCCGGTCGATCAGGTACTTGAGGTCGTCGGGGGAGCCGTAGGTGCTCTGCGGCGCGTAGTAGCCGGTCACCTGGTAGCCCCAGGAGCCGCCGAACGGGTGCTGCGTGAGCGGCATGAACTCGACGTGGGTGAAGCCGAGGGCCGTGACGTAGTCGACCAGGGGGTCGGCCAGCTCGCGGTACGACAGGCCCGGACGCCACGAGCCCACGTGCAGCTCGTAGACGCTCATCGGGCCGGCGTGCTGGTCGGTCGCCGCGCGCCGCTCGAGCCAGGCGTCGTCCGACCACGTGTGACCGGAGCGCGTGATGATCGAGGCGGTCGCCGGGGGGACCTCAGCCCGTCGGGCCATCGGGTCGGCCCGCTCGACCCACACGCCGTCCGGGGTGAGGATCTCGTACTTGTACGTGCCCTCGGTGACGCCGGGCACGAAGATCTCCCAGACCCCGTTGCCGTCGAGACGGCGGAGGGCGTGCAGGGCGCCGTACCAGCCGTTCAGCTCGCCGATGACGCGCACGGCCTGGGCGTGGGGAGCCCACACGGCGAACGAGGTGCCCGTGACGCCCTGATGCTCGCGCACGTGCGAACCGAGGACGGTCCAGAGCTGCTCGTGCCGGCCCTCGCCGAACAGGTACAGGTCGAGGTCCGAGACGGTCGGGGCGAATCGGTAGGGGTCGTCGGCGAGCCAGGGCGCGCCTCCGTCGTACGAGGCCTCGATCTCGTAGCCGCCGAGGGGCGCCGTGGCGACGCCCTGCCAGAGACCGTGCGCGAGGTGCTCGAGGACGACGACCTCCGAGGAGGCGCCGGTCACCGTGACGGATGCGGCCAGCGGTCGGACGACGCGCACGACGGTCACGCCGTCGCGGGTGTGCTCGCCGAGCAGCGCGTGCGGGTGGCCGTGGCGACCCTCGGCGGCTGCCGCGACCTCGGCGTCGTCGAGCGGGGGAGCCGAGGGCGTCGGGGCGGCGACGGCCTCGACGGGGACGTCGGCCGGCGTCGGGTCCTCCGCCGGGGAGGGGGTGAGGGGGGAGGTCATGATCGGTGCTCCTACGGTGCGCGGTTCAGGTCGACGGTGAGGACGTGCACGGGCTCGACGAACGCGTCGAGACGGACGTAGTTGTCGTCGCCCCAGGTCCAGGACTGGCCGGTGATGAGGTCCCTGACCGTGTAGGTGCCGCCGGGGGTGAGCCCGAACTTCGTCACGTCGAGGTGGACGGTGGTCTCCCGCGCCGAGTGCGGGTCGACGTTGGCGACGACGATCACGGCGTCGGCGCGCCCGCTGCGGGTGTGCGCGCGAGAGAGGTACTTCGAGAAGACGAGCACGGCGTCGTCGTCGCTCGAGTGCACCTCGAGGTTGCGCAGCTGACGCAGCGCGGGGTGCGACGCCCGGATGCGGTTGAGCTGGGTCAGGTAGGGGGCGATCGACGCGCCGGCCGCCTCGGCCGCGGCCCAGTCGCGGGGCTTGAACTCGTACTTCTCGTTGTCGATGTTCTCTTCGCTGCCGGGACGCGCGACGTCCTCGATGAGCTCGTAACCCGAGTAGACGCCCCAGGTCGGCGACGCCGTGGCGGCGATGGCGGCGCGGATCTTGTAGGCCGACTGCCCGCCGTACTGCAGGTACGGCGTGAGGATGTCGTGGGTGTTGACGAACAGGTTCGGGCGGAGCCAGCCGCTGGTCTCCTTCGACAGCTCGGTGAGGTACTCCTCGAGCTCCCACTTCTCGTTTCGCCAGGTGAAGTACGTGTACGACTGGTGGAAGCCGACCTGGGCGAGGGCCTGCATCATGGCGGGCTTCGTGAAGGCCTCCGAGAGGAAGACCACCTCGGGGTTCGTCTCGCGGATCTCGTGCAGCAGCCACTCCCAGAAGCGGACGGGCTTGGTGTGGGGGTTGTCGACCCGGAAGATCGTGACGCCGAGGTCGATCCAGTACCGGACGATCCGGAGCACCTCGCGGCTCAGCCCGTCGTAGTCGTTGTCGAAGTTCAGGGGGTAGATGTCCTGGTACTTCTTCGGGGGGTTCTCGGCGTACGCGATCGTGCCGTCGGGCAGGGTCGTGAACCACTCGGGGTGCTCGGTCACCCAGGGGTGGTCGGGCGAGCACTGCAGGGCCAGGTCGAGGGCCAGCTCGAGTCCGCTGTTCCTGGCGGCCTCGACGAACCAGCGGAAGTCGGCGACCGTCCCGAGCTCGGGGTGGATGGCGTCGTGCCCGCCGTCGGCCGATCCGATGGCGTAGGGGGATCCCGGATCGTCGGGCCCCGCGGTGAGGGTGTTGTTCGGTCCCTTGCGGAAGGTCGTGCCGATCGGGTGCACCGGCGGGATGTAGACGACGTCGAAGCCCATGCGGCTGATGGCGGGCAGGCGTCGGGCGGCCGTGCGGAACGTGCCGCTCTTCCAGCTGCCGTCGGCCTGCTTGCGGGCGCCTTCGCTGCGCGGGAAGAACTCGTACCAGCTGCCGAGCCCCGCTCGGCTGCGCTCGACGCGGAGGGTCTCCACGGAGCTGCGGGTGCGCAGGCTCGCGAGCGGCCTGCTCGCGAAGACGGCCGCCAGTCGCGGGTCGGTGGCGACGCGGAGGCGCGCCCCGGCGGACAGCGACGTGTTGCCGAGCGCCGTGGCGGCGTCGCGGACGAGGACGGTCTCGGGGTAGTCGTCGACAGCGGCGGCCAGCAGCTCGCTGCCGAGCGCGAAGGTCACGTCGACGTCGAGCTCGGCCGGGATCTTGATCTCGGCCGTGTGCAGCCAGGTCGCCCAGTCGTCCGTGTACGCCTCGACCTGCCAGGTCCAGTCGCCCTCGGTCTCGAGCTGCACCTCGGTGGTCCACCGATCGGTGCCCGGGATGCCCGCGGTGAGCGGATGCCGCGTGGTCTCGCCGGTCGGATCGATGAGGAGGAGGTCCGCACCGATCAGGTCGTGGCCCTCGCGGAACACGGTGGCGCCGAACGGCACCACCTCGCCGGAGAACGCCTTCGTCGGGAACACCCGGTCAGGGGTGGTCGGGGTCAGTGCCGTGACGGGGATCCGTCCGACCTTGGGCTCGTATGCAGTCGACACGTCAGCGACGCTACCCGGTATCGCGCGGGGTCGGCCCTGGTCGGAGAGGTCGTCCCCCTCCGGGGCTCGGAGACGACCGATCGGGGTACAGAATGCCGTCCGCATCGGTGGGGACAGACGGTCTCGTCCGTTTTGCCCCCCGTTCTGGGTCGGTGCATATGCATGAAAAAGCTATGTCCGCACTTAGGGGGACCGCTACTGTCGTAGACGTCAGCCAGGCCTGCCCGCCCAGTGGGAACACCGAGAGCCCGGCGCCGCTGACCACCCTCCGGACCCGAACATCCGGCATCCCCCGCTCACACCGCATCGCCCTGGCCGTCCTCCCGACGGACGGCCCGGGGCGCTGCTCGTCGCGCCGTCACGGCGCGGATAGGACCGTCATGAACAAGCTCGTCAAAGGCTCCATCGCCGCCGCGGCAGGCGTCGCACTCCTCCTCGGCGGTGCGGGCACCTTCGCCCTCTGGAACGCCAACACGGAGGTCTCCGCGGCGAGCGTCAGCTCCGGCACCCTGGCGCTGACGACGAGCGGCGCGGGCACCTGGACGGACATCACCAACGGGCGTAACGTCGCGATCTCGGACGTCTCGCAGTACCGGATCGTCCCGGGCAACAAGCTCCGCTTCACCCAGACCATGAAGATCGACGCGTCGGGCAACGACCTGGTCGCCGATCTCGCCTACTCGACCGCGTCGGTCACGGGTTCGCTCAAGGGCATCGCGACCACCACGATGAGCGTCTCCAGCGCCGCGGGCTCGAGCGCCCTGCCGGCGGGTGTGACGGCCGACCCGGCGGCCCCCGGCAGCTTCGTCGTCCGGCCCGTCGCCGCCGGCAGCACGACCGCCGTCGTCACCTTCGTGGTCGAGCTCCCGCAGGCGACCGAGGGTGCGGCGAGCATGAACGGTACCCTCGACCTCAGCAAGCTGACCTTCACCCTCAAGCAGCGCGCCATCGCCTGATCCCCACCAGCCACCACCACCGAGACGGGAGACGCGCGATGAGCCGACCGGCAGCCGCCGCGCGTCGTCACCGTGCGGAATCCTCGCGACGAGCCGGCGGTCTCCGCCGGCTCGTCCGATCCACCTGGTCGGCCACCGGCCTCGTCGTCGTCGGTCTCCTGGCCCTCGTCGCGACCGCCGGCGGCACCTACGCCCTCCTCGGGGCCTCGGCGACCAGCAACGCGTCGGTCATCGCATCCGGCTCCGCCTCCGTCACCGTGGGCAGCGTCTCGTCGCTCGACGTCGCGAAGCTCGGGCCGGGTCGCTCGGTCTCGGGGACGTTCGTCGTGAGGAACACCGGCACGGTTCCGCTGCAGCTCCGCCTCACGGGCACGACCCCCACGAGCGTCGACGCCGCGGTGGTGGGCGAGCTCACCGCGGCGGTCGCCGTCCTGCGGAGCGGCTCCTCGTGCGCGGTCTCGACCGCGGGCGCCTCGACCCGGGCGGCCTCGTTCGACACCGGCGCGTCGTGGGCCGTCCTGCCGGCGGGTCAGTCGCTGACCGCCTGTCTCGTCCTCGCTCTCGACGCCGACGCTCCGGCCACCGTGCAGAACACGGCCGCCTCCGTCGGGTTCGTCGTCGCCGGGACGCAGGTCGCCCCGTGACGCGCCGTCGCACCCGCCCCGTCGCCCGGCGCGGCCTCGTGCTCGCGCTGCTCGCGGGCGTCGTCATCGGCGCGACGCTCGCGACCGGCGGCGCCGCGGTCGCCCTCTGGACGACCAGCGCCCCGGCCGCGACGCGCGTCGCCACCGGGGCCGTGGGTCTCAGCGCGACCGACCTCGCGTCCCTCCAGCGCGACTACACGGCCTCCGTCCCCGCGGTCACCGGATCGTGGTCGTTCACGAACACGGGCACGGTGGACGCCGACTACTCGACCACGGCGTCCCTGGCCTCCGGCAGCTCCGCAGCGCTCGCGTCCTCGATCTCGGTCGTGGCCTGGCCCGTCGCGCGCGGGCAGACGCCCGCCGCGGCGTGCACGGCGTCCGCAGCGGTCGGAGCCGGCTCGGTCTCGGGCACGTGGGCCGCGCCTCCTCGGCTCGGCGGGTCGCTCGCAGCGGGCGCGTCGGTCGCCTGGTGCCTCCGCTCGTCGACGTCGACGTCGTCGCCCCTCGGACGCGTCACGCCCGTGCTGACCGCATCCCTCGCGGCCGGGTCGTGGCGTGCTCCGGCCCAGGAGCGCCGCTTCGTCCAGAACAACACCGTGCCGCCCCGCCAGACGGCCACCTGCTCGTCCACCGACATCTACTACGCGTGGCTCGACTTCGACCCGTCGGACCGACCCATCGAGACCACCTACGGTTCGTTCGTCGGATCGACCCGGGTCGGCACGGCCACCGAGACCGGCCACTACCCGCACTTCGCCTTCACCCGCGAGACGCTCCCGAAGAACCCCTACGGCGACGGTCGCATCACGGTCGACATCCGCGTGGTGGTCGACGGCGTCGCGGGTGCCGTCGCCGCGACGGGCGTCGTCGTCGCCGGTCAGGACCCGAACGGCCTGAGGAACATCCAGTGCCCGTGAACGACGACGGGACGGCGCCGGACCCGACGCCCCGCGCCAGGGCGAGTCGCGCCGTGGTGGTCGCCGTCGTCGCAGCCGTGCTGATGCCGGCGCTCGTCGGCGGGCCGGCGGCGACGGTCGCCCACGCCGCGGCACCCCGCGAGGGTGCCGGCGCGGGGCGACGCGCCGACCCGCCGAGACTCATGCTCAGCGCCGACGGGCTGCGCTGGCAGGTGCGCCTCACGGCGGGACCCACGGCGGCGGGGGAGGCGCTCGTGCCCGGCGGGACGACCTCGACCACGTTCTGGGTGAAGAACGTCACCAGCGACCCGGCCGTGCTCGCGGCGCGCGTCGTCGACGTCGAGGTCTCGTCCCCGGCCTTCGCCCGCGATCTGACCGTCACGGCGACCCGGGGCGCCGAGACGTCGGCCGACCCGACGCCCTCCCTGCCGCTCGGCTCGCCGGCCTGCACGGCCCTCAGGGCACCGGGGCTGCTCTCGGCCGGGGAGGAGGCGCCGGTCACCGTGGCGCTCGCACTCGCCGAGAGCGCCACCGGGTCGTCGGCCGGGCAGTCGGTGGGCGTGACCGTGCTCGTGTCGCTCGCGGGACGTGCGGGCGACGCCGC
>Ga0265780_10000496_pt1 | contig 60830 bp, 49 predicted proteins | sample P1T30metagenome_FD_192432 | JGI IMG/M metagenome (GOLD analysis project Ga0265780, IMG submission 192432) | Plant litter microbial communities from East Loma Ridge, Irvine, California - P1 T30 | ecosystem: Environmental > Terrestrial > Plant litter > Unclassified | place: USA: California... | reverse complement strand
TCCGACACTCTACTACGCGTTTACCGCGCGTAGGATGGACTTTAGCTTATATCAAAGCTAGGACCCGATGCTTTAAGCCGTTATCTATCGAATTCGGCGTTCGAAAGGCTGGAATCTATCCGTTTAATCCTAAGATCTTACTATCGACTCTTGCTCCTCCTCTCTAGACCCCTTCTCCGGGAAATCAAGTCCTAAGTCAGATTAGTGATGTATCTCGAATTCTAAGAGCTAAGGGTAGTCCGCGTACCCCTAAGTCTCTTAATATACGTCAGATTGTCGATCTCGTTCAAAATTACGGAGATATACCGAGTTCAGCTAGAGAGCTTATCCGAGATTTAATTAACTTTACCGAAGATCGAGATACCGACGCGATCTTAGCTCGGAGGGAGTTACGCGAAAAGGACGTACTACTTAATACGCGTAAGACGCGTAAAAAAGGGAAGAGAGTAGCTTTAAAGGGTAAATACCTCCTTACGAAGGAGGATATCCTTAAGGTAGTTTAGGATCTCGAAGAGGGAACTAGTAGAAAGGAAAATATGAAAAAAGGAGAAAAAAAGACGAAATATATATTGATTTCCTCGGAGGAAGAAGGAGAAGAGTCTTTAGATGAGTTAGCTTGATTAGTTATGTCATAGCGGCGTTAGTGAGTTAGTTAGTAAGTTTTCGAAATTTGAATCAAAAAAAGTGCGCGACATCCTAGGCTGCGCGACTTCCCCTACAGGCACGTTATAACTAATAATTTTATTAAACATAATAGTCTTTAGTAAGACTAGTATCAATTAATATAGAAGCTAAGAACAGTAGTTTCAAGCTTATTTCTAAATATACTTAAAAGATTTTAATGAATATATAAAAAGAGTTTAAACTTTAAAGTTGTCTTAAGTAGTATATTAATTAACATATCTAAATTAGTTTACTCTAATAGCCTATACTAATCCAATATAGCTAGTCTATAGTAGTATAATTTTAAATAATCTTTAAATAATCTATCTAACTTGTAATCTAATAAAGCAGTTTAGCTAAAGCTTTTTAATTTTTTTAACTGTTTTTTTTTAAAAAAATCAATACATCTCTATAGTTGTTAGCCACTACTAGCTGAGATCAAATTTTTACTTACTTTATCTAGTAAAGTTTATATTAATAAGTTTTTACAGCTTAATCAAGATATTTAACTAACTTATGACTTTTTAAAGTTAGTAGACCTTGTTTTCTATTCTACTTCTCCTACTATTCTGCTTTCCCTACTAAGACATTAAGTTAACATTGTCAATAACTTGTAATAGATAGCTAGTTACATTCTGTAACTCAAAGTTCTATTGAATACGACTGATTCGACCATTCTGTATTCAACTCAGTGTCTGACAAACTAAGAGTCAATGTAGTCAGTTGACTAAAACAATAGAGACAATGAAAAACCATCAGAAGCTGGTCAATTCCTTTAGGGGGCCTGAAACTAACGCTAATGATAAACCCGCCTGTGTCACAAATCTGTCACTAGTGACCTCCGAGAATTTTGATGAAGTTGCTGAAATCAACGCAGCAGTCATGCTTGCCGTATGACTTGTTGATACTACTGATACTGCTGGCAGAAGTGGGAGAGTAAGCCATGAAGCTGTCGTGACTGGGAGAGAAGTACAGTACCCTGGTGACCATTCTCGAGGCTGCCCGGCTTGGCGGACGAACCTTATGGATCAGCATATAGTATTCAGATCTTACGTTTGAAATGCCAGCCTACTTTGGCCGTCCTCGCTGCCACAAGCAAAGCGGAACCCAAGAAGAAAGAGCAGCCTCCCCATCTACCGTCGGATGGCGTTAGCAAGTACACGGAGCTAAGCCAAGGGGCGACCAGCATGCGTGTCACTTACATCTGAGCGTATAAATAGCTTCCATTCCCGCGTTGGATCAAAGCCCCAGCCTGTCAGTTTGTCAGTCAATCACAGCTCTACAGTATATGTGAGAAGCATCGACTTACCAAAGGTGGCCCAGTCAAACAAGCAAAGCTAACAATCGTGAACCCCATTCCCATCCTCACGCCCGCCTTCTTCAAATCTTCGGTCAGACTAGACAGACCAGCCGGGAAGAGCGACTGCATGCCCGCAGAGCCCGAGCCATATATTCCGGCAAATACAAATAGCGATGCTCGCGTGTGGACGCCAATCCAAGCCAGCAGCATGGTACCCGCAAGCATCGTAAAGGGTAACAGCATGTTCAGTGAGCCGACTTTATCCGCGAAGTAGTTGGGCAGGATCCGCCACAGAAAACCGACAGCGACCATTGTTAGGAGCAAGTTGATGGAATCCGGGTAGGACATTCCTAGAATCTCGCGGCCGTAGCTGCCGACGAAGAAGAAGGCGAAGTAGAGGCCCCAGAAATTGAAGAAACTTGCGGCGCAGTAGAGCATGAACGGCCACTCTCTGAAAGAAGACCATTCAACGAGCGGTCCAGCCCTGCGCGGAGGGAGACGTGTGCGGTAGCAGGTGATTGTCAGGATGTTGGTCAGCAGCATGATGAAGCCGCAGACGCGGATTGTCCAAGGGAATCCGATCCGCGGTAGCAGTTGTTGGATGATGATCGGAAAGATCACACCGCCGGTACATGATCCCATGGCGGCGATCCCAACGACCAAAGCTCGCTTTCGAACGAAGTAGGTGCTAATGAGCGACATTGCTGGGCAAAAATGCAGGCCGTTGGCGATACCAAGACACAGCCCTTGCGACAGGAAGAGTTGCCAGAAGTTCTTCGACGCTGACATGGAGAATACCCCGAGGAGTTGGAGGACTGATCCGGTGATGTAGACCGGCCGGAATAGGCCCGCATCGAGGGCGCGGCCGCTGAATGTTCCAAGAAAAAACAACAAGAAAATTTGGACGGAACCAATCCACGAGATAGTAGAAGGCGTGAGTTCGAGTGTAGTGCGATAATACTCCTGGAAGACTCCATAGCTGGTGATCCAGCCCCAGGTGCTGAAGATTGTAAAGTGAGCCATAGCTGCCTGTGTCCAGGCTTGAGTGCCACCATCGGGCGCCGGTCCGGGATCCCATCGTGATGAGGTCGCCGAACGCCGCGATATTGTTCTCGAGAGCGGCTGTTCGCCTGCTTTTGATTCGTGTGTAGCATGGGCTTCAGTACTTCGCTCGGTCCGTGAGATCGCTCGTTCAAGCTCCTCATCATCAGGTATTGGCCATGCTGCGAGGCCCTCTGGATCTTCGACAGAAGGCGAGCGTCTCGATTCTGGCTTTTCCCCTGCGTCGTATGAGTGCGGTCTTGGGGACGCCATATTCAGTACGTGTGGTCATATGTTTGCGGCGAAAAAGATGCACGAGGCGAAAGCGTTTGTAGAGATTGATAGTATCGATGTGATAAGGTGTCGAATGAGACGACCACCATTTGACAATGTTGGCAATACGTGCTCGTCTGCCCGTTCCGATCGTATATAGTTTTGTTGTTGATCCTGTAAGGAAGAATGTTTAGCACGGCGAGCACGCCTTTGGCGAAATGTGGAACGTGGAGTCACAGAAACTGGGGGAGGCGAAAGCCTGCCCGAGGTGTGCGAAGACGGCGAAGACGGCTGACGGCTCATTAGGTGCAGTGTCGATCCTTCGTCTTATCTTTATTCGTGGGAAAATGCGGGAACTGCTGGCTTGATGATTAATACAGATGTACCAAGACATTTATACAGACATATTCTAGTCTCAGGAGCCCCAAAGCGATGGTCTACGGGTGAGATCAGGGAGGAAAAGATGGTCTCCCACGAAGCGTCCACCTGAATGCCTACAACCCGTCGACGTCTACCATGGTCTCAATCGGTTCACTATCCAAATGGCCCTGAACCACCCGCAGTGGCCACGCCACCATGGGCCACCATGCAGGCGGCAAATGCTGACACAACCCAGGGATCTGCTTCCGCGCGACCCCCTGGAACCAGAAATTGGCCTCCGCAATCAACTCTCCACAAGCCAAAACCTGTACAAGAATTGACAACGCTCTCGGTCTACGCTGTTCCAAAAGCTCCGTCCACCTATCCGGCAAGAGAGACGACATGGCCATGATCCGGCGCGCTGTGGCGTTGCTGCTGTCGGACTTGTCGCGGATACATTTGTACATGAGACCCAGATAACTCACGGATTTGAGGTAGGTTTCTGTGTCTTCGCTGGTGAGAGTTTCGTGTTCAGAGGCCCAGGTGCGCAGTTTTTCGAACGGCGCAGCATTTAGACGAGCGTAGAGGACTGCTTGGTCGTTCATGTCTGGTTTGCCGTAGAATACGCCGGATGACTTCAGCCAGTCCCATCCGGTGAAAGAGGCCCAGTTTCGGATCTGTTTAGGGGGGTTCGCTGCCGTTAGTGGAATTTATCGCCTTTGCTTTTGCGTACTAAGGGTATGCGACTTACTACAACACGACTCCCATGAGTAATTCGTGCCCATTGGACTGGATCACTAACCCAGCCACTGAGATCTCCTCGATCTTCGCCAAGAGCAAAAAGAGCAGCGTACGAGACACAGAGAGAGGCCAAATAACACGCCTCACCGGTCTCCGCGTTCAAGGCAGGAAGTGCCTTGTTTTGACCGGCGAGAGCTCGCTCGAAATATTTTTGGGCCACACGCAGCATTTTGATGTTTTGCTGTGTTAATGCAAGGCGATCTAGATTGAGTCTCGATCGCGTGTCCGTTGCACAGGGAACAATTCGCCCGCCTGGTGACGTCTGTACTTGGTGCGCCTCCTCGTTATGAGTTGAGTTGAAGCTGTCTTGCTGCTCTTGTGGAGAGATTGTGTGGCCTGCTTCAGACATGCTTTGCATACGGCCCTCCGACGAAAGCCATTGATGAGGTTCACGGCGGGAAGCGTGGAGAGCTGCGAGACAAAGAATGGCATCGAGAAAGTAGCGGTGCTCGAAAGCTATCAGTGGAGCCTGATACGTCCAAAACTCCCAAGCCGTTGAGAAGGATCTTGGGACCCGGCAGGTCCATTCGTGCATAAGTCGGAGTTCGAGAAATGGGTCGAGCGCGGTATCAGTGGCTTCGTTCGTGGTGACGGCATCGGTTCGCCGGGGTACTTCACTGCCGGTTCGCATAGTTGCATCGGGTATTGATTGTGTTAATCGACTCGACTTCCTTGATTCCGCCCTTGCCGTTGTGGCGGGGTTCATGTAGGAGCATGGAACACCGTGGCGTATACAAGCCGAGCACTTTGGGCGTGTTTCGTCGCACTAAAACTCCAATCAGCACTATCCGTCTCCGCCAGAGTTGTCAAGGTGGTCCGTCACCCGAGCCGAGATCATGTATGCTGTGGAAGCAGAGGCTTCTACGTCCGCAGTGGAGAGTGACGAACCTTGACCTTCCTAGCCTTACATCTCTGACATCCGTTCCGCGTCTTCGTGTGACTTAGTCGTGGCATCTTGTTGGGAATTGGAGGTAAGAGTGATGTGTAATAGGATGTCGATGAAGACGAAGGCGAGGACGCGAGGTTCGGTTTCGGTTTCGGTATCGGCAAAATGACTGTCCGAAGCACGTGCGCGTGGACTACTTGCTTCACATCTGCGAGGGACACGTTCTGAATGTCATGTAGGAGCTAACGAATGGTCCAATTACAAGTACATCAACTTTCAGACATAAAACCCACCAAAACCCCCAACTCCATCAACCCGAAACCCATCGTTGGCATTCGTAATGTACAGCCCGGTCCTGCTAGTTCAGCACCGGCTTCTTGACTGCTGGTTTTGGCTTGCTTGCAGCACTGATTTTGACTTTCCCGTTCGCCGCAGGAGGCTTGTTGGTGTTGATCCCAGCCGTAGCTGGCTTCGGAGTGCTTGCAATGCTACGCGCAGGGGCAGGCGCTTTAGCAGCAGCAGCAGCAGCAGCAGTACCATTCGCGACAGGGATTGGTTTCTTGGTCGGAGCTCCCGTCGCTCCCATTACAGGCTTCTTCGCAGGCGGCGCACTCGAAGTCCTGGCACTGTTCCTGGGTGTCGGAGCAGGAAGGTGTCTAGCGTTGTTCTTGGGTGTCGGTGCAGGAAGAGCTTTCTGGCCCGTCCTGGGAGCACCTAAAGGTTTTGCACTTTGAGATCTGACCTGCTTGGTGGCAGCCGCGGACGGCGGAGCCTGCATTGATTTCGGTAAGACTTTCCTCGAAACACTCGTCACGTACGCCCCAGGTGCTGAAGCGTCGGGCAATCGTTTCAAGCCGTATGGTTTCGTTGCCTCACTGGGTTCTTTCTTCGCTTTCTGCGAAGCGCTGGCTCCCACGTAGCCGTCGGCAGCGAACTTGCTCCTGATGCCTTCGCCGTAGTCGTTAAGCTTGCCTCCGTAGCCTCCGATGGCGCCTGTGATGCCTGGGTATCAACGAGGGTTAGTCTTCAAGTTTGGCGTGGTGTTGACAGACCTGCGGTACCTTGGCCCACTGAGCGACCACCATTTTCAATTAGTCCTCCGACGCCGCCCACCGCATTGCCGGCCATTGTGCCGGCGGCGGTGATGCCGGTGTGGAGGTAGCCCATGGCTTGGTCTTGAATATAATTCTTGACGTATGAAACCATAATGGCGGTTGCTGTATGTGTGAGATGCCGGGAGGCTGTATTTGGTGCTCTTGCAGAGTTGAGTATGTAGTCGTGTAAGATGGCCTGGAAGGGTGATTATGAACAATGTCGATGTGCTGTTACTTGTCGTGTAAATCGACCCAGCAGTTTGTGTAAGCGATGGTACAGCGAAACGTGCACCACGAGGTCACTCCCACCACCCAAGATTCCAAACGACTCCACTCGCATCGATCTGGACCCTTTACCGTAGCCCTGATGGCGAGGGCGAGAGTGACGTCGAGGCAGCACCGCCACATGCACATGCCAGGTTTGTGAATCCCAGGACGAGAGGGTATCACCATCCCTGCAGAAGCATGCAGATCCCCATCCCGTGCGTCCCGATGAATGACATGATGCAGTTGGAAGTGTTGTTGCACTGCATCGATGATGAAGTTCTCTCCTTTCAAGTGCATGTGGAAGCAAAGTCGATGCCATAAATCTCTCGGCTGTGCTGTACCTGTTCGTTCGTCAGGAGATTAAAGTGCCGCCACCAACCACGGTTGCAAGCGACGGGAGTGGAAGTGTGGAAGCAACGTGTAAAGAGGCACGTGGTACGTTCTGCGTCCGTTCTCTATACAGTACCTACTGTAGCCGCGCACGGCAGAATTCGTTCAGTACATGCATCAATTGGAGGTCCTGGTCGATGCTGCTGCTGCTACTGCAGTCACTCGCCGTTCGTCGAGGCCTTGGTGGTCGAGAGCTCTCACATCAAGACACAGCAGACGTAATAGCAGCCAATAATTCATTGCAATACCCAAATCCAGAACCAAGATACACTTTGATCCACACGGCAAAACCTGTAGGGCAAACAAACTCTCTTTTGTATCTGGCTCTCGCAAGCTAGGACTAGAAAGGCCAATGAATGGGATGCCATGCCGCGAGCACGCAAGAGATCGGCCCCTACAGGCTACTGTATGTATAACCATGGGTAGTGCCATTGAGATTTCAACGGCGGCCGTTTGGTTGGAGGGTGCACGCGTCGACTTCATATTCCTCGTTGCGTAGAGCGTCTTTTTTTCCCAATACGAGAGGAAAGATGCTACAGTACAGCATCGGGTTTGGGCGTGGCTGGGGAAGCGAAGGGCTTGATCCCTGTCGAACGCGCATGTCCTTGATTTTGGCTCCGCAATCTGACACTGGACTGATGTCACTGCTGTGGCGTCCTGGTTGAACTGGTTGAGCGTTCAGCTCTTCTGCTGCTGGCACAGTGGCACTGCTGCTACCACCCAATCCAATCCAAGCAGCCCGGCCGCCAACCCAGATATGGCGCACACGAACCTACCTGTACTCTTTCTTGCTTTCCACCCGACTCCCTTCTAGACCACTCTTCTCTGAACACCTCTCTCCACTACCACTGAAACCACACTTTCACACACTTCGCCGTCCAAACACCACAGCTCAGCGAAACACCACTCTCGAACACTTCTACCCCAGTCGACTCAGACAACATCTCACACCCAACCGCTCGATCGACAAAAGCTTAAAAATGGCTTCCAAGCCTCAAACCAACGGCGCTCCCAAAATGAACGGCATGGCCACCAAGAAAGCCGCACCCTCCAGAGCACCCGTCAAGAGAGCGACACCCAACGCCAGCAGACCTGCGCAGAAAGCACGACCCGTCCAGAACAAGGCCGCCTCGGTCGCAGGTGGAGACTCGTCCTACGCGAACGGTGTGGGAGGCGCATACGCCATCATGGCTTCGAGAATCGCCAACAGAGTCGCCGAAATGGCCGAGAGCATAACCTTTGTCGAACGGTAAGCATGCTTGAAATGATATATCCGACTCAAGACGAGGTCACGCGGGCTAATCACAACATCCAAACAGCCAAAAGCCTCAAATGCAGCAACAGATGCAAGACATTGCCGAGAGCGGCAAGAAGGCTCCGCGCAAGCTGGAAATGCGCCTTCCGCCCGGCGGCAGCAACGGCCAATCGTCGGTCGCTTTCTCCGCCCCGTTTCTCGACAACACCCTGCAAAAGATGCTGCAATTGCAAAACCGCATGCTCACAACCACCGCGCAGCTCTCCAAGTCAGAGGGCGTAGAGGAGTCGGTCATCAAAGAGCACGCCGCTCAGTCTGCCGAGCTAAGCAGGATCATCGCCATGATTTGCGCCGAGAAGGCGAGGCAGGGCGCTTGATCTGTTGTCATCCCGTTGCGAATGCGTGACGGCATGCGCAAGAAAGAGACTAAAAAGCTTGTTGGATGACACGGATCTCTACCTAATCACTTATGCCTGTCGACCAAATCTGTGGATGCGACACAAAACTTCTTTCATCCTTTCTTCTTTACGACGTTGTACTTCTATGGCATGGCGTTCATATCGGTTGTGGGTTCGCGGGGGGACCTTGTCAAGTAGGCACAGTAGGCAGCACTTTCTCTTAATGATCACGCAAGATTTACGTTTTACCTGCGCTTTCGTGAGCTGCTCGAGAAGGACGATTGCACGCACGGTCCACTGCTTTCCATCGGGTACGCTACTAGACACTGCGTCTGCGATTATGTGGTGTTGTTCTTGACCACAGCTAATGTGGTGGAGCACGCCGGGTCCCTCGAAGGCCAAGTTATGAAGAGATACAATGATACCAGTCCTACTTGGGGATCACATCAACTGAGCTGATCGGGGACATCGAGAATGAGATGAGCAGTGATCACCTCAAAGTCATGAGTATACAAGAGAAAAGGAGAAACCATTACACCTTGTCCTGTATATACTGAAGTACCGTTCTTCGCGACGAAGTCGATCTTCCCGGTGTCAGTGTTCTATCTCGCTGGAATTGAAAAGAGACAGTGTTAAAAAAAGAAAGACATGAGTTCATCAATTCGTACCCAAAAAGCATTCAGTCTTCTCCGCTTCACACTCTGGTATCTCGCTCACAGATATGCTGGCAGCCGTTCAAAATCCCGCGCGACAGGTAACGCCATGCTGACAAAGAAAAAGAATCAGTACAAACACCAGTCCCGTCAACGAGAAGGGAAACCAAGCCCTAATCACTCGCTCACTCACTCACTCACTCACTCACTCACTCACTCTACCCCTGAACCCACCCAAATTCTTTGCCTGCTCGGCGTACCCTCCAAAAGCGCCCAAAAAGCGACGCTGCTGCGCATAAGCTTCCCAGCCAAGCGGATCACCGATCCCAGCGCCCGCCGTGCCCGTTGCATCAGCCTCAGCATCGTCGTCGCCTTCGAGGAAAGTCCACTCTTCTTCCTCCTCATCGTCGCCGAAATCGTCCTGATCGTCGTCCTCGTCGTTGTAGTCGGCCGCCTTCTTCTCCCCGGGACTGCTGAGCCGCGTCCCAGTCTTGCGCTTAATAAGCCTTTTGGCGTACTCCATGTCACGGTAGAGGGCGTTGATTGCAGTCTGCACGCCGTTCTCGGCCCGGATTCGCTCGCCGAGTACGCGTGCTTTGGTGCGGATCCGGCCGTCGTGCGTCGCGATCCAGAGCGCTTTTCCCAGCGTGTTGGGCGTGATGTTCTTGACGCGCAGCCCAACGCCGATGTCTTCGACGCGGGTCGAGAAGAAGAATTGATCGCCGAAGAAGGGCTTGATGATGGTCGGGATGCCGGCGCGGAGGCTTGCGCCTGTCGTTCCTGCGCCGCCGTGGTGGACAGCTGCATCAATTTGCTTGAAGAGCCAGTCGTGAGGAGCGGAGGCAATCTGGAAGATCGAAGGCGGTAAAGCAACTTCAGCTTTGTTGGGATCCTTCGCGTCAAGTCGGTCGGACCAGCCCTTGGAGAGGATGCAGCGGACGTCCGCTTTCAGCACGGCATCAACGATGTTTTGGGTCATCGCCTTGGAGTCTGAAACCACGACAGAGCCAAAGCCGATGTAGACCAGCTTCATGTTGTCCTGTCGGGCCTTGTTGATGAATGCAAGCAAGTCTGCCGGTGGTGTCCAGTCTTTGGCTTCGTCCAGGAACCAGTACCCAGTGACATGTACCCAGGCGCTAAAATCAAGCGGTGGCGCAACCACGTTGGGGGAGAAGTTGTACAAGAATGGGACTTCATTTTGCCTCATGGCACCGATGCTGGTGTTTCGGATTCCCATTGTCTTGCGTCGCCAGCTGTTGATTTGTCTCGCGGTCAACTGCCAGAAGACGTTGTTGAAAACGGTGTAAGTGCCAATGTTATAGTTGCCACCGAATTTGAAAGCAAGCGGCGCGAACGCATGCGGGTATGCTCGAGTCTTAGTCCAGGGCATGGTAAAAGCGCGGAAGTAGGGAATGCCGAGAGCTTCAGCGATGTGAATTCCGGCCATGGCTGAGGGACTTTCAATCAAAACTTCGCTTCCCTTGCACGCTTCGTAGGCGCTGACGAGCAATTCGTCAAGCCAGCCTCTGAATTTTGAATTTGTCTCGGTGATGAACTTGGGTGTGAACATGCCGTACTCCACGCACAAGGCCATGAGCTCTGCAGGGTTGCCTCCGACTGGAGCAAAATCGATGCCGTGCTTGCGGATCCAAGGTTCGAATTCTGCATGCGTTGCAATCTTAGGATGGTGTCCGTCGGCAATCAGTCCTTTGCAGAGAGCGATGTACGGCTGCACATCACCGCGGGAGCCAATAGTAAGGCAGGTGACTCGCATAGGCTCCTTGGGCTTGAAGTCCAGTATCGATGCACTGATGTCATCGAAGAGAATTGGTTGACTCTCGTCTTGAACGTCTTTCGCGGGTGAGTCGGCTCCAGTTTCGCCGTCGTTGTGAAGATTTTGCAAGAGATCATGCTCGGCGGCGGCGGCTTCGGCCTCAGCGGCTTCCTGTTCTGTCAAGAGTGTGGATTCCTCAAGATCCTCGACCACCATCAAGGCGCGCAGGAGGCCGATGACGCAAACATCCCGGTCGTCAGCTTTGCCGAACTCGAAGAAGACCTCCTCGTGCCCTCTGATAGTGACAACCATCCCGAACGATCCGTAGCGGTATCCTTTGCTTTTCTCAACGTTGAGAATGTCCTTGAGCGGTATTACCATCTTGGAATTGACGTTGGCAAGAAGACTTCGATAGCAGAACCAGCGCGTTCCAAGGTAGATCTTGCCGATCAATGGGAATACTCTATACAGCGATGCGTGGTGAGAAGAGACGAGCTGCTCCGATTGAGGCAAGGAGAAGTGTCGACGGAAGCTCTCGGTTGTCTTCTGCTTACTCTCACTGCCTTCGTCGTCTTTGACATAGTCGTCGGGCGCTAAACCTTCTGACTCGATGTAGTGCCGCCTACCTCCACCTAGGGCGCCTGAGACCTTTTCGTAGTATATTCCTGGGCTACTACTCAGGTAAGAGCCCATGCGAAGGCTCTGGTCTCGGACGTAGCTAGCCACTTTCGACGCATGGTGAAGTGGCGTTGCAATGGGGCGTGTGGGGCGAGGTCCCAGCGTGGCGGTAGAGTCGTGCATCTTGGTGTTGTCACTCTCTCCGCGAAGCCCTCCGTTATCAACACTTCTGCGACTACGAGTGCTGTCACCATCACCCGGGCTACGATTTGTTTGCGTACGGCCGGGCTGTTGTGAGAGACTCCCAGGGCTAGGCGACCGTGACACCTCACCAATATTGCTCTTGAGGCGCTCTGTCGAAGACACAGATTCGGTGCGCTTAGGTGCCGGCATTTTGAGAGTTGGCGCGCGGAAGGCGCTATCTCCCGTCAACATGACACTGGCAGACATGTCGATGTCGCCAGGGCCTTCGGAAGACGAGCTCATCGCGTGACCTGTTGTAGTGGCCAACGAATCAATGGATTCGTGAGTAGAAGGCGATGTAGGCGATCTGGATCCATGGCGGTGTTGTTGCCCTTCAGATCTGCCGGCGGGCTCTGAGTTGTTGTTGCTTTCGATGTTGTCACTTGGGTGCGATGTCACGGCTTGCGAGCGCTCAAGTTCGCCACTGCTTCCTGGACTGGTAGGCGGAAGAATGGAAAGCGGTGAGAGTTTCTTACGATGGATTTCTTGCACAGCAGGAGCAGGTAACTTGGACCCTCGCCGTAACTGAGCGTCACCAGTTGAACTGCTACCCCTGGATGCAGGAGAGCGTTCAGGTTCATCGATTGTGCGTGTTGTGCCAGCCCCGGTCTTTTCCACCAAGTCCGTTATCATGCGTAAAACTTCCTCACCGCGGGAGTGGAACGTGAAGAAGTACTCTTCGATCGCGAAAGCATCTTCGCTATCTACCGTGGAGATCTTGATGGCATCAGCTCCGTCAACGAAAGGAGCAGCCTCAACATCGATGATGCTCTGGATAGGAAGGGAAATCTTGACACTGTCTCCGTCGTTGTGGCTGCGGAAGATGACCCTTTGAAGCTGTTTGACCCATTCCTTGGCGCTGCTGACGCTGTCGGCTTTGAAGTAGTACGTTCGAGTTTCGGTCGTGATCGTGAAAAATGCCGACTCCTTGCTGCCTTTGACTTTGTCTGCGACAGCGGTTGCAGTGATGGCGAACCGGAGATCGATGCTCCCGTGGGGGAAGTAGAGGTGAGACGAGTCTTTGTAGTACGTCAAAACATCCCCTTTCAAGGTGAACCAGTATCGAGAGTATCGAGGATCCCGCTTGCCCTGTTTCGACATGTAGCCCGATTTTAGCACAGCACCCTTCTTTCGCAGATAGGCGTAGAAGCAGATGTGCTTCGCCGTGACGTATAGGTGTCCTTGTAACAACACCTTTTCCAGATATGCGCAAGACCAGACCGCCTTTACGTCCTCTGGCGCATCAAAGCCGAAGATCTCAGCCACGGCCTTGACCAGCATCGCTCCCTTCTCGGGGGGGTTTGGCGCTTTCTTGTCATATTTTTGACTTGAGAGACTCGATGTATCCATCTCCGCCTCTGCCTGCGCTTGTAGCTTCCGTTCAATGAAGGGCGTCTCGTCCCGGATGCGAGGATCAGCGCTCGCAGGCCGTGCTGGGATGTCTTGTGCCATCTCTTGAGGCGGTAGAAATTGTGATTGTGACATGGCTTCTTGATCTTGCGAGTCGCTGCGCCTCCGCGAGGGTTTGAATGGAGGACGAAGACAGTTGCTTGCTGGCAACTTGTTGCGTTGACTCTCGGGCGGGTCTGACACAGCGGCCTGCTTCTGCGCCTTGCCATCTTTGTCTTCGTTGTCCGAGTCGCTCTCTCGTCCCTCTTCTGGTCTCGGTTTCGTCCTTACTTGAGAGAAAACTCCCATGATGCTCTTTTGAAATACTGCTCGGTCGGCGGGTTCTCCTTCCACATCCTCTTCCTCGTCTGTCACGTTCTCGAAGCGAGCCGGTAGCGGCACACTTAATCTCGCTCCCCCAGGCGAAGACTTGTGTTGTTGGAAGGCCAGTCTCCTGCGCTGTTGCATTTGTGCTTGGAGGGTCGGCACCTTGAAGGCGGGTTGCTGCGGGGCAGCCATGGTGGAAGTCGATAAAGTTTTTTGTCGTGCTGGCAACGAATGGGGATGCGATGAATCGATATAGTCAAGTTCAATCAGCGGTTCGGTAATGCAAAGGTCCGCTTTCTCAGGTGTGGGCGATTTTGTTGAGGTGGTGGTCGTGGTGCAGACTGCTTGCCTCGGCTACCTGAAAGACACAGTGTCGTTGCTCTTGGCGGGCTCCATGTAGGCAGCAGAGCGCATGTACTAGGCGGTGGCACGATGTGTGGTGGTGGGCAATGGGCGTGGTGGATGGATTTGGGTGCCTGACCTCGGGTGGTGTTAGCAGGCTGGCTCGCCGAATGACTCGGCTACGAACGAGTAAGACACAAAGCAAAGCACGCGAACTAAAGGCAGAGACACCGGCTGTGGGCAGCAGCCTGGCGAGCGATGAGCAGATGCAGTCACGTCAAGGGACGCAAATGTTGGGTGCAAAGATACGTGATCGCCGCGCGTGGTGCATCAAAGGTTGATGCGTTCTCGATGGAGCCTCGACTGCATCATCCAGGGTCGTCGGCTTCCGCCTTCGGGCGGCCCGGCGCACCCAAACGCCGACATCTCACAGATAAGGCCCAGTCATCCGTGCATGAGATAGAGTGGCATGTGATCGAGGTGTGGAGAACAAGAAGTGAGATGGTTGCAGCTAGGTACGGTATTACTCACCGTCGCCGTCGCATTCACTGCACTACGAACGCATCATTCTTATGAATTCAATTTGGGTTCCTAGTGCTACACTCAGGTAAAGCAAACACCGCCTCTGCAGTCCAGTGCCTAATTACATCCCTTAGAGACCAGCATGGTCAACCTGCTGGCCTTGGCCAGATTCGTGAATCCGTCACAATCTCGTGTCTGTCTTGAAACGCTTACTTGGCCTTGGCGAGGCCAACGGCGTTGTTGCCAACGTCGTAGACGGAGTAGTATTTCCTCAGGAAAGCGTCACCGAGAATGGCGAGCGGGCCAGCTGGCTCAGGGATGTCGAAGCCCATGAAGGAGCTGATGCAGCTGCCCTGAACCTCGAGAATGTAGTCGTACGGGCCGATGGTGAAGTTGTGGCCAGTAAGAGTGAAGGTAAGGTCGGGGAGAGAGTCACGCTTGTTGCACTCGACAGTGTACTGGCCGTTGTAGCCCTTTTTGGCGCCGATCTCCTTGTTGAGCAGCTCAGCAAGAGTGGAGGGAAGGGCGATGAGGGAAGTGCCGGTGTCGAGGATGGCACCGGTGTTGTCCAGAGAAGCAGACTGGTCACCAAAGGTGATGGTGTCGAGGTCGACCTCCCAGTACGCCTTGCGGCGGAGAGGGATCTTGGTCATCTCGCCGGTGTAGTGGTCCTTGTTGATGCCACCGAACATGGCCTCGCTCTCGGAGCTCTCGTCGTTGGTGTCGCTGAGGTAGAAGCTGAATACGGGCTCGTCAAGCAGGCCCTGCTCGAGCATGCTGTAGAACGGCGGGACAATGCCGTTCACGGAGATGGTGTCGTAGCCAAGGCCCATGATACCGTCGAAACGGCCAAAGGCAAAGGCGAGACCGGGCTCAGAGGTCGCCTCGGCGAACAGCTGGTTCTTGATTTTGAGGTCGCCGATCTGAACAGTGTCCTGGCTGACGTAGCCCTCGAGGCTGCCAGATCCGTACCTGATGGCAAAGTCGGAGCCGTTCTTCTTGTAGGTCGACGACTCGCTGTGGTCGTACTTGGAGTGCAGGTAGCAGGCGATCGAGCCGCAGTCACGGCTGGGAACCCACAGGTTCGAGCTGCCGGTGTCCAAGACGACCTTGAACTCTTGCGGAGGAGTGCCGATGGCGATCTCGGAGAAGTACTGGGCGTTCAAGAAGTTGCTGACGGCGACCGGGTGGCCGCTCTCAGGCTTGACGGAGGTGTCCTTGAACATCTCATCGGCGTGGCCCTGCGGGCGGATGCCCATGTACTTCTGACCGAGCGCCTCCATGTGCTCACCAATGTTGGCGTTCTCCTGATGTTGTGTCAATGGTTGCCACCGGTTTAATGGGTCAGACGATGGAGCTTACCAGCTGCTTCGACAATGGGACCTTCTTGAGTGGCATCTTGTGCACGCCGGCAGAGGCAGTGCCGGCCGCAATGGCCGTGGCGAGGAATGTGGTTCCCTTCATGATTGCAATGATATGATTGTGATAGTGTTGCGGTGATGGGATGAGAGAGGATGGTGGTGGTGGTGTTGACGAGGAAGAGGTCGTTGCCTAAGCAAACGCGCCAGCCACATCGGAGCTTGGACGTCGAAGCCAGCCTCGGCGGGCACGTCATCAAATCCGCTCGCTCTCCAGATGTCGAGCCCGCTTCTCCGCGCCCTAACCCGAGACAAACCCACTATCCTGCTATCGCGTGACCTTGATGGGCGGCTTGCCTGAGCACTACTGAGAGAGGGAGCCCGTGCTAGTCCGGCGTGATAGCAACTCGATCCGTCATGCGGGAAGAAGATGGAAGATGACTGTGATGACTGTGGCCACTGTCGAGGTCGAGATCAAGGTTGAGGCTCTTTCATCAGAACATCAATGCTCACACAAGCCATGTTCAGGCATCTCACCAAACAAGCCCCCGAGCTGCCAGGTACGCGCGGTGGCTGAGGTAGTAGTATGCCAACTATCGTTCACTACTGGATGAGGAGCTCCCTCAGAGAGATCTGCATCAGTGCTGTGATATCTTCAAGAGCTCCAGGCGCCAGGAAAATGAACATGTCCGCAAGCAGCTCGCCACCGTATCATCGATGAGTAAATTAGTAGTAGCCGGAAACATGGCTCTTGTGCTTTCTGTTTTACACAAGTGTCCACCCTACATATGACTGGAACCACCTTGAGCATGCATCAAGCAAGTCTGTTGAAGTCCGACTCTTGGACATGACAAACTGTTATGTTGGCCTTCCGTAAGTGCCAAAGTTTGCTGAGTATGCAATTCGTTGGCATCGACATGTCTATGATATAACTACTAGGTAGAGTAGCTGATACATCACTTGCTGAAGCTTGGTCTGCATAGCGAGCTGCTAACATTTCATCTCGGGAGATCTGTTACTACAGACTTTAGCATGAACTGAGGACTAGGTACGCATCTAGAAAGGCTGATGTTTCTCAGAGTATCCGGTCCTACAAGTCTACAACAACAACTCCCTCGCAGTCATCACTACATGTAGCCACATGTCACGCACAGACGGAAAGCACAGCTTAGAGAACTACCTATACTCGAGTGAGCACATTATGCTCGTCCATCACGTGCATGTTTCGTTGGGCACACGCTACATCTTAATAGGTTGTAAGCTGTAGCTGCAATAGCCGGCGCTTACAGCTCGCTTGTGAATTCCCTCTCTGCACACAAAAACAAATCGCAGTGGACAGAAAGACCTCCTCCTATGGAAAATGGACACCCGCCATTTCTTGAAACTTTACCTAATTGTAAAGATTCCATACAAGTCTCAGGCGATTCTCTGCCACTGGACAAGAATGATTTCGGGCATCTGTTTGCATGAAGCGACAATTTCCTGCCGCTAACTAATTGGAACACTTGGCTACAAATCGCCTCATCCGTCCGACGCTGCCCAGAGTCTACCATGAAGCACATTCTGGATTACAACTTGCTGATATACTACTGTCGCAATTCGGGCCTTCCTCCGAAAAGAGACCAACGGTAGGTATCAACCATCGAACTGGCCATCAGCATCTGCATAAGTCTGTTCTCAGCAACACGCGGAGAAGGTATTGGCTCTGGACTCTCGTCGGTCTTGAACGGTGTGGCACTATGGAAGCTGCAAAACAGCACATGTCAAGCACATGACAGTCGAGCATCAGTGCAACAAGCAACACGCAATGGCCACTCTGGCGAATTGGCATTCCAGGTCTAGCACGTTCGACATGGCTCTGCCTGGTGAGGCAATATTCATGGCCATGGACTGTTGATGGCGATTGCGAGATCCTGGCCAGATGGCTTCGCTTGGTCGCTGGTGGTGTGTCACCGACAGATACGTGTAAGAACGGTTGGTTCAGCGTCGACATCCGACGAAAAGAGGCTTTCGTTGGACATCTCTTACACTGACGAGAGCACCCTCCCGGAACCTCAACATGGCAGATCTAAACGCTCATCCGCAGTCAGAAACGACACACAAGCACAGGAAACAACACGGACAATCAATCTGGGTATGCACTCGTCCGTGTGATACCTATACTCTCCTTCGAGCGAGCGAGGATGCGTGTGGAATTGAGCCAGTCATGTCCCCGCTAACTACTCCACACCAGCCAAACCCTGCAGCATGCCATCCAATGTTAATTCGGAGCTCGGATTTTCCTCCTTGCCTGTTCGTATTATTGTTGTGGTCCCCTCCCTTTGCGCTGTATTCCGTTTCGGCTCACTCTCTTCTGGATGTAACTCACAGCACAGCGCAATACTTCGCGCCATTGCCGCTCTCCATGAGCTACTACGCCTGGTTCACTCGATGCATTCCGGCCTTCAGCATCTCCGCCGTCGCCGTGCTTCTGGTCCTCGCACTCATAGTTCAACCACACGGAAGGGAAGAGGAGGGCCGATACAATGGAGAGACAACATGGGCACAGCTGGTGCTTAGTGTGTACACCGTACTGCTTCACATCATGTCTATCGCATTCCCGGTGCGCGTATGCTGGTCAATGGTCGACATGATCCAGCGCATGAAGGATGCGACTGCGGTCATGCCGAATACAAGGCGCCGCAGGGTGGCTAACCTAAAGAGCAGCGACGAAGGCGACTTCACCTTCCCTGTCCCACTGTTCGTCATCATCATACCGGCCTATAAGGAAGAGGTGGAAACTCTGGAAATGACCTTGCGGGTCCTGGCTTCACACTCCCAGGCGCGCCATTGCTACCATGTAGGTGCTGAGACAAGAGGACAAGTGTGCCGCGGAGCCGCGAGGCTGATAATATGCAGATATACCTGGCAATGGAAGAAAAGGAAGACAAATCAGCGTTCAAAGCCCAAAATCTCATCACCACTTTCAATCAATCGTTTTACAAGATGAGCTACACCGTACACCCCTCGAACATCCCAGGCGAAGCTCAAGGCAAGAGCAGCAACGAAAGCTGGGCCGGGAAACAGGCTTGCAAAGACTATCCGGACGCTGCTCTCAAGCCGAACATCATCATGACAACCATGGATGGTCAGTTGAACCCCAACTACACAAGGGCTAGCGTGCTGATTCTTAATAGCCGACACTCACCTCTCGTACCGATACTTCCAACAAATTGCACGCATGCACACCGAACACGCCGAGACAAACGAATCGACTATCTATGTCCCACCTCTGGTATTTGACCGCAATCTGCACCGCGTTCCCATCTCAGTGAGAACGGCAGACATGATGTGGGCTGGTGCTGGACTTTCTAGCCTCTACCAGGGTTCCAAAGTTTGTATTCCCACTTCAGTCTACTCACTGCCCATGACTTTGCTGGAACACGTTGGCGGTTGGGACACGGGCCCAGGCGCCATCGGTGAGGACATGCACATGTACTTGAAATGCTTCTTTGCTCTTGCTGGTAACCTTCAGGTCCGCATAGTGTACTCTGCAGCCAGCCAGTGTAACGTCAGCAGCGACGTGAAAGGGTTGTCAGGTTACTTCGATGGCCTCCGGGCCCGCTACAGACAAGCCTTGAGGCATATGTGGGGAGCACTCGACACCGGCTACGCGATAAGAGAGAGCATCAAGATGGCCAATCGGCATCGACTGGCCAACGCGCCACCGGCCGAGCTGCCGCTGAGCGCTTCGAAGTCAGTCTTCAATCTCTTGCAGAGGTACGGAGTTAGCGCACTAATGTACTGTAGCGCGAATTGGTCCGCGTTCTACAGCTCTACCGGCTTGCATAAGTCGCTCATTCCCAGGCTCGCCGAGACTGAGCGAGTGCCACCCAAAACGATACATAAGAGCAACCTCTTGACGCTGTATCACCGCCTCTTCGAAGCTCACTTCCTTCCTTCCCACCTCGCCGTCATCCTTACCACGTCCAGCATCTACGACTTTTGCTATCCAGACTTCATGGTTCCCACGGTCCTCCATTGGGCTCTCGACTTCTCTGGCTGGTGTCGTCTCGCAGGCTTCTGTCTGATGATGTGTTACTTCTACCTATACGCTCAGTACCACCACCTCTGCTTGGGCTTAAGGCAGGAGGAGATGCGCCGAGCTGGCTTGCTAGAAGACATGGCCGATCATGACGGATTTAGCACCAAAGTCTTCCAGGTGGCGGGTATCTTCGAGGCAGTGCTGTTTCCCATAGGCGGCTTTGTCTTCGGTGCTATTCCTGCGATGCATGCCGAGTTGAGCCACTTGTTCACGGACCGGTTGACGTACGTGGTCAGCTTGAAGCCACAATTGACTGTCAAAAGATTGGCGGGCATGACCACACCTTGATGTGCGCCGTAATGTTTGACGAGTACGTATTTTAATGGAAGTTTTCTTACACGTGAGCCGCTTCGTGTTTTCTTGAACAGCTGAACACTGGCATGCAAGGCGTGTGCCAAGATTTGTCAAACACAAGATCTTACTGGTACTGGCACGTTCGGAACGAACGGAACGTTTGTTTGAGTAGGATGCTAACGATTCGCTATGAGTATCTCAAAGTCAAACGGGCGATTTTGACAGACGAAACTCGCTGATAATACAGCAACATGCATACTGAGGACGCAATACTGTCCAAACCCAAACCCAAACCAAATCAAACACCCACACAGCCATATCTCACCGGATGTACATCTACAGCCATACCCGTCTCAACGAGTCATCCGCCCCTTGCCTTTTGACCCGCCTCTCGCCGTACTCGCCTCACTATATTCCGGAATAACGGTATACTCCGTAGCCGTCGAAACCGACGCACCATCATGAGCGTTCAGGCCGCGATGATACGCTTCCCAACGCTGAGCGTCCTCCGCCGCTGCATTCCTCGCCGCGTCAGTCAAAGGGATGCCTCGTGTCGGAGTCTGAGATCGTGGAGTCGGACTACGGAAGCCTAAGTTCGAAACCGAGCCTCGCGCGGAAGGAGTCGGGGGAGGTGGCATCTGGCCCTGCATCATTGGAATTGGACCGTTCAGTGCCACTCCATGGCGTGGGTCCGAGAAGTTCGATCCCAGATGTGACGGCAGGGTTGATGGCTGTCCTTGCCAGGGGAGACCACCATCGCCATCATACGTGCTGTTAGCTTGGTTGTTTACGCTATGCTGCTGCTGCTGCTCCTGGATCTTCCACCGGACTTCCCGTTCCCACGCATCCAGCGAGAGTAGTTGCGCCTGATGAATCTGCTGTTGGAGCTGCTCTTCGATGTCCGCGAAATTGGGCGCATCCCTGGCTGAAGCGGCTAGGGCTTGGGCTATTTCTTGCTGTTCGCGCTCTACTTCGAGGGCTTCGACTCGCCGGCGTGCGTTGTGCAGTTCTAATTCGCGTAGACTTTGGCTCTGCTGCTGTTGTCGGGACTTTCGCGGTAGTGGCCTGCTCGGTTGATTGTTCAAGCCGGCATTGTCGTTGACTTTGGTCACGTGCGCTTGTTCCCACGCCGAAGCGTCTGTGTCTGCTACAACGTTGCCAGCATGTGCTGACTGAGAGCCGGGCCGGATAGGTTGTCCTCCTTCTGGTCCGAGTTGGTATCCAGCTTGCGGAGCAGCTTGCTGCTGAAGAGGCCGATGGTCTTGCTGAAACTGCCCAGGCTGAGCATTCGTGTCCATCGACAGGTCGAACTGCGCTGTTTGGTGATACTCCTGGGCTGGAAACTGTTGTGCAAAGTTCTGCGGTGTTTGTTGCATTTGTTCGTTAATGGCGTTGTTGCCATCATGGAAGGGCTGCGGCTGCTGAACAGAGCCCTGCTGGCCATATCCCGCATTCTCTTGATGTACCGGCTGCTGTGGGCCTCCTTGCGAATACATGGCGTCTAGCTGCGGTGTCGACACGTTCTGCATCGGTATTTGCATCGTAGGGCTGTCGACGGGCATCTGCACATATTGTGGCTGAGGTTGAGATTGTTGGATTGGTGCACCTCCCATGGGCTGCTGCTGAGGCTGCCATTGCGGCTGCTGTTGATACCGTTGGGTATCTTGGGCCATCTGTGAGCCCTCGGGGAAGGTTTGCTGTTGATTCATGTCAAGTGAAACAATGAGGAGGACGCTTGGGAACATGTGTAGAAGCAGTGTTGAGTAATGGGAGGGCGTCTCTGGCTCCGTAAAAGAGGTATCAGCGGTCGGTTTGGTGGTCAATGGGGAATCTGGCCATTGTATGTACCAATCAGGAGTCATGACCACGTTCGAGCGAATAAGCTGCGGTTGATGTTTTACTGTCGAAAGAATCAGTGCCAAATGATATACTACGCATGCATTTACTGATGCAATATGGCAATAGTTATCTCATCGTCGACGTGGTGAAAAGAAGTGTTCTTTTGAAATGGATATCGCGCCAGTGATAAAATGGAACATTACATAAGACTCCTGTATGAGCCAGCCACTCGCCTGTGCTAATCGCGCTAATAACAACTCGCAATGTCAAGTCTCCAACTCTGACAACGAACGAGCGAGCACAATGTCACAGCTCGTCATCCACATTGAACCCAAACCTGGACTCCAAGTCACCTCGTTCGCCTCTGCACGGTAACCTTGACTGCCTCGATAGCACGAACTCCAGGATATCACTTCTTGGCTCCAGGAAATGCCTGGCACACCATCCCAGCGGCGCAGCGTACGTCTTACTTCTGCCTTCTGCGTCGAACGCTAACGATCGGAAGTAAAGAAGTTGATGTTGAGAATCTTCACGCTCGTAGATCTTGTCGCTGATGCCGAAGACTACCAGACGAAGCTTTGAGGGCGGAAGAACTTCGACGACCGGGTCAAATGGATCGAAAAGTCCAGGCATCTCTGATGCGACCGGAGGTGACGGGCGATTAATCACCAGTTCAAACAGGCGCGTTGAAGCTCCTTGTAAGAGTTGCTCGTAGATGGAGCGAGGGAGTAACGATCCACTCGGTTTATTGCTTGGCCATGTAGTGATGTTCAAAGTGACCAGCGTCCATAGCTTGCATACCGAGCGCTCGAACGCAACCCAGTCATCACTCACAGAACGGATCAGTGACCTGTTAGGCCACGCGCAGCTCAGTTGCTCCAATTTGCTTGCAGACGAGCAGATCTTTTCGAAGTCTTCGGTCTTGAAGACAAGTTCTTCAGCTTCGCAGGACATGTCGCTGAGTAGGGGACTCAGGGGAGTTTCATCGGAGGAATGAACGTTTAGCTGCTCGAGCGTCTTGCCGTGGCGAACGATGCCCGCTACACCTGGAAGGGTCTTGACGTTTTGTAGATCGATGGTCAAAACGGTCAATCCCGAGAGAAGACACAATAGGCCGTCAAGAGCCACCAAGGCCTCGTTCTCGTGATTGTCCTTGTGCTGTAACTCCAGCACTTGCAACGCCTTTGGCAGATTGTTGGCCTTACTGAGCTGTCCAAGAAGCGAGTCGACAGCGGCACAGTGGCAAACACGCAGACTCTTGATCTTGTGGAAATCAACAAACTTGCACCACGTATCTGCGCAGTGACGTAGGCTGATCCGATGCAGGCGAAGAGATGTCAGGTGTTGGAAGGGAGTGCACGAATCGAATGGCATGAATTGGGCGAAAAGCGTCCTGGATAGCAGACCAGGACCGATAGCAGTGTCGTTCAACTCACGAATGCTGACATCGTTTCTCGTCGGACTCCCATCGTCCATTTGTACGAAGTGCGCGTGCACAATGAGCTCCTCCAGCTTCTCCTTCGTCTTGTCAATGAGGTAGCGGCCGAAGTTCAGGCTTTCCCTGTTCTCGGGATATATGGCCACCTTCCGCGCATGGTCGAAAAGACCGGTTTCAACACGGGGATTCTTCTTGATTTCTTCCAGTATCGGGCGGTCCACGTCTACGGCTTCGAGCCACTTCAGTCTCTTCTGTTTCTGGTACAGCAGCAACATGTTGTCCGTTGAGAAAGGTCGCCATGGACACCAACTATGAACACGATTAGCTGGTGTAACACCTTCCAAGAAAGCACACCATAGCTTCTCTCACTTCTCGGTAAAGCCGCACCTGAACTCCTCGAGGATGTTCTCCGGCAGGAATGACAGTATTATGCTGATGGCGAAGGTCGCCTGCTGTTCTGAGTTACACGGATTCGGAACGCTTGACAGAAACAGTCTTATTTTCCGGATATGCTTCAGGCCGATGTTGTGACTACCCATAAAAGCAGGCATATGATAATCTCTGAGACTGCCCATTTCGAGACTGACATCGTGGTAGAGGAAACGTACAGCAATCTCGTGCAGCTCCTTGGAGACGAGACAAAGGTTCTTCAGATCGGAGGGCCTGTTGACTTGCTCAACAATGCAGCTCTTGACGTCGTGGGATAGCATTTGAAACGTTCCCTTTGGTTTTGTGTCGACAGTCGTGTTTGCTGGCACGCCCACAGTTTTCTTTGGCAGATCGCCCAAACGCCTTAGCGACCTGTCTGTGAGTGCCCACACGGGCCGGTCAACTTCCGTCTGGGTGGAAGCATCCATGGTCACGCGATTGGCCATGCAGCACCGAGCTCCAGGCAGCCAGAAACTCCAGTATTATCAAACGGAGGTGAGTCGCATGCGTACTGGCCTAGAGGTAGAGAATGATGTCGAAAATCCTCTCTGGCAGGCAGTGATCACATCTACCACCAGTATGTGTGAAGAGGATGAAGGAAGATGTGTGTCAGTGAGCGACTACTCAAGTCGGATCGAAGAACGGGTCTGTGGAAAGGTAAGGCTTAGGCGGCACAGCCCGGTGCACATGCATGTTGTGATGTTTGGTTGGTTTGACATCGGTACAGTAAGGTAGGTAGCTTCCCGTCGCTGCGGGGCAAAATCATCCAATGTACACATGCATGTAGGTACTCAGAAAGACATCTCTGAGGCGCTAACGAATCGCCAATCACTAGCATTTTGCTCGCGGATGATTGAAGCGCTAAACATGTGCGCGAGATAATCGTGGAGGGAATACCAACACATGCATGAATTTGCCTCGCTGGATTTGAAGTGTGGTACTCGAGACATGCAAAACATGTGCTTCTGTTTTGTTCAGTCAATCAATCATTCCGATGCCGCCTTTAGAACTGCCTTGGTCTTTTTATCACGCTGCGCAGTATCAACTACACCATAAGCTTCGTCGGTCTGTCGGCATATGTCTTCTTGCCATGGCTTTCCAACACCAATGTTGCCAGCCTCGATATCTTTATCGCTGGCGTTCCAGCATTCCTGAACTGTTCCGCCGATCTTATTCATGAAGCTTGTCAGGCCTCCCTCGCCGCCACCAGCATGGTAGCTCTTGAAGGGACCCGCGACTGTCCATCGCGGACCCATGGACGCCTCGACTACAGAGTCAAGATCCTCTACACCTACCACGCCCTGTGCGACCAGACTGCAGGCTTCGCGGAAGAGAGCGAACGCGAGACGGTTGGCGACGAACCCCGTGCACTCTTTGCGAATCAACACAGGTATGCGCCCAAGACTTCGCCAATACTCCAGTGTCCGGTCGATGTTTTCCTGAGAAGTTGCAAGTGATGGTACTACCTCTAATAGTGGCATGATGTGTGGAGGGTTGTACGGATGGACGACTACCAGCCTGGACTGGTTCTCCATGTCCTTGCTCTGCTCGGAAGCGGGTATACCTGATGTGCTCGACCAGAACAGAGCATCTTGCGGTGCAAGCTGTTCTATCTGCGCCCACGTTGTCCGCTTGAAGTCTGCGTTCTCCGGTCCTTGCTCTTGTACGATGTTGGCGGTCTCGACTGCCCCAGCAAGGCTATCTGCTATCTGCATACGACTCTTGCATTCTTCGATGTCGGCGTCTACCAAGTATTCGCAAAGCTTGTCGTCCACATATTTGCTGAGGTCCGACCGTGTGTCGTAGATTGTAACGTTGCAATGCGGGTTCTTCGCGAGGTGTAGAGCAGCAAACGAGAGACCGATAGTACCAGCGCCTATCACGGCCACGTTGACACTTGGAGCAGCCATTCGAAGGATTTGCTAGCTGACACAGAGCGAGATTAAAACGATCGACTCCAAGACGCAGCGACCTCCAGGTAGGCGGCCGTGGGAAGTAAGAGGAGAGTCCAGAGAGTAGGTCCCTTGGTCGTGATGGGCGACACTGAAGAGGAGCTCGGTACGGTAAAGGATGCCAAGGAGAGATCAGCTGACGAGGTGCGCAGAAAATACGAACCTTCTTGGGATGCGGTGGACCAGGTACAACATAGACGAATACTGGTAGGTTCAGCGACCGTAGACTTACAGTGTGGTGGCATCGAAGCGCCGTCGAGATTGACATGAATGCAAGAGAGAGTGCTTGAGCCAAGTCCCCGCCATCTCCATTTAGTCTAACTTACAGCACTTCACTTCCCATCAGCCCATCAGCGATGCCAGAACACACACGACAAACAAAGTTACCTATCACGTTGGCGGTCCTTCTACTTGGCCTCGACCTAACACGTGAGGACTGACTCGACTGCCTTCTGCTATCTTTATCCGCCTCCCCTGTCTACATCTTCTGGGCAGCAACTCAGTATCTCGGCTAACGGAGTTCGATGTTATGCCGATTTGATTGTTTTGTGAATTGACCAGAACCCGACGCACTTTGGCAGACCCCTCCGACTAGACACCTGAACGATGAGAAAACTTGAATCCATTGCTCCGCAGCACTACTCGTCCGGAAGGCAGCTACGAGACGCCCCCCAACAACGCTCGCTCAACAATGAGCCATCGGGTAACGATGCAAGACTAACAACACGCGGGAACAGGCTTGCGTGCACCTCACCATCCGTACAATAGATCCTCAACCAGTAGCCTCGCCCTCCCATTCCACCTCGTCGCACATGAAACCGACCATCCCGAATACGACCCCAATCTCAGGAATTAACGCACCACCAGCAGCAATGGTCTTGATGGTATCTGGGCAGCCTTCGCCACTCCGATCGCGGTCCTGGTTGTAAATCTCGACATTGATGTTGTACCCGCTGCTGTTGCCAGGCTCTCCCAGCAGACGGATCATGTCGGTCGCAGTCTCAATCACGCCGGATGACAATTTTTGAGTGCGTACGGACCGATCGAAAGCGCCGCGTGCTCCCTTGATGTAATCGTCGCGCTGATTGTCTGGGAAATTACCCCCGACGGTGACGCAGACATCCTGTCCGGTCGATGCTGTCACGCAGTGCTCAACTCGGGATGAACATCCCAAAGATCCGCAGGCATCCTTCTCAATCCAGTCCCAGAGCTGGGCGAAGGCTTGAGGGGAGTCACCTTCAGAGCTCAAGTCTTGGGCGACAGCGAGTCCGCTGCCGACCTCGATCAGAGTGTCGTAACTCGCTTGACGGTGCTGCAGCGGTGCCTTGGATTTCGATGACAACAGGCCGTCTTTGGGTTCCTTGGGTGGTAGAATGGTGGTTTTGGATGGCAGTAATTGCCGCGCATTTGTGGTGGCCAGAATGGCTGCCAATAAGGTGAGGTGAACCGGTTGCATGTTGGATGGATGCGTGTTGGGCTTGTTGTTAGACTGGATGAGAATTGGAACTGTTGGTAAAGAAGTAGAGTAATTGTGTGGATGAACAAGACAATCCGAGATGTGGGAGCGGCGGTTTAAATCATTCTACATTTCAGAGGCGCTTTCGTTCCGGTCTTCCAACACACGGTTCTGAACACACATCTGATTGAGAATGGTTGTCATGCTTGCAATATGGTCCTGTGACGCAAGCCGAGCTCAATGCTCGTCGCCACCAACACTTGCAGCAATGCCTCCAGGATTGGATCGGCAGAGTAATTTGACCTGTTGTTGTCGGTTGGACTGCGCATCTTTACCGTTTGCAAGGTAGGTGGAACATCTCCCTTGTCTTCACAAAGATGCTGTCGTCGTCAGTACAGACAAACAGGGTTCACCCGGAACATTCCGTCGCGCTTGGCAAACTGCTGGGCTTGACTTCCCATGTCGACCTCGTCCCTTATCCCGGCTTCTAAGGATTCCACTCGCATTTGCCAAGCTTGTCTAAGCGCTGCTGCTTCGATAGAGGCTATGTTGGTTGGTTGGCATGCCACGGCCAATTAATGCGATGCATGGTTTTGAGGGTGCTAGGCACTGCGGCCCCCTGCGACTCACGACTCACGATACCCTTGACAACACGCCTTGGTGAAAGACGTCGAGTCAAAGGCAGGAGGTGATGTGCTGTGCCTCTCCAATGCATACATAACCAACTCGAGCGAAGGATGACTAGAGCGTCTTGTCGTGTATCAAGACCATGCGGGATTCACGCTAGTTGGTATCACAGCCCTGAACCTTCTTGGACTCTTCTGGGCTGACGTTGTCTCGTGTCTGGTCTTATCTTCGCGAACTGCTTCAGCAGATAATCGCGGTTCAATACGTTTAATACCGCCTTTTCCTTTCTCTTTCTCCCGGACCTGGTTGCTTCTTCAGTATCCCTAACATCAAAGCCTCCGATTGACACAGGCCACAACTCGCGACAATGCCTTCTAAGCCGATCTTGTTTCTCCTGCTTGCAGCGGCGTGTGGTGCCCAGAACGCGTACGCTCTAATCGCTCGACAAGATGATACAGGGTGACTACTTACATTCTACCTCCATAGTTCCCGTCCCTACCTGGCAGACTTTACATTGGCATCGGCCCCGTCCGATAGCGAATGCTTCGGGGTCGCCAACAACCCAGAAGCCGTCACAATCAGACTCTTTCCCGACTACACCCCAGATTCTTGCCACAACATCGCCTCGGTCTTCTCCAATGGCCAGGACGGCAGGCACAATTACACCTGCGATGCGACCAGCTGCCCGGACAGCTTCATGCCTCTTGGGCTCGGAAAGTACTCCCCCGAGACAGCCTACAACTATACCTCACTTGCCTATCCAGAGGACGGCATAAGTCGAATGGGTGTAGACACGCCTGGCTTTACGTTGAAAGTGTTCCCTCGCGAGGATTGCGAGGAGATAGAAGAGGAGCCGTGGTTCTCATGGGGAGGCTGTGAGGATGAGGCGGCTTGCAAGGAATTGCCGTACAGCGTGGCAAGTTTCCGACTTGAGAAGACCGAGGAGGACGCTCTCGATGAATGTCTCCTCGCTGCGGAGCATGGTGCTGGAGTCAGAGGGAAGGAAGCCAGCGTTGGGGCGGCATTGTTGACCGTCGCTGGTTTGACGATGATCTGGTAGTTGCAGCCTGACATCTCACAACACATACCTGTATTGAGCGGATAGACCGTCGTTACCTGCATAGTGCCCTCCATTCTCTTTCGTTGATTTCCGGCAGTTCGTACTTGGGTGCGCAAGCAATCAGGTCACAGTCACTACGTCAGACTTCATTCTGCCGTCATAATTTTTTTCTCAGGGTGCAACCGGACAGATCACAGCGGCAATGGCGACAACAACATTCAACTTGTACGCCTCGACGTCGCCTTTGGTCCTCAATTCTTCCACACGAAAGCCGTGCGCGTTGGCGGAATTCGTTCAACAAGCCACGACAGCGATAAATCGACGAGAGCATGGAGTTCCACATCAATGGCACCGCACAGATCGAGATTCGTGAGGTAAGAAACCACTCGAGGGTTCCCATCCTCAAAGCACGAACGTGGAGCGATCCAAAGATTAATTGATCAATCCAACGGTCAGTCAATCTGCCAGACAAGGCTAATTCGTCCAATCCCGAACGGAACACTCAAGTCACGCCGCGCATACCGCCATGTTTCTTGAATGAATCGTGCATACACAATAGTGGCCTCAGAAATTCGGCGTCTGAGTCGGATTCCCGGAATAGTAACATCTGGCGAATCGGGGAGGCGGTGCATTTACTTGGCCGGTGTTCGAAGGATCGTTGGCCTGTAGCTTGCGGTCCATTGTCGTGACCTTGCCATGCTGATCACTTGATATCAGAATTGGCAGTGACGTAGTATCATCGCAAAGAAATGCCGGGGACATTGGTGTCTAAGAAGCCGTCGAAGGATCCGCCAAGGTTTGGTCTGTGTCAGGGGCGAAGAGTGTTAGCACAGAAGGACGATACCTTGGAAGGATTTGAAGGATTCGCCAAGATATGGTTTTTGTCAGGGACACTGCCATCAAAGCAGTTGTTGGAGGATGGTCTGGTCTTTGTCATGGACATCGCCAAGAACCAACACCAACATCAAATCCTCACTGGCAGGGTATAGTTTCAGTGTTCCCTGTCAAGATTCACGCCGGATGGAGATATCAGTGCAGACGATGACGTTGAATGGCGACGAATACACACGTTGGTTGGCAAGGTCTCCAAACCATTACTGACGACATCGTTTGTGCTGTGCCACGGTTCCGTCGTTGTCTAATGAATCGTTCGGCCGAGTGAACGATACATAAGAATCAACAGTTCAACACGTCAGAACTTACTTACTCGTTGTCACCACCATTCAACTTCACACACATCACTCATCACACCATACTCCCACGCCATACTCCCACACGGCCACAAAACAAAAGCAACAATGCACTGGCTCACCACCTTCACCGCAATCGCCTCCGCCGCAAGCCTCTGCGCCGCCGTCCCCGGAAGAACCCCAATCAACCGTCTGCTCCGCCGCGAAGAACCGCTCTGCGAGTCCGACTCTTCGACTTGTTTCGGTCCGAGCAGCAGCACCGATTGCCTTGAATGCGAGAAAAACTGTTTTTCGCTCAGTGCGACAGGCGAGCTGTGCAAGGCGACCTGCGTCTCACGCACCTCGCCAGGCAAAGTCGGCATTACCACGTGCTCCTGCGACGCTTCTTGCGAGAAGGGGCGGTACACCCTGGAAGAACTCAATGAGGTCTGATCTCGGTATGTTGCGGTCGGGTGACTGTTGTTGCTATCATTGTTTTGCTAATTCGGTACGCCAGGATGCTGGGATTCTTCGACGGGTTGTGGCGGCGATTGATGAGATGATGGTTTTCGTGATGACAGGTTGTAGGATTGGACGTTCATGTTCAATGAATGATTTCCTGTCTTGTGCGCATCCATCTGGTGGCGTTGTGGATGATCGGGAGTCCTTATTTCAGAGTGCTCAGCCGGAGTCTTTGGGTTAATGCCTGCGAAGCTCAAAATGCAGTATCAACGTCTCTGTTTGTTTTGATAACCCTTTCATACTCCGCGCCCTAGATGTTTAGTGGTCGGTCCGGAGGCAATCGAGTTGGTCAATGGAGGTAATGGTGTCGAAGGTGTCGTGATGTCAGGGGCGAATTGAACAGCATGCATGTCTAGGGTAAGGGTTGGGGTAATGGTGCTCACAGTAATGGTGCTCACATACTCGTGGACAAAAATACTCAAGAGAAGGGCGGCAAAGCCGTTAATCACCTACCGCAGTTTTTCATAATCGATATAATATTCAAGTTGAACGACTGTTATCCCGTCAACTGTCAAGGCGATGCTACCATCAATCGAATACCGAACGTAGGTGTGAAGAGCCCATCTCAAACTCACAACTATCAGCACATGTCACCTGAGTATTTGAGGTAAACTCGTTTGAGATGGTTAGGTGACAGGTGAATATGACATGAGATCTTGGTTCATCAATTGCAAACAAGTATTGCACATTGGATGTCGAACATTGTCGTTGATCAGCTGCCGTCCTATAGTTAGCAGGGTTGAGATACAACGATCAACAAGTGAATCGTCCTCGCATCACCTGGAGCGAATAAATGCGCACATACTCCAGTGCCCATAATACTCAAAGCGATCGTCTCTAGGTGGTAGGCTTATCCATAATCTCGTCTCATCAACCAACAACAGCTCCATGTTCCAAGTCTTTTTGCTTTTTTGTCAACCCCACTTCACTTCACCCACGTCTCCGCATTTCATCGGACGGACTCGAGCTCCGTCCAGTCCCTCTTCCACCTTTCTCGATCGAAGCTCTGCCATGACCGAGGCTCTCAAGTGCGGCACCAACATGCAGGTGGCGATTACCATGTAGGCAGGAAGCCGCAGAGGCAGCATGCATAAAGCGACAAGACCTAAGTAGAACCTACTGTCAGATTTATTAGACAATTAAACAACATCAACCGAGCCCCAATTGCCCACGAACCTAAATTGTGACAGCAAGCATGCCTTTCAAGAGCTTGCAGAATGACATACTGCGTAAGGGACACCTGTCCAAAGTTCTTGGATTAATCCTTAGGTCACCTCATTGACAGTAAAATGTAGTCCCACGCGACCTCACAACCTGGCAATGGCTCTTCGAACACCCGACCTACTCCCCAATTGCTCGCTTCCCACCCGATCAGCTAGCCGGCTACACCAATGCCCTCACCAAAGAGCGTCTGAACTGGCTTGAAGTCAAAGAAGCAGCAACGCACCTCAGTACCGCTCTCAAGAAGCGCTATGGGTTGCAAGAAGGCGACACCGTCGCGCTCTTTAGCCAGAACAGCATCTGGTATCCTGTCGCAATGCACGCCACTTTGCGTGTCGGAGGGAAAGTCTCGGGCGCCAGTCCCGCGTACAATGTCGAAGAGATGACATACGCGCTCAAGACGGCGGATGCGAAATTCTTGATGACGCATCCGAATAGCATGGAAGTTGCTGTGCAAGCTGCGAAGAATGCTGGTATTCCAAAGGAGAACTTGTTCTTGTTGGAAGGGAACGTGGGTGGACATACTACGATCAAAGACTTGATCGAGATGGGCAAGAAGGAGAAGGAGCAGTCACCGTTCTACACTATCCCGAAGGGGAAGACAAATTTTGACATTTGTGAGTTTCAATGTCGGCGCATGCACAAGACGATCTTGACTGACATATTTCCCAGGCGGCTTCTTGTCTTTCAGCTCTGGAACGACTGGTCTACCAAAGGCTGTAAGCGACGTCTACGCCTACAGTGTGCGGATAGAGGCTAACATATTGCTAGGTGATGATCGCACATCAAAATGTGATCGCCCAATGCCTTCAGGTCATACAAATCACCCCTTCGGACCTTAAGAAGATCCTTGCAGTCTTGCCATCCTTCCACATCACCGGGCTTGTACACGCCCTCCACCTCCCAGCTCTGATCAACGCCGAAGTCGTCATGCTACCATCCTTCACCATGAAGTCAATGCTGGACACAGTTGTTGAATACCAGATCAAGGAGCTCCTTCTCGTGCCTCCAATCCTGATCCGCCTCGTACGCGACCCGATTGTCGACGAGTACGATCTTAGCTTCCTGCGCCGTTTCTCCAGTGGCGCTGCACCTTTGAGCGAGGAAATCATCCAGCTTCTGAAGAAGAAGTTCCCTCAAACTGGCTTCAAGCAGGGCTACGGAATGACAGAGTCTTGCTCATGCATCACGGCCCACCCGCCCAGTCTGTACGACTACAAGAATGCGCACGCAGTCGGGACCGTAGTTGCCAGCACTACAGTCAAGATTATGAAAGACGATGGCACAGAAGGTGGTGTGGGTGAGCCGGGCGAGATCCTGGCTAAAGGCCCGCAGATCGTGATGGGCTATCTCAACAATGAGAAGGCAACACGGGAGTCGTTCGACACTGACGGTTACTTGCACACGGGAGACCAAGGGTGCATCGACGAGAACGGCGTCATAACCATCACCGACAGGATCAAGGAGATGATTAAAGTCAAGGGCATTGGCGTCGCGCCGGCAGAACTTGAGGACCTACTGCTCGGCCATCCGAAGGTGAGCGATGTAGCGGTGCTTGGCATCCAAGATGAATACTCTGGCGAGATCCCGAAGGCGTATATTGTGCCCAAGGACGGTGAGCGGGCCGGGCACGAGCTCGGGATGGAGCTGATCGGGTATGTCAAGGAGAAGAAGGTGAAGTACAAGGCGGTGAAAGAGATTGAATTCATCGATGAGATCCCGAAGAGCGCTTCGGGCAAGATTCTAAGGCGCATGCTGAGGGACAAAGAGAGGAGTGGCTCGCATGGAGTGGTGGTCAAGGAGGTAAAGTCGAAGATTTAGCATGCCTGGCTTTGTTGTAAGTACATAGTGTGTCAGGTGCCTGTGCCTGCGCGCGATGCTGCCTACGTCGGTCGGTCCTTGTCTACCAGTGAAGAAGACGTAGCCGACATGGCTGCAGTGTGGCATGTCATGAGAAGAAGATGTATAGAATGGTATACGGACCTTGATACAATAACTTTATCTATGGTAGCGGAGGGTGACATGTGCTCACAAACACAAGTTCGACGTTTGCAGTACGCGTCCAAGGGCCGTTCATGTCTGGCAGGCGATGATCGCAGTCGGCCATTCTTCGGCTAGGTACCCCAAACCAGTGCCTTGCGGGCTACCTGGGACTTATAAGTATGAGGTGACATTCCTCCATTCCCATGAGAAACAACCCGATTCACCCCTCGCCTGCTCTCTTCTACCAATCCATACCGACGACCCAATCACTCGCATTTTTCGCCAAACACCCTTGCCATCCTCCCGAACAACTCCTCTTATTATCCTCCATCCCATCGCCAATCCATCCATCGCAACACCGCCCGCCCTCCCAGTCGCGTGCGCCCGTTCACTTACATACATACCTACGCGTCCAAATCCGGAAAGCGCCATCGCGAAGCTCCAACAAGGCAAGCTACCTCTACAAGTCGGTAGCATCTGGCTGTGATCACTCTCTGCTGTGAATGAACCTGCCTTTTGTCTCGTGACCTGTAGATAGTTGTCGCCTAGTCGCATTGCCGCCTGGTTCCATTCGCATCCCCCCCACCAGATGCGCCAGCCAAAGCATGTGACCGGACCGTAAACCAATCCCACAAACACCCTACCTCTATCATCGCCAATGCATATCCGCACGCCCCATACCCTGCATTACCCTATCAAGGTCACGCGCCTATTGCGCAAGCCTGGCGACACCCTCCCGGAAAATGCGCCGCTGTTCAACTATGAGTACAAGTCCAAGGTCATGGAGGGCACCTGGACCGAGAAAGATGGCAAGATCGACGTCGAAGTCGAGCGCACATGGCCTGCGACCTTCGAGTCGGAGTTTGAGGGTATCTTGACTTCCTTGGACGTCGCCGTCGGTCAGGTCATCACAGGCGTCACCCTTGTCGCAGAGGTCGAGGAGTCTTGCAGACACGAGGTGCAATTCGGCGGACTATGCGCCGATTGCGGCAAGGACATGAAAGAGGCAAAGAACTACAACAGCACCGTCAAAGGGACGGATCGCGCGACATTCAACACCATACACAACCGACAGGGCATGCAAACGGTCATGATCAGCAGAAGCGAGACGGAGCGCGCGGATGAGGAGGCAAAGCGCAGACTACTGGAGGAGCGCAAGCTGATTCTCGTGGTGGACCTCGATCAGACGGTCATTCAATGCTGCATTGAGGAGACCGTGGGAGAGTGGAAAAACGACCCATCAAATCCGAACTACGAGGCGCTGAAAGACGTCGCAACCTTCCGTCTGCCGCACGACGACAAGACCTACTACGTCAAGCCCAGGCCTGGTCTCAAAGAGTTCCTGGCCGAAGTCTCGAAGCTTTACGAGATGCACGTCTACACCATGGCATCGCGCGACTATGCAAAACTGGTGACGGACATGATCGACCCGGAGCGTGCCATATTCGGACAACGCGTGCTTTCAAGAGACACAAACGGGGCTGAGGGTATGAACAAGGCTCTGAAGCGCCTCTTCCCGGTGGATACGAGAATGGTGGTGATCATTGATGATCGTGGCGATGTCTGGAAGTGGTCTACAAACCTCATCAAGGTCAATGCTTATGACTTTTTCGTGGGAGTTGGCGACATCAACAGCAGCTTCTTGCCTAAGCAGCATGTTATCGAAGCACCCAAAGCTAGGCCTCAGGTTGAGCAGGCCCCAAATGCCGACACACCACAAGCTGCATCGAACGGCGGCGAGGAGTCTAAGGAGGCAAGCGACCCTGCAGAGCGACCTGCACCACCTCCCACCCCACCGACGACACCCCCTGCGGCCAATGGCGAGATGTCTCCAGTCGAACTCATGGTCTCCATGGCCGGCGATCAGGACGAGGATACCTTGCAGAAGAAAGAGCACGAGCACGACGAGATTCTCGCATCTCAACTTGCGGATAGGCCACTTTTGCAAAAGCAGAAGATCCTCGATGCAGCCGACGAAGAGGCCAAGGATGCCAAAGATTCAGCTGCTGTTGCTGAAGCCATTGAAATCTTAAACGAGGACGGATCGGCCGAGAAGAGGACAAACCCAGCCGATCATCCCAGATACCGCCACAATCTTCTACAGAATGACGACAACGAACTTGAACCACTCGGCAAGAACCTCCGGAACGTGCATGATGCTTTCTACGAGGAGTACGAAAAAGGCTTGTCCGCAGGCGAAGCTGGTCGCGTCGCCGAGCTACGTGCAGGAAAGCCCAAGAAACAGACCGTTTCAGGCCTGATCATCCCGGACGCCGCAGTCATCATGCAGGAGATGAAGTCTCGTGTTCTTGGTGACACTCATATCGTCTTCTCCGGTGTAGTGCCACTAGGTGTGAATATCCACACCTACGATACTGTCACGTGGGCCAAAACCTTTGGCGCCACAGTAACAGAGAACATCACCAAAAAGACCACCCACGTTATTGCGAGTCCCGAACGGAGAACGGCAAAGGTCCGACAGGCTGCGAAGAAGGGCGGGAGAATTTCGATCGTTCACACCGGTTGGCTCTTTGCCTGCTTTTCACAGTGGGTCAAGGTGGATGAAGGCCCTTTTAGAATCCACTCCGATGCACCAACAAATGGAACCGCTGGCTTGCCTGGTAGTTTCGAAGACAAGGAAGCTGGTACGCTCTCATCTTCGGACGAAGAGGCTGCACTCACTGAGAACGAAGCCGACAACGATCTTGGGAACGGTGTTGAGGATGGAACACGATCAGTGTCCGGAATAGACACAGACGACGAAGAAATGGCCAAGTATGCACCACACATGGATGATAAAGACACCAGTCCGATCGAAGGCCAGGTCGAAGATGACTGGGATGACATCGACAATGAGTTTGCCGAATTTTTGGAAGATGAGGACATCGACCCAAACGAAAGCGAAACTGAATCCGAGAGCGGCAACCGCAGTGACTCATCAACGACTTCGACGCCTAGTGGCCAAAAGCGTAAAAGAGAGGAAGAAGCTGCGGCTGACGTTCCTGCCTCAGATCCCGAAGGCAGCAGACTGCAGAAGAGGAAGAAGGAAGCGTTGGGCAGGACTACCAGTTTGACCAACATGGCCACCGCTGGAACTGGCGACGGAAATATCAGCGCTGTCGACGCTCCAGAGACCGATGATCTAGATGGCATAGATGAGGAGGATGACGACGATGATGCTGACCTCGAGGCCGCTCTCGCGGCAGAAATGGAAAAAGACGACGACGATGGCGGCGAGGCGCAGGGTGAAACATGATGCGGCGACTCTTATAAGCTGCGGGCGTTGTTGTTCACGAAAGCATGGAGTTCAAAGGAGTTTTCAAACACGGTGTGGTGTGGTGTCTACGGACTTGGCGCCGAAGGACTTAACTTGACCATGAAGTCGCTTACTACTCTTGTATTAGACAGCATTCCACTTTTGCTTTACGCGTCTACTCATACGTGCTAGCCAATGCATCCACTGGACATTCTTCAATACTACATGAAAGTGAGCATGCTGAATCTTGACTTCTGGAATACCTAGGCATGGCTATGCAGATCTTGGCCCCACTTGGTGAGCATTGAGGAGGACCTCGGCTTGTAGTGCTGTCTCACGCATCACCCATCGGCTACTCAACGATTAGATGTCGTTCAAGCGTTCTACAACGAGAAAGAAGTGTCCGCTCTAACATTTACAAGCATATAGAACAACATCACAATGAGCGACCAGAACGGGAATGAAGGGAAGCCCACGCCCGCGTCTTCTTCGCCATCAAACGATCAAACAACAAGAGCAACACAGCGAGTCTCGCAGATCTCCTCCCATCTCGAAAACAAAAGCAATGAAACCCCACAATCAAACACCCCCCGCCGACGAAAGAAACAAATCAAGAACGACGAGCCACCAGCCGACTGGAGCGACATCCGCGGCCAACTGGCCACCCTTCGCCAGCTCGCCGCAACACCAGATACGACTCGCACAGGCTACATCCGCCAAAAGCAAGCCGGCAAGCTGCACGTTCGCGAGCGCGTCGAGCTCCTTCTCGACCAAGGCACTTTCCGCGAAATCGGCAGCGCCACGGGCTCGGTCGAGTGGAAGCAGCTGGACGCTCTGCGCGAAGAGCCCAAAGCCTTCACTCCCAGCAACAACGTGCAAGGGTTTGGCAAGCTGCGCGGTCGCGAAGTGGTTTTCACCGCAGACGACTTCAGCTTGCGCGCCGGACACGCTGATGGTGCACTGTGGGCTAAGACTACGTATTTGGAGAAGCTTGCGGTCGCGTTGAAGTTGCCCATGATCAAGTTGGTAGATGGCTCTTCTGGGGGTGGAAGTGTGAGCACGATTCGCTCGACGGGATTCTCGTACGTGCCGCCTTTCCACGGGATGGACTCGATTATGCAGCAGCTGAATGGCGGGATTCCGAACTTGGGCGCTGTGCTGGGACCTGCAATTGGGCTGGGCGCTGCTAGGGTTGTCAGTTGCCATTTTTCTGTCATGGCGGGTGACATTGGATCGCTGTTCAATGCTGGACCGAAAGTCGTGGCGGGCGCAACTTTCGAGGAAGGCTTGAGCCTCGCGGACCTGGGCGGACCTGGAGTACACTGCGCCAACGGGACTATCGACAATCTTGCTGCGAACGAGGCCGAAGCGTTTGAGCAGTTGAGAACTGTCTTGACTTATCTCCCCAACTGTGGAACTCGAGTGCCGCCTTGCTCAGAGGTAGAAGATCCGGTCGACAGGAGTTGCGAAAGCTTGCGATCGATCATTCCGCGGAGAAGAGAGCGGATGTACGATTCCCGCCGTCTGATTGCTACAGTCGTTGACGACAGCTCGTTCTTCGAGATCGGTGCTCTCTGGGGTCGAACGGCCATTGTTGGTCTAGCTCACCTGGGAGGCAAACCCATTGGAGTCATCGCCAACAACGCTGAAGTCCTTTCTGGAGCCCTCGACGCATTAGGCTCACAAAAGATCCTCCGCCACCTCAAGTTCTGCGACGTCTTCAATCTGCCCATCGTCCAATTCGTGGACGTGCCCGGCTACGCTATCGGAACGGTTGCCGAGAAGCAGGCGACGATGAGATGGGGCGTCGAGCTTACCAAGGCCTACTACACCACGACGGTCCCCATCTTCTCCGTCATCGTCCGCAAGGCGTACGGTGTGGCAGGGAGCTTGATGCTCGAGGCGAGAGACCCGCACATGCGCGTTGGCTGGCCATCAGGAGAATGGGGCAGTCTCCCGCTGGATGGCGGGATCGAAGTCGGCCACTCTGCTGAACTCAAGAAGATCGAAAAGGAGCAAGGTCTAGAGGCTCGAAAGGCAAGGTACATGGAGTTGGATGAAGAGTACCGCCGACTGATGAATCCGATAAGGACCGCGAATCATTTCAGCATCGAGGAGATTATCGATCCGGCTGACACTAGGGCTTTGGTCGAGCGGTGGGCTAGACACATGTATGAGAACGACTTACCGGAGAGAGTGGCGCTGCGGTTGGTTGGGAAGTTGCAGCCTACTTATGCTTAGTTGGAGACATTTCAAACAGGACGATCGGGTGCGGCGTCGCTCTGCCAAAACGCAATCAGTATCCCTCAGAATGACATCTAGTCAAAAACGCCTTCATTGCTTCCGGGTACTCTTCAACGCGCCGCGAAAAGGGCCAAAAGGATTTTTAAACCGCAGTCACAACGACCGATTCCCCGCACCACGATCCGGCACTGCCACTCCATTGCCCTCCCTCTCTGATGCCACCGACGTCTCCACTTTGCCAGCCTCGCCATCAACCCTCGAGAGTACCTCTTCTGCCTCTCCACCGACGGAGTCTGGATGATTCCAAAAATCATACCTCTCATCTCTCCTGCAACAGCCACCAAAATCGAACGGGTCCACAACTTGCCACCACCACCTACGCGGATCTCGCCAGCCCGGGCCTTTCAGTTCCGTCAAACCGTCGGGCGCCAGATACACTCTCGAATCTCGCGGTAGGAGTCGGCCAGGGTGCATGAAGTTCAACATGACGGAGTTGGTGAGCATGACTACACCTTCGAAGACGTAGAAGTATGCCTCGTGGGTGTTCCTGCGAAGAAACAAGTCCTGAGGTCAGCTCCGGATTCAGCAGCCAGAATGAGGTGAAGAACAGCACGTCAAGAAAGGTCAACTAGGACAGTCATTCTTACACTTACAGCTCACCCGTCCAACCCTCGAAATACTCCGCAATCCGGTAGATGCAGCGCACCGAAATCAGCGCCGCCGAAGCATACATGACCGCAACGACTCTGCGCAGATTACCGGTCATGAGACCCGCACGCTTAGCCCGCGTGTGCCAGATAGCCAGGATGGCGACATATGCGGCGAAAGTGCATGCCTGTAGAATCAATGCAGTCTTGATCAGGATAGCACCAGCCTGCTGTTCAGCCGCACTGGCGGAGGTATTCACAGCCTTGGCCGCGCCGTTGGCGACCATGAGCTCGATGAGGAAATCTACCCCGATGAAGGTAGTCAAGATCCTTCCTGGGTGCAGTGGCGAGAGCCAGGGGATGTAGTAGAGGGTACGAGCTAGGATGAAGTAGGCTGCTCCCGAATAGATTGGAGGTCCCGAGAGAAGGAGCACAACGCTTGCGATCAGGATCCCAAGGTCCGAGATGTTGAATGCGCCGATTTCGCGCATGATGAAGCCGGCAGTCATTAGGAGGGCGCCCCAGGGGAGGAAGAGGGTGATTCTCCAGGACTTGTAGTGACTAAAAAAAACGATCAATGTTGCACGATCGGGTCGCTGATACTATTACTCGCTCACTTACTATGTCTGCCATGCATGGAGAGCGCCAGACGCAAAGTAGGCTGCGGCGAAGATTGGTGGTGCGATGTTGTTCGGTTGATAGAACCAGACGGAGCCCGGGACTTAGAAGCCTGTCAGCACCAGTGTCGATAAAAGGTTGTGCTGTTCACAGACCGTAATCTTTCCAGTGATGACCAAGGTCTTCTCCAAGCTGAGCGACACCTCCACCGCCACCTGCGCCACGGCTCATGTTGACGAAGATGTCTTGATATAGCAACGAACGCTCGGGTTATGTGAACTGATTGGTGGATTGAAGCGGATCGGTATAGAGATGGGTACTCATTGAAGAACTCTTCCGAAGACTCTCGACATAACAGCTACTCCATCTCGTTATAAACGTCCCAAGAAGCGACGTACCGATATGCTCCCATCTGCGCAGCCTTGTCAAGACACCGGTGAGATCCTATAGCTAGTAGCTAATCGGAACCACTCGTAACCAACCGCGACCGCTCATTAGCGAATTTTCTGAGGCAGTGCAAAGCACCTTGTCAGGCGATACAACAGCCATGCACTTTGAGTGACACCAAGATGGGCAACAAAGAGGCCTCGCGACCAGCGCGTAACGGAGGCGCAACGAGAAGTGCGGAAGCGCAGCAGGCCTCGTGAAGCGAAAGGATTCAGAGAGGTATCGTTGTTCTTTTCGTGTCACGCCATAGCTTGGAGGGCTTAGTGGTCGTCTGACGATCTGTTCTTCTTAGTCACTACAAGTCGATGTAACGCTCTCGAGAAAAGAAGGTCTTTTGAGCGAAAGTATGAGCGCATATACACATTTCAAATCGTCCGACTCTGTGGTTAGACCTCGTTAGTCTGTACCTATAGTATATGTATGCATTAGCTGGTCTTAAAAATGCCTATCGTTCTCGTAGTAACTAAAGGAGCCTGTGAAAGCCAACAAATCCCGTCGGGCGCATCAATAGAGTAGGAAACCAATGCCGTCTCCTCGAAAACGACATGGAACCATCAGACCAAAGGTTCTCCAACCCATCACTCAGCTCCAGAACCGTTCCAGCGAGATGCATCAGAGATGTCGTACGTGTGTCTACCAGCCACCCGAAAGCAAACCCAATCCGTCCCAGCCGCCGCGCCGACGTCCAAATCGATGTGATCGATCTACAAACGCGCTAATGCAAGCACTAAAGAGCGCGATCAGATCTTCGTGTTCGTCACCACCAGAGGATTCTCCTAAGATCCCAATGGCACTATCATTACTCTACTATCGAGTCGCAGGGCAGATCGTACCTGGCTACCCGTCAACGGTTCCGTTTCAGATGACTTGTCTGTGCCAAAAAGTCATGACGACAGACACTCCCTGGCTGCTATCATACTGTAATCTTTCGCTCATAATGGTGGTGCTAGTGAAGAGGCGCGTAGTCTTTTCTGGCGCGTTAAGTGGTTGTTATGTAGCAGATGCTCTCGTCGCCTTTCGTAGTTTTCAGTATACATCTCTCGTCTCAAGTGTCGTCCTATCAAGACCACGCGGATACTTCAGTCCAACCCAGAAGTCATGCCTTCGGCCGCCCAGCCAGTCGAATACTACCCTCATCACGTCCTCGATTTTCTGTTGGACGATGAGGACAGCGCCGCCCTTACCGTCTACACCGAAGACAATGTGCGAATGCACATCATAGCCGATGCTGCCAAGTTCGAAAAGTCAACCAAAGGAACGAAAGGCCAAACTTACGACGAGTACAAACGGTTGATCGCCGTAATTCGAAAGAGCAGTGATGAAGAGGGTAGTCAAAGCCGGGATAGCGGCGTAGAGATTGCCGTTTCTGAGCCTGCGACAGCAGACAAAGAGAGCAGTGGAGCAGACTGCGTAGAAGACGCCGAAGAAGCTCTCCAATCGTGGATGCTTGACCCTGTTCGCAGGAAGACGCCCAAGAAGCACCGACAGCCTTCCTTGCAAGACTATTACAGCTCGAGAACGCACTTCTTTGAGCTGGATATTTCTAAGCAGGACGAGCTCTGCGCAGTCGAATTGGATGCGTCGAGCGAGCTGAAGCGCCGGATAGCCAAGCTGAAGCCAGAGATTACGCTACCAAAGTACATCCGCGACATCGATGTGCCCTGGTTTGATTCGAGGAAACTCACGGTGCTCGCCGGCAGCGCGTCGCCTCCGCCATATCATCCAACCCAGGTGCGCTGCGAGGAGACCGGAGAGACGCTGTTCTTCAAAGCGGTCGACTCTTACGCGCCCCAGTCGACGAAAAGGGAGCTTTGGCACCTCAACCGCATCGCTCAGCCAGATCTCGCGGACAAGATCTGCGCGCCTCGCCTTGCTGGGTTTGTGGCAGACAGCACGTCAAAGACACGAGCGATCGGTTTCCTTCAGCAGAACATTTGCGGCGACCCGACCCCGCTAACGGGTATGCTTCGGGCCGCAGTACCCCACAGCAAGCGTGCAGCATGGGCGTCACAAGCAAACGAAATGGTAAAAGTCCTGCATCAACATGACATTATCTTCGGCGACGCGAAAGCAGACAATTTTCTGGTAGACAAACACGACAAGCTCTGGATCATCGATTTCGGCGGGTCTTGGACTGAGGGCTGGATAGATCCCGAGATCAAGGAGACCGTGCAAGGCGACAACATGGCCATGGAGAAGATCACAAATGCGCTCCACGATCCTGTCGCCAACGTGGAGGGCGGCGCCAGCGAGGCATCCGAGAGCCCCAGAGGCAGCAAGGTTCACGAATCATCACAAGGAGTGAAGCGCAAGGCCAGCGAGCCGGCGCCGGAAAATTCGGAGGACGACCAAGACGAGGAATCGCATCAGCATCGCAATGGAGACACGAAGAAACACAAACCCGCCGAGGATGAAGAAGACGAAGACGAAGAAGAAGAAGTCGCGCGAGAAGAAACGCCGCCGTCGGACGCAGAGGAGCCTGAAGTCGTTCCCACACCGCCAAAGAGACGAAAGTCAAAACAAATCGAGAACCAGGCGGCGGAGAGATACTGCTATTGCGACTCGCCTAGCGCTGGGCCCATGGTCGGGTGTGACAACCCAGACTGTGAGCGACAATGGTTCCATTTCTACTGCGCGGGATTGAAGAGGTCACCGCCGGAGGATGTCCCTTGGTTTTGTCGGGATTGTACGCAATGAAGCTGAAGAGTGGTTGCTGTTGGGGAGTCAGCAGAGGTGGTTTCCAAGCTTTGGTGGAAGTGTTGCGACACATCGTTCGTTGTTGACTTTGAGGAAGGGAAGCAGTGAGGATAGCACGGCATGAGTGGTGTTGGCGATTTGAAGCGTTTTAGCGGGATCTTGAACAGGCTCAGGGTTTTGTCATTGTTGTGTACTATATCTAAAAACCATAATGTAAATTTGCATCTCTGCGGCACTTTGCATGGCAAATTAAGCTTCGGGCCATCGTCTTCGTTTGTGTGTGTTATGGTGGTGCTAAGCAGTACATACATACAACCCCGCATCTTGACCTTGGCCGTCACTCCCACGCATGAGGAGAGAACACAGGACAACCTTGCAGATGACTTTAAAGGAGAAGTGTTCCAACACATTGATTGCTGCGGTCACTTGATCATGAGTAGGCCACATCGAAATTCCCACTCGGCATTGGTCAGAAGTTTCGGTATTCGAGCACACTGAGCCTGACGTGTAATTCCACCATCATGCCACGGAAAGACGCCAGCAAAAAGCAGATCGAATGGGAGAAGAAACAAGAAGAGATTGCTAAGAAAAAGCGAGAAGATGACAAGAAAAAGCAAGACGAGCCACACGAGTCGGAAACAGACACAGCCGAGTTGCCAAAGAACTGGCCAGAGGAGATCACGTACCTGTGGGATCACACCTATTCAGACGAAGTCACAGCCGAGCAACGAGCACAACTGGGACGCACTTCCGTCGAACTCGAAACCCATAGCAAAGTATCGAGTGCACAGCTAACGAGCACTTCAAGCTCATGTGTGATAAAAATCATCGAAGACGAGAAGCACCCGGCTCGAGGTCAGCGAGGACTGTTTGCCGCAGAGCACCTGGAACCGGACCGACTTATTATCCTCTACATGGGGCACATACACAACAACAGCAAATCCGACACGGATCCGCACAGTGACTACGACCTCTGCTTCGACCGTGACATTGACCTCAGCGTCGACGCGTCAAAGTCGGGCAACCAGTCCAGGTGTGCCAACGACTACCGTGGCATCGCCGACCGGCCCAACGCAGAGTTCAGAGACTGCTTCATCAAAGTGCCGTGTACAAAACGCGCAGGCGGCAGTAAGTGGGAGCGCAGAGTGGGCATCTTCGTGTTGTCCGCTGGCAAAGCTGGGAAGCGGAAGTATGGAATCAAAGCAGGGGAGGAAATCCTCATATCGTATGGCAAGCAATTTTGGGAGAGTCGCAAGATGATGGCGCAGTTCCGCGAAGACTTCGAGACGCTGAAGGTCGCTGATGCGGGTTTGGAAGGTTGATTGTTGAGCTGAGGATGTGCTGTGGGATGGATTTATGGGGCTGATGCAATTGTGATGGAAGAAGACGACGTTCATGAGATATCGAGTCGCAGACACGAGGCTCACAGGTGCTGTCACGGCACCTGAAGACTTTTCAGACTCGCTGGTACGAACTCAGCAACAACGGAGATGCGGTCAGTCTCATGTGCGCCATTTGTGGTGTTGCGGACTTGCGATGAGGGAATTGCAGTCTTCCAAGATTCTGAACGTCAACGTGCCACGTCAGAGCGATGAAAGGGGAACGAAGCTTTGATCACAATGCTCGCCGCCGCACCGAACCGAAAGGGGTTCTGTACATCGGTATATATCGAAATTGGCCCAAGTCAGAGTCTATCAAGCGATAGAGGAGAGAGAGATTGGCGACTCACGGCAATAGACTCTGCGTTCTTGCGAATCGCGAATGGGCCACGCACGTGTTGGACCCCATTACCATGCGGCGCTCTCTGTGTGAACAATCCTCAACGGTCGTGAACGGGTTGGGTCTAAGAATATCAACAGCAATGGTATAGACACGGCACATCCAATACTAGCCCTACCAAACGAGATGGGAAAGACAGCAAATGATAACAGCATTGTTGGCAAGCGTCGGGTCTTCACGGCACGATGCGGATTCGAAGGACGGTCTCGAAGCCTCGATCTGCACCGGCCGACTCCACTTACACGTGAGGCGGCGGCAATCTCACTTCCAGGTCATGTCAAAGTATGTCGATAAAACAATGGTGTATCCATGCTACGAAAAGCCTTTATATCGGCGAGATACTGATAAATAGATGGGCCAAGATCTTGCTATCTCACCAGACAAGACTCCAATAGTCAGCAGTATCAGTAATTCTGGCATGGCATAGATATGCTGATGCTGGTAGAAATGTCTATTCAACAAACATAAGCATGTGCAGAGGCAGCCTCTAGCTCAGCCAAATCCAGCGCATCGTGATTCAAGTTTCAACTCGCAAATCAAGGCTTGCCATTTTCAAACCCAGTCAGTGCCTGCCCCTGATGCGAAACGCCATAATGTCGGAATTCGCTCTTCATCGGCTGTGTGAGCCTTGATCTTGACCACCAAGGCACGACCAACTCACTTCGCAGCATTCCCTGTTAGGAAGACGCAATTCTGATGCGCTCGTGTATCATTTGAACTTGTGCTTCCTCCGCCTTTTTTACGGACTGGTTTCAACTATATCTTTGCATTATTACTTTACTTCGGCCCATTAATAGCATTCGCTCCTGCCGTTGTTACTATTACTGCTACTATCCTCCATTCAGTACCACCGTTGCTACTTACCTAGTCACTTTCCAACGCTGCCCTAACATCTGACTACTCGCCATACTCATACAGCAATTCACCCACTGGGACAAGTCGACAAGTTAATAATACCACAACCAAACTCATCAATTCTACCAAAACAATGGACTCATTATCATCACCAACAAGCATGCCAGCACCCCAACAAACCTCAAGACTGAGCATATCCTCCTCGTCAGACGACTTGCCAACCTCGCCCTCAACATCATCATCAAAATCAACACCCACACCACCACAAACCTCACAGTCCGACCGCTCGTCGTCCTTCTCTTCCGACGATGGAGATTCCGACATCCCACTTCTGATGAACTCCTCAGCAACAATCCCTCACCTGACCGACCTCCTCAATCGCCCCGCCATCCGCCAAAATCAACAGAAGCGCGCCTGGGTGCAAGCCAAACTGATGGCGGCGCAGTTGGAGATGAAGGAGCAGCGCAGGGGCAGGAGGCAGAGGAGTAGTCTGCCGGGCATGATGGTGTGAATAGATTTCACCGATCTCTCCGCACCTCACCTGACCATCACCACCTGCCTCTATTCATCCCAAACTCTTCAAGGCAACCGAACCAGCCAACAGCCGACAGCCGACAGTCTCGTTTTTCTTTCCATTTTCGGACTCTTTCTTCGGAATCCTTCTCCTCCTCTTCTAGCCTTTTTACCTTTCTTCCATCTCTTCAATACTGAGTCCGATTTTGAGTTGTATTTGGGACAGGCATAGGGGAAAGATGTGGACACGCACTATCGCCACCATCTTGCTCTCGACATTGACCGACGGTTGGGCTCAGGAAAAGTTGTTTCTTTTGTGCTCTTTATTTAGGTGGGCGTTTGTTCTCACCCACACGCTCCTCTTAAGCAGAGTCGAGCCTCTTCTTTTTGGAATTTTTCCCTTTTTCTAATTATTTTTTGCGACTGCGAAATACAATTGCTTTCTAGTGTCATTGCCATTGCTCGGTGTGAGTGATCAAGAATACTTTTTATGAAGATTCCTTCTAGAATACGTATCAATGCATCTCGAACTCGTGGTCCCAAGATGAGGGAAATAGTAGGGATACATTCATGCGCAAACATGCAGAGCGCGAGGCAAATTGGTCAGGACAACTTGACAGTCATTTTCCTTTCCGTACATGATATAAATTTTTGGTGTACAACAAACAATGCCCTGCCTCAAACTAGAACGGCTTTATTAACTACTGTGCGTTCAATAGACTCGTGGAAATCGTGAATGAATAAGAATCGTCCTGTCGCTCCTACATCTCGCTTCCTCATCTGTGCTCCTCGTCTGTCTTGGATCCCACCCAGAGTCGCGTGCGTGCAAGCGAGGAACTGAACAACGGCCCTTGACCCTGTTTCTAGAACAGTTGAGGCCGAGCCTAAGTCGATCACTCCCAATCCTCTTGACGCACCGACAAAGCCCTGATCCTTCTTCGTCTTGGTAAGCTGCATTGGACGGCACGACGTTCGTCCGCGCGTACAATTGCCGCCGCACTTTAAAGAACCGCCGCAAGACGTACGCTAGTCATGTGATCTCCGACTCCTGCGTGCCCGCAGGGATACGGAGAACAGGGGGAGAAGTAGAGGACAGTGCGGCGGTGAATCCTCCGACTCCGCGTGGCGTTTTAATCTCGCTTGACCACGCGGCGCTCGCGTGGGAGATTGATCAGGCTAAATCGCATAGAAAACCGCCGGAAAGGCCGATGGGATGGAAGGAATCCTCCGGCAAACCGAGAATGCAGATCTGGCTCGGCGGGCGAGGGCAAGTGCTTCTCCAATTGCACGTCGCGGGTTGTACCGTGTGTTGAGGAGCTCCTGCATTGTCGTTTGGCGTCATGCACTCCGCATACGCCGAGATACAACGTCGAACACTCTCGAAAACAAGCACAACGGGCTGCTTGGCCGTCATTCCGGCACGGCATGAAGTAGAGTGCAAGGTCGGCTGAGAGGGCTCGAAATTGTTGGTGCCCGACGAAGATTGCGGGGAGAGCTCGAGTTGGCTATTGCAGCGTGAGGCGAATGGTCTCGATACTACCGCCGAGCCGCCGTGCGCGGCCGTCTCTCGTTTCGTCTTCGTCTTCATGTACATGTGTGGCAGAGGACCTGAATCAGAGGACAACACACTTGGATCCGCCACCACGCTCGCTTCGGTTCTTCCGTGGCCGGCGGTAGCGGTTCTCCTCCTTCCTGTCGTGATCGTAGTACGCGTCCTTTGCTGGTCGTTGGCCTTTGTTGGCTCCCGAGTTGTAGCCCTTGGAGTCGCGGGGCGGTGGCGCGTTTGCTCGTTGCTTGCGCAGTTGTCGGACGACGTTGAAGAAGGCCGTTTCCACGTTGATGCAGTTTTTCGCCGACGCCTCGACGAACTCGCAGTTGAGTTGTTTCGCAAGAGCGCTGCCTTCCTGTGTGGAGACTTCTCTTTCCGTGACGCGATCGCACTTGTTGCCGACGAGCATGACCGGCGCTGGCCCGAAGGATGCATTCATAGTCTGTGACAGCGGTGAGCCTGGATACGTGGGTGACCCAGCGCCAGCGGACTCTTTTACTCTTTGAATCTGGTGGTGGAACTTTTCGATGCGTGCAAATGAGGCGCGGGACGAGATGCTGTAGACGAGTACAAAGCCTTCGCCGTCTCGTATCCACTGGTCACGAAGTGCTGTGTACTCCTCCTGGCCGGCTGTATCGAGAACTTCGAGCATGCATGATTGCTGGTCTATGACGACTTGTTTGCGGTAAGAGTCCTCAATGGTCGGGTCGTAGGTCTCGACGAAGTGGTTGAGACAGAGCTGCGGGATTGTGATGTTAGCAGGAGGTCGCTTCGCTCCCGCTTCGGGGTACGAACCTGGATGGTGAGCGCCGTCTTTCCCACGCCACCGTCTCCCAACACCACCAGCTTGTACAGGGTCATCTTTCCGTGCGACATGTTTGCGGGTGTGCTCGGGAATCGGGGTGTGCGCAGGGTGTTGTTCGTGTGGGTGTGTCACTGCGACGTCTCAGGGTGAGCGGCGAGTGCGATGAAAGTGTCGCGGGTTACGGCCAGATTGCAGGCGTAACGGCGCTCGGCGGGCGTGGTAGCGCAAGATGGTCGTCGTATCTCCAGAGGGCGAGGTCTGTCCCTGATCAACGGGCAAGTCGCGCGGGCCGTTTGGCTGGCTGGCTGGCTGGCTAAAGGGCGGGAATTTGGGCGAGTGGAATTCGAATTCGGGTTGGCAGACCGAGACCGAGGGACTGGAGTGAAGAAAAGTAGCGATGGTATCGAGTATTGCAGCAGTAGCAGCAGTAGTAGCAGGCGAGTCTAAAAGTAAGACAGATGTAGAGACGGATAGAGAGTATACAACAATCGGGCGAGATGGTAGCAGGGCGCAGTAGGTAGGTTGTATGTAGTAAGTCAGGTAGGCAGGCAGGCAGACGGGTAGAAGAGAACAGCTGCTGCTCGCGACAATGTACTCTGCGCACGGATCCAGGCCGGGAGCAGAAGTGCAAGGTTGTAGTAGTGGAGGAAGCACGCACACTGGCAGGCGATCGGCGCAGAGAGCCTAATCACACGCTGGCTGCGTATACCGCGTCGATCCGACTGCCGGAGGGCTGCCGCTTGTTGTAGCTTTTTGGTAGAAAGGGGGGTACAGTACAGTATTGGGCGTGGTCTTGGTCTTGGAGCTCTGGTATTATTGGAGCGTGCTGAAGAAGAGTGCTGCCAGTCGTCCTATGAGGCGATACCGTAGAGTTTGCACTCAGGGTTCAGCTATAGGTACTGTGGGTAGAGGTAGAGGGAGGCAGGCGGCGGGCAGGCGGGACGGGATGTGGTAATGGTGGTAATGGATATGAGATGGTGGTGTGATATATGATCAAGGCAGTTTCCTTGCTGAGTGAGAGTTGCGATGCACAGCTAGGTATGCTGATGATTCAACAAACAGCGAAACGGAACAGACAAATGGACGGCAAGTCAGTGGCAGCGGCAGACATACATAAAAGGGAAAAGAGGCGCTGCGATGGAGTTTTCCACCACGGCACATGCACATGCAGAGTCCTGGTCTCCGCTCTTTCGACAGCCTGTGGCGTATGTGTGCTCTTCTGGCGGACGACAGAAGAGTTCCACACTTCGGTACACCCTTGCGAACGCCAATACCTGGAACTCTGTCTGCTGGCTGTGAAGGCGGAACAGCAGCTGCGCCAACAAACCGAGAAGCACAGGGCGGTGGCAGTAGTGGCCGGATTGCAGTGGCGATAGCATTCAAACTGTAGCAGGGGTTTCCTCTATCGAGCCACGTGCAACCGCATGGACGCGCTGCACAACTGCGTGTATCTGTCTATGCCATCCACCGTGACTGGGCCCAAGACTTCTCTCCTTGCAACCCATACCTACAATTGATGTGTACCACCGATGGCGGGAACACGGATGCTGACAGCATACCTGGGCGAGCCGACTTGCGAGCCCGGGCCGTGTCTGCTGCCGTTATTGACAGGTCACATCTCATTATTATTATCGACAGCTCTCATCTTATAGTCAGGTCGAAGGCATAGGCGAGCGAAGAACATTCGCAAGGGCGAACTCAAACAGAGGCTTGTACAAGCACACGCACACAGTGCTGCTGTCTTAGCTTGATGTTGACGATGATTCCAGCAACCGACAGGCAGTCAGTGCAATCCAAGTCAAACGGGTTCAGTTCAGTCCAGTCCAATAATCAAGTCGAATTCTATTCATTCCAGCGGTCGAATCCACAGTGGTCAACTACCACGTCCAATCGTACGTGGAGTAGAGTACACAACTTTTCTACTGCAGTACAGTATGTGCTAGGCATGTGTACGCATTGATCATATATGTCTGTACGGCTCCACACTTGCCTGGACCATCCGCCGCCGCCGCCGCAAGGCCGGCACGCACGCACTTCTGCGATCTTTTTTGAATCGGTCTGCAGAAGCTTGGGAGTCTGGTGTGCCGTGCAGGTAGACGGTGTAGCCCATCTCCAGAACGTCGAGAAATCCTGTGAGATGTGACGACGGTGCAAGCGCGTACCTTTTGAGCTGCCATGCCTTACGGATCAGGACACATGCAGGTTCTTCTGCAACATCGTCGCCTCGGTACAGACAGCAGCACAGTAGGTGGTACTAGCATTAGCAGGTGTGCCAGTGAACACGGACCCGGGACCAGCTCCCGTGCCAATCGCTGGCATCGACTACGGCCTGCAGTCCCAGTAGCCCCAAGACCAACACCACCCGCCGTGCTTCCCCGTGGACAGGGAAAGGCTGCTACCGACCGACGAGGCGCGGTCCCCGCCGCCGCCGGAAGACGTGGCGGCGGGTCAGTGGTGTTAGTAAGTCAGTGGTTGTTGATATTTGGGGTTTCTCGCGCGTTGCTTTGCTTGCACATATAACCGGCCACGGCAACTGCTGCTGCTGTCAACACGGCTGAGTGCATGGCATGTGCATCGTCTCGTCCGATTAGTCCACGGATGGGCATGTGGTGAGATGGGCTCACAGCCTGCGTGCATTTCACCGATTCCTTGGTGATGTGGTGTTTGCGGCCCGTCCATGATCGGGATCCAGGCACTGGATGGACGCTTGTCCAGGACGTAATCACGGCAATCTACTTTCCAGGTCAACAACTAATAGTCAGGATGCGATGCCAGGGTCGCAAAAGGACGCAGGTCCGAGGCCTGGACTGACATACGACGATGGAACAGCTTCCCTGTCGTCGTCGTCGTCGTCGTGGCGGTAGTCTCCGGAGGATCGGTCGCGGCGTCCTGCGAAAGGAGAGGCTCGACGATTCTTGTTGACAGTTCGCGTCGTTCGCGATGTCACGTTACGGCGTAACTGCATCCTGTTCTGTCCTGTGCTGCCTCTTTTCCCCTGAACTGCACTGCACTGTAAGTCCAACAGTGGTTCACGACCCACGGGTCTATCGACTCAAGGCGGGCACTACTGTGTGTGCCGTGCGTGCGTGCATTCCCGACCAGCACGTGGGATTCCCATCGCTTTGTTCAGTTCACAGTTGGGCTCCAATGCTCTGTGCATTCATCACCGCCGCCATCATCATCGTTGACGTTTCGTCGCTCGCATGTCAACACACACTACACCCACTTTACGCCTTCTGCACACCTGCATTTGTGACGCTTTTCGGGCGGCCGTTGGGCGGTGCGTGTGTGCATTTGTTGGTGCGCTTCTGTGGTCCAGAGAGGACGAGGATTGACAGCCCAAAACATGCCCGCCCACGATTCCGTGAATCCGACACCACACCAGCCCTACGTATAAATTGACAATATATCATACCTTTCCCTACTCGACCCGCGAACCCAATTATCTTATCATCGCCCAGCCACACGGCACTCTGCGGGCATGACTTTTTTGAGTTTATTCCAACAGTATGGAGGGTTCCGTCCGTGGTGGAGGGGACTAGTCTAGCGATCCCACGTCCGGGAGATGCCATTGCGGTGGTGCACACACATGCGCATGCATCTCGAAGCGAGCCCGATTGTCTGTCTTGATTCCTTTGCTCGGTAAATGGCCTGTAAGAGATGGTTACAGGAGGAGGATGCGGCCACTGCTACCTACCTACACAGGTAAGCAACTCTGGAATCCAAGCGAGTCTTTCGCGTGGAGGTCTAGGTCCAACTGCCATCTAGGCTTTGAGTACTGAAGATAACGATCCGGCGGTACGCTGTACACGGGGCAAGGTACAGCAACCTGTTATGTACAGTATGGCTCTGTGGCAGCTGCGTGCGTGCATTGATCCATCACCTCACGCATACATGTTTCTGTTGTCCTTTCTAAACACGGCGAACGGTACGGCTCCTACGGGTGCTACGTACCACGCAACATGCAATGCAGGCCTGGGAGGTAATGTAGGTACGCTGTGGTTCGCACAACCCAGAGAAGCTGCATGTGGTAGGCAGATGTGTACCGCATGGGGCCGGAGCCGTGGTCCTGATACAACAGAGGCCGAGTGAGGAAGATAATACCTATAGACAGTAGAATGAAGCCTACAATAACTAATTACTTTTAGCGACGCGTGGGATTCAAGCCGTGCACTACAGAAAATGACAGAGAAAACGACAGATTGCCCTTTGCGTGATTGTTTGTTCTAAGTGTTTATCGGCCCCGCCTGCACCTTCTCGTCCTCTTTCGCGGCCCCACTTGCTCGCAGTGAGAACCCGTCATGTGACATCTCACTGGAAAGCAACACTCGCAATACTTGAGAAGATACAGTATTGTATGCATGACAATAGCTGACAAGTGGATCACATACTACATAGACATGTCGACATAAGGTCAGATCTCAAACAGGCTTGCAGTACGACGGCATGATATCGTCAACGAGACCAAAGATAGAAAACACAAAATTGCGTTGAGAGATTCCTCACCTTCTTCCTGCGGGCGATAATTCAAGACGCCGATCTATCATGTACTCACATACTAAGTCGTTTCACTCCACCTTCGCGACCTACTTAAGCTACCAGGCGTACGAAACATCCATGTTGGAGGATGGACACGCAAGACAACATAGCATGACATGACACCCTACAACGGATCGCATCACAGACTCGCCAGGCCAAACCACTGCAAGACTAAGCGAAAACGAAAACGAATGGCGAAATGAAAACCGAAATCACACGCATTCCTACCCAACATTCACATGAGCAGTCACATTTACCCGAATAGCAGAGGATCGACTTGCTCAACATCCCGCTCTTCACGGAAGGTCCCAGAATGGTTGAGATAAATGTATACATGAGCAGCGACGGGGGACTCCTAGGTGAGAGATTTGCAGGAGACATGGATAGCTGACCCGTACACCGGTTGACCGGGTATCATTCACGAATAGTCTGATCGTGATGATTATCACGACCATGGATGAATCGATGACAGTTGAAACACAGAACCACAACTCAATGGTTGGTGTCATCATCGTGATCGAATAGATTTGACTGCCTGGGCAAATCTCCTCCCACATGGCTGGGAACCTAGACAGAAGACGTGCTGTCGGCCGAGGTATCTCTGGGTTATGAAGAGGGGTCAGTTCTCTGCATATAGAGACGGGATATCGTTTGTTACAGCTCGAGCGAATCTGGGAGAATCAATAGCTTTTAGTTTCGTGGCTTGAGGTAAGTTCTGGGTTCGAAAGTGCCGCCAAAAGGCGGACATGATTATCGTTTAGGTATGCAGTAGTCCCGAGTCTGTTCCCTCTTTAACCCTGGAAGGCTGGGGTAAACACGATTACAAACTCTAGAAGCGACACGGTCAGATTTGGGGGAACCTGACAGCGGCACGGTGATTTCCACTTGCGGGCAATGCACCGCCGCCGCGGCGTTCATGCTCCATGCATTATTTCATCTACGCTTCGGCCTTGCGCTTTTCCCTCGCGTCCTCTTTCGCTTGTCTCGCTTTTCTCCATTGCGGTCCGTATTTCATGATGGCCAGCAGCCCACCGCACGAAAGCATGAACATCAGCGCCAGCGTCGTGTAAGCCCAACCCTCGCCCATAGCATCGCTCATGGGCAGGATGGCAGCCGAACTAGCGGCTCCAAGCAGACAGCGGACAAGGTTGTTCGCCGCAGAAGCCGACGTCGCTTGGGTCGGGTACAAGTCAACCATCAAGACGTTCAGGCACTGGAAGCCGGCGATGAGAGCGTAGCCCAGCAGGAACAGCATGATGACCGGCCCGGCGATCGATGTGCTGTAGTTGATCACCCAGCCGTAGCCGACGACCGTCAGCACGCCTAGCAGGAGGCACGGCAAGCCCATTTCCACGCGAGCGCGCTCGATGGGGAATTCGGCGAGATCTGTGGTCCGGTTCTTCGCGATTGGGAAGCCGTTTCGTCGGGCATGGCGCGCGTAATTCCAATCTACCATCTTGCCTGTCGTGAACGCTGAGATGATGCTACCACCGCCAATTGCCAGGAAGACGAGTCCGATGTGGATTTCGTCGTACCCATACACTTCTGAAAATACAGATGCCGCGCCTGTGCAGATAGCGTAGAAGCATGCCATTGAAAAGCCGATGGCAATCAACACTAGGGCGGCCTCGAGGTTTCCAAAGATGACGAGCGTACTGAGAGGGTTGGGGATGCTGATTCGGACTTTTGCGTGGAGCGCCGCCTGTTTCTCTTCGTCCACTGTAATTCCGATCTTTGCTCGGTTCTTGTGCCTGATGGCATCTGCCAGATTCCAGCTCGTCCAGGGCGGAGGGATGGAGCCATCTCCGACCACTTTCCTGCTGGTCTCGGGGAAGAAGAGGAAGAAAGGTACGAAGAAGACTCCCGACAAAATCAGCAGGAACCAGAATATCCAATGCCAGTCAAGATATTGGCTGAGCAGGCCACCGATGACTGGAGAGACAGTGGGCCCCAGGAGACTGCCCAGGGAGCTGAAGACGATATACTCGCCTCTCTCGGACGAAGTAACCAGATCTCCGACCAAGCCGTTCGCCAGAGCGACAGTGCCGCTGCTGCCAGCACTCTGAACCATCCGCAGGATCAATAGGGCAACATAGTTGCTTTGCAGGCTGAGGGCGAGGTTGGCAACGATGTAAATGGTGAAGCAGAGGATGTAAGCCGGACGACGCCCTGCAGTGTTGGAGAATCCGGCTATCATCATGGGCGCCACTCCTTGGAGGATAAGGTATGTCGTAACCGTAACGCTCATCGCCGAATCGGACACGCCGAGATCTGCCCCGATTTGGTCCAAAGCTGGGAAGTATATGCTGCCAGTCATGGGCGAGAACCAGGCGGCAAACGATCCGGCGAAAATTATCGCTCGTTTTTGGCCGACTGTAAAAACTGAATAGTCCTCTTTGGCCAGGACACCAGAACGATCGGGTTGCTCTACCATCGGCTCGCTGGTGGGGAGCTCGCCAACTCCTTTTTCGACATCGTTCGTTGTCTTGGTGCCATGATTTCCATCAATTGAGGGTGTTGGCCGTATTGTTGGTTCCGGTTGTTGCACTGGTATCTCATTGGGCTCTATAGAAGCCGAGTTGTTGATGGTCGTCATTCCTGGGAAGCGGGTGGCGAGAAAACAAAGGCATTAACTTCCGGGAATATTCTGGGATGAACTTATACATGAAGATGTTGATTGCAGCAATAGACGACCGGCAGCGGCTTGTATGTGTGTTGTCCCCGGCCGCCATCGCTGTTACAGCAGTGCAAGATGTCATTAGATTTCCCGTGTAGGAGGACGGTTTTGAGCGAGAGCGGCAAAGCGCGCGGACATTAAACCGGACTTTAAAGGCAGATTTTAAAGTTCCACTTCCGTGCCAAGCCGAGGTCGGAGCAATTGCCAGTTGTAAGGTATCGTCGCTGAAGACTGACTGTATAAATAAATGAATACGACTCGGCAACGTCGTATTAAGTGACCAAAGGTCGTTCATTATTCTGATCTCAATCTGCGAAGGACTACGAACGGAACCTCGAGTAGCAATCCATAAGATACGTGCGCTCGGTAGCGATCCTGAAGACTCGATCAGTAAGATGAAGTCACTCATGTCGAAGGTTGGAACTTACACGAAACCCGCAAACACTGCTCCAACGCTGGCAACGTGTACTAAGTCGCCAAATAAACCGTACTGTCGAAGGAGGCCTTGTATCTGATTGAGCACACCCGGCACCACCGCTGTGGCAGCGATTGCGTACAGGTTTGGCACAATGTCTGTGAATTGGAAGTTCTGCGACCATGTCAGTTTGGTTGAATGATTGCGAATCTCGACAGAGGCTCACCACGTTGCGCTCTGCGAAGTATCTCTTTACGAAACTCAGGTTGAAGACAATCCGCGAGACCATGTTGACGCAATTCGCCAGTACTAAGCCTTTGGCGCCCATCTGCAGCACACTGAGGAACAGGTATGCACTCCCTGCAAAGGCGACAGAGAAGCCACCCATCCAGATGCTCTGCTTGCGGAGTTCGCGTGTGGAAGCTGTCGCAGACACGAAAGCCTCGCTAACGCCGTTGACGGCGAGCAACGGAATGTAGTAGCAGTAAGTACCGAGTACGTCGCCAGCTCCCGTGTCAGACCATCTAGCTCCGGCAACAAGACGGAGGAGCAGTGGAGCAGCTGAAGGGCCGACAGCATAGGCCACAAGCGATACGAGTCCGTAAATGCGTAGAATGTCCCGGAGAACGCTGGCGGCTTGTTGCACATTCTCACTGTTCTGTTTGGGCTCTGTTTTCTTGGTGATACCACCGACCTGCCTGGCCTCTCCTGCATCTGAGCAGAGCTTTGCGAACAGGTTGCGAGAGCTGTCTTCGATGGGTCGGAATAACATGCGTGCGATGAGACCGCCGTAATTGGCTGATAGAGCGTACATGCCAGTGTCTTTCAGTGTGGCAAGTGCAGCGATGAGATACTTGTCGCCCTCGGTGAGAACATATTTAATCCCGGTTTGAAGGTACAATGAAAAACTCAGGGAAAGGAGAGGCTGTGAAAACAGGCCCAGATAGTACTGGATGCCATTTCTGTACGAATGATCAACGGAATGCACACCTACATTTGAAGGCAATACTACGCACCTCCCAGACATTTCACGCGGAAGCAACGAGAAGCCCTTCTCTCGAGCTACAGGTCGCACAGACAGGATGTACACCACGGCGAGTGTGGCGCCGTAAGCAAATTCGCCCGCTGCGAATGGCAATACACCTACGTCGATAGATCGATGGCGGCTCCAAAAGACGAGACCAGCTGTAGCAAAAGTCTTCATCAAGACAGCAGCGCCCTCGGCGGCGGCACGCGTCTTGTAAAGCATGTTTTGCTGAACAGCTGCAAAGCTCGGCTCTGAAAGCAACTCCAGCATTGCAGCAAAATGACAGATCTTCATGGAGACGTGAAGGTATGCCACGTTTGGGGTTTCGGTCCTGAGGTATGCCTGGGCGAGCGTGAAGCCGATTGGACCGCCAGCCAGGATGGCCAAGTAGGAGATGTTGACGGCCGCCTGGACGCCGCCATCTGAGCGTCTCTGCGCGGCAATACGCAAACTCTCGCGGGCAAAGTACAATGTCGATATGACGAACAATTCCAGTTGGACAGAGACTCCAAGAAGTTCGGGCGAGAGAAAGCGTAGCAAGAATTGGTTGAGGGCGAAAGTGATGGCTCTCGAACCCATCTGCAGGAGGATGAGAAAGGATGCGCCTCTGGCCGAGGCCGAGACTGCTTCGTCGGCGGCCATGTCGACAATATTAATGGGCGCTTGAATGGTATTGACCGGGTGGATCAGTGTGTTGTATGTAATTAACGGAATTCGTCGTAACTTCCAATGTGATGAGCTGTTCTCTCGACCTTGGCCTGAACCTCGGCTTCTTGGCATGGAAGTCGTCAAGTCCATCGGGGTTTGAGCACATGCGAGGCAGCGTCACCTTTTGGTCGCTATGATCAATCAATCCCACTTCTTGTAGACAACTTCCATTCTTACCAATCCTTCAATACCTATACGCTCTGACCGACTGTAGGACATGTGCGCGACTCATACATTACTTCTGGCGTAATACCGATCTATCCTAAAACACCAACATGCTCGAGTTCCGCACCGCCGGCTTCAACCCATACAGCGTCAAGTACTCGCCTTTCTTCGACTCTCGCCTCGCCGTAAGCGCTGGCGCAAACTTCGGTCTCGTTGGCAATGGAAGACTGTACATTCTCAACCTGACTGCCGAGGGCATCGTCTGCGAGAAGTTCTTCGAAACCCAGGACTGCCTCTTCGACCTGGCCTGGTCCGAACAACACGAGAATCAACTGCTCACTGCTGGAGGCGATGGAAGCATAAAACTGTTCGATATCGGGGTGGGCGAGTTCCCGGTTGCAGGCTGGCAAGAGCATGGACGTGAAGTGTTTTCGGTGCACTGGAATCTGGTGAACAAGAACACGTTCCTCTCAAGCAGTTGGGATGGCTCGGTAAAGATCTGGAACCCGGAGAGGAAGGAGAGTCTGCTCACACTACCCGTACATTCATGTGTCTACTCGGCGCAGTTCAGTCCGCATCACCCGGATATTGTCACCTGCGTTTCGCGCGATTCACATCTCCGGGTCTTCGATCTTCGCCAGAAGCCGAGCGCTCAGAACCACCTCACTCTTGCGATTCCGATACATGCGTCACCCAAAATGCCACTACCGGGCAATGTCAACGGAGGAGCTCAGCCATCGGAATGCTTGACTCACGACTGGAACAAATATCGAGATTCGGTCCTTGCAACCGCCGGTGTGGACGGTGTGATTCGCACATTCGACCTCCGCGTACCTTCCGGGCCTGTAAACCTTCTCAAAGGACACGAGTACGCCGTACGCAAAGTGAGCTGGAGTCCGCACTTGAGCGACACCCTACTCTCTGCAAGCTACGACATGAGCTGCCGAGTATGGGCAGACGGATCGACCGAGGACAACGGTGGCAGCGGAGCGGGTTTCGGCAGGGAGATCGGCAGGATGGATGCGCATACTGAGTTTGCCATGGGCGTGGACTGGTGTATGTTCGGTGCCGAGGGCTGGTGTACGACTTGCGCCTGGGATGAAAGAGTACTGGTCTGGGATGTGCGAGAGTTCATGAGACGATGAAAGAGGTGTGAAGGCATGAAATAATGAGAAGATGAAGATCCGATGAACACGACGAGAACGATCGACCGATACACAACGATGACTGGGGAGCATCTTCCCTTGACGACTCAACTCTTCGCCTCCTGGCTGGCATACCGAGCTATGGACCAGCTTGCTCACTCCAAAGCTTGAAGTGCCATCGATACTGCCATGTATCCCGGCCAAGTATTGCTGACATAATTCACGGTACTACATTGCTCACGGCATGGCACGAATCGGATTAGGGACCATAACGAGATGTATAAGCTTTCCTGTTTTATAGAACGAGTCTGCCTCCAGTGGTAGTGATTTGAGAGCTCGCTTGGCGAGCAATAAGGTCCTGCAGTGAGGACCTGCAGTAAAGACCTGAAGTGAAGAGCGGAAACGGGACCGGGAGGTTGCATGTGAGAGCGAGGTCACTTATCTGTCCTCGAGTGAACTTCTTCCTACCCACCTCTCACTTTTACCACACAATACTCCATCGTACAAGACTCCGCCTCCGTATTTTTCTGTCCAGGCACTCCAGCACGATGTCTTCTCTCGACCCTGTTTCACAGGTATTCGAAAACCAATTCATACAAGCATGGGAATTGTTCGAAGCGCAGAAGTTTGACGAAGTGAGTGCTCAAGCGGTCGTGGTCACCACCACAGCGGTCTATGAATTGACATCTTTGTTAGGCCAACAGTCTGAGCGTGAA
>Ga0265780_10000494_pt1 | contig 61044 bp, 45 predicted proteins | sample P1T30metagenome_FD_192432 | JGI IMG/M metagenome (GOLD analysis project Ga0265780, IMG submission 192432) | Plant litter microbial communities from East Loma Ridge, Irvine, California - P1 T30 | ecosystem: Environmental > Terrestrial > Plant litter > Unclassified | place: USA: California... | reverse complement strand
TTCCAAATCCTTATACTTCTGGAGAAATCGCTTTTGGTGGTGAATTTCAGCCAGTTCCCATGGGGACTTACACCGTTCAAATTATTGATGCATGCAACAGAATCACTACAGAAACAGTGACATTCGAATTTGTGCCAGTACTTCCTGCCGTTTCAGTCACTCAAACAGGCGGATGTGATGCTACAACTGGCAATATCAAGATTGAAATTCCAACTCATGACATTCAAACTGTATTTATAGTAACTGCTCCCACTGCATATCCACATAATCTCCCGCACGACGTTTCAAATTTCATTGTGCCAGACGAAGGCTTAGATCTCACTAATATTACTGCTGGAACTTACAATTTTATACTTTATGATACGTGCGGTAACCAATATACTGAGGAAGCCACAATCGTTAATTCATCAAACGATGATGTGGGTTCAAACGCACGCCCTGATTGTGAAGCAGGCAAGGGATCAATTCGCATAAGATCACTTGGCAGCGCCTTAGCAACGGTGATTATGAACACCGCGCCTTCTGGATTCCTAAATGCGTTGCCTTATAATGTAAGCACCGAAATATCAAACACTGGCACTTTTACAATATCAAATTTAATTCCCGGAAATTACACTTTTTCAACCACAAATGTCTGTGGTGGCACGCGCTCAATTTCAGTTACTGTGACTGGCTACAACGAAACTTTAAATGAGTTTGACTTAATTCAGCATTGCGGTTCGTTCGATTTTTTTTTCAACCATTCGAGTAATGGCTTGGCTTCGCAGAGTTTTTGGTTGCAACGGTGGAATCCGGTTACTAATAGTTGGGAGCATCCGTTGACGGGAGTTTCCTATCCCGAAGAGGAAATTCCGTCGGAGGTAAATTCCATCCAGCTTGTTAATAATTCCACAACTTATAACCTTCCTGTCACCGGAGATTTTAGAATTATAAAACGCTTTGAAACCTTTGAAAATGGAAGCGTTTCAGAATTTAAAAATTGTATTTTGACTCTTCATGAATTCACTTACACTGGAACTCTTGAGATTACTGGACTGGAAAGTTTGACATGCAATGGAGCGATTTCTGATGTGCGAGTCGTGGTAAATGGCGTTCCTCCGTTTATTTATAAAATCATTGAAAAGAACGGACAGCCTTTTTTTGTTGACAATGCAAATGACAATGTTTTTACGAATTTAGAACCAGCTGTTTACAAATTTGAAGTGACCGACGGATGCGGTTTGGTCAGAACATATGAATTTGACGTGGCGTTGCTACCTTCTCTAGTCGTTGCGAACCAACCTGACAACTACGTTATATGCGATGATAGTTCTAATGATGGAATTGAAAATTTTACACTTTCTTCCATGGATTCTATTATTTTGGGAAGTCAATCACCAACAGATTATTCAGTTACTTATTACGGCTCGGCTTCAGATGCCAATTCAGAGTCAAATGCATTGCCAAACATTTATTTGTCTGGAAATCAGCAGATTTTTGCTAGAGTTAATTACCAAAACAATATAAATTGTTTTGCTTTAACAGATTTTAATCTTGAAGTGAAAGAGTATTTATCCTTAAATATGAATACCCAATTTGGTTTTTGCGAAGGAAATAATGTAACCGTTACTGCTGACTCCGGCTACAATTCTTATAATTGGTCCGATGGACAAACGGGAAATACTGCCACTTTTGACCAACCCGGAATTTACACTTTGACATTCACTAAAGAATTTGGAAATGTAATTTGCGAAGCTACGCATCAAATTGAAATTACACAGTCAAATGCGCCGGCGATTAGCGAAATAATAGTTACCGATTGGACTGATATTCAAAATACAATAACAGTTTTACTAGACTCCAACGGGATTGGCGATTATGAATATTCTTTGGATAACATTCATTTTCAGGCGGAAAACACATTTTATGGATTACAAACCGGAGCTTATACTGTTTATGTAAAAGATAAAAATGGCTGCGGTCCTGATGCGATTGAAGACGTTTTTCTGTTAACTTATCCCAAATTTTTCACTCCGAATGGGGATGGAATAAATGATTTTTGGAGGATAAAATTTTCTATGATGGAACCAAATATGCAAGTTTATATCTTTGATCGTTATGGAAAATTAATCACAGGTTTTGGAGCAAATGATCCTGGCTGGGATGGAACTTTAAATGGTTATGCGCTTCCGTCTACAGATTATTGGTTTTTAGTATTACGAGAAAATGGAAAAGAACATCGAGGACACTTTTCAATGATAAGATAGCAGTTCAGCCAAAGTTTGTCGACGATCTGAGGTTTTATGAATGGCTCACTAACCCTGATTGCAGAGAAAATCCTTTTCATTTTTCTTTTTGAAAATGAAAAGATTGAAACGGAAAGCAGGAAAATGGATTACTGAAAAAGCCCGAACCTTTCGTTCAAAAAAAAGAAAAAACAATTTCCAATAAAAAACCCTTTCAAATTGTGAAAGGGTTTTGATATTTAATGTGTGACGCTTGCGACGTCTTCTGGTTTGTGTTTGTGCTTGAATAAAATGGCAAAAGCAATGGCAATTATTAAAGAATATATCGCGAATGAAATCCAGATGCTGTGCCAATCACGCTGTCCATTGTGGGTAAAATATTTTTCAATTGCCCAACCCGAAGTAAAGCTTCCTAAGACCGCTCCAAATCCATTGGTCATCATCATAAAAAGTCCTTGCGCTGAGGAGCGAATTTTTGGATTCGTGGAGGTTTCTACGAATAAAGACCCTGAAATATTAAAGAAATCGAATGCCATTCCATAGACAACACATGACATTACAATCATCCAAAGTCCGTCAGTTGGGTTTCCGTAAGCAAATAACCCGAATCTTAAAACCCAAGCCAGCATTGAAATTAGCATCACTTGTTTGATGCCAAAACGTTTAAGGAAAAACGGAATTGCCAAAATAAATAGTGTTTCTGAAACTTGTGAAATCGACATAATTATCGTCGAATATTTAACCACAAATGAATCTGAATATTCTGGAACGTTTTTAAACTCATCTAAAAAAACATCTCCGTAAGCATTTGTCAGCTGTAATGCGCCACCTAAAAACATTGAAAAGATAAAAAACAAAGCCATTTTATAGCTTCCGAATAATTTAAAAGCTTCTAAACCAATTGATTCTACAAAGGTTGACTTTTCTGCTTTTGTATGTTGTGGCTTGCATTTTGGCAATGTAAAGGCATAAAGACCCAATAAAATCGCTGCAATTCCGGCGATATAAAACTGATATTCAGTAGCCTTATTTCCTGTCAAATTAGTGATCCACATTGCTGCGATAAATCCAACAGTTCCCCAAACTCGAATTGGTGGAAAATCTTTAACAACGTCGCTTTCACTGCTGTTTTTTAATGCGGTATATGAAATTGAATTTGATAACGCGATAGTTGGCATGTAACAACACATTGCTAAAAGCATTACAAAAATGAACTCGTCTGGAGTATTAACCTGTGGCAAATAAAATAAAACTGCGGCGTAAAGAATATGCAAAATTCCATAAAGTTTCTCTGCATTTATCCATCTGTCTGCAAGAATTCCTGTGATTGTAGGCATAAAAAGAGAAGCGATTCCCATGGTTCCAAACACCAATCCGAATTGCGTTCCTTCCCATTGTTTTGTTCCAAACCAAAAATTTGCAATTGTAATCAACCATGCACCCCAAACAAAAAATTGGAAGAAGTTCATCGTGATTAATCTATTTTTAATTCCCATAAAATGTTTTTAGTGCTTTGTGTTTTTGAAATTTTTACAGCGCGTAAATCTACTATTTAAAATGTGATAAACAAAAATTTACAACGTTTTAGGAAACGCTTTTGACTAAATCTAAAACTTTTTCGAATTGTTCTGTAATTGAAAGGTGGGAATTATCGATTTCAATGGCGTCAGAAGCTTTTATCAATGGAGAATCTTCTCTATGTGTGTCAATGTAGTCGCGGTCTTCCACATTTTTTAAAACGTCTGCATAAGTCACTTCTTGTCCTTTTTCAGTAAGTTCGTCAAAACGTCTTTTGGCACGCGTTTCAGAGCTTGCAGTCATAAATAATTTCAGTTCTGCATCTTTAAAAACAACCGTTCCAATGTCGCGACCGTCCATCACAATGCCTTTATTTTCGCCCATGTGTTGCTGTTGTTCCACTAATTTTGAGCGAACTTCTGAAACTTCAGCTACTTTGCTAACAAAATTTGAAACCGATAAAGTTCTGATTTCATTTTCTACATTTACTTCGTTCAAATACATTTCGGCAAAACCCAAATCTGGATTAAAAAGAAACTGCAATGTCACTTTTGGCAGTCTTGAGATAAGACTTTTTTTATCAAAATGGGTTTCTGAAATAAAGTCGTGTTGCATCGCATACAGCGTGACTGCACGGTACATTGCGCCGGTGTCGACATAAATGTATCCAAGTTCTTTGGCCAATTGCTTAGCTAAAGTACTTTTTCCGGTTGATGAAAAGCCATCGATGGCAATAGTAATTTTTTTATCCAAAATATATTATTGAAAATTAATCATTAATCCAAATAAGCTGGTGTTTGCAGCAGCCGTGTATCTGGAATAGGAATAATCGAATCTGATTTTGTTGAAGCGAAGCCCGAAACCTGCCGAAATTCCTGAGAAATTACGCTGTTCCACAATTCGAAGCTCTTCTGCTCTTCTGAAATTATATCCAAGACGCATTGAGAAACTTTTTTCAGGAAACAATTCTGCACCAACAATAACATGACGCAACGCATTATTAAGAAATCCAACTTTTTCCTCGTTGCTTCCGCCGTCAAGCGAACCTTCTGCCCTATTTGGGTTTGAAAAAGCGATATTCCATTGTTGTAAGTTTTCAAAAGTCAAGTGCCAGCGAATCGGCACATTTTCTAACGATTGTGAAATTCCTGCGACGATTTCCATCGGAAGCTTTTCGTTTGTATCTTGGTAAGGTTTTATCTGGAAACCAATGTTTCTGATCGCCAAAGCAATATTAATATCATTTCGTTCGTCAATATACAACCCTCCAATATCGACTGCGGCTCCAAACGAATTGTAACTTTCTAAAGTTGAAGAAATCAGTTTTCCGTTGGCGCCTAAATAAATATCTGTCCACGGAATATTGAATGCGTAACCAAACGAAACGGCAATATCGCTTCCTGTAAATTCTGCTGTTTCTATTCCGTTTTCGTCATAACCGTCAAAATTTCCGTAGTTTACATAATTCACCGAAGCGTGAAAAGTCTGCACGTGGCGGTCATAAGTGTAGGCGTACGCGGCAGTTCCATAAGTTACCTCGCCAAAATAGCTCCCATAATTTACTGAAAGTCGGTTGTCCATTTCTGGATTGATCGTTGCGGGATTGAAAATTCCTTGATTTACGTCATAATCGTGGATTGTGACTGTCTTTCCGCCCAAAGCGGCTTGTCGTGGAGAAGTGACCAAATTTAAAAACTGATAAACATATTTACCGCCAATTTGACTGAAGGAATCAGTGCAAAAAAGTACGACAAAAACAATAAACAGTTTCTTAAACATTTAGGGGATTTTCCTTATTTCTGAATATATAACGCAGATGCGAAGATATTATTTTTTGAGTCCAAAGATAAAACAGAAAAGGCAAAAGTTTGAAATAAATTTCGCTTTTGCCTTTTTTATAAATTACGCTAAAAATCTTACAATGTTTTCGCGTTTTTAGCTTTTTGATCTGTGATGGCGATTGCAATAACTTCGCTCATTTCTTTTACATAATGAAACGTCAAACCTTCCAAATATTCTGGCTTGATTTCATTAATATCACGTTTATTTTCGTGGCAAAGAATCAATTCTTTAATGTTTGCTCTTTTGGCGGCCAAGATTTTTTCCTTAATTCCACCAACCGGAAGCACTCTTCCTCTTAGCGTAATTTCGCCAGTCATAGCAAGGCTTTTCTTGATTTTTCTTTGTACGAAAGAAGAAACCAAAGAAGTTAGCATTGCAACTCCGGCACTCGGTCCATCTTTTGGCGTTGCGCCTTCTGGAACGTGAATGTGAACGTTATAATTTGAAATAACATCTGGATTAATCCCTAATCTTTCTGCATTTGATTTGATATATTCCAAGGCAATTGTAGCAGATTCTTTCATCACAGTTCCCAGATTTCCTGTCATTGTCAGGCTTCCTTTTCCTTTTGAAAGAATTGACTCGATGAACAAAATATCGCCGCCAACGCTTGTCCAAGCTAAACCTGTAACAACTCCGGCAACGTCATTATTTTCATATTTGTCGCGTTCCATTCGTGGCGCTCCAAGTACTTTTACAACATCTTCGTCACTAATTTTGATATTGTATTCTTCTTCCATCGCAATGGATTTTGCTACGTTTCGAACCATTTTCGCAATTTGTTTTTCCAAACCACGAACGCCTGATTCTCTGGTGTAACCCACAACAATTTTCTCTAATTGTTTTTTACCGATTGTCAAATGTTTCGCTGTCAATCCGTGCTCTTTTAACTGTTTTGGAAGCAAATGCTGTTTAGCGATTTCCACTTTTTCTTCAATCGTGTAACCCGTCATATTGATAACTTCCATCCTATCTTTCAGGGCTGGCTGGATTGTTGACATATTATTTGAAGTCGCAATAAACATCACTTTCGAAAGATCAAATCCCATTTCAAGGAAATTATCATAGAAATCAGAATTTTGCTCTGGATCTAAAACTTCCAGCAAAGCTGAAGATGGATCTCCACTGTTACTGCTTGATAATTTATCAATTTCGTCCAAAACAAAAACTGGATTTGACGTTTTTGCTTTCTTTAAACTTTGGATAATTCTTCCTGGCATTGCGCCAATGTATGTTTTTCTATGTCCGCGGATTTCAGCTTCGTCGCGCAAACCTCCAAGAGAAATTCGCACATATTCACGACCTAAAGCTTCTGCGACAGATTTTCCGATCGAAGTTTTACCAACACCTGGAGGTCCGTAAAGACAAAGGATTGGCGATTTCATATCGTTTCTTAGTTTCAAGACAGCCAAATGCTCGATCATTCGTTTTTTGACATCTTCTAAACCAAAATGATCTTTGTCCAAAATCTTTTGGGCACGTTTTAAATCGAAATTGTCTTTTGAAAATTCATTCCAAGGTAATTCTAAAAATAGTTCCAAATAATTTCTCTGAATCCCAAAATCAGGCGACTGCGGATTCATTCGTTGCATTTTTGAAAGTTCTTTTTCGAAATGGCTTTTGGTTTTTTCGTTCCATTTTTTCTTTAAACCTTTCACACGCATTTCGTCAATTTCTTCTTCGTGAGAAACACCGCCCAATTCCTCTTGGATGGTTTTCATCTGCTGATGAAGAAAATATTCACGTTGCTGTTGGTCTAAATCAAAACGGACTTTTGACTGAATATCGTTCTTCAATTCAAGCTTTTGCAACTCTACATTCATAAATTTTAATGTAGCCAAAGCTCTTTCCTTCAAGTCATTAATCGACAACAAATCTTGTTTTTCTTTAACCGAAAGATTCATATTCGAAGAAACGAAATTGATCAAAAACGATTTGCTTTCAATATTTTTAATTGCAAAAGTAGCTTCCGTTGGAATATTTGGACTTTCCTTAATGATTTGGATAGCCAATTCTTTAACCGATTCAATGATTGTAGCAAATTCAGCTTCCTCATTTTCAGGACGATTTTCTGGAACTTCCTTGATGGTGGCTTTCAAATAAGGCTCTTCGGAAGTATATTGGTCAATTTCAAAGCGTTTTTTTCCTTGAAGAATCACGGTTACATTTCCGTCAGGCATCTTTAAAACACGAAGAATTCTAGCCACAGTTCCGATTGAATTGATTTCTTCCGGACTTGGATCTTCGTCTTCTTCATTTTTTTGAGAAACAACGCCAATTACTTTTCCGCTGGCATTTGCATCGTTTATTAATTTAATGGATTTATCCCTTCCAGCAGTTATTGGAATCACGACACCAGGAAAAAGAACGGTGTTTCGCAATGGCAAAATCGGCAAATCACCCGGAAGTTCTTCGTTATTCATCTCCTCCTCGTCTTCAGGAGTCATTAATGGAATCAACTCAGAATCGTTATCAAATTCTTGAAGTGACAGATTGTCAATCGTTAATATTTTTTGGTTCGACATAGTTTATATAAGTCATTTTGTCATTAAACACTCTTGTAGATCATCGCTTTTAAAACACGATGACTTGGTATATCACTGAAAATCAATATTTCGTGAAATAATATTTTAGTTTCAAATAGTTAAAATCAATCTTTATGCCACAAAAAAAATCCCGACGAGTCGGGATTCACTGTTCTTTATCTTTAAAGTTTATTGATATTCGACGTCAAACGCACCTTCGGTGATTTGTGAAGATTGAGTTTCTGCAAAATTCTCCGCGAAGAATTGAAAAGTTCCTGTAATTCTGGTCGCAGTTTTTGATGTAATCGTTACTGAACCCGATTGAGCTGATTGCAAACCGTCGTTGATATAAGTTGCGCTAACGAAGTCTTCAGTTAACGGTCCGGTAATTTCATAAGTTCCTTCTTCTAAATCTTGATCAATTAAAAGTCCGATTCTTTCACCCGAAGTTTTGCTTGCAACAATGCTAATTCTATCTGGAAATCCTTCTGAAGAAACTTGAGCAACATCTATCACGTTTTCAACGAATTCTGTTCCATCAACCTTTGCAAAAAAAGTATCTTCGTCACCGGGATTTGGATTTGGAACTGAGTCCTCATAAGAAATGTTTGTGAAAACTCCATTGGTAAAGTTTATTGGTGCTGGCGGATTTTCGTCAGCTGTGTCTGTCCAATAACCGGTAAAATTAAACGTTCCAGAAATCGTTTTATTTACGGTATTTATTGAAGAGATTGTGATGGAGCCTGTATCAGTAATGACTCCGCCGGCGACATCAATACTCCAATAACCATATTCGCTATTTGCTGGCGTATATGATAAAAGATTTTGGTTTGCAGGATATGTTCCAGTTGCCGTAGCATTCACCACAAAGGCAAACATTTCGCCGCTAGGTTTTGTAGCAACAATTGTAATACCTTCGTCAGTAAGCTCGGCAATAACCGTAGATGTCGTGTAAGTTTGACCGTTAAAATCTGCCTTAAATAAAGACGGAGTTTCTGGGTTTGCTCCAGGATTTTCGCCACCCACAACAAACGCTGGGTCGATCGGCTCGTTTTCGCAAGATGTAAATGTAAATGCACTAAAAATTAATGCAAAATAGGTTAGAAACTTTATCTTTTTCATTTTCGTTGGTTTGGGTTAATTTTTTGCCAAATATAATTGTTTTATTTTAAACGCTCTAATTTGAAGGTTTATTCTCTTTAATGCAAAAAAAATCCCAATTGCTTGGGATTCTATAATTTATACATTTAAAGTTTTAATAACCAACGTCGAATGTTCCATCAGTTATGCTATGCGTTTGAGGACTGAAAAAGGAAGACGCTGTAAAGTGAAAAGTTCCTTTAATTCTATTAGTTTCTGTGTTATGACTTGTAATTGTGATAGAACCTGAATCTGGCGCAAATGATCCTGTACCTGTATTATTTGCAACATAAGTTGAAATATAATCTCCAAACATATCCACTTCATAAGTTCCAGGAGTTGCGTTTTCTGGAACACTTAAACTTATGTTTTCTATAGTTCCTCTTCGTCCTACGATGCTAACTCTCCCAGACATTTGAGTTGCAAAAACATTAGTGGCCACATAATTAGATCCGTCTAATTTTGCTGTAAATGTATTATTTGTTGGGGCTGGAGTATCTGCTTCATAACTAATATTTGTGAAAACTCCATTCGTAAAAACTTTTGTTTGTAAATCGCCACTTTCTGTGAAACTTCCGCCCGTAAATTGAAATGTTCCAGATATTGTTTTATTCACGGTATTAATTGCTGAAATCGTCAAAATGGCAGTATCTACATAATCAAGTCCTGCAAAATCACCTTCGTCGTCTGGTCCGCTTATGTAAGCTTGACCGCCACTTGCAGCAACATATGCAAGAGCAAAGCCTGTCTCGTCTGTGTTTGTGGTATCCCATGTGTAAGTTCCAACTTCGTTTGATGGAACAGTCAGTTGAAAAATTTCCCCTGTTGAAGCTTTTAAACCAGTAATTGCAATGTAATCATCATTAACGATCGCCTGTGTGGTAGTCGCTACATAAGTTTGTCCGTCAAAATCTACTTTAAAAAGACCAATACCAACACCTCCAGGATTTGAAGGATTTTCTGGATTTGATAGATCAACGGTGCTGTCAATTGGCTCGTTATCACACGACGTTAACGACGTTGCCGAGATAATTAAAGCAAAAATCGCAAAAGTAATTTTTTTCATAAGTTTGGTTTAGGTTGTTAACAAAAACCAAATATAATTTTTTTTACGTTATGACGATGATTTTTTCGGAACTCTGAATAATAAAATTAATCCAACTATAAAAAATACGGTCAAAAACACAATTGAGTTACGCATACTTCCTGTAATTTGGTCAATCAATCCATAAATGCACATCCCAATTACGATTCCAATTTTTTCGGCAACGTCATAAAAACTAAAATACGAAGTGGTATCTTCTGTTTCTGGCAAAAATTTTGAATATGTGGAACGCGAGAGTGCCTGAATTCCACCCATAACCAAACCTACAAAACAAGCCGTGATATAAAAATGAAGTGGTTCTGTCACAAAATAAGCGCCCACGCAAATTACAGCCCAAATTCCGTTTATGACGATCAACGTTTTGATATTGCCGAATTTACCAGAAGCTCTCGACGTAATTACAGCTCCCAAAATTGCCACTAACTGAATCGCCAAAATACTTACAATCAAACCTTGCGTTTTTTCTTGCGGATTGGCCCAATTAATTTCTTGTTCGCCAAAGTAAGTCGCGACAAGCATAACTGTCTGAACAGCCATACTGTAAACGAAAAAAGCAGTCAAATACCTTGCTAGACTTAAATGTTTAACCAATTCGTTTTTAACTTTCTTCAATTCTCTAAAACCGCTAAAAAGCACATCTTTCGTAATTTTAGCTCCGCTGTTATTTCCTTTTGGAAGATAATAAAAAGCATATTGAGCAAATAAAATCCACCAAACTCCAGTTAAAGCAAAGGAAACTTTCATCATTTCTAAAGCTTCTGCTCCTTCTTTGCTCAAAATTAAATACAAACAAACCAAGAGTAAAATCACGCTTCCAATGTAACCCATCGAGTAACCTTTTGCGCTCAATCTATCCTGTTGTTCATTAAAAGCGATGTCAGGCAGATAGGAATTATAAAAAACCAAGCTTCCCCAAAAACCTATTAATCCGAAGAAAAAACAAGTAATTCCGAAGTAAATATTTTCCACTGTAAACCAATACATTCCAATACATGAGAAAGCACCTAAGTAACAAAAGAACTGAAGGAAACGCTTTTTATTTCCTGCAAAATCGGCTATTCCAGATAAAATTGGAGAAATTATTGCTACCACTAAAAAAGCAAAAGCGGTCACGAAACTAATTAAGGCAGTCGCTTTAAAATCAAACCCCAAGAAATGTAAATCTGCTCCTTCCTTTGGAAAAAGAAATCCAAAATACAAAGGAAAAATGGCCGAAGAAATTACCAGCGGATACACCGAATTTGCCCAGTCATAAAAAGCCCAAGCGTTCATTAATTTTTTATTTCCTTTTGGTAAAGCTGTTTGCATAATTTTGATTTTATCAATAAAAAAAGCTGTCGGTTAAGACAGCTTCGAAGATATTATATTTTCTTGAATCTCAAGATTATCTTTTATTTAAATGTGACGCCATATTTTGCAGCATCAGCTTTTGCTTGCGGAATCAAAGCTTTTAAATTTGCGATTCTTGTAGCATTTGAAGGGTGCGTACTCATAAATTCTGGAGGTGCACTTCCACCCGATTGCGCCGCCATTCGTTCCCAAAAAGCAACAGAAACTTCTGGGTTGTAACCTGCAATTGCCATTAATGTCAAACCAACTTTGTCAGCTTCACTTTCGTGGCTTCTGCTGAAAGGCAAGGCTACACCATATTGCGCTCCAACTCCATAGGCTTGCATTGCAATTTGTTGCACAGTTTCACTTTTCCCGCCAGTCGCAGCGCCAACTCCTGCTGCGCCAAGTTGTGTCAAAACATCAGAACTCATACGTTGCTGACCATGATTTAACAAAGCGTGCGCAACTTCGTGTCCCATTACTACAGCCATTCCTGCTTCATCTTTTGTTATAGGAAGAATTCCGGTGTAAAAAACGATTTTTCCTCCTGGCATACACCAAGCGTTCACTTCCTTGCTTTCCACCAATTTATATTCCCATTGATAATCTTTCAAATAACCAGCATAACCATTGGCATTCAGATACTTTTCAGCAGCATTTTTAATTTTCGTACCAACAGTTGTTACACGATTTGCATCAGCAGTTCCGGTAACGACTTTATTTTCTTTCAAAAAAGTACTGTATTGCTGAAAAGCAGATGGCAAAATCTGAGAATCTGGCACTAAAGCCAAAGTGCTTTTTCCTGTGAAAGGATTTGTAGCACAAGAATATAGGATTCCACCAAAGATGATGGGAATCAGTAAATATCTACGTTTCATTTTATTTTTGTTAATTGGTTTATACTCAAATTTACTAATTTCCTTTGATATGTATTTCAGAAAAATCTTTATTTATTGTTAAAGTATTGTCATTATTCAATTTTAAGTCAGCAATATTAACATCTTCATTGTCAATTTGGATAGAATCGATACCAAATGGCAACGCCAACAGATTGATTTTAAATTTGGTGTAAGGCGTAATAAACTTGCCTTCCTTATGTTGCGTTACGATTAATTCATTTTCTTTTCCGGTCATTTTGAATGTTCTTAGGCTAAATCTTCCTTTTGTGTAATCATAGCCGTCTTGCGCGTCTTCATAAACTACCGAAGTTTCTTTTCCGTTTTTAAAATAAACATCTAAGGTCAATTCGTCAAAATCTAATTCGCCAACATATTGCTGTACAGGATATTTCGGGATAATCGCGCCTTCTTTTACAAATAACGGAATTTGGTCATAATCAGTATCTACCCAAATTTCTTTTCCACCTGAAACCAATTCGTTTGTCCAGTAATTGTACCAATTTCCTCTTGGAATATACAATCTTCGGCCTTTTGAATTTGGTTCTAAAATTGGGCAAACTAAAATTTGGTTCCCAAAAATAAACTCGTCAGTTCTATAATGTGTTTGAGAATCTTCTTGGTCATAATAAACCAAAGGCTTTAACATCGGAATTCCTTCGTCAATATATTGCCAAAACATCGTGTACAAATAAGGAAGCAATTGGTATCTCAAATTCACGAATTTTCGTGTGATATCAACCACATTTTCGTCAAAAGCCCAAGGTTCTTGCTCGCCGTGATGACCCGAAGAATGCGTTCTGCAAAAAGGATGAAAAACACCCAACTGAATCCATCTTGCGTATAATTCGCCTGTTGGTTGTTCTGCAAATCCGCCAATATCAGAGCCTGTGAAACCCATTCCGGACAAAGACATTCGTTGCATTTGGATATTTGCAATCCACAAATGTTCCCAGCTTGCCACGTTGTCGCCCGTCCAAGAAGACGTATATCTTTGAGCTCCAGAATACGCCGAACGCGTGATTACAAAAGGTCTTTTCGGGTATGAAAAACGTTTTACGCCTTCGTAAGTCGCTCTTGCCATTTGCGTTCCATAAATATTGTGCGCCTTTCTGTGACTGCATGGATTTCCGTCATAATCGTGGCGAACGTCCATCGGAAATGTCTTGTTTGGAACTTCCATAACGGCGGGTTCGTTCATATCATTCCAAACACCTTTTACGCCAATGTCTGCAATCAATTCTTTAAATAACTCAGCCCACCACTCTCTAACTAAGGGATTTGTGTAATCCGGAAAGTTACATTCGCCCGGCCAAACTTTTCCTTTCATCAAAGGTCCGTCGGCTCTTTTGCAGAAATAATCGTTGGCAATTCCTTCATTATAAACTGAATAATTTGTGTCAATTTTAATTCCTGGGTCAATGATTACAATAGTTTTAAAACCATCTTCGGCCAAATCAGCAACCATTTTCTTTGGGTCTGGAAAATATTCTTTGTTCCAAGTAAAACATCGGAAACCGTCCATATAATCAATATCCAAATAAATTCCGTCGCAAGGAATCTGCAGTTCACGGAACTTGCTTGCCACTTCTTTCACCTTGCTTTCAGGATAATAGCTCCATTTACATTGGTGGTAACCCAAAGCCCAAAGTGGCGGTAATTCTGGTTTTCCTGTTAAATCGGTGTACGAAGTAACGACGTCTTGCATATTCGGACCGTAGAAAAAATAGTAGTTCATTTCGCCTCCGTCAGCCCAAAAGCTGGTCACATTTTTTCTTTCTTGGGAGAAATCAAAAAAGCTTCTGAATGTGTTGTCAAAAAAAACACCGTACGCACCTTTGTCCCTCAAACCTATGTAAAACGGAACCGATTTGTACAACGGCTCTTGGTCTTTTGAAAATGCATATTGGTCGGTCGCCCAGTTTTCAAGACGTTTTCCTTTTAAATTCAAATGTGTTGCTTTGTCGCCAAGTCCATAAAAACTTTCTCCGTCTTTAGAAACCTTGCTCATTTTCACGACATTTCCGCCATATTCATAGATTTCTTCCCAGTGAAAACCGAGTTCGTCTTCTAAAATCGCATTTCCGTCCAAATCATAAATACTGTGACGCAAATCTTTTTTACTTACGTGACAAACGATTTTGCTAGTTATAACTTTGTAAAAATCAGCATCTTCTTCCAGTTCCAGCTTGTTAAAACCTCTGGAATGATTTTCGTCAATTGCGTATGAAAAGTCGTTATTGAAGTAACCTTTTGTAGTAAATCGAAATCGGATAAGGCTGTCTCTAAAAACCGTAAGTTTCAGAATTACAGCATTTTCTGCATAGAAAAAAACGCTATCGCCTTCCCTTTTTACATCTATAATATTTAAGGGGTATAAATCGCCTTTTCTCTCGAGTTCTGTATTTGTAATCATAGTTTTCTGTTGTATGGAATGTATCAAACTTACAAAGTTGTTCGAGCAATACCAATTAATTTGTTATATTTTCACGAAAACGTTATTGTTGATAACTTTGATTTGGGCGAACTCAAACTTTCAAAATCCCACGAAAACCTCGCGCTCCATAATACGATTGTGCGCCATTGTGATACACAAAAACTTGTCCGTATCTGAAATCGCCAAAAATAGCCCCGCCTAATTTTCGAACCTCAGGAGAAGTTTTTAGCCAGCTCGACGTTTTTTCATCAAATTTTCCGAGTTTTTGCAAATCGCGATATTGTTCCTCGGTCAAGATTTCAATTCCCATCGCTTTTGCCATATCAATAGCATTATTTTCAGGCTGATGTTCTTTTCGAGATTGCAGACCTTCCAAGTCATAACAAGTGCTTCGGCGACCTTTCGGACTTTCTGCGGAACAATCCATAAAAATATATTCCTTAGAAATTGTATCAAAACCAACAACATCTGGTTCACCGCCCGTTTTTTCCATTTCGTTCAGCGACCAAAGTTTCTGCGGATTTTGTTCTAATTTTTCTGCTACTTTTGACCAATCAATTTCAGAATGTCTATTCAAATTTTTCTCAAACCGAGTTTTTAAAACTGCAATCAATGCCTCTTTTTCTTCGGATGAAAGTTGTTTTTTAGAAGTTGCCATATTTTAAAATTTTAATTCTAAACCAATTTAAAAACCAAAACGCCCAACGGAGGCAAGGTCATTGAACAAGAAAAATCCCTGCCGTTCCAAGGAATATCCTGGGTTTTCAGATTTACATTGTAAACATTGCTTCCGCCGTATTCTTTTTTATCACTATTGAAAATTTCTTCCAAATTTTTATTTGAGGGAATTCCAATCCTGTAATTTTCACGAGTCACGGGTGTCAAATTGCAAACTATAACCACATTTTCGTCCAGATTATTTCCTTTTCGGATGTATGAAATCACAGAATTTTCGTGGTCGCCATAATTTATCCATTCAAAACCATCGTGTGAAAATTGCTTTTCAAACAACGCCGGTTCTTGTTTATACAATTTATTCAAATCGGTAATCAAGTTTTTAATTCCGCTGTGAAAATCATATTCAAGCAAGTGCCAGTCGAGACTTTGGTTAAAATTCCATTCTGCACTTTGTCCAAATTCTCCTCCCATAAAAAGCAATTTAGTACCCGGATGCGTGAACATAAAACCATAAAGCAGACGCAAATTTCCAAATTTTTGCCATTCATCTCCTGGCATTTTATTCAACATCGATTGCTTTCCATAAACTACTTCGTCGTGTGACAACGGCAACATAAAGTTCTCGGTAAAAGCGTATGTCATACTAAAAGTCAGGTCGTTTTGATGGTGTTTTCTGTAAATCGGTTCTTTTTTGAAATATTCTAAAGTGTCGTGCATCCAACCCATCATCCACTTCATTCCAAAGCCCAAACCGCCGATGTATGTTGGTTTTGAAACCATCGGAAACGACGTACTTTCTTCGGCAATTGTTTGAACTCCGTCGAAATTTGCATAAACTTCTTCGTTTAATTCTTTCAAGAAACTTATGGTATCTAGATTTTCTCTTCCTCCAAAAATATTTGGTTCCCACTCGCCTTCTTTCCTCGAATAATCCAGATAAAGCATCGAAGCGACGGCATCAACCCGAAGCCCGTCGATGTGGTATTTTTGCAACCAAAACACGGCATTTGAAATCAAAAACGAGCGAACTTCGTTTCGTCCATAATTGAAAATCAAGCTTTTCCAATCGGGATGATAACCTTTCCGGATGTCGGGATGTTCGTATAAATGTGTGCCGTCAAAAAATCCCAAACCGTGTTCATCGCTAGGAAAATGCGACGGAACCCAGTCTAAAATCACCCCGATTCCAGCTTCGTGAAATTTTTCGACCAAAACCATAAAATCTTGCGGTTTCCCAAATCTTGACGTTGGCGCAAAATACCCAACCAATTGATAACCCCAAGAAGGTTCGTATGGATATTCCATAATTGGCATAAATTCGACGTGCGTGAAGCCAGTTTCTTTGACATAGTTTACCAATTCGTCAGCGAGTTCCAAATAAGTCAGCGAACGATTTTCTTCGATTTTTTTCTTCCAAGAACCGATGTGGACTTCATAAACCGAATAAGGTTTGTCTAAATCGTTGAAATTCTTTCGGTTTTGCATCCAGTTTTCATCCGACCAATCGTGATTCAAATCCCAAACAACGGATGCTGTCTGCGGTGGTGTTTCACAAAACAACGCAAACGGGTCTGCTTTTTCAGTCATTATATTATTGTGATGCGACTCAATTTTATATTTGTATTTGCTTCCTTTTTCAATATTTGGAATAAAGCCTTCCCAAATCCCGGAATCGTCCCAGCGAACGTTCAAATCGTGTTCACCGTGTGTCCAATAATTGAAATCGCCAACAACGGAAACCGATTTTGCAGACGGTGCCCAAACCGCAAAATAAGTGCCTTTTTGCCCGTCGACTTCGGTCAAATGTGCGCCTAATTTTTCATAAAGTCTGAAATGTTTTCCGGCTTTGAAAAGCGAAATATCGAAATCGGTAAAGAGCGAATGAGGAATTGTTTTCATTTAATTTTTGGTTTATCTGCGTAATTGTTTTAATCTCAAACCTGCTTCGCTATCCGAAATTAGGTTGTCAATTCGTTTTTGTCTCGTGGCTTCTTGTTTTGCGGTCATCACGTAATGCAACGCTGTTTTCTTATAACCCGGCGGTTGTGAATGGAAAAATTCCCAAGCTTTTGTATTAGATTTAAATTGCTCTTCGAATTCTGGCGTCAACAGTTTTTCTTCGGTTTCGAAGGCGTAAATTCCAGAGTTTTCTTCTTTTCTTTTACTGAAAGCTTCGATTCCCTTTGGATAAATTAATCTATTTTCTGTCAGCACTTTAATTTTATTTATATTGACGTTACTCCAGATGCTATTTGGTTTTCTAGGCGTTAATCTGATTTGCCACCTTTCTTCGTCAATTCTTCTGGAAATTCCGTCAATCCAACCAAAACATAATGCTTCGTCGACAGCTTAGCTCCAAGTTACGTTTTCTTTTCCGGTTCCTTTTTTATAAAGGCCTAAAATTAATTCTTGTTCTGAAAGATGGTTTTTTTCAAGCCATTTTCTGAGTTCAGATTGGTTTTTAAAGAAGATTGGTTTCATTTTTTATGCAAAGTTTATCGACACAGATTGGCCCAGAAGTTAGAAGAATGCCTGAAGTTTTTAACTAGCCCCGATGGTGCCATTGTTTGAGCTCTTGTACCAGCCTTGAAAGCTGGCGCAAAGCGAGTGGCTCCAGCGGGAAAATGGATTGCTGTTAAAAGACTGGTGTTTGGCTTCAAATATTTCACAGATTTATATTTTATTTATGAGTTTTAAATTTAGTAAAAATTATGATATGTAATAACTTGCATGAAAATTTGAACTATGGCAGAACTTCCTAAAAAGCACCAGCAATCTTTAAAGATACCGAAAACTATATTGGTGACTGCGAAAATATTGGAAACTATGTCAACAAAATTGGCCGTGAAATTTGCGATAAAATTGTTTACGACGCCGATGAAATACAAGCTTCCGAAACGGGAATTTGAAATGGACAAAAATTCTGTTCAGGAAAAATTTATCATTCAAAGTATTGATAAAGAAATGGTTGTGTATAAATATGGAACAGGAACGAAAAGAGTTTTGTTGGTTCACGGTTGGTCTGGACGAGGCACGCAGTTAGTAAAAATTGCCGACGAATTTGTAAAATTAGGCTATCAAACGATAAGTTTCGACGCGCCAGCTCACGGAAAAGCTTCGGGAAAAACGAGCAATATGACGGAATTTATTGCTGGAATTTTAGAATTGGAGAAAGAATTTGGGCCTTTTGAATTTGCAGTTGGGCATTCTTTGGGTGGAATGTCAATTCTGAATTCCATAAAAAGAGGCTTGAAAGTCAAAAAAGCGGTGATAATTGGAAGCGGTGACATTGTGGAAGATATTTTGGTTGATTTCGTGGAAAAATTAGGTATGAATATTGCAATAAGTAAGAAGATGAAAGCGAATCTGGAGAAGCGAATCGACGAAACTATGGACAGTTTTTCTGCGTATATAGTGGCAAGAGAGATTGAGATTCCTGTTCTTGTGATTCACGACAAAGATGATGACGACGTTCCGGTAAAGGCCGGACATCATATTAAAGAAAACTTGAAAAACGGTGAATTGTTTCTAACGGAAGGTTTGGGACATCGAAAAATCTTGGGAGACGCTAAAGTCATCAAAAAAATTATAGAATTTTTAAACTAAAAGATTTATGAAAAATGTTATCTTGTTGTTAGTGGCCGTATTTACATTTTCTTCGTGCCAAAGTCAGGAAAAGAAAGAAGTTTCGAGGAAAGAAAATACTGCAAAAATTCAGAAAACGGATGCCGAATGGAAGAAGGAATTGACACCAGAACAGTATGAAGTTTTGAGAAAAAAAGGAACGGAACGCGCTTTTACCGGAGAATATTACAATCATTTTGAAAAAGGAAAATATGTTTGCGCCGCGTGCGGAAACGTGTTGTTCAATTCTGATGCGAAGTTTGATTCTGATTGCGGTTGGCCTTCATTTGACCAAGCTATAAAAGGTTCTGTAATTTATAAGGAAGATAGTAGTTTTGGGATGGTTAGAACCGAAGTGATGTGTGCCAAATGTGGCGGACACTTGGGGCACGTTTTTGACGACGGACCGAAAGCAACTACTGGAAAAAGATTTTGTACTAATTCGGTTTCAATTAAATTTGAACCAGCAAAAAAATAAAATATGAGTTATAAAATAAATAAAACAGAAGAAGAATGGAAATCCGAATTGGGCTTGGAGCGTTATAAAATTTTACGCCAAAAAGGAACTGAATTTCCACATTCTGGAAAATATAATTTGGCTTTTGACAAAGGCACTTATTGTTGTGGCGCTTGCGGAGAACCATTATTTAAAAGTGATTCTAAATTTGATGCGCATTGCGGATGGCCTTCTTTTGACGAATCAATTCCTGGAAAAGTGGAATATATTAAAGATGCTTCACACGGAATGGTTCGCACGGAGATTTTATGCGCGAATTGCGGAAGTCATTTGGGACACGTTTTTGATGATGGCCCGACGAAAACAGGACAACGCTATTGCGTGAATTCGTTGTCTGTAGATTTTAAAGACGAGTAAAAAATGAAAAAGGCGATTTAAAAATCGCCTTTTTTTATAATATTTTTATTAAATCACCTGCTGGTGTGAACGTCGCAACTAGCAAAGCATTATCTTTTTTGAGCGTTAATTTGTATTCTCCATCTGAAGAGACTGCAGCGTCGGAAATTTGGTAGTCACCATATTTTGCTTTAATGTTCATCAGTGCATCTTTACTGACCTCTTCCGTTTTTATATTCTTGTATTGTTTTTCTTGTATAATGTCTTTTCCCTCGATGATTTTTATCTGCTTTATTCCTGCGTAATTAAAAGTGTACATCGATAAAAAAATTGCTGTAGTATAAAATAACTTTTTCATAATTTATTTTTTTGGTTGGATAATAAAGTTACAAGTTTGAAGCATCGAAGGAAAGAATTTTATGGAAACTTTAGGATAGACTAAAAACAAAAAACCTGAACATTGCTGTTCAGGTTTTTTTTGTGGGGAGAGCAGGATTCGAACCTGCGAAGTTTTCACAGCAGATTTACAGTCTGCCCTCGTTGGCCGCTTGAGTATCTCCCCATAAGCGTTTCCTTCTTACGGGTGCAAATATAGTACTGTTTTTTATTTGTGCAAACGTTTTTGAAAGATAATTTTGAACTATTTTTTAATCTATTGGAATTGAATAAAATAAAAAAATCTCCGCGTGGGAGATTTTTGTAAATTCTATATTTTGAAGTGAATTATGCTCCTAAAAGCTCTTTCACTTTTGCTTTTAATTCTTCACCACGAAGATTTTTTGCAACAATTTTTCCTGAACCATCTAAAATAAATGTCGCAGGAATTGATGTTACATTATATTTTTTAGCAATTGGATCATTCCAACCTTTTAAGTTCGAAACGTGCGACCAAGTCAATTTATCTTGAGCAATTGCTTGTTTCCATTTTGCATCGTCTTTTTCGTTATCTAATGAAACTCCAACAATATTCAAGCCCTTGTCATGAAATTCATTGTACAAAGCCACAACATTTGGATTTTCTTCGCGACAAGGTGCACACCAAGAAGCCCAAAAATCAACAATTGTCACTTTTCCTCTAGCTTCTTTTAATGAAAGTGTTTTTCCTTCTGGAGTTTTTGCAGAAAATTCTGGAGCAGCTTTTCCAACTTCCACGGCTTCATGAGCATCTAATTTTTCTTTAATTACTTTTCCGTGTCTTGTGTTTTTTAGTTCAGAAGATAATCCGTTGTAAATTTTCTTGATTCTAACAAAGTCAACGTCAGGAGAATATGTAAATCCTTCTGCTAAAATTACACTCAAAAATGATTTTGGGTGTGTTTCCGCGTACGTATAGTTTTGATCCGCCAACGGCTTCATGATTGCTTGATTTTCTTTTACAAGAACATTGATCGCCGCTGTATCTTTAGCTTGTTGCGCTGCTTGAAACTTAGCCATATTTGCTTGTTGAAAAGCTTGAGCCTTCGCCTGAACTTGCTTTTGCAATACCACGATATCTTTTTTGTACTTAACCAATTCGTCATTGCTATAAGTTCCTGAAACTTTTGAATTTCTGAGTGTATCTTTATCCAAGTTCACAACAATCTTTCCGCTTTCAAGGATTAAATCGATATTACCTTTTCCTTCCAAAACTAATCCCGAAACTTCTGGTTCAGTAATTACTCCTTTAAATTCAAATTTTCCATTTTGAATTTTTACAGTATCAATTGAATTCATTTTTCCAACGGTAACCGTATCTGCTTTTTGAAGAATAATCGCTTGTCCGTTTTCAAATCCAGTAGCTGTTCCTTCAATTGTAAACTCGCCATCAGACTTGTTACATGAAATCATAACTGCAGTAACAGAAAGCAATAATAAGATTTTTTTCATTATAGTATTTTTTTGATTTTAGTTTGCAAAAGTATTTAAATTTCTGCGGTTAATTGATTTTATTAAATAAATTTTAAAACAATTATTTTGTTGTTGGACATTGAAAAGTTGAAAGCTTCACGTCTGTATTTCTGATGCCACTCATCCCCTTTTCCACGTTAACCATGTTGTGATAACCTCTTGATTTTAAAATAGAAGCGATAATTACAGAACGATAACCTCCGGCACAATGAATATAAAATTGATCGTTTTTGGGAACTTCCGCCAATTGCTCATTTACAAAGTCCAACGGAATATTTACAGCTCCTTCAATATTTTCTGCGGAGAATTCCCCAGGTTTTCTGGCATCGACAATAATACTTTTTTCATTCAATTCTGAAGCAAATTGTTCTGGAGAAATACTTTTGATTGAATCAATTTCAAAACCTGCTCTTTCCCAAGATTCAATTCCTCCTTCAAGGAAACCAAGTGCGTTGTCAAAACCAACACGCGATAATCTGGTGATTGTTTCTTCCTCTCTTCCTGCTGGAGTTACCAACAAAAGTGGCTGTTTTACATCTCTGATTAAAGCGCCAACCCAAGGAGCAAATCCGCCTTGAATTCCGATGAAAATCGATCCCGGAATATGTTTTTTTACGAAGTCATTTTCATTTCTTACGTCCAAAACCAAAGCTTCTGATTGATTGGCAATTAATTCAAATTCTTTTGCTGACAAAGGTTTAACAGACTTTTCAATAATAGAATCCAAGCTTTCATAACCTTCAATATTCATCATCACATTTTGAGGAAAATAGGCCGGTGGTGCTCCCAAACCGTCAAGCAATTCGGTGACAAATTCGTCACGCGTCATATCGGCACGCAACGCATAATTGGTTCTTTTTTGGTTACCCAAAGTGTCTGTAGTTTCCTTGCTCATATTTTTTCCGCAAGCACTTCCCGCACCGTGGCTTGGATAAACGATCAAATTATCCTCCAAAACCATAATTTTATTGCGAAGCGAGTCATATAAATAAGACGCCAATTTCTCTTGGGTCAAATCTCCTGAAATCTTTTGGGCTAAATCTGGACGACCAACATCGCCAATAAACAAGGTATCTCCCGTAATGATTCCGTGGTTTTTACCGTTTTCATCAATCAGCAAATAACACGTGCTTTCCATCGTATGACCCGGCGTGTGAATCGCTTTAATTGTATATTTTCCAACTTTAAATTCTTGGCTATCTTCGGCAATTATTGCTTCAAAATTTGGCTTCGCCGTAGGTCCGTAAACGATTTGTCCACCTGATTTCTTAGCCAAATCCAAATGTCCGGAAACAAAATCAGCGTGAAAATGTGTCTCGAAAATGTATTTTATTGTCGCATTGTTTTTAGAAGCTTTGTCCAAATAAGGCTGAACTTCACGCAATGGATCAAAAATCGCCACCTCGCCATCGCTTTCTAAATAATAAGCGGCTTGAGCGATACATCCTGTATAAATTTGTTCGATTTTCATAATAATATAATTTGGAATCTAGAAAAGTAATTCTTTGGTCAAAATCAAGATTGACATCGCCAAAACAAACCATCCGAAACCTTTTTTGAGATTTTTTTCGTTGATAAACTTATTTAGGTAAATCCCTGCAAAGATACCTAAAATTGAAATAAAAGAGAAAATTAATAAGAAACTCCAATCTGGATCTATATTGCCGATGTCTCCGGTAAATCCGATCAACGAATTTATGGCGATGATAAAAATGGAAGTTCCAATTGCCTTTTTCATCGGAAGCTTTGCCAGAAAAACCAACGCTGGAATTATAAGAAATCCTCCGCCAGCACCAACTAAGCCGATGATAATACCTACGGTAAATATTTTTAGTATCGTGAGAATTGAATTTGGTTCTTTTTCTAAAGTGATCTCTTTTTTATTGGAAAGCATTGAAAACGAAGCCATCATCATTACGATCGCAAAAAGAATCATAATAAAAAATTCTTTTGTGACAGTAATTTCTTTGACTGTAAAAAGTATTTCGGGAATTGCTGGAACAATAATTTTCCGTGTAAGAAAGATTGCAATTAGTGACGGAATTGCAAATTTTAATCCAATTTTTACATCGACTAGACCTTTTTTATAGTTTACAACGGAACCAAATGAGGACGTTATTCCGACAATAAAAAGTGAATAAGCCGTTGCTATTACTGGATTGATCCCTAATAAATAAACCAAAACCGGCACCGTCATAATCGAACCGCCTCCACCAGTCAGTCCTAAAATCAAACCAATCAAAAACGCACCGAGATAACCGAAAAATTCTTCCATAGTTTGGTTTAAGCAATTTGCATTCTAAATTTCATAGAAATCGAAGAATTATTCTCCAAACCATTGCTTAACTAATTCTTTTTCAGAATGCAAAGCATTTTTGTGCGTGAACTCGTTTGAATTTTTATTGTAATCGTAGTCTTTTTTCCAATCTTGGTGATTTTCCGCCAAAGATTTTATGCTATCGCAAACGTATTGAATTTCTGCATTTGTGGTCGTTGGGTGAATTGACATTCTAATCCAGCCTGGCTTTCTGATTAAATCTCCGGCTGTAATCAAATTCGTCAAATCGTTTGAAGTTTCTTGATCCACGTGGAGCAAATAATGTCCATAAGTTCCGGCACAACTGCAACCTCCACGTGTTTGAATTCCGAATTTATCGTTCAAAAGTTTTACACCTAAATTGAAATGCAAGTCATTAATATAGAAGGAAATTACGCCTAACCTATTCTTATGTTGGTCTGCTAAAATATTAATATTTGAAACAGTTCCTAGTTCATAAAACACATAATCAATGATTTCGTGTTCTCTTTCCAAGATATTTTCCACGCCCATTTGTTCTTTTAATTGAACAGCTAGCGCGGTTTTAATTACCTGCAAAAACCCAGGAGTTCCGCCGTCTTCTCTTTCCTCGATATTGTCCAAATATTTGTGTTCGCCCCAAGGATTTGTCCACGAAACCGTTCCGCCACCCGGATGGTCTGGAATCATATTTTTGTACAATTTCTTGTTGAAAATCAAAACGCCTGAAGTTCCAGGTCCGCCAAGGAATTTATGCGGTGAGAAGAAAATGGCATCTAAATAGGCTTCGCTGTCTTCTGGATGCATATTTATTTCTACGTAAGGCGCTGAACACGCGAAATCCACAAAACAGACACCATTATTTTGGTGCATCAATTTCGCCACTTCATAGTAAGGAGTTTTGATTCCTGTCACGTTTGAACATGAAGTTATCGAAGCGATTTTAATCGTATGATTTTTATATTTTTCTAATAAATCTTGAAATCCATCCAAACAAAGCAGACCTTTTTCACATGCCGGAATCACTTCCACTTTTGCGATGGTTTCCAGCCAAGAAGTTTGGTTAGAATGGTGTTCCATGTGGGAAATGAAAACGACTGGTTTTTTCTCGTCTGGAATATTGGTAAACTCACGAAGATTCTCAGGCAATTTCAATCCCAAAATCCTCTGAAATTTATTGATAACACCTGTCATTCCAGTTCCGTCTGTGATTAAAACGTCGTCAGAATTTGCGTTAACGTGTTTTTTTATGATGTTTCTGGCGTGGTGATATGCCATTGTCATTGCGGTTCCTGAAACGGTGGTTTCGGTATGGGTATTGGCTACAAAAGGTCCGAATTCGTTCATCAATTTTTCTTCAATCGGGCGATACAATCGTCCGCTGGCTGTCCAGTCGGTGTAGATTATTTTCTTTTTTCCGAAAGGCGAAACAAATTCTTGGTCAATCCCGATGATATTGTTTCGGAATTTTTGAAAATATTGCTCTAATTGAGTTGAGATTTCAGTTGTAGTCATGCAATCGTAGTTTGGTTTCAAAGATAAGGTTTTTGTTTGAAAAAAAGAATTCTTGCCATTTTACAAAATCTCGCAAAGTCGCAAGGACGCAAAGTTTTATTTTTGAGACCTGATAAAATTTGCTGAGCACGCAATGTTGCCGTCCCGATGCTTCAGTTTACAAAAATTCAAATGGTTTCTCAAATAGCCCCGATGGTGGTGAGTATCCTTTTATTTTTTTCTTTAAAAAATAAAAGATACTGCCATCCAGCGGGAATTGCATTTCCTGAAAATGCCCGACGATTCGCTTCTAAAAAAATTTAGAATTCAGATTTTAGATTTATGCGAGCGTGATTTATTGCCTTCTTAATTTATTTTCGAGGTATAAATTTACTTCGTTGTTGATTAAAGAAACTTCGATTTTTTCTTGCTCCGTCATTCGGTCTGTGAAGAGAATGCCGTTTAAATGGTCGGTTTCGTGCTGGAAAACTACGGCTGTGAAACCTTCGATTATTTCTTCAAATTGCTTTCCGGTTTTGTCTTGATACGTTAATTTTATCGTGTAATTTCTCAAGACATTGCCCGTGATATCTGGGATTGAAAGGCATCCTTCAGGTCCTTTTCTGAGCAATTGGGAACGCCAAATTATTTTTGGATTCAAATATAATTCAAAAGGTTCGCCGTTTTTGTCGAAACGCTGTACCCAAATTATGTTTCTGTTGATGCCAATTTGTGGCGCGGCGATTCCGATTCCGGGATTGTTTGGGTCGCGCATTGACAAATACATTCTTTCGGCCAATAATGGTAGCAAATCGTCTTTTGGGTCGATGTCTTTTGACACTGATTTCAAGATTTTTAGTTCTTTTTCGTCAGTGATTTCAATGACTTTCAGCATTGTTTTTTTGTCGCCAGATTCGATTATTTTTCGCTCTTCTTTTGAGAATTTTTGAGCAGAAACCGAAACGGCAAGAAGCAGAAAAAGTATTTGAATTGCGTTTTTCATAATTTAATTTGCAAAAGGAAGTGCCGAAAGAACGATGGACGCAGCGAACAAAATGTACATCAATAAAATTAAAAATATTACAGAACCAATTGACAATCCGATGATTGCACAAACTTTTCCGCTGTTTAAATTTTCGTATCCTGAAAAGAAATCGGGATTTTCCCGGTACAATTTCAAGTCTCTTTTAGCTAAAACCAAAGCGATGATTCCCAGCGTGATTCCGATGAAACCATAGCAAAAACTTGTTGGGATTGATATAATTCCCAAAACCAAAACCGTCGTCGAATTTGGTAACGACGGACGGCGGTTTGGTGTGTAATATTCTCTTTGTTGGAATTCTGGTTCTTGATTTTCCATATTAAATTCCGGCAACGGCTTTAATTTCGTCGATGATTCTCAAGGCTAATTTGTCAGCTTCTTCTTGTGATTTTGCTTCGGTATAAATTCTGATAATTGGCTCTGTGTTTGACTTTCTCAAGTGTACCCAGTTTTCTGCGAAGTCGATTTTTACGCCGTCAACCGTAGAAATGTTTTCGTTTTTATATTTTTCAGTCATTGCAACCAAAATCGCGTCAACGTCAATTTGTGGCGTCAATTCGATTTTATTTTTGCTCATAAAATATTGTGAATACGACGCTCTCAATTCAGAAACCTTCATCTTTTTGTGTGCCAAATGCGTCAGGAACAAAGCCACGCCAACGATAGAATCTCTGCCGTAATGTGACTCTGGATAAATGATACCGCCGTTTCCTTCGCCACCAATAATCGCGTTATTTTTCTTCATCAATTCCACCACGTTTACTTCGCCGACAGCGCTTGCTTCGTACGTTCCGCCGTGAAGATTTGTCACGTCACGCAAGGCTCGCGAAGACGACATATTCGATACTGTATTTCCTGGCGTTTTGCTCAAAACATAATCTGCAATTGCAACCAAAGTATATTCTTCGCCAAACATTTCACCGTCTTCAGAAATGAACGCCAAACGGTCCACATCTGGGTCAACCACGATTCCAAAATCAGCTTTTTCTTTGACAACCAATTCAGAAATATCGGTCAAATGTTCTTTCAAAGGTTCTGGATTGTGGGGAAAATGTCCGTTTGGCTCGCAGTATAATTTCACGCACTCCACGCCCATTAACTCTAGAATTTTTGGAATAATAATTCCTCCGGAAGAATTTACGCCGTCAACAACCACTTTAAATTTGGCTTGTTTCACTGCTTCGATATCTACCAAAGGTAACTCTAAAACTTCGTCAATATGAATATCCATATACGCGTCATTTTGAGTAATTTCTCCCAAATTATCTACGTCAGAAAAATCAAAAGCTTCTCTTTCTGCAATGTCCAGAATAATTGCGCCCGCTTCTCCGCTCAAAAATTCTCCTTTTTCATTCAGCAATTTTAAGGCGTTCCATTGTTTTGGATTGTGGCTTGCGGTCAAGATAATTCCACCGTCCGCTTTTTCCAAAGGCACAGCAATTTCGACGGTTGGCGTTGTGGAAAGACCCAAATCAATTACGTCGATTCCAAGTCCTATTAATGTATTGACCACCAAATTGTGAATCATTGGCCCAGAAATTCTGGCGTCACGACCAATTACCACAGTCAATTTTTCTTTTTTTGAATGTTGTTTCAGCCAAGTTCCATAAGCCGAAGCGAATTTCACAGCGTCAACCGGAGTCAGGTTATCTCCCACTTTCCCGCCAATCGTTCCGCGAATTCCTGATATAGATTTTATTAAGGTCATTTGTTTGAGTTTAATTTTAAGTTTCAAAGATACAAAGTTGGAAAGTTTTAGTGTAAAAAATTTTTAAGAAGATAAAATTTACATCCAAATTATTTTGAAACTTGTATCTTTGAGAATATTCGATGAAAACTATGAATTTTTTAGCCCACATTTATCTTTCCGGAAATAACGATTTTATTAAAATTGGAGGCTTGATGGCGGATGGAATTCGGGGAAAAGATTATGAACATTTCCCAAAAGATGTTCAAAAAGGAATTATTTTGCATCGGGCGATTGATACGTTTACTGATGCGCACGCGATTTTTAGAATCAGCAAACACAGGCTTCACGAGAAATACGGGCATTATTCTGGCGTAATCATCGACGTTTTTTACGACCATTTTTTGGCTAAAAACTGGAGTAATTATTCTGATGAAAAACTTTCCAGTTTTGTCAACCGCTTTTATAAATCTTTGGATGATAATTTTGAAATGCTGACCTTGAAAACTCAAAATATGCTTCCTTACATGAAAAAAGGAAATTGGCTTTACAATTATCAGTTTATTGATGAAATTGAAAGAGTACTTTCTCAAATGGACCATCGCACAAAACATCAGTCAAATATGGGACTTTCGGTAAAAGAACTAAAAGAATTTTACACCGAATTTGAACAGGAATTCACGCTGTTTTTCAAAGAATTAAAAGATTTCGCTGAAGAAAAATTGAAAACTTTATAACCTTTTTTGCTGGTAAATTTTAACAAAAATCGTATTTTAGCACTTTATTCCTAACGTTTTTCAAGTTAAATGTCTCACAAGAAACCCTCTCGCACACAAGTATTTTTTAAAAAAATTTCCAAGAAATTTGAAGCGCTGTTTTTTATCGCCAAAGATTTTCTTTCAGAAAGACACTTTTTATATCTTTCTTGCGTGGTCGTTGCGATTTCTTGTGCATTTGCCGTGATTATTTTAAAAGCTTTTGCGCATTCTGTTTTTGTTTTTGCGACTTACATCAACGGATTTCTAAAACTTCCTTTTATAAACAGCATTTTACCAATAATCGGAATTTTGCTTACCGTTTTTGTCATCAGAAATTTCTTGAACGGAAGATTAGAAAAAGGAAGCTCAAGAATTTTATATGCCGTAGCAAAAAAAGGCGGTATTTTACCCAGAAAACAAATGTATGCCCAGATTATAACAAGTTCCCTGACAGTAGGACTTGGAGGTTCTGCGGGTTTAGAGTCACCGATTACAATTACCGGAGCTGCGGTTGGTTCAAATTTTGCGCAAAAATATCGACTTTCCCAAAAAGACAGAATTTTGCTTCTAGCATGTGGTGTCGCTGCCGGAATTGCGGCCGCTTTCAACGCTCCAATTGCCGGAGTTTTGTTCGCGATTGAAGTAGTTTTAACCGACGTTGCGATTACCGCTTTTATCCCCATTATGATTTCTGCCGCAACTGGCGCTTTGATTTCCACAATTGTGCTGAATGAGGATGTTCTTTTGTCTTTCAAAAAGCAACAAACCTTTGATTATCACAATATTCCTTTTTATATAATTCTTGGAATTTTAGCGGGATTGGTCTCTGTTTATCACGCTAGAAACTTCCAGAAAATTGAAGGCTTTTTTTCAAGGTTTAAAAATGGAGCATATAAAAAGGCACTGTTCGGAGCTTGTATTTTAGCGGTAATGATTTTCTTTTTTCCGACGCTTTTTGGAGAAGGTTATGAAAGTATCAAGACGCTTGCAAATACAAATCCGCAAGCTATTTTAAACAATACATTACTTTCTGAATATAAAAGTAGTGAATGGATTTTGTTATTATTCGTAGGAATTACGATGCTTTTAAAGGTTTACGCAACCGGATTGACCTTGGGAAGCGGTGGAAACGGAGGTAATTTCGCTACTTCACTTTTTGTTGGTTCATATTTAGGTTTTTTTGTGGCTAAATTTTTCAACTTATTAGGATTTACAAGAGAACTGCCTGTCGGAAATTTTACAATTGTTGGAATGGCCGGAATTTTGAGCGGATTGTTTCACGCGCCTTTGACTGCTATTTTCCTTATCGGAGAAATTACGGGCGGTTATGGTTTGATGGTGCCGTTGATGATTGTATCTTCTATCAGTTTCGCTGTTTCAAAGCAATTGGAACCACATTCAATGGATGTCAAACATTTGGCTGACAAAGGCGACGTTTTTACAAGTGATAAAGACAAAAATATCCTTTCAAATATTGACATTTTAAGTCATATTAATTCGGAATATAAAACAATTCGTTTGGAAGATAAATTGGAAAGTTTAGTAGAACTTTTGACAACTTCACGACAACAAGTTTATCCGGTTGTGAATGCTAAAAACGAACTTTTGGGTGTTATCGAATTTGAAAAATTAAGACCGATAGTTTTCAATCCATTTCGAATAAAATATACCACAATTCAAGAAGTCATGACCATTCCGCAAGAAGTAATTTCTGTGGAAGAAGGAATGGAAACCGTGATGGAAAAATTTGAGACCTGCCATTGCGAATTTCTTCCGGTTTTAAAAGACGATAAATATTTCGGATTTATTTCAAAAATCGAAGTCTTAGAATCCTATAGAAAAAGACTAAAAGAAATGGTTATTGAATAACCTTAATATCGGATAGGTTTAAATTTTGAATTATCCGATATTAATTATATCTTTGTGGTATGTGGAACATTGACTTAACATATCGCGAAGAAATGCAATCAACTTTTGAAAGATTGTATGAAAAACAAGCCGTCTTAAACCAAAGCCGACCCTTGCCAAACATCGCTTTGCAGAAAATCAAGGAAACACTTTCCGTCGAATGGACTTATAATTCAAACAGCATTGAAGGAAATACTTTGAGCCTTCGAGAAACGCAAATGGTTATCCAAGAAGGAATTACCGTTAAAGGAAAATCGTTAAGAGAACATTTTGAAGCAAAAAATCACGATAAGGCAGTTGATTATTTGTATGAAATTGTAAGCCAGGATTATGTTTTGAGAAGCATTGATATTCTTTCGCTCCATGGATTGGTTTTACGAACAATTGAGGATGATTTTGCCGGAAGAATTAGAAATGCTGGCGTTCGAATTACCGGAGCCAATTTTGTACCGCCAAATGCCAACAAAGTTTCTGATTTGCTCGATGAATTGATTGCTTTTGTGAATGAAAATCCGCTTGGCTTAAATGATATTGAGTTGGCTACCATTTTTCATCATAAACTCGTTTGGATTCATCCTTTTTTTGATGGAAACGGCAGAACGGTTCGCCTTGCCATGAACTTATTATTGATGCGAAAGGGTTTTCCGCCGGCGATTATTTTAAAAAATGATAGAAAGAAATATTATGACGCGCTGAATCAAGCCAATAAAGGAAATTACCAAAAACTGACTTTGCTGATGTCGCAATCGCTTGAACGAACGCTGAATATTTATGTGACTTCGCTTCCTGATAATGATTATAACTTTCAGGAAATCAGTAATATCGTCGAAGAACCAAACTTTCCTTATGGTCAAGAATATGTCAGCCTTTTGGCGCGACAAGGAAAAATAGACGCTTATAAAGAAGGCCGAAATTGGCTCACCACAAAAGATGCCATTGAAAATTATATGACTAACAGAAAACGCAAACGATAATTGTTTGCGTTTTTTTAATGCCAAATTTTTAATCAAATTTAAGTTTTTGGACAAGTATCTTTAACTAAAAATAAATTACAAAGCTGTACCTTTGCGTTTTGCAAAAAATCTATGCTAGATACTGAAAATAACATTGAAGTTTTGGGCGCTCGCGTTCACAATTTGAAAAATATAGACGTTACCATTCCTCGTGAAAAACTCGTTGTGATTAACGGACTTTCGGGTTCTGGCAAGTCTTCGCTGGCTTTTGACACGATTTATGCCGAAGGTCAACGTCGTTACATCGAAACTTTTTCTGCGTATGCGCGACAATTTCTTGGCGGTTTGGAACGTCCAGATGTGGATAAAATCGACGGACTTTCTCCTGTAATTGCTATTGAACAAAAAACGACGAGCAAAAGTCCGCGTTCAACTGTTGGAACCATTACAGAAATTTATGATTTTCTGCGTTTGCTTTACGCAAGAGCCGGCGACGCTTACAGTTATGTGACTGGAGAAAAGATGGTAAGCTATAGCGATGAACAAATAAAACAACTTATTTTTGATAATTTCGAAGGAAAGCGAATCAATATTTTGGCTCCGATAATTCGTTCACGTAAAGGACATTACCGCGAGTTATTTGAACAAATTTCTAAACAGGGATTTTTAAAAGTCAGAATCAATGGCGACATCAAAGATATAACGCCAGGAATGAAATTGGACCGTTACAAAACGCACGATATTGAAACGGTTATTGACAGAATGCTGATTGAAAATACGCCAGAAAACGACAAACGTTTGACGGAAAGCATCAAAACAGCGATGTATCAAGGCGACGATATTTTAATGATTATTGACCAAGATACACAGGAAGCGCGCTATTTCAGCCGTAATTTGATGTGTCCGACTTCTGGAATTTCGTACCCAAATCCAGAGCCGAATAATTTTTCATTCAACTCGCCAAAAGGTGCTTGCGACAGCTGTAACGGGCTTGGAACGGTGAATGAAATCAATATGAAAAAGATTGTCCCAAATCCGAAACTGTCTATAAAACAAGGCGGTTTTGCACCATTGGGAGAATATAAAAGTTCTTGGATTTTCAAGCAATTGGAGATTATCGGAGAGAAATTTGGATTTAAACTAACCGACCCAGTTGAAAAAATTTCCGCGGAAGCGATGGAAGTAATTATGCACGGCGGAAAAGAAAAATTTGAGGTTTCTTCCAAGACTTTAGGTGTGACCAAAGACTACAAAATTGACTTCGAAGGAATTTCAAGCTTTATCAAAAACCAATTTGACGAAAGCGGTTCTACTTCCATAAAACGCTGGGCAAAAGAATTTATGGACGAAGTAAAATGTCCGGTTTGCGAAGGTTCTCGCTTGAAAAAAGAGTCGTTATATTTTAAAGTCAACGGCAAAAATATCGCAGAATTGACCGATATGGATATTTCTGATTTGGCGGTTTGGTTTGAAGAATTAGACCGCGATTTGAATGAAAAACAGAAGAAAATTGCTTCTGAAGTTGTCAAGGAAATCAAGTCGAGATTGAGTTTTTTGGTGAATGTTGGCTTAAATTATTTGTCATTGAGCCGAAGTTCAAAATCACTTTCTGGCGGTGAAGCGCAACGCATTCGATTGGCCACGCAAATTGGTTCGCAATTGGTTGGCGTTCTCTATATTTTGGATGAACCAAGCATCGGTTTGCACCAAAGAGACAATGAAAAACTGATTCATTCTTTGGAACAATTACGAGACATCGGAAATTCTGTAATCGTGGTCGAACATGACAAAGATATGATTGAACGCGCTGATTATGTGATTGATATCGGACCAAAAGCGGGAAAATATGGCGGACAAATTATCAGCAAAGGAACGCCTGCAGAATTATTGAAAGAACATACTTTAACGGCTTCGTATTTGAATGGCGAAATGGAAATTGCTATTCCAAAAACACGTCGTAAAGGCAACGGAAAGCTTTTGAAATTAACTGGAGCGACTGGAAATAACTTGAAAAATGTTTCGATTGAACTCCCGTTAGGGAAATTAATCTGTGTGACGGGAGTTTCTGGTAGCGGAAAATCTACGTTGATTAACGAAACATTATATCCTATTTTAAATGCACATTTTTTCAATGGCGTAAAAAAACCACAGCCTTATAAAAAGATTGAAGGTTTGGAACACATTGACAAAATTATTGATATTGACCAATCGCCAATCGGGCGTACACCACGCTCAAATCCAGCCACTTATACCGAAGTTTTCTCAGAAATCAGAAGTTTGTTTACGATGACTTCTGAAGCCATGATTCGCGGTTACAAACCGGGACGTTTTAGCTTTAATGTGAATGGCGGAAGATGTGAAACCTGCGAAGGTTCGGGCGTGAGAACAATTGAAATGAGCTTTCTTCCAGATGTTTATGTGGAATGCGAAACGTGCCAAGGAAAGCGTTTTAACAGAGAAACTTTGGAAATTAGATACAAAGGAAAATCGATTTCTGATGTCTTAAATATGACCGTTGCAGAAGCCGTACCTTTCTTTGAAAATATCCCAAAAATTTACAGAAAAGTGAAAGCTTTGGAAGATGTTGGTTTGGGATATATCACTCTTGGTCAACAAAGTACGACACTTTCTGGAGGAGAAGCACAACGAATTAAATTGGCTGGAGAATTATCCAAAAAAGATACTGGAAACACGTTTTATATTTTAGACGAACCCACAACAGGTTTGCATTTTGAAGACATTCGCGTTTTGATGGAAGTTATTGAAAAACTGGTTGATAAGGGAAATACGGTCTTGATTATCGAACATAATATGGACGTAATTAAGCTTGCCGATTACATCATCGACATTGGTCCTGAAGGTGGAAAAGGTGGCGGACAGCTGATTGCCAAAGGAACTCCGGAAGAAGTTGCCAAAAATAAAAAAAGCTACACTGCCAAATTCTTGAAAAAAGAATTACTTTAGCAGGCTGAAAAAAATTTAAGAAAGATGAAAAAAGAGATTTTCGATAACGAAGACGATTTAATAAAAGACAAATTACAACAAAAAACTTGGAACGAGATTCGAAGTAACGATTCTTGGGCAATTTTTAAAATTATGTCCGAGTTTGTGAACGGTTACGAAACGATGGGAAGAATTGGTCCGTGTGTGTCAATTTTTGGCTCTGCCAGAACAAAACCAGACGACCCGCAATATTTATTGGCCGAAAAAATTGCTTATAAAATCAGTAAAGCAGGTTACGGAGTCATCACTGGCGGTGGTCCCGGAATTATGGAAGCTGGAAATAAAGGCGCCCATTTAGGTGGCGGAACTTCTGTTGGTTTGAACATCGAATTGCCTTTTGAACAGCATTACAATCCTTATATTGACAAAGACAAAAACTTGAATTTCGATTATTTCTTCGTGAGAAAAGTAATGTTCGTGAAATATTCGCAAGGTTTCGTGGTTATGCCCGGAGGTTTTGGAACTTTGGATGAATTATTTGAAGCGATTACGTTAATCCAAACTAAGAAAATTGGGAAATTTCCAATCATTTTGGTAGGAAGAGATTTCTGGTCAGGCCTTATGGAATGGGTAAAAACGGTACTTATTGAAAAATATGCCAACGTTTCTTCTGGCGATATGGACTTGATTAAAATTGTGGATAATGAAGACGAAGTTTTAGCGGTTTTGGATAATTTCTACAAGAAATACAATTTGAGCCCGAATTTTTAAAAAAAGTTTCTTTCTATTGTATTGAACCTTAAGGTCTTTAAAATTACAATGAAAAAAAAGCAAAAAAAAACGTAAAAAAGCTTGGTATTTACTGAATGTTGCCTTAGATTTGCAACCGCAAAAAAGGATAAGTTCTTTGTAATTTATTGGAGAGTTGCCTGAGAGGCCGAAAGGACATGTTTGCTAAACATGCGTATGGGAAACTGTACCAAGGGTTCGAATCCCTTACTCTCCGCTTTTTTTCAACTTTCGGGGTGTAGCGTAGCCCGGTTATCGCGCCTGCTTTGGGAGCAGGAGGCCGCAGGTTCGAATCCTGCCACCCCGACTACAAACTTTTACCATTTAAGTTTTAAAAGAAAAATGGAGGCATAGCTCAGCTGGATAGAGCACCTGCCTTCTAAGCAGGCGGTCGAAGGTTCGAATCCTTCTGCCTTCACAAAAAACCTCACTAGAAATAGTGAGGTTTTTTTGTTTTACAAACTTTACTTAAAATTACAAACTACAACGTTTTAGTGAATTTAAATCATTAATTTTGCAACCGTTTACGTTTGAACAAAATTTAAAAATTCAAATTGTCTCAATTTAATTAAATTTGAAAAATAATAAAGAACTAACTATTATGAATAAAAGAGTAGTGATCGTAGCCGCAGCAAGGACTCCAATTGGGAGTTTTATGGGAGCTCTATCAACAGTTACAGCTCCACAATTAGGAGCCGTTGCAATTAAAGGTGCTTTAGAAAAAATAAATTTAGACCCAAAACTTATTGATGAAGTTTATATGGGTAATGTAGTTCAAGCTGGCGTTGGACAAGCTCCAGCACGTCAAGCAGCGCTTTTGGCAGGTTTGCCGAATACCGTAATTGCTACGACCGTTAACAAAGTTTGTGCTTCTGGAATGAAAGCTGTGATGATGGGAGCTCAAGCAATCATCAGTGGTGATGCAGAAATAATCGTAGCCGGCGGTATGGAAAACATGAGCTTGATTCCGCATTATGTTCACTTGAGAAACGGATACAAATTTGGTCCAGCTTCAATGGTTGATGGTATGCAAAAAGACGGTTTGACTGATGCTTACGACAATAACGCGATGGGAGTTTGTGCAGATTTGTGTGCAACAGAATATAAAATTTCAAGGGAAGATCAAGATAAATTTGCAATTCAATCCTATGAGCGTTCTGCAAAAGCTTGGGACGCAGGAAAATTTGATAACGAAGTCGTTCCTGTTGCAGTTCCTCAAAGAAAAGGCGATCCAATTATGGTGACAAAAGACGAAGAATATACTAATGTGAAATTAGATAAAATTCCTTCGTTAAACGCTGTTTTCACGAAAGACGGAACTGTTACTGCTGCAAATGCTTCAACAATCAATGACGGCGCTGGAGCTGTTATTTTGATGAGTGAAGAAAAAGCGCAATCATTAGGTTTAAAACCTTTAGCTTACATTAAAAGTTATGCTGACGCTGCGCAAGAGCCAAAATGGTTTACAACTTCGCCTGCAAAAGCACTTCCAAAAGCTTTGGACAAAGCAGGAATTTCAATTTCAGATGTAGATTTCTTCGAATTTAACGAAGCTTTCTCTGTCGTTGGATTAGCAAACGCTCAAATTTTAGGTTTAGATAATGATAAAGTTAATGTGAATGGTGGTGCTGTTTCTCTTGGTCACCCGCTTGGTTGTTCAGGCGTGAGAATTATCATTACGTTAATGAATGTTTTGGAACAAAATAATGCAAAAATTGGCGCTGCAGCGATTTGTAATGGTGGTGGTGGTGCTTCTGCAATCGTGATTGAAAGAGCTTAAAAAATAAGCAGAAATATATTACTTAATGATGGATTTTGGATTTAAATGATTTTGTATCTTTAAATCCGGAATTCATCATTTAATTTAAAGCAATTCTCAATGTTTGGAATTTGTAATTTAGCCATCATCCCTTTAAGATCAGAGCCTAGCGACAGAAGCGAAATTGTATCACAAGTACTTTTTGGTGAACACTTTACAGTTTTAGAGCAAAACAAACAATGGTCCAGAATCAAGTTACAATTCGACGATTATGAAGGTTGGGTTGACGAAAAACAGTTCCAAAATATTACGGAAAATGACTTTAATCAGCTGTCAAATGAGGCGATTATTTTAAACGCAGATTTGATCGAATATATTACTTCATCGAATAATTTGCTGTTGCCAATTCCTTTGGCCTCTTCCCTATCATTTTTAAGTCACCCTGGAATCAACAAAGAAAGCTTAGATTTCGAAGGAATGAAAATCAGTGGCATGAAACCGAAATCAAACGTAATCAATACTGCTTTTATGTATTTGAACGCGCCTTATCTATGGGGAGGAAAAACACCGTTTGGGATTGATTGTTCGGGTTTAACCCAAATGGTTTACAAATTGAACGGACATAAATTATTAAGAGATGCTTCTGAACAAGCTACGCAAGGTGAAGCGTTAAGTTTTATCGAAGAAAGTGAGCCAGGAGATTTAGCCTTTTTTGACAACGAAGAAGGAAAAATCATTCACGTAGGAATCATAATGGATGACAATTACATCATTCACGCCAGCGGGAAAGTCAGAATTGACAGACTAGATCACCTTGGAATTTACAACGCTGAAACCAATCGACACACTCACAAACTAAGAGTTATTAAAAAAATTATATAAAAAAATCCCGAATTATAAGTTCGGGATTTTTTTGTAAGTAACAAACAAGAATATTACTTACCAGTTTTTGCTTTTAAAGCTTTCGCTTCCGCAGTCATCTCCAGATAATTGTAGACATTTAATAACGTTGAAGTCGCTGCCTCATTTTTTGGATCAATTTCAACTGCTTTTTGAAGATTAGGCATAGCTTTTTTAAACATGCTTTCTCTTTTTGCTTTCAAAACATTATATTTTTTGTTTTCAGCTGCTGTTGTTCCAAGTTTTTTCATCTCATCAACTATTGCAGTATCTTCAGCAAGCTCTAAACCAGCAAGATTAATGTATGAATCTACATTTTTTGGATCTAATTCAATAGCTTTTTTATAATAACCTTCTGCTTCTTTCGCATTTGTAGTCGAACTAATTACGCCTAAATTATAATAGTTTATTGCTGAATTAGGATTTTTCTCAAGATCCTTCAATACTAGAGCCTTGTACGTATCATAATCTTTAGTTTGTAAATACAAGTTTGCTTCGGTAGTTGAAAGCGATTGATCTTCGGGATTCGCTGTTCTAGCTTCGGCAATTTGCTTTTTAGCTTCTTCAGTTTTTCCTTGCTGCACCAAAATCAGCGCCACATTTTTGTAAATTTCGCCTCTTTTTGATGGCTCTTGCTCATCCCTTGGAGTTGTGTGCGTTCCAATTTTTACAGCGTTATCTCTTGAAGCTTTTGAGTCAAAAAAATCTTCGTTATCGTTTACTTTACTTTTTGCAAAATAATTTGTTTTCTCACCAGAGAAATTTACTTTTTTAAGTTCTTCATAATACTTTAAAGCGGTGTCATAATCTTGAGCATTTAAAGCATAACTCGCCGCATAATATAATTTTTCTGGATCTTTTTTGTCCAGTTTATAAACGCTGTTTAAGACAGAAGCCGCATCCGCGTAGCGTTTTTGATCTGCTAGAGAAATCGCATAGTTTAGCAAAGGTTGCTTAAATTGCATAACCATATCATCAATTTCTTTAGTGTAAACCTGCTTACCCGATTTTTTTTCAAATTCAATCAATTGTTCTGAATTCTTGGCCAATTCAGCGATTGAAGCTGGTGTGAAAAATTTCATACCAGCTTGTGGGTTTTGCGCATTCTCTTTTTTTGCCATAGCTTCACTCATTTCCATAAAAGGTACGAGCGATTTATAGAACCCAAAATAAACTTTATCAGCCTCGGTGGAATTCGCAACCAATGGTTCTGCTTTTGCAACAGTTGATTTGTATTCTGCTACATCTTTTGCAGATGGAACATCTTTGTCATAAATCTTTTTAAGCGTTTTTAATTCGTCTTTCTGAGCAAATGTCGCACTCGAAATTAGAAAAGCTGACGCTAGCAATACATATTTACTTTTCATATATTATTGTTTAAAATTATTCTTCTGTATCTTCTTGTTCTTCTGAATCTTCAGCTTCTTCAGTTGTTCCTTCGATAATGTCATCAGAAATTTCAGGATTTGAAATCGCTTCTACATTTAAAACTTCTTCTCCGTCTAAAGTTTCTTCGATAACCGCTTCCTCACGGATCACTTTTGTTACCGCAGCGATTGAATCATTTCCTTTGATGTTGATAAGACGAACTCCTTGCGTTGCTCTTCCCATAACTCTCAAGTCAGAAACTTCCATTCTGATTGTCAATCCAGATTTGTTTATAATCATCAAATCATCAGCATCAGTAACGCTGTTGATAGAAATTAAATCTCCAGTTTTTTCAGTGATACTCAATGTTTTCACACCTTTTCCACCTCTGTTCGTGATTCTGTAATCTTCAAGAGACGAACGTTTTCCGTATCCTTTTTCAGAAACAACCAAGATTTCGCTTTCCATATCGTTTACAGAGACCATACCAACAACTTCGTCTTTGTCATCTCTTAACGTAATTCCACGAACTCCAGACGCGCTTCTTCCCATCGGACGCGTTTTTCCTTCTTCAAAACGAACCAATTTTCCAGATTTAACAGCAATCAAGATTTGGCTTTCACCATTGGTCAATTTTGCTTCTAATAATTCATCGTCTTCCTTAATAGTAATAGCGGCGATTCCGTTTACTCTTGGACGAGAATATTGTTCCAATAAAGTCTTCTTCACTTGACCTTGCTTGGTTGCCATAATTACATAATGCGAATTGATGTAATCTTGGTTTTTCAAATCTTGGGTACAAATAAAAGCTTTAACTTTATCATCGTTTTCAATATTTATCAAGTTTTGGATGGCTCTACCTTTCGAAGTTTTTGAACCTTCCGGAATTTCGTAAACGCGCATCCAGAAACATTTTCCTTTTTGGGTAAAGAACATCATATATTGGTGGTTAGTTGCCACAAATAAATGCTCTAAGAAATCTTGATCTCTTGTTCCAGCACTTTTTTGGCCAACTCCTCCTCTATTTTGAGTTTTGTATTCAGAAAGATTTGTTCTTTTGATATAACCAGCGTGAGAAATGGTAATAACTACATTTTCATCGGCAATCAAATCTTCAATACTTACGTCTCCGCCAGCATATTCAATTTGAGAACGACGCGCATCGCCATATTTCTCTTTGATTTCGTTTAATTCTTCTTTAATCAAGTCCATTCTCATTTCCTTGCTTGCAAGCAATTCTCTCAAATGAGTGATCAACTTCATGATTTCTTCGTATTCAGCACGCAGTTTGTCTTGTTCCAGACCAGTCAACTGTCTCAAACGCATTTCAACGATTGCTTTTGCTTGAATCTCAGAAAGCTTAAATCTCTCGATTAATTTTTCTTTCGCTTGGTCGGTGTTGCTTGAAGAACGAATCAATTGGATTACTTCGTCGATATTATCAGAAGCAATAATTAAACCTTCTAAAATGTGCGCTCTTTCTTCCGCTTTGCGCAATTCATATTGTGCTCTACGAACGACAACTTCGTGACGGTGTTCTACGAAATAATGAATCAATTCTTTCAGATTCAGCATTTGTGGTCTTCCTTTCACCAAAGCAATGTTGTTCACGCTGAAAGAAGATTGCAACTGCGTAAACTTATATAAGGTATTTAAAACTACGTTTGGAACCGCGTCACGTCGCAAGATATAAACGATACGCATACCGTTTCTATCTGATTCGTCACGAATGTTCGAAATACCGTCGATTTTCTTCTCATTAACCAAATCAGCTGTTTTCTTAATCATATCAGCTTTGTTGACTTGGTACGGAATTTCAGTCACGATAATGCACTCTCTTCCGTCAACTTCCTCGAAGCCAACTTTAGCACGCATTACGATTCTTCCTCTTCCGGTTTTAAACGCTTCACGAACGCCATCATATCCATAAATAATACCTCCAGTTGGAAAATCCGGAGCTTTAATATGGTTCATTAATTCGTCAATTTCAATTTCTTCATTGTCGATATAAGCAAGCGTTCCGTCGATAACCTCTGTCAAGTTATGTGGTGCCATATTTGTTGCCATACCAACTGCAATTCCAGAAGCACCGTTTACTAATAAAACAGGAACTTTTGTCGGCATTACTTTAGGCTCTTCTAAAGTATCGTCAAAGTTCAGCTGGAAATCAACTGTCTCTTTGTCTAAATCTGCCATAATTTCTTCGGAAATCTTGCGCATTCTAGCTTCCGTGTAACGCATTGCTGCAGGACTATCGCCATCGACAGACCCAAAATTACCTTGACCATCAACTAAAAGATAACGCAAACTCCATTCTTGTGCCATACGAACCATCGCGTCATAAACTGACGTATCGCCGTGTGGGTGATATTTACCTAGAACCTCTCCAACAATTCTCGCAGATTTTTTGTGTGCTCTATTAGAAAAAACTCCTAATTCATACATACCATAAAGTACTCTTCTATGTACGGGTTTCAAACCATCTCTAACATCAGGAAGCGCTCTTGATACAATAACCGACATCGAATAATCGATGTAAGATGATTTCATCTCGTCTTCAATGTTAATAGGAATTAACTTTTCTCCTTCAGACATAAGTATTTATATTAAAAAATTATATTCGTTTCAAAACGTGCCAATATACGCATTTCAGAACTTTTAGAGCGAATTTTTTAACACAATTTTCAGTGATTTATCAACAGATTTCAGTTACCTTTCAGTTAATAAATATATTCTTAATTAATTTTTATTTCTGATTATTTTTTTGTCACTTAGCTGTCAGTACTTCTGTCAAGGTATGATATTTGTAATTACATGACATAATAGTAACTTTATATTTACCAATATTATATTTTATGGATGATAATTTTTCACCAAGAGTTAAAGATGTGATTACGTACAGTAAAGAGGAAGCCTTGCGTTTGGGCCACGACTTTATTGGAACTGAGCATCTAATGTTGGGGATTTTAAGAGATGGAAACGGTAAAGCAATAAATATACTGAACAATTTATCAATAGATTTAGAGCATTTACGCAGAAAAGTCGAAATATTAAGCCCTGCAAATCCAAATGTTGAAGTTAGCAATGAAAAGAAAAACCTTCATTTAACCCGTCAAGCGGAAAGAGCGCTGAAGACTACTTATTTGGAAGCCAAAGTTTTCCAAAGCCCTTCAATCAGCACAGCACATTTATTGTTGTGCATTTTGAGAAACGAAAACGATCCCACAACCAAGCTATTGAATAAGATGAAAATCGATTATGACGTAGCTAAAGAACAATACTTAAATATGACACCAAACAGCGAAGAAGAATTTTTAAATGATTTGCCAAGAAACGAGTCGTATAATGACGATTCAGGACAAGATGACAGTTTAAAAGAAGGTGCTTTCAATACGCCAGCAAACAAATCAAACAAGAAATCAAAAACTCCGGTTTTGGATAACTTTGGTCGTGATTTGACTGAAATGGCTGAAGAAGGAAAACTGGACCCTGTTGTTGGGCGCGAGAAAGAAATCGAGCGTGTTTCACAGATTTTAAGCCGTAGAAAAAAGAACAATCCGCTTTTGATTGGAGAACCCGGAGTTGGTAAATCTGCAATTGCAGAAGGTCTTGCTTTGAGAATTATCCAAAAGAAAGTTTCTCGTATATTATTCAACAAACGTGTGGTAACGCTTGATTTAGCAAGCTTAGTTGCTGGAACAAAATACCGCGGACAGTTTGAAGAACGTATGAAAGCCGTGATGAATGAACTTGAAAAGAATGACGATATTATTCTTTTTATTGATGAAATTCACACCATTGTTGGGGCTGGCGGGGCAACTGGTTCGCTTGACGCTTCAAATATGTTCAAACCTGCGTTGGCAAGAGGCGAAATCCAATGTATTGGAGCCACCACTCTTGACGAGTACAGACAATATATTGAGAAAGACGGAGCTTTAGAAAGACGTTTCCAAAAAGTGATCGTGGAACCAACTTCTGTTGAAGAAACAATCACTATTTTGAACAATATCAAGAACAAGTATGAAGACCACCACAACGTAATTTACACGCAAGAAGCAATCGAAGCCTGCGTTAAATTGACTGACAGATACATGTCAGAGCGTTTTCTTCCAGACAAGGCTATCGATGCTTTGGACGAAGCCGGTTCTCGTGTACACATTACCAATATTGATGTTCCAAAACAAATTTTGGATTTAGAGCGTCAATTAGAAGAAGTGCGCGAACTTAAAAATACGGTTGTCAAAAAACAGAAATATGAGGAAGCAGCCAAACTTCGTGATGATGAAAAACGCATCGAAAAAGACTTGGCGATTGCACAAGAACAATGGGAAGAAGATTCTAAAAACAATCGAATTCAGGTAACCGAAGATAACGTTGCCGACGTGGTTTCTATGATGTCTGGAATTCCTGTAAATAGAATTGCTCAGACTGAAAGCAATAAATTAGCTAAACTACCAGAACTTATTGAAAATAAAGTTATTGGGCAAAAAGAAGCTGTATTAAAAATTGCTCGTTCTATCCAAAGAAATCGTGCCGGATTGAAAGATCCAAATCGCCCAATTGGTTCGTTTATTTTCTTAGGTCAAACTGGTGTCGGTAAAACGCAACTGGCAAAAGTTTTGGCAAAAGAATTATTTGATTCTGAAGATGCTTTGGTTCGTATCGATATGAGCGAATACATGGAGAAATTCGCGATTTCAAGATTAGTTGGAGCGCCTCCGGGATATGTTGGATACGAAGAAGGAGGTCAATTGACTGAAAAAGTTCGTAGAAAACCCTATTGTGTTGTGCTTCTTGACGAGATTGAAAAAGCGCATCCAGATGTTTTTAATATGATGTTGCAAGTTTTAGATGATGGATTTTTGACAGATAGTCTAGGTCGTAAAATCGATTTTAAAAACACGATTATCATCATGACCTCTAACGTTGGAGCACGTCAGTTAAAGGATTTCGGACAAGGTGTTGGTTTCGGAACGGCTGCAAAAACAGCACAATCTGACGAACATTCAAAAAGCGTTATCGAAAATGCTTTGAAAAAAGCCTTTGCCCCTGAATTCTTGAACAGAATTGATGATGTAATTGTTTTCAATGCTTTAGAAAAAGAACATATCGATTTGATTATTGAAATTGAATTGAAAAAATTATACGCTAGAGTTTCTGAATTAGGATATAATTTAGATTTGTCAGAAAAAGCCAAAGCATTCATTGCTGATAAAGGTTTTGACAAGCAATTTGGAGCGAGACCTTTGAAAAGAGCGATCCAGAAATATGTGGAAGATGCTCTTGCTGAAGAAATCATCACTTCAAAAATCTTGTCAGGCGACTTGATTTATATGGATTTAGATGAAACTGCTCAAGAACTTACAGTTGATGTAAAAAAAGCGGAGAATCCAGCTAGTTAAGCACATTTCCCTTAAATAATAACCGCAGATTTACTGATTTTGAAGATAGAAATTATCCGAATAAATCTTTAAATCTGCGGTTTTTTTTAGTTCAAAACTTACCTTAATAATTACATAAAATTAATTTTTGATTCTAAAATAAGTAGTACATTAGTTAATTGTTACAATCAATAATTATATGTCCGCAAACAAAGTTATCCTTGGAAGTGAAGAATGGTGCTCGTTTCCAGAACTAGGAATTCCAACCATCAAAGCCCGTGTTGATTCTGGCGCAAAAACTTCTGCCCTTCACGCAGTTAACATTTCTCCTTTTGTAAAAGAAGGCGAAAATTGGGTGAAGTTTGATATCAATCCCATTCAAAATAATTCAAAAACAATCATTCACTGCGAAGCACGTTTGGTTGATAAACGTATCGTAAAAAGTTCGAGCGGTTTCCGTGAACAGCGTTATGTAATCTCAACTTCGTTAGTTTTTGGAGAAGAAAATTGGGCCATCGAAATGACGTTGACCAATCGAGATTCGATGGGTTTCAGAATGCTTTTGGGTCGTGAAGCGATGAGCGGACGCGTTTTGGTAGATCCAGAACAAAAATATCTTTTGGGACAACCAACTACTGAAGAATTAAAATCATTATATCCAAATTCTGAAAAATCAAAAGATGGATTAAAAATAGCCGTTTTGGCAAGCAATCCCGAGCTTTATTCCAACCGACGAATCATGGAAGCCGGAGAAATTCGAGGTCACGAAATGCATTTTTTGAACATCAAGGAATGTTATATGAAATTAGACGCAACAAAGCCTGAAATCCATTATCGTGGCGGGAAAATTTTGAGCGATTTTGATGCAGTAATTCCAAGAATTCGTCCGAGTATTACCTTTTATGGTTGTGCTTTGACAAGACAATTTGAAGCGATGAAAGTTTTTTGCTTAAATTCTGCTTCGGCAATTACGCAATCGCGTGACAAGTTGTATTCATTGCAACTATTATTAAATCACGGCGTGGATATTCCAACAACCGGTTTCGCAAATTCACCTTTGGATACTGATGATTTGATTAAAATGGTTGGCGGTTCTCCCCTAATCGTAAAATTATTAGAGGGAACGCAAGGAAAAGGTGTCGTTTTGGCAGAGACTAAAAAGGCAGCTGAATCGGTGATTAATGCTTTCAAAAGCCTAAACGCCAATATATTAGTTCAAGAATTCATCAAAGAAGCCAACGGAAAAGACATTCGCTGTTTTGTAATCGACGGAAAAGTTGTTGCAGCAATTCAAAGAGAAGCATTACCAGGAGAATTTAGGGCAAACATACATTTGGGCGGAACGGCTTCTATCATAAAAGTGACTTCCGAAGAAAAAAGAATTGCGATAAAAGCAGCAAAAGCAATGAATTTAAAAGTTGCCGGAGTTGATATTATTCGTTCGTCAAAAGGACCGCTTTTATTAGAAGTAAATTCTTCACCAGGTTTAGAAGGAATTGAAGGAGCCACAAACAAGGACATTGCCGGAGAAATGATCAAGGCAATTGAGAAAAATTTCAAGTGGAAATAATGAATCCTTATCTCGACATAATTCTCAGAAGCGTCGCCGTATATTTTTTTATGGTCATCGCCTTGAGAGTTTTCGGGAAAAAGGAATTGTAGCAATTAAATACAGCTGACGTGATTTAATCTTGCTGATCAGCAATTCTGTCCAAAATGCAATGGTTGGAAGCGACACCTCACTTTGGGGCGGTTTGGTTGCTGCAGGAGCATTATTTCTGATGAATTTTATCCTAAAGAAATTGATGTTTCGATTTAAAGGATTGAATATTTTATTGCAACAAAAGCCAGAAATCTTAATTCACAACGGAAAATTGGAGTTTGAAACGTTAGCCAAATTAGGAATATCTTCCGAAGAACTAACCGAAGCCATGCACGAACACGGTGTCGAATTTTTTAAAGATGTCAAACTCGCAATGCTAGAAATCGATGGAAACATCAGCATTATTTCTGGAAGCGAAAATTTAAGACAATCGCATTACAAGAGAAAACGAAACCACAAATCTTTAGGTGGAATTGATTAAATAAAAAAAGTTGGCTTCATCGTCCAACTTTTTTAGTTTTATTTTATTTTTCTTAATTAATTCTGAGCACTTTCATCAATCTGAAAACTCTTCAAAAACGAAATTGTCTTTTCAATATCGTAATGCAAAATTCGATCTTCGCTTACTAACGGTACTTCTTCTCTGTACGATTTCAAGAACATTTCAATAAAATCACTTGATTTCAAAGGTTCTCTAAAGTGAATTGCTTGCGAAGCATTCATTAATTCTATCGCTAAAATACGCTCTAAATTATCCATAATTCGCAACGCTTTTGTTGCGCCATTTGCCCCCATACTCACGTGATCTTCTTGTCCATTTGAAGAAACAATGCTGTCAACACTCGCCGGAGTCGCCAATTGTTTGTTTTGACTGACAATGCTCGCCGCGGTATATTGCGGAATCATAAAACCAGAATTTAAGCCTGGATTATCAACCAAAAATGCTGGCAAACCTCTCAATCCGGAAATCAATTGATACGTTCTTCTTTCAGAAATACTTCCCAATTCTGCCAAAGCTATTGACAAGAAATCCAACGCCAAAGCCAATGGCTGACCGTGGAAATTTCCGCCAGAGATAATCTGATCAGTTTCTATAAATACGTTTGGATTATCAGTTACCGAATTAATTTCCGTCTTAAATACTTTCTTTACATAATCAATCGTATCTTTTGAAGCACCATGAACTTGCGGAATACAACGGAAAGAATATGGATCTTGAACGTGTTTCTTTTTTTGTTCGATAATTTCGCTTCCTTCCAAGAATTCTGAAACTCTTTTTGCCGTAACAATTTGCCCTTTGTGCGGACGAATATAATGAATCAGTTCGTTGAAAGGCTCAATTCTTCCGTCAAATCCTTCTAAAGAAATTGCTCCGATTAAATCTGCCAAATACGAATATTTTGTAGCTTTAATTAAAATATGAGCGCCAAAAGCATTCATAAATTGAGTTCCGTTCAACAACGCCAAACCTTCCTTTGATTTCAAAATAATCGGATTCCAACCAAAATGACTTAAAACATCAATCGCTTGCTGTTTTTTTCCATTAAAATAAACTTCACCTTCACCAATCAACGGCAACGACAAATGTGCCAACGGAGCCAAATCTCCCGAAGCGCCAAGCGAACCCAATTCATAAACCACCGGATAAACTTCATTATTATAAAAATCAATCAAACGTTCCACAGTTTCCAGCTGAACGCCAGAATAACCGTAACTTAACGATTGGATTTTCAGCAAAAGCATCATCTTTACAATTTCCGTAGAAACTTCTGCGCCTGTTCCACAAGCGTGCGATTTCATTAGATTTTCTTGTAATTTGGTAAGATTTTCGTTGGAAATTTTTATGTTGTATAAAGAACCAAAACCAGTGTTAATTCCGTAAATCGGCTCTTCGTGCGTCTCCATTTTTTTATCGAGATAATCGCGACACTTCTGGATATTCACCTTTGCTTCTTCTGATAAAGCCAACGTTTTATGATGATTTATAATTTCTTCTAAATTTTCTATCGAAAGTAATTCTGCACTTATATAATGTGTATTATCCATATTTGCTTGTGATTATTGGACTTCAAAATTCAGCAAATACTATCAAAAAAGCAACTTTTGTGGATAACATTATGAGTTCTTTTTTAGCAAATTTTAATTAATCATCGATTTATTGAATTTAAAAAGATAATAATTCACAATAATATTGTTAAATTAAAATTATTCGCAAAAGTATTTCTTAATTTTTATTTAATAATGCAATGTATTACATTTGAAATCAAGATTATAATACTTATGATTCTAGGCAATAGAAATACGACTTCTAAATTTACAGCAACTACGGCTGTAACTTCTGTTGCTACAACTACAACCCCTTAGGGGTTTCATTTCAAATATCATCCTATCCTATTTTTTGTTTGCATAAAACAAAAGCAAACGCATTTATCCATCACCAAAAACATCAAAATGAAAGTATTAAAATTTGGAGGTTCATCCGTGAGCAACGCCAATAATATAAGGCAAGTTATATCAATTTTAGAGCGAGAAAAAGAACCGTTAGCCGTTGTGGTTTCGGCTTTTGGAAAAGTAACCGACTTGCTTTTGGAAGCTTCAAATCTTGCTTCTTCAAAAGATATAAAATACAAAGAAATCCTTCAAATTATTGAAGAAAGAAATATCGAAGCCACAAAAGAATTGATTCCGATTAACGATCAAAGCGCTATTTTAAGCCAAGTCAAAAGAATGCTGAATCATCTGGAAACGTTGCTTGACGGCTGTTTTCTGTTAGGAGAATTGTCAAATCGTTCTTCGGATGCCATTCTGAGTTTTGGCGAATTGCTCTCCTCCTATATTATTTCGGAAGCTGTAAAACAGAAAATTTCAAATTCAAGTTTTAAAGACAGTCGCGAATTAATTATTACAAACAAACATTTCGGAAAAGCTGTCGTAGATTTTACAATTACAAACAAATCGGTTGCTGCTTTTTTTCATAATGATAAATCCAAAATCGTTATTCTTCCGGGATTTATTGCAAATTCAAATGACGGACACACCACTACTTTAGGTCGAGGCGGTTCTGATTACACTGCTGCAATTATCGCTGGAGCAATTGACGCATCCATTTTAGAAATTTGGACTGATGTCAACGGAATGTTTACTGCAAATCCACGAATTGTAAATCAAGCGCAATCCATCGAAAAAATTACATACCAAGAAGCAATGGAATTGTCACATTTCGGTGCAAAAGTGCTTTATCCGCCGACAATTCAGCCTGTTTTGAACAAAAATATTCCGATTCTAATCAAAAATACGTTTGAACCAAATTTGAGTGGAACTTTAATTTCTTCGGAAGTTTTTCCAAATGGAAATCCAATAAAAGGAATTACGCACATTGAAAATATTTCGCTATTAACTGTCGAAGGTTCCGGAATTGTGGGCGTTGCAGGTTATTCAAAACGCCTTTTTGAAGTTTTATCCAAAGAAAATATCAACGTAATTTTCATCACGCAAGCTTCTTCAGAACATTCCATTTGTTTCGGAATTTTAGATTCTAATGCTGAAAATGCTAAGATTTCGATTGATTCAGCTTTTGAATTCGAAATTTCTCAAAAGAAAATTGAGCCGTGTTTGGTGGAAAGTAACCTTTCAATAATTGCAGTTGTTGGCGAAAATATGAAGAATCACCAAGGCTTAAGTGGAAAGATGTTCAGTACTTTAGGGAAAAACAACGTCAACATTAGGGCGATTGCTCAAGGTGCTTCTGAGCGAAATATTTCTGCCGTAATTATGCAAAAAGACGTCAAAAAGGCACTAAATTCCTTACATGAAAAATTCTTTGAAGATGATGTAAAACAGCTGAATTTATTCGTAATGGGCGTTGGAAATGTAGGCGAAAAATTCATCGACCAAATTCACCAACAGCAAAAATACCTAAGAGAAAATCTTCAGATAAATCCCAGAGTTATTGCGCTTTCTAATTCCAGAAAAATGCATTTTGACGAAGAAGGAATTGCTTTAAATGATTGGAAATCGACTTTAGATTTGGGTGAAATTGCCAACAAAGAAGAATTTATTTCAAAGGTAAAATCACTGAATTTACGCAACAGCGTTTTTGTGGATGTGACTGCAAATCAAGACGTTGCTAAAACTTATGAACATTATTTAAAACAAAACATTGCTGTGGTGACTTGTAACAAAATAGCTTGTTCTTCTGCTTTTGAAAATTATCTAAATCTAAAAAAATTATCACGAAAATATAACGCTCCGTTTTTGTTTGAAACCAATGTTGGTGCAGGTTTGCCAATAATTGATACTTTGAAAAATTTAGTTGCTTCGGGAGATAAAGTCAATAAAATTCAAGCCGTTTTATCCGGAAGTTTGAACTTTATCTTCAATAATTTCAATGAAGAAAATTCCTTCTATGATGTCGTAAAACAAGCGCAGAAAGAAGGCTACACTGAACCCGACCCAAAAATCGATTTAAGCGGTGTCGATGTGATGCGAAAGATTCTGATTTTAATTCGTGAAAGCAATTATGAAATGGAAATTGATGCGATTGAAAACAAATCATTTTTGCCAAAAGAATGCTTAGAAACAACTTCTGTTGAAGATTTCTTTGAATTTCTAAAAACAAATGCTGCTCATTTCGAAACTATTTTTGCAGAAGCAAAATCAAAAGATTGCCGTTTAAAATATGTGGCAGAATTCATCGACGGAAAAGCAAATGTCAGCCTGCAATTTATCCCAAAAGACCATCCGTTTTACAATTTAGAAGGAAAAGACAACATCGTTTTATTTTACACAAACCGCTATGTTGACCAGCCATTGCTGATAAAAGGCGCTGGTGCTGGCGCAGAAGTTACCGCTTCTGGAATTTTTGCGGACGTAATCAGAATTGGAAATAATTAATTTTATGGAAGAAATTAAACTTTTTTGTCCAGCAACAATTGCCAATCTTTCTTGCGGATTTGACGTTTTAGGTTTGTGCCTTGACAATGTTGGCGATGAAATGATTATCCGAAAAACTTCTGAAAAAGGAATAAAAATCACAAAGATTGTTGGAGCCGATTTGCCTTTAGAAACAGAAAAAAATGTAGCTGGAGTTGCAGTATTGGCAATGATTTCAAATTTAAATTTAGACTTCGGATTTGAAATTGAAATCTATAAAAAAATAAAAGCAGGAAGTGGCATTGGAAGTTCAGCTGCAAGTTCAGCCGGAGTAGTTTTTGGCATCAATGAATTATTAGGAAGACCTTTTTCAACCAAAGATTTGATTCCTTTTGCCATGGAAGGTGAAAAATTGGCCAGCGGAAGCGCACATGCAGACAACGTCGCTCCTGCACTACTTGGTGGTTTTGTCTTGGTGAGAAGCTACAATCCTTTGGATATTATTAAAATTACGAGTCCAGAAGAATTGTACGCAACGGTAATTCATCCGCAAATTGAATTAAAAACTTCCGATGCAAGATCGGTTTTGAAGCAAAATGTGACGTTAAAACAAGCCGTAATCCAATGTGGCAATCTCGGTGGTTTAATCAGCGGTTTGTACACAAATGATTACGATTTAATCGGACGTTCATTGAATGATGAAATTGTGGAACCTTTGCGAAGCGTTTTGATTCCGAAGTTTGATTTGGCCAAGCAAAAAGCGATAGAAAACGGCGCTTTGGGTGGTGGAATTTCAGGTTCTGGACCTTCGATTTTTGCTTTGAGTAAAGGAAAAGAAACCGCTGAAAAAGTCGCAAAAGCGATGAGTCAAGTTTACGAAGAAATGAATTTGAAGTATGAAATTCATGTTTCAAAAGTAAATCCAAACGGAATAAAAATATTGTAAAATAAACGCAGATTCGTAGATTAAAAAAATTTAAAAATCTGCGAATCTGCGGTAAAACTAATCGAGATGAAATATTACAGTTTAAATAGAATAGCACCAAAAGTAAGTTTTCAACAAGCGGTTATTCAAGGATTGGCACCTGATAAAGGTTTGTATTTTCCGGAAAGTATTTCAAAATTACCACAAACCTTTTTTGATTCCATTGAAAATCTTTCTAACGAAGAAATCGCTTTAGAAGTCATCAAACAATTCGTTGGAAATGAAATTCCTCAGAAAGATTTGCGTCAAATAATTTCAGAAACGCTGTCGTTTGATTTTCCATTGGTAAAAGTCGAAGAAAATATTTATTCGTTAGAATTATTTCACGGTCCGACGATGGCTTTTAAAGATGTAGGAGCCCGATTTATGTCGAGGTGTTTGGCTTATTTCAATAAAGGAAAAGAACTGAAAAATACAGTTTTGGTTGCAACTTCAGGTGATACTGGTGGCGCTGTTGCAAGCGGTTTTCTGGGCGTAAAAGGTGTGGAAGTCGTGATTTTATATCCTAGCGGAAAAGTGAGTGATATTCAAGAAAAGCAATTGACAACTTTAGGTCAAAATATTACAGCTTTGGAAGTCGATGGCGTTTTTGACGATTGCCAAGATATGGTCAAAAAGGCTTTTTTAGATGAAGATTTAAAATTTAAAAATCTGACTTCGGCCAATTCGATTAATATTGCGCGTTGGTTGCCACAAATGTTTTATTTTTTCTTTGCTTACAAAAAATTGAAAAAAGAAAACAAGCCGTTGGTAATTTCGTGCCCTAGTGGAAATTTTGGAAATATTTGTGCTGGAATTTTAGCTAAAAAGTTAGGTCTTCCAATTGAACATTTTGTAGCTTCAACCAATATAAACGACACAGTTCCTGAGTTTTTAAAAACTGGAAAATATAATCCAAAACCTTCAAAAGCAACGATTTCAAACGCAATGGATGTTGGGAATCCGAGTAATTTTATTCGAATTCAAGAGCTTTATGATAATGATTTAGCCAATTTTAAAAATGATTTTTCTTCTTATCCTTTTTCGGATGAAGAAACAACACAAGTTATTTTAGAAATTTATAAAAAGTCAAATTACATCGCAGAACCACACGGAGCTGTTGGTTTTTTAGGATTAAAAAAAGAATTACAAAGTAAGCCAAACGCCATCGGAATCTTTTTAGAAACCGCACATCCGATAAAGTTTTCAGATTCAGTTGAGGAAATTCTTTCCATAAAACTTTCTATTCCTGAACAGATTGAAAGTGTTTTGGATAAAAAGAAAAAAAGCTTAAAAATCAGCAGTTACAAAGATTTAAAAGCTTTTTTGTTGTCCTGATTTCAAAAATATTTGCCTAAAGCCAAGAATTTGATTTTTTTGTGAACGGGCTAAAGGCCGTTCCTATTCATTGTCTATTTAATTTTATATTTGCGGAGACTCCTCCTTCTTTGGAATGGCAAGATTATTAGATTAAGATTGTCTAATTTTTGAATAATTCAAATAAAATTACTTCTTCTTGAACTTCTTTTTTGGTTCGTCAGATTTTACGGCGATTGAATTTTTTGTCTGTAAAAGCTGATGCGCCAAGAGTTTTTCAATCAATTCATCTTTTGTCAAATGATGAAAAACAGTTTTGATTTTATCTTTGAAATCTTTCGAAACTTCGTGATTTGGTTTGGTTTTGAAAATCTGTTTTGCCCACAAAAATGTATTATTTTCTTCAATACTTTCGGCAGAAGGTTTTTTAAATTCACTGAATTTAATTCCCAATTCTTTTTCAAAATCAGCAATTTCTACAACTTCTTCTGGTTGTAAAACCGTTAAAGAAAGTCCCTTTGCTCCTGCCCTTGCCGTCCGTCCGCTTCTGTGAACATATGTTTCATACGTGTCTGGAAGATGATAATTTACTACGTAAGCAATTTCTTTGACGTCAATTCCACGCGCCGCCAAATCAGTTGCGACTAAAATTGAAATATGACCTTCGCGAAACTGATCCATAATTCTGTCACGAATAGGTTGGGTCAAGCTTCCGTGCAAAGCACCTGATGAAAATTTATTTATGGCTAAGTTTTTGGCTAATTTATTTACCGCGGCTTTTGTTTTACAGAAAATAATTCCTCGCTGTCCTTCCTTAGAATTTAAGAAATGTGTCAAAACATCTAACTTTTCTTCCGGTTCAACTACGATATAATTGTGGTCAATTTCTTGATTTCCAGAAGTGGCCATATCAGCGCTGACTTGCGTGACATTTTTCTGCATGTAATTCTGAACCAACTGTTTCATCGCTCCAGGCATTGTTGCAGAAAACAACCAGGTTCTTCTGTTTTTCGGCAATTCGACTACGATTTCATCCAAACCGTCTTTTAAAGCCGACATCATTTCATCAGCTTCGTCCAGAATTAAATACTTGCAATCCTTGATATTAATTGCTTGTCTTTTAATCAAATCGATCAACCTTCCTGGCGTTGCTACAACAATGTGCGCTCCTTGCGAAAGTCTTTCGATTTGTGGTTTGATCGGAATACCACCACATATTGACGCAATTGAAATCAACGGCGTAAATTTGGTGAAAGCCACTAAATTATCATAAATCTGATGGCCTAATTCTCTTGTTGGAACTAAAATTACAGCTTGAATTTTAGCATTTTCAGCATCAATTAATTGCAATAAAGGCAAACCAAACGCAGCAGTTTTTCCTGTTCCTGTTTTGGCAAGACCTACAAAATCATCTTTTTTGCTCAGTAAAACCGGAATCGCTTTCTGCTGAATTTCCGTCGGAACAGAAAAATTCAATTCGTTTATTCCTTTAATTATTTCGGCTGAAAAGCCAAATTCTGAAAATGCGTTAGCCATAAATTTGTTTTTATTTGAGTGAAAGGCGTGTAATTATTGAGAGAATCAATCTGGTTCGTTCATGATTTTTTCTCTATATTTTTTTCCTATTAATAAGGCAAGCTTCAGTTTGTAATCTTCCATCAGCCATTCGCGGTAATTTTTACTGCTTTTGCTTAAGCAATTTGTAAAATATTTCACCCGAGATTCGATATCATCTTCCAATTCTCTCGAAAGATTTTTGGCCTCTGGCAAAGTTTCGGTATTGTCCACACACATTGCGGCGTGCTGATCAATTGATTTGTCTAAAACCACTTTTGAACGCTCATTTTTTGCGATTGCCAATTTGTGCTCTTCATCTACATCAAAGGTTACATCTGCGGTTTTGCTGAACTTGGCACGCAATTCTGCTGGCATTGTATATTTAAAATGCAACTCAATTTCTGCATCATCACGAAGATTCTCTAAATAAAATTCTGGTGATTTGAAGATATGTTGCCAGTCAATCGGCTCGCTCCAAAGTCCGAAACGTGCTGCGTTATTTCCTAAATCAATTACCGTAAAATTATCTTTTCCAGGTAATTTTCTTGAACCACGACCAATCATTTGAAAATATAAAGTCAATGATTTTGTGGCTCGATTTAAGATAATTGTTTCCACAGTTGGTTCGTCAAAACCAGTTGTCAAAATTCCGACAGAAGTCAAAATCGCGTCTGGAGTATGCTTAAACCAACTCAAAATTTCTTTACGATCTTCGGTCGTTGTGGTGTTATCTAAATGGCGAATATCATAACCCGCTTCTCTAAAAGTTTCATAAACATATAAAGAAGTGTTGATTCCGTTGTTGAAAATCAAGGTCTTTTTTCCTAAGGATTTTTCGGTATAAGCGTGCAATAATTTCTCTTGCATCGCCATATTTGTATACAAATCATCAGAAGATTTTACGGTGTAATCTCCGTTAATCCCGACTTTAAGTGACGTAAGACCAACATCATAGCTGTAAGTTACCGCTTTTGCAAGGAATCCGTTTTCAATCAATCGATTGATCGGATCACCAACAATAAGTTCATCATAATTTTCATTCATCGGAAGCTTAATATTAGAGCTCAACGGCGTTGCAGTCACACCCAAAATAAACGCATTTTTAAACGAAACCAAAAGCTTTCGGAACGAATTATAATGTGCCTCATCGATGATGACTAGGCCAACATTTTCAATTTGTAATTTCTCATCGTTAAGCCTATTTTTAAGCGTTTCCACCATCGCCACAAAACAAGAATACTCGTCTTGGTCTGGTAATTCTTTGATGACGCTGTTAATAATTTTATTCTTTACATTGAAGCTTTTTAGCATTTTTGAGGTCTGCTTGCAAAGTTCAATTCTGTGCGTTAAAACAACCACTTTTTTATCATATTCCGCCAAATATCTCCTGACGATTTCTGAAAAAATTACAGTTTTTCCGCCACCTGTTGGTAGTTGGTATAATAAGTGGTGATTTTTTGGCGCGTTGTCAAGCCTGTCAAAAATGGCGTTAATATCCCCTTGTTGATAGGCATAAAGCTCTTTTTTCTCTTCTTTCTTAATCTCGGTGGTAGTATGGGACATTTTAGTTTTTGATAATTTGCAAAAGTACAGCTAAAAAACCTTAAATGATACTTTTCAATTTATAATTTATGACAGGTGGCAAAAAACTTTATAAAAACATTAGCTAATGATATAACTAGCATGGTTTTTTAATCTCTAACTTTGAATTCTTGTAAGAAATATATTTAAATTATTTACCACAAACACGCCAGAATATGTTGAACTACGACGATTTTACGATTGAAAGGGCAATGATTCTGCAAAATGAGATGCGTAAAAAAATTTCCTTAAAAACATTAAACAAAAATATTACCACTATCGCTGGCGCTGATATTTCCCATGATGTTGGCAGTTCAAAATTATTCGCAGGAATCGTCGTTTTAAGCTACCCAGAGATGGTTCCGCTTTCTTATTCTCTGGTCGAAGGTGAATCAAAATTTGAATACAAATCAGAGTTCTTAGCGTTACGAGAAGTTCCTACGTTGATAAAAGCCTGGGAACAAATTCCTAAAAAGCCGGATTTAATGATTTTAGACGGGCACGGAATTACACATCCGCGGCGTATGGGAATCGCGTCGCACTTTGGCTTGCTGGCAAATCATCCCACCATTGGATGTGCAAAAAACATGCTTCACGGAGAATATAGCGTCTTGGCAGAAGAAAAGTTCAGCATTTGTCCTATATATGATAAGGAAGAAAAATTAGGCCACGCTTTGAGAACTAAAAACAGCGTAAAACCTGTATTTATATCGCCAGGACACCAAGTTTCAGTGGATGATAGTATCGAAATTATGCTAAATACGATTCAAAAATATCGAATTCCTGAACCAACGAGGCATGCGCATCAAATGGTAAATTTGTTCAGAACCGGACAACGAAAAGAAGGTTATTTTGAATTAAATTGCCAGTTGCCTTTGTTTTAATCAAAGATATCTAAGACGTTTTCAAACTCATTTTTGTTTTCCCACTTTTGTTCAAAAGCTTTGTCTTTTATATCAAAAATTCTACTTTTATATTCAGAAATTAATCCGTTTTCAATCGAATATTTTACGGCTTGTTCAAAAGAATTCAGTATGCTTTTGTAAAATGATGAATAGCGCATTTCACGTTTTGCGCTATATTTTTGTGCAACTTCAATATTGTGCAACATCAGATCTGCCACTACAAAAGGGTCAACACCAAGACTTAAGAAGTGTTTTATAATTTTTTGAGCTGTTGAACGACGCAATTTTGGACGTTTTCCTTTGATCGGAAAATATTCGTTTGTGATTTTCAACTTTGCTTCTTGCGAAAGTTTTTCCTCCTTTGGATTAAATACAAAATCATAGTAAACTTTTACATCAGAAAACTTTTCATAGAGCTCAATTAATTGCTCTTCAAGTTGTTCTTTACCCAGTTCTTTTAGATATTTTTTTAAATCTCTTTTGCTCATTTTCAGGTCACTTTTGAACAAAGATAAGACATGGTTTTAATTAAATTTAATAAAATCAAAAGCTTGTCAATTTTTTATCCTCATTGATAATCGTTAAATTTGTAAATCACAAAAACCATCCAATGAACGAACAACTAACTCCCACTCCTGCCGAAAAGTGGATTATAAATCCAATTACAAATTTTATTAGCAAATCAACCACTGGCGGAATTGTTCTTTTTGTAACCGCAGTCTTAGCGATTTTTTTGGCCAATTCACAATGGCAAGAATGGTATCATCACATTTGGGAACATAAATTTGGATTCTATATTGACGGAGAAAGCTATTTAAATTTAAGCCTTCATCACTGGATTAATGACGGGTTGATGGCAATTTTCTTCTTTGTCGTTGGTTTAGAATTAAAAAGAGAGATAATTGGCGGCGAATTATCACAACCAAAAAAAGCGCTTTTGCCAATTGTTGCCGCCATTGGTGGTATGATTTTTCCTGCATTGATTTTTACAATATTTAATTTTGGAACAGAATCTTCTCATGGTTGGGGAATTCCGATGGCTACTGATATCGCCTTTGCTTTAGGCGTTTTATATTTACTAGGAGATAAAATTCCGTTGACTTTAAAGGTTTTTTTAACCGCGTTGGCGATTGTCGATGATCTAGGAGCTGTTCTAGTTATTGCTTTTTTTTATACGGCTGAAATAAATTTCATGGCACTAGGAATTGGTCTGGGGTTTTTAGCTTTCCTTTTTCTTTGTAGTAAATTAGGGATCAGAAGCATTTTATTTTTTGTCTTGATCGGAATTTTTGGCGTTTGGCTTCCGTTTTTGCTTTCAGGAGTTCATGCTACGATTGCCGCCGTTTTGGTTGCTTTTACAATTCCGGCTCGTTCTCGAATTGATGAAACTATTTTTATATCAAAAATCCAAAAGTATTTGGAACATTTCAAAAAGCTTGATTCTAATGATAATCCGCTTTTAACCGAAGACCAATTGCACGTTTTAGAGGAAATCAAATGCACTACGACAGACGCGATTTCTCCGTTGCATCGGTTAGAGCATTCGCTACATTCTTTTGTTAGTTTTATTGTAATGCCCATTTTTGCTTTGGCAAATGCCGGCGTCACCTTTTCGTCTGATATTATTGCAAATACTGCCAGCAATGTAACATTAGGAGTTGCATTAGGGTTATTGATTGGTAAAGTTATTGGTGTTTTTGGCGTTTCTTCGCTCATGATTAAACTGAAACTTTCTGAGATGCCAGATGGAATGACTAACAAAAGTTTGTTTGGCGTTGGTCTTTTGGCTTCCATTGGATTTACGATGTCTTTATTTGTCACAGGCCTTGCTTTTAACAATCCAGAATTTGAGTTGCAGGCAAAGTTGGGTATCTTTGGAGCATCATTAATCGGAGGGATTTTAGGATTTTTTATTCTGAAAAACTCTAAAAAATCACTTTCTAATTTAAATACAAATGCTTAAACTTTTTAAAATTGTTGCTGTTCTTGAGGGAATTTCTTATTTGGCTTTGTTCGGAAACATGTTGATCGTTAAAAACATGAATCTTGATTTGTACAAAACACTGTTATTCCCAATCGGGATGGCGCACGGGGTTTTATTCATTGGCTACATTATCCTTGCCATTATGCTAAAGATCGAACAAAACTGGGATTGGAAAAAATTCTTCATTATCGCCATCGCATCCGTGATTCCGTTCGGAACATTCTATATTGAGAAAAAATATTTATAAACCAAATACAAACTATGAGAGACGAAAAGTTATTCAACTGGACCTATAATTTATTAAAAAGCTGGCAATTTAGCGAAGATTTTTCGGTGTATGCAAATTTAGCTGTAAATCTAATTTTACTTACAATTGCGGTCGTTTTAATACATTACTTTTCTAAAAAGCTATTACTTTTCGTCTTTCAAATTATTGGAAAAAGAACAAAAACAGAGTTTCATAAACTGTTCATTGCCAGTAAAACAACGATGATTATTGCTCAATTAATACCGTTGCTGTTCGTCTATAAAATAGTTCCCATAATACTGCGAAGTTTTGAATACTGGGAGGAAATTTTTTCAAAAGGATTGAAAATTTACATCGTCTTTGTAATCCTCTGGATTTTTAGAAGTGCGATGAATGCTGGGAAAGATTATCTGAAAACGCTGCCTGATTTTCAAGACAAACCCATCGATAGTTATATTCAGGTTTTAATGATTATCCTCTGGATTTTTGGGATTACCTCAATGGTTCTCATCATTTTTAGCACCTCGATAACTACTTTATTCGCCACCTTTGGAGCAGTATCGGCAATTGTAATCTTGATTTTTAAGGACACCATTTTGGGTTTTGTTGCAAGCATTCAAGTGTCTGTAAATGATTTAGTGCGAATTGGCGACTGGGTTACTTTTGAAAAATTT
>Ga0265780_10000492_pt1 | contig 61233 bp, 50 predicted proteins | sample P1T30metagenome_FD_192432 | JGI IMG/M metagenome (GOLD analysis project Ga0265780, IMG submission 192432) | Plant litter microbial communities from East Loma Ridge, Irvine, California - P1 T30 | ecosystem: Environmental > Terrestrial > Plant litter > Unclassified | place: USA: California... | reverse complement strand
CCATTTTACGATGCCAGTTGCCATTACAATTTCCTATTTCAGTTAAGTGGGCTTTCACCCGTTTTCGATCGTTTGAAGAAGCAAGAAAGAAATGACAGACAGACTGCACTACTACCTCGAATCACAACGATCCCGCATTATACCGAATAAAACAAAAATTACACGCTTTCTGCAAAAGAATCGTACGCAGCATCGAAATCATTCCGCCTACCAACTTTTACGCCTGCTATTCTGCTTCGGTCGTGAACTAAATATAAGCCATCGAAGCGCGCGAAGTTTGAGCAAAATCAAACCTGACGCGCAGATGAGTTGCGTGGGAGCTATTGCTTCAGGGTAGTTGTAGTGCAGGACAGGCGTGGATCGACCTGCGCCCACGCCAGCATGGCATCCAGCTGGCCGAACCAGGCCGTCCAGTCGCCGGCCGGCACGCGGTCAAATGCCTGCAGCACGCGCAGCCGCTGTTCGAGTGCGCGCGCCTCCTGCCCCAGGCGGGGATAGCCGAAGGTGGCGGCGCAGCCGGCCAGCGTATGCAGCGCCTGCTGCAGTCCACCGGCGCAGGCGGCGTCCGGCACGGAGCTGGAGCGATCGTGCCGGGAGGCGATCGCTGCCAGCATGGCCGGCAGCCCGGCGCGGAACGCAGCCTCCTGCACGCGCAGCCGGGCGAAAAAGTCCGTCTCCGGATGGACAGGCGTCGCGATCACTGCCCGGCCTGCTTACTTGGTGCCAAAGATACGGTCGCCGGCGTCGCCCAGGCCCGGCACGATGTACGCATGCTCGTTCAGGTGCGAATCGAGTGCGGCCACGTACACCTTGACATGCGGGTGCGCCGCCTGAAACACGGTGATGCCTTCCGGCGCCGCGACCAGCGCGAGGAAAATGATCTGTTCATCCTGCACCCCGCGCTTTTTGAGCACATCGACCGCGTATACGGCCGAATTGCCGGTGGCAACCATCGGGTCGCACAGGATGAACGTGCGCTCGGAGGTGTCCGGCAAGCGCACCAGGTATTCCACCGGATGATGGGTCACTGGATCCCGGTAGACGCCAATGTGGCCCACGCGTGCCGAAGGAACCAGTTCCAGCAGGCCATCGCTCATGCCGATGCCGGCGCGCAGGATGGGCACGATGGCCAGTTTTTTACCGGCAATGACCGGGGCATCCAGCGTGACCAGCGGCGTGGTGATCTGGCGCGTGGTCAATGGCAGGTCGCGCGTGATCTCGTACCCCATCAGCAGCGTGATTTCCTTGAGCAGTTCGCGGAACGTGCGCGTCGACGTATCGTGCTCGCGCATGTGCGACAGCTTGTGCTGGATCAAGGGGTGGGACAGGATGAAGAGGTTCGGGAAACGCGGGTCTTGGGTCATGGTGGGCATGGAGGGTTTTGTATCGGATGGTCGGTTCACGCGCATTATCCCAGTCCAATGCCGGTTTGTCCCGTTTTGCCATATAAATATGATGACTTGCCAATGGCCATGGGGCGCCGGGAGTGGGCCATTTCAATGCGCCCCGTTAAATTTTGCTTTCAGGGCAGCATTTCCCAGAAGATTTTAGTGCCAAAAAGCATTATTTAATGTTACAGTCAGCCCTGGTTTTTGACTGCAGGTTTAACAAAGGCGCCGCGCCGCGCCAGTCTCAGGGGCAGATCGACACATGGGCACTTCCTTTCCCGTGGCGCCAACGCACGGCCCCGGCCGGCATGCGCTGGACAGCTTCATGGAGGCGGCCGGCGATGTCGTGCTGCTTCTCGATGGCGCCGGCCGCATCCTGACGGCCAGCCGCCGCAGCGCGTGCCTGGCGCCGGACGGCCGCGCCCTGCCCGGCCTGCGCTTGGCAACGCTGGCGGTGGAAGCCGACCAGGCTGCGCTGCACAATGGCGTGGTCGATGCGCTCGCTGGCGTCGACCCGGTGCTGGTGCAGGCGCGCCTGCGCCGCGGCAACGCCGACACGTGGTTCGAACTTCGGCTGGCCGTGTGCGCGCAAGCGACCGCCACCCCTGACGCCGCTCAGTTGCTCGTCATCGGGCGCGACATGTCGGTGCAGCATGCTACCGAACAGCGCCTTCGCCACATGGCAACCCACGATACGCTGACCGGATTGCCGAACCGCCTGCTGCTGTCGGACCGCATCCGCATGACGATCTCGGCCGCGCGGCGCGCCGGCCAGCCCTTTTCCATCGCCACCATCGGCCTCGATGGCTTCAAAAAAGTCAACGATGCGCTTGGCCATCCGATCGGCGACGCCGTACTGCGCCAGGCCGCGGCGCGCCTGCGTAAAACGCTGCGCGACAGCGATACGCTGGCGCGCGTGGGCGGCGACGAGTTCGTCGCCGTGCTGCCGGGCACGGCCAGCGCCGAACAGGTGAAACTGGTGACCGGACGCCTGCTTGCCACGCTGCAGTCGCCTTTCGAAGTCGACACCCACACGATTTACCTGGGGTCGTCGATTGGCGTGGCACTCTACCCGCTGCATGCGGAAGACGAAGTGCGCCTGCTGGCCCTGGCCGACACCGCCATGTCGCACGCCAAGCAGACCGGCAAGGCCCGCTGCGTGGTCTACAGCACCCGCGCGGAAGGCCCGCCCGCGCACGATATCTCGCTCGAGGCAGCGATGTTCCAGGCCGTGCGCGAAGGCGAGTTCCTGCTGTATTACCAGCCCATCGTCGATGCCGCCACCCGCCAGATCCAGGGCTTCGAGACGCTGATGCGCTGGAACCATCCGACCCTGGGCATGGTGCCGCCAGTGCGCTTCATTCCGATTGCAGAAGCGAATGGACTGATCAACATGCTGGGGGCCTGGGCCCTGAAGGCGGCCTGCGTGCAGCTGGTGCAATTCGAACTGGCTGCCGGCCGCCCCTTGTACATGTCGGTCAATATCAGCCCGCGCCAGTTCCGCAGCGATCAATTCCTCGAGGTGCTCGACGAGGCCATCGCCCTGTCCGGCATCGACGGCAGCCGCCTGCTGCTGGAAATTACCGAGGGCACGCTGATGGTCGACCCGGTCCATGCCGAAGCGATCCTCTCCAGAATGGCCGAACGCGGCGCGCGCATCGCCATCGACGACTTCGGCACCGGCTACTCGTCGCTGGCCTACCTCAAGCGCTTCCCGATTTCGGTGCTGAAGGTCGACCGCGCCTTCATCAAGGATTTGCCCGGGTCGACCAAGGATGTGGCCATCTGCAAGGCCGTGCTCGACCTGGCCCGGCACATGGGCCTGTCGGTCGTGGCCGAGGGCGTCGAAACCGAAGCGCAACTGGCCTGGCTGGCGCCGCGCGGCTGCCACTACATCCAGGGCTACCTGACTGGCAAACCAATGCCTGCCAACGTCGCGCAGGCTGCCCTTTCCGACAAACTGTACGACCAGGTCTATCCGGCCTTGCCAGCACGCCCGGCGGCGGCGCCATGATCATGATCCACGATACTGAACGCCCGTACCAGGGCCGCGCCACGCTCGAGCTGCTGTGGGAACGCATCCGCCGCCGCGGCGACATGCCAGGCTTTACCAAGGCCATTACCGCCATCCTGGGCGCCATGCGCGGCGAGGACGACGGGGCATTTTCCATGACCCAGACCGTGCTGACCGATCCCGTGCTGACGCAAAAGGTGCTGCGCCTGGCCAACAGCGGCATGTACGCCGCGTTCGGTCAGCGCGTCAACACCGTCTCGAAGGCCGTGACGGTGCTCGGCACCGAAGCCATCGGCCACCTGGCGCTGGGCCTGAAACTGGTGGAAGAACTGACCAGCTCGTCGATGGACAGCGTGACCGCCCAGGTCGAGATGGAAAAGGCGGTCCTGGCCGGCATGGTCGCCCAGCAGGTCGCGGTCACGTTGCCGCATGTCGACGCCGAAGAAGCCGTGGTCTGCTCGATCCTCCATACGCTGGGCCGGATGATGGTGACGTTTTACCTGCCGGAGCAGTGGGCAGCGTTGCAGCAGGCCGGCGGCGCGGGCCGGGAAGAAGCAGCGGCGCCGGCACTGCTCGGCCTGACGCTCGAAGAGATCGGTCGCGCCACTGCCGAACACTGGGGCCTGCCGAAGAACCTGGTGGCAGGCATGCGCACGATTGTCCCGGCGGCGCTCCAGGACCCGCACGCTCCCGGGGCGCAGCCAGCGGCCCTGGGCCAGGCCGACTGGCTCGCTGCGCTGTCGACGATGTCGGCCCAGTGCGCCGAGGCGCTGTGGCATGACGACGATGCCAGCGCCGGGAGCGTGCGCGCACTGGTGGACGGCTTTGCGCCGCTGCTGGGTGTGGACACCACCCGTGTGCTGGATGCGCTCGACCGCGCCAAAGTGCTGGCCGCCTCCGAGCTGACCGTGGCGCCGCTGGCCAAACCGGCTGAAAAGCAGGCGCGCATCGATGCGGCCAGGCGCCAGCGCGCAGCCGGCGCCCAGATGCTGATCGACGGCGTGGCCGACATGCGCGACACCGCCGACACGCTCAGCGCCGGCCAGATGGTGGGGCTGGCACTTGAAACGATGCAGCAGGGGCTGGTGTTTTCGCGCGCGTTCGCGTTCCTGCGCCAGCACCACCGCTACGTGGCGAAACTGGGCATCGGCGCCGACGCCAAAGCCATGCTGCCGGCGCTGGCCTTCGACGACGCGTACACCCCTGATGTGTTCCACGCCGCGCTCACGTCCGACCGCGTGATCTTCATTGAAAACGCGCATGAGCCGAAATTCATGAGCAAGCTGCCGCAGTGGTGGCTGGACAACCTGGCCGATGCGCGCTGCTTCGTGATCCTGCCGCTGTGCAGCCAGGGACAACCGGCCGGTTTCATTTACGGCGAGTGGAGCAGCGACGTGCCGCCGCTGCAGTTGAGCCAGGCCGAGTTCGCCCTGCTCAACGATGCACGCAGCATCGTCGTGCGCACCATGGAACGGCGCACCGCCCAGCCGGGGGTGGCGGCCGGCAAGGCGTAGGGCCGGGCTAGTCCAGCTTCGGTGTCGCCACGCGCACGTCGCCGCATTGTGCGCGCTGCATCAGGGCGTGGTCGATCAGCACCAGAGCCAGCATGGCTTCGGCAATCGGCGTGGCGCGGATGCCGACGCACGGATCGTGGCGGCCGAACGTTTCCACCGTGGCCGGCGCCCCGTCCTTGTCAATCGAGCGGCGCGGCGTACGGATCGACGACGTCGGCTTGATGGCAATCGACACCGTGATGTCCTGGCCGGTGGAAATGCCGCCCAGGACGCCGCCCGCGTGGTTGCCGACGAAGCCCGCCGGGGTCAGTTCGTCGCCATGCTGCGAGCCTTTCTGCGCCACAGACGCAAACCCGGCGCCAATTTCCACGCCCTTGACCGCGTTGATCCCCATCATCGCATAGGCAATGTCGGCATCGAGCTTGTCGTAGATCGGCTGGCCCCAGCCGACCGGCACATGGCTGGCCACCACGTCGATGCGCGCACCGATCGAGTCGCCCTCGCGGCGCAGCTGGTCCATTGCTGCTTCCATGCGGGCCAGCAGCGCTGCATCCCCGGTTGCGGCAAAGAACGGGTTGTGCTGCACGTGCTCCCACCCCTGGAACGGCACGTCGATGTCGCCCAGCGTGCGCATGCAGCCCATGAACACCGTGCCGTAAGTTTCTTTCAGCCATTTTTTGGCAATGGCAGCGGCCCCCACGACTGGCGCCGTCAGGCGCGCCGACGAGCGCCCGCCGCCGCGCGGATCGCGCACACCGTATTTGTGCCAGTACGTGTAATCCGCGTGACCGGGGCGGAAGGTCTCGGCGATATTGCCGTAGTCCTTGCTGCGCTGGTCTTCATTCGGGATCAATAGTGCAATCGGTGTGCCCGTCGTGACACCCTGGTAGACGCCGGACAGGATCTGCACGGTGTCCGATTCCTGGCGCTGCGTGACGTGGCGCGACGTGCCGGGTTTGCGCCGGTCGAGTTCGGGCTGGATGTCGTCCACCGATAGGGCCATGCCGGGCGGACAGCCGTCGACGATACAGCCGATGGCCGGGCCGTGCGACTCGCCGAAAGTGGTCACTGTAAATAACTTGCCAAATGTATTGCCGGACATGGTTCAGGTCAGAAAGGGAGGGAAATGCCATTTTAACAGTGCAGCAGCGGCGCCTGCGCAATCCACCCATGGTGAATGGTTTGTAAGCACATTACACAGGCGGACTTCTAAAAAGCCACATATTTTCTCAAAAGAAACTCAAAACCGTCCATGCAACCCGGAAAAGGACGAGCGAATCCCGCTATACTTCATCCAATTACTTTCCTGCCCAGCATGGAGAAACCTGACATGTCCTTTCCGAGTCCGCTCACCTCCGGCCTGCCGGACGCCGGTACGCCGGAACTGCGCGACGAACTCTTATTTTTCGACGAAGCGCAGGACGCCGCCGCCGCCCCCGGCTGCGCCGCACGCCCTGCATGGCGCGTGCTGATCGTCGACGACGATGCCGATGTCCATTCAAGTACGACGTTTGCCCTCGGGTCCCTCGAACTGAACGGCCGTCCGCTCTCCTTCCTGCACGCTTATTGCGCCGCCGACGCACGCGCCCTGCTCGCGCGCGAACCGGACATTGCCGTGATCCTGCTCGACGTGGTCATGGAACAGGCCGACGCCGGCCTGCACCTGGTCCGCTACATCCGCAGCGAGCTGGAGATGCGCGACGTGCGCATCATCCTGCGCACCGGCCAGCCCGGCTATGCGCCCGAGATGGACGCCATTGCCGGCTATGACATCAACGATTACCGCACCAAGTCGGAACTGACCCGGACCAAGCTGTGCACCGCCGTTACGGCGGCGCTGCGTTCGTTCGAGCAGATCCGCGAACTGGCCATGGGCCGCAACGCCCTGGCGCGGGTGATCGTTTCCAGCGCGGCGCTGCTGTCGCTGCACGGCGTCGGCTCGGTCAGCGCCGGCGTACTGGAACAGCTGGCGCTGCTGGTGCGCCAGCCGCGCGCCGGCGTGCTGTGCGCGCTGCAGGACGGCGTGGTCGAAGTGCTGGCCAGCGCCGGCGGCACGTTCAACGCGGGCGGCCCGGCCGAGGTGGCGATGCGCGCCGCGCTGCTGGCACGCGCCAGCCAGATCCGCCCGGACAGCGTGGCCCTGTTTTTCCCCGGAAAATCGGGCTGCGATTTTGCTGCCTGGATGCCGTTGCAGCACCCGCTCGACCCGGTATTGCACGACGTGCTGTCAGTGTTCGGCGCGCAAGTGACGGTGTGCCTGGAAAACGCACGCCTGGTGGCGCACCTGCATGATTCGGCGTTTCACGACAAGCTGACCGGCCTGCCAAACCGCAGCCGCCTGGTCGAGCTGGTGGCAACGGCACTCGGCGGCAAGCGCCGCAATGAAGCCACCCTGGCGCTGATCGACATCGATCACTTCGCTGAAACCAACGATGCGCTGGGCCACCAGTTTGGCGACATGCTGCTGGTCGCCGTCTCCCAGCGCCTGGCGTCCCTGCTGATCTTCGGCCAGTATCCGGGCATGAGCGTCGCGCGCGTGGGACCGGACATTTTCGGCGTCCTGGGACCGGCCAGCGCAGTCAACCCGGATTTGCTGCATCAATTGTTCGATGCGCCTTATTCGATCGACGGCCAGCATGTGCAATTGTCCGCCACTATCGGCCTGGTGCGCCTTGCCGAACACGACGGAAACAGCGCCGACGCCCTGAAGGATGCGGACATCGCCCTGAAGCGCGCCAAGTCGCAGCAGCGCGCCGGGCATTATTATTTCACGCGCTGCATGGGCGTCGAAATCCGTGAGCGGGTCGGCATGATGCATGCGCTGCGCCAGGGTTTCCAGCAAGGCGAATTGCACCTCGTGTACCAGCCGCAGGTCGAGCTCATGACGCGCCGGCCCATTGGCGCCGAAGCACTGCTCCGCTGGACGACCAGGGACGGCCGGGAAATCAGCCCCGACCGTTTCATTCCCATTGCCGAATATTCCGGCCTGATCGTGCAAATCGGCGAATGGGTGCTGCGCGAAGCCTGCGCCGAACTGGTGCGCATCCACGCTGCCGGATACACCGACTTCACCATCTCCGTGAACGTGTCGCTCGTGCAATTCAAGCATCCGCATTTCCTCGGCATGCTGCAGGCCGCCCTGCGCGATACCGGCGCGCCGCCGCAGCATGTCGAGCTGGAAATCACGGAGTCGATGGCCATGGAAGAACCGGACCAGCTGGCCGCCATGCTGTTCCAGGTCAAGCGCACTGGCGTGTGCATTGCCGTGGACGATTTCGGCACCGGTTTTTCATCCCTGTCGCACCTGCAGAAGCTGCACGTCGACCGCCTCAAGATCGACCGCGCGTTCGTCATTGAAATCACCAGCTCGGCGCGCGGCAGCAGCATTGCAGAAATGGTGATCCAGCTGGGTGAAAACCTGGGTTTGTCGATTGTGGCCGAGGGCGTCGAGAACGAACGCCAGGCGCAGGTGCTGCAGGCGCTCGGTTGTCCGCTGGCGCAGGGCTACCTGTTTTCGCGCCCGGTTGCCGCGCCCCTGCTGATGGCATGGCTGGGCGACGAGGCGCTGCACCGCGCCGCGTAAGACCCCGTCTGCCCGCCGCAGGTGGTCAGTCTTCGGCGGGCGTCTCGGCCGGCCAGTCGCGGATGTAGGCTTTCAGCATGCGGTTTTCGAAGCTTTGCGCTTCCAGCACCGCGCGCGCGACATCGTAGAACGAGATCACGCCCAGCAGGGTCTTGGCATTCATCACGGGCAGGTAGCGCGCGTGCTTTTCCAGCATGATGCGGCGCACTTCGTTGACTTCGGTATCCGGCGTGACGGTGATCGGGCTGTCGTCCATGTGGCGGCGCACCGTACCCGCATGGACGGTGCCGTTGTTGCTGTGCAGCGCCTTGATAACTTCGCGAAATGTCAGCATCCCCACCAGGTCGCCGTACTCCATCACCACCAGCGAACCGATGTCTTTTTCCGACATGGTCGTCACCGCGTCGGCCAGGTCGGTGTCGGGCGTGACGGTGTAGAGGATGTTGCCTTTCACCTGAAGGATCTCGGAAACTTTCATATGGGTCACCTTGCGTGGAGGATATTGGACGATGGCTTGTTGAGGGAACCTCGAAAAACCCGCTGCGCGTTGCACTGGCGGTCTGCGATGCTCGCTGTACGCCTGTACAGCTGCGCTTCTCAACCACCATTGCTGCCGCTCGCACTGGTTTTTAGAGGCCCCCTCGAGATTGCATTATTTATCATAAGCCATATGGGAATGTAACGTAAGGGTCGGCAAAAATCCAGCCTGAAATTCGGCTGCTTGCAAAGCGTTAGGAAACTGCTACGATGCGCCCCATCCTGTCACCCGATGAGTCCCCGATGAGCGGTCCTTCCTATCCCGGTTTCGACACCCTGGCCCTGCACGCAGGCGCCGCCCCCGATCCTGCCACCGGCGCGCGCGCCACCCCGATCTACTTCACGTCGTCGTTTGCCTTCGACAGCGCGGACGAGGCCGCGGCGCTGTTCAACATGGAGCGCTCCGGCCATGTCTATTCGCGCATCTCGAACCCGACCAATGCCGTGCTGGAAGAGCGCATCGCCGCGCTGGAAGGCGGCGTGGCCGGCATTGCGACCGCCAGCGGCATGGCCGCCATGCACCTGGGCCTGGCGACGATTGCCGGCGCCGGGTCCCACATCGTCAGTTCGCGCGCGCTGTACGGCGGCTCGCACAACCTGCTTGCCTACACGCTGCAACGCTTCGGCATCGAGACGACCTTCGTCGACGGGCGCGACCTCGACGCCTGGCGCGCCGCCATCCGCCCGAATACCAAAGTCCTGTTTGGCGAAACGCTGGGCAACCCGGGCCTGGATGTGCTGGACGTGCCCGCCGTGGCTGCACTGGCGCACGACCTGCACCTGCCGCTGATGCTCGATTCGACGTTCACGACGCCGTACCTGCTGCGCCCCCTCGAGCACGGCGCCGACCTGGTGTTTCACTCGGCTACCAAGTTCCTGTGCGGGCACGGGACCGCCATCGGCGGCCTGCTGGTCGACGGCGGCACGTTCGATTGGCAAACCGCATTCGATGCGACCGGCCGCTTTGCGGAACTGTGCACGCCATACGACGGCTTCCACGGCATGGTGTTTGCCGAGGAGTCCACGGTGGCGCCGTTTGCGCTGCGCGCCCGGCGTGAAGGCCTGCGCGACTTTGGCGCCGCCATGAGCCCGCACAATGCGTTTGCCATCCTGCAGGGCGTGGAAACGCTGGGCCTGCGCATGGAGCGCCATGTGGCCAACACGAGAAAAGTGATCGACTTCCTGCTCAGCCACCCGGCGGTGGACACGGTGGCGTATCCGGAGCTGCCGTCGCACCCCGACTACGCGCTCGCAAAAACGCTGCTGCCCAAAGGATGCGGCGCCGTCTTCACGTTCAACCTCAAGGGCGACCGCGCCGCCGGGCGCCGCTTCGCCGATGCCTTGACCGTGTTTTCCCACCTGGCCAACGTGGGCGACGCACGCTCGCTGGTGATCCATCCCGCATCGACCACGCACTTCCGGGTCCCGGCCGACCAGCTGGCAGCGTCCGGCATCACCGAGGGGACGATGCGCCTGTCGGTGGGGCTGGAAGACGCTGCCGACCTGATCGACGACCTGGCGCGGGCCCTCAAGGCCGCCATGAAGGGAGCCTGAAATGATCCTCACCGTACAAGGCGTGGACGCCTATTGCTACACGGGAGGCAAGCCGTTCGACCCGGCGTTGCGGACCGTCGTCTTCATCCACGGCGCCCAGAACGACCACTCGGTATGGGCGCTGCAGACCCGCTACCTGGCCCACCACGGGTTCGGCGTGCTCGCGGTCGACCTGCCGGGACACGGCCGCAGCAAGGGCGCAGCATTGACGACCATTGAAGCCATGGCAGCGTGGCTGCTGGCCGTACTCGATGCGGCAGGCGTTGCCAAAGCCGTGCTGGCCGGCCACAGCATGGGGTCGCTGATTGCGCTGGAAGCGGCGTACCAGGCGCCGGCGCGGGTGGCGGCCCTGGCGCTGCTGGGCACCACGTATCCAATGAAAGTGGCGGACGCCCTGCTGGCCACTGCCCGCGACGACGAACCGCGCGCAATCGACATGGTCAACATCTGGTCGCACTCCTCCATTGCGCACAAGCCGTCGGCGCCCGCCCCGGGTTTTTACGTGATGAACGGCGCACGCCGCCTGATGCAGCGCATGTCGGCCATCAATCCGGACCAGCTGTTTTTTACGGATTTTTCAGCCTGCAACAACTACGCGAACGGCATGGCGGCGGCAGCATCTGTGAGATGCCCGGCGCTGTTCCTGTTTGGCGCCAAGGACATGATGACGCCGGCGCGCTCGACCAGGTCACTGACTGGTGCGATTGCGCACGGCAAGGTGGTGATGGTCGACGCGGGCCACCAGATGATGGCCGAAGCGCCCGACGCCGTGCTGGACGCCCTGCTGGCGTTCGTGCGGAACTAGGTTGCCTGCACGTGGCGGGCCAGCGTCTGGTCCAGCCCGCGCTCCACAGCGTCTTCCACTTTGCGGGCCAGCATGGCCGCGTCAACCGCCTGGTCGTCATCCTGCTGCGGCGCCGCGGTCACGCCGCCAAAGACGAACATGCGGTAGACATCGGACAGCTTCAGCTTTTCCGGGTCGATCAGCAGCACCCAGTTGTCCAGCCCCTCGGGTGCACTACGGCCCCAGCGGGCCTTGTCAGGAACTTCCGACTGCACGCGCCCGACCCAGCCGGCGCCTGCCATCCGGTCAAGCAGCGCCGTCATTTCTTCAAAGCCGATGCGCGTCCGGGCGCGGATGGCGGCGCTGCTCACCAGCGCCGATCCCGTCTTGCGCGCACTGGTCTCCAGCACCCGCAGCACCGCCATTGCATCGACAAACGCGGAGCCGGGCGACGGCTGGTGCCACCAGCGCTCGTATTTGATGATCGGCAGCGCCGCTGCCAGCACGGCGCCCACCAGCGTGATCAGCCACGACACGTAAATCCAGACCAGGAACAGCGGCAGCGCCGCCAGCGCGCCGTAAATCAGCGTATAGGTGGGAAACTGGCGGATGAATACCCCAAAGCCGCGCTTGGCGATTTCAAACGCCAGCGCAGCCACCAGCGCGCCCCAGACCGCGTCGCGCCAGTCCACGAACCGGTTCGGCACGGCCGTGTACAGCAAGGTGTAGGCGCCCGTCGTCAGCGCCACCGATACCGCCGTGTAAAACAGCGCGCTGAAGAACGGCGCGACGGTGGCCAGTCCGCTGGTGGCCATGAACAGCTGCGACGTGACCGTCAGCGACAGGCCGAACAGGATCGGGCCGAACGTCAGCAGCGCCCAGTAGACCATCACGCGCTGCAGCATCGGGCGCTGCTGGCGCACGCGCCAGATCTGGTTGAAAATGCGTTCGATCATGCCCATCATTGCCGACGATGTCGCCAGCAGCGCCACGGCGCCGACCGCCGACAGGCTCTTGGCCTTGTCGGCGAACTGGGTCAGATTGGAAAACACGGTATTCGAGATGGTGCGCGGCATCAGGTTCTGGACAAAATAATTGTCGAGGGCGATGCGAAAGCTGCTGAACATCGGGAAGGTCGTGAAAATGGCCAGCACGATGGTCAGCAGCGGCACGAGGGCCAGCGTGGTCGTGAACGTCAGGCTGCCGGCCACTTGCGGCAATTTTTCTTCGTTCAGCCGGCGCCCGGCAAAGCGCAGCAGGTCGCCTGTTTCCAGCCAGGTCAGGCCACGCATCATGTCGACGCTGTCGCTGAACATGTCGCTGGTGGAACGGGAAAGTGAACTGACGGTTTTTGAAAGCATATTCTTGATGGATACGAGAGAGCGGCAGGATGGCAAAAAAAGGCCGCCGCGCGGAGGCGTGCCGCTCTTCAAACAGTCCTATAATACCAATGATGAACCCAACCAATCCGATTATCCTGGTTTTGTATTACTCGCGCCATGGCGCGACCCGCAAGCTGGCCGAACTCATCGCGCAGGGGGTCGAAAGCGTGGCCGGCGTCGATGCGCGCCTGCGCACCGTGCCAGCCATCTCCACCGTCACGGAAGCGACCGCGCCCGAGATTCCGCCGTCCGGCGCGCCGTATGTCGAGCTGCAGGACCTGGCTGATTGCGCCGGTCTCGCACTCGGCTCGCCCACGCGCTTCGGCAATATGTCGTCTGCACTGAAATACTTTTTGGATGGCACGGCCGCCGACTGGCTGGCCGGCACCCTGACCGGCAAACCGGCCGCGGTCTTCACGTCCACGGGCAGCCAGCATGGCGGGCAGGAAAGTACCTTGCTGTCGATGATGCTTCCGCTGCTGCACCACGGCATGATGATCATTGGCTTGCCGTATGCACACCCCGAGCTGATGACCACTGCCACCGGCGGCAGCCCGTACGGCGCCACGCACTGGTCCGGCATCGATGGCGACCGCAGCATCAGCGACGACGAAAAACGCCTCGCGCTTGCCCTTGGCAAGCGCCTGGCCACCACTGCACTGCAACTGGGCGGAGGCCACTGATGAATTTCCACCGCGTCTTCCATGGAGGCGCCATCGCCAGCCTGGTGCTGCTGATCGCGTGGCTGGTGGCGTGGGAAATGGTCATTGCGCCGCTGCGCCCGGGCGGCTCGCTGCTGGCCGCCAAGGCCCTGCCGCTGCTGCTGCCGCTGCGCGGGGTCGTCAAGCGCGACATTTACACGCTGCAATGGTCGGCCATGGTGATTCTGCTGTACTTCATCGAAGGCGTGGTGCGTGCATGGAGCGACGCGGTCCCGCTGTCGCGCTTTATGGCCATGGGCGAAATCGTCCTGGTCTGTGTGTTCTTCGCCTGCGCCCTGCTGTACCTGCGTCCTTACAAAAAGGCCGCCAAGCGCATGGCCAAGGAATTGCTCGACAAGGTCAAAGTGCCGCATGGCTGACGCGTTCCTGGACCAGTGCCGCGCCATTGCCGGCGCCGCGTTCGTGCTCGACCAGCCGGACGACATGGCGCCATTCCTCACCGACTGGCGCGGCCGCTTTACCGGCCGCGCCCGCGCCGTGCTGCGCCCGCAGGACCCCGCCCAGGTGGCGCTGCTGGTCCAGGCATGCGTGCGCCACCGGGTGCCCATCGTGCCGCAGGGTGGCAAGACCGGCCTGGTGCTGGGCAGCGTGCCCGACGCTTCCGGCGCTGCGGCGGTCCTGTCGCTGGCGCGCCTGAACACGATCCGCGCCATCGATACGGTGAACCGCACCGTCACGGTCGACGCCGGCGTGATCCTGCAAACGCTGCAGGAAGCCGCCGCGGCGCAGGGCTTGCTGTTTCCGCTCTCGCTGGCAGCCGAAGGCAGTTGCACCATTGGCGGCAACCTGTCCACGAATGCCGGCGGCACTGCGGTGCTTCGCTACGGCAATACGCGCGAACTGTGCCTGGGCCTGGAAGTGGTCACGCCACAGGGTGAGATCTGGAATGGCCTGCGTGGCCTGCGCAAGGACAACACCGGCTACGACTTGCGCGACCTGCTGATCGGCGCCGAAGGCACGCTCGGCATCATCACAGGCGCCGTCATGAAGCTGTTCCCGCAACCGAAGGCGTCGATTACGGCGCTGGTGGCGGTTGCGTCGCCCGGCCACGCCCTGCAGCTGCTGACGCTGATGCAGGACGCGTGCGGCCCCACGCTGACCGGTTTCGAACTCATTTCCGACGTGTGCCTGCAACTCGTGGCCCACCATTTCCCGCAATTGCCGCGGCCATTTTCAGCGCGCTATCCGCACTACGTGCTGCTTGAACTGTCCAGCAACGAGTCCCCGTTGCACGCCACCGCCATGCTGGAAACAGCCATTGGCGCCGCAGTAGAGGGGGACATTTGCATCGATGCGGTGGTCGCGTCCTCCGTGGCCCAGTCACGCGGCCTGTGGGCGCTGCGCGAACACATTCCCCTGGCACAAGCGGCCGCCGGCAAGAACATCAAGCACGACATTTCCCTGCCGATTTCCCGCATTGCCGATTTTATCGCGCAGACCAATGCAGCATTGACGGCAGCTTTCCCGGACGCTGAAGTCATCTGCTTCGGCCACCTCGGCGACGGCAACCTGCACTACAACGTGGCGCCGAAGGATGGCGCGAGCCACGACGCCTTCCTCGTCAACCAGCCGGCCATCAACCGCATCGTCAACGACAATGTGGACGCCATGCATGGGTCGATTTCAGCCGAGCACGGCATCGGCGCGCTGAAACGGGACGACCTGGTCCGCTACAAGGAACCGGTTGAACTGAACATGATGCGTGCCATCAAAGCCGCACTCGACCCGCTCGGCATCATGAACCCTGGGAAAATTCTGTGACCTGGGGAGAGACCATGTGGAAATTGTTTCCGGCAGTGGCCGCGTGCGCCGTGTTTGCAACGGTGCACGCACAGACCATCTACAAATGTTCGGTGAACGGCGCGCTGTGGTACGGCGACCGCCCCTGCACGGCCGGCGTGGCGAGCGAACTGGCGGTGACGCCCCCGCCGCCGCCCGATCCCGACACCATTGCCCGGCTGGCGCGCCAGCATGCGCTGGCCCAGCAACTGATCAAACGCGATGCTGCGCGCGACTACCATGAAGAAATGGAAGCGGCGCGCGAACTGCAGCGCGCGCGCCGCGCCGCCAGCGCCCACAAACTGAAATGCGACCGGCTCCGGCTGCGCCAGCAATGGGCGCAGGAAGACGTGCAGCGCGCTGCCGACAAGTCCGCGGAAAAAGCGCAGGTCAAGGCGCGCCGCCAGGGCGAGGCGATGGCGCTGGAGTGTCCAAGCTGAATACGCTGTCGCGCTGGCTGCTTCTGGGTGAATGGCGCACCCACCCCGTGCGTGCGCTGCTGGCCATCCTGGCCATTGCTGTCGGCGTCGCCATGGGCTTTGCCATCCACCTCATCAACGCTGCTGCATTCAATGAGTTCAACAGCGCCATCCAGGGCCTGTCGGGCCAGGCCGACGTGCAGGTAGCCGGCCGGGAAGCGCTGTTCGATGAAGCCGTCTATCCGCGCCTGGCGCAGGTCGATGGCGTGGCAGTCGCCTCGCCCGTGCTGGAAATCGCCGCCGCGTTGCCGGCATCCACGATGGCAAACAGCGGCTCGCTGAAAATCATTGGCATCGATGCCTTCCGCGCCGGCTTCGTGGCGCCCGACCTGCTGGGCGTGCCGGCGGCCGGCCAGGGCAGCGACATGCTGGCCGACGACGCGCTGTTCCTGTCGCCGGCAGCGATGGCGTGGCTGAAGGTGCAACCGGGCGGACGCGTCGTGCTGCGCGCCGGCAGCACGGACCTGCCCCTGCGCGTGGCCGGGTCGATGGCGCGCGCACGCAGCGGCCAGCGCCTGGCCGTGATGGACATCGCCGCGCTGCAGTGGCGCTTCAACCGGCTTGGCAAACTGTCGCGGGTGGACCTGAAACTGCGCGACGGGGTCGACCGCGCCGCGTTTGTGCGCACGCTGGCTGCGACGCTGGAGCGCGATTATCCGGGCCGCTTCACCGTGGGCCAGCCCAACGACAGCGACCAGGACAGCCGCAACAATAACCTCAGCCGTGCGTACCGCGTGAATCTCACCGTGCTGGCCCTGGTGGCCCTGTTTACAGGCGCCTTCCTGGTGTTTTCGACACAGGCGCTGTCCGTGATGCGGCGCCGTTCCCAGTTCGCGCTGCTGCGCGTGCTGGGCATGGAACGGGGCGCATTGCTGCGCCAGGTGCTGGTCGAAGGCGCGGCGCTGGGCGTGGTGGGCGCAGGCCTGGGCATCGCCGCCGGCTACGGACTCGCGGCTGCCGCCCTGTACTGGTTCGGCGGCGACCTGGGCGCGGGCTACTTTGCCGGCGTGCGCCCGCAGGTGGCGTTCACGCCGGTCGCAGCGCTGGTCTTTTTTTGCCTGGGGCTGGGCGTCGCAATGCTTGGCTGCCTGACGCCGGCACTGGAAGCGGCGCGGGCGCGCCCGGCCATCGCCCTCAAATCCGGCAACGATGAAGCAGCGCTGGCGCGCCTGGCGGGCATCTGGCCGTCGGTTGCGTGCCTCGTGGCGGCCGCCCTGCTGTCCCTCCTGCCGCCCATCTTCGACCTGCCGATCTTCGGCTACCTGGCCATCGCGCTGCTGCTCGTCGGCGGCATCGGCCTGATGCCGCGCCTGGCCGCCACCGTCTTCAAGGGAGTCAACGCGCTGGTGATGCGCCGGGCGTTGCCGCCCCCCGTGCTGGCGCTGACCACGTCGCGCCTGGCGAATGCCTCCGGCCAGGCCGCCATTGCGCTGGGCGGCGTGCTGGCCAGCTTCAGCCTGATGGTGGCAATGGGGATCATGGTGTCGAGCTTTCGCGTCTCGGTCGACGACTGGATGCTGCACATCCTGCCGGCCGACCTGTATGTGCGCAGCAGCAGCGGCGGCAACACGGCCGCGCTGGGGCCCGCGGAACAGGCGGCCATTCAACAGCTGCCGGGTGTGGCGCGCGTACAGTTCCTGCGCACGCGCCAGCTGCAGCTCGACGCCGCCCGTCCCGCCGTCACGCTGATCGCCCGCGACATCGATGCGCGCGACCCTGGCAAGCTGCTGGTACTGGTGGGACCGGGCGCGGACATTCCCGCGGGCGCCATGCCGGTGTGGGTATCCGAAGCCATGGTCGACCTGTACGCAACGCGCGTCGGCGCGACCTTGTCCCTGCCGCTGGGCGGCGCCACGCGCTCGTTCTTCATTGCCGGCGTCTGGCGCGATTACAGCACGCAGAACGGCTCGCTGCAAATCCGCCTGGCCGACTACCGCGCCCTGACCGGCGACGTTGAAGTCACCGATGCCGCCCTCTGGGCCGCGCCCGGCGCCACTGCAGAACAGCTGCAGGCGCGCCTGCGCACGCTGCCGTTCGGCCCCGCGCTGCAATTGGCCTTGCCAGGCACGATCCGCGCCATGAGCCTGCAGATTTTCGACCGCAGCTTTGCCGTCACGTACCTGCTCGAAGCCATTGCGATTGCCATCGGCCTGTCCGGCGTGGCCGCCACATTCTCGGCGCAGACGCTGGCACGCGCGCGCGAATTCGGCATGCTGCGCCACGTGGGCGTCACGCGCGGACAAATTCTGAAAATGCTCGCCATCGAAGGGGGCGCACTGACGCTGCTCGGCGTGGCGTGCGGTTTTGCGCTCGGGCTGGTCATCAGCCTGATCCTGGTGTATGTCGTCAACCCGCAATCGTTCCACTGGACCATGCAGCTGCACATGCCTTGGCCCCTGCTGGCCAGCGTGGCGGCAGTACTGGTGGGCGCCTCGGTTGCCACCGCGCTGGTGTCGGGACGCTACGCGCTGTCCGGCGGGCCGATTCGCGCAGTCAGGGAGGACTGGTAATGCGTTTTCTGATCGTGTTGTGGCTGTGCTGCATGCAGATGGCAGGCGCGGCGCCGCCTGTCTATCCACCCGTGGCGCCCGGGAAGGTGCTCACTTTCCCGGGCGACTTCGGCGCGCATCCCGATTACCGCACCGAGTGGTGGTACGTCACTGGCTGGCTGCACACTCCGGACGGCAAGCCGCTCGGGTTCCAGGTCACGTTCTTTCGCACGCGCCCCGGCGTCGACCAGTCCAATCCAAGCGCCTTCGCCGCGAAACAGCTGATCATCGGCCACGCCGCTTTGTCCGATCCGGCCGTGGGCCACCTGCTGCACGACCAGCGCAGTGCACGTGAAGGCTTCAACCTCGCCTATTCCCGCACCGGCAACCTCGACATCAAGCTGGACGACTGGAGCATGGTGCGCGGGGCGGACGGCCGCTACACGGTCCAGGTGCGCTCCAGCCAGATGACGTTCGACCTGGTGCTCGCGCCCACGCAGCCAACCCTGCTGCAGGGTGAGCGCGGGTACTCGCGCAAGGGTCCGGCTGTGCAGCATGCCAGCTATTACTACAGCCAGCCGCAGTTGCGTGTGACCGGCAAGGTGGCGCGCGCGAACGGCGCCGCGCAAAGCGTCACCGGCACAGCGTGGATGGACCACGAATGGTCGAGCGAAGCGCTGCAGGCCGATGCCACGGGCTGGAACTGGATCGGCGCCAACCTCGACGACGGCGGCGCGCTGATGGCTTTCCAGGTGCGCGACAAGGCAGGGAGTAAAATATGGGCGCACGCAACCGTGCGCGACCGTACGGGCAAGGTGACGCAGTTCGCACCGGGCGACGTGACGTTCATCCCGACGCAGCAGTGGAAGTCGCCGCGGACCGAAGCGGTGTACCCGGTGGGGACCATCCTGCGCACGGGCGCGACCGAATGGCGCGTGACGCCGCTGCAGCCGGACCAGGAACTCGATTCGCGCCGCTCCACCGGGGCAGTCTACTGGGAAGGTGCAGTGACGCTGGAAAAGGATGGCGTGGCGGCCGGGCGCGGCTACCTCGAAATGACCGGCTACGTGCAGGCGATCAAGCTGTAAGTATGATTAATTGAAGAACAGAACAAAAACCCCGATGACACAGCGTAACCGCAGTACCGATCCCAAACCCGATGCCAACGCCGACCGCAAGGGCGCCCTCTCCGCGCTGGCAGGCCTGTTCCCGTTCCTGCGGCCCTACCGGCGCCAGTTCGTCTTCGCCGGGATTGCCCTGATCGTGGCCGCCTGCGCCACGCTGGCCATCCCCTACGCATTCAAGCAGATGATCGACCTCGGGTTCGGCGCGGCGGCAGGCGAGCGCAGTATCCGCCACGTCGACGCCACCTTCCTCGCCCTCTTTGGCGTGGCGACCGTGCTGGCGCTGGCCACTGCCGCCCGCTTTTACCTGGTCTCGTGGCTGGGCGAGCGCGTCACGGCCGACATCCGCGCTGCCGTCTACCGCCACGTTGTCAACCAGAGCCCGGAGTTTTTCGAAACCACGCAGACCGGCGAAGTCCTGTCGCGCATTACGACCGACACCACGCTGATCCAGTCGGTGGTGGGCACCAGCATCTCGCTGGCGCTGCGCAACACGCTGCTCTTTGCCGGCGGCCTGGCCATGCTGTTCGTGACCAGCGCGAAGCTGTCGTCCATCATCCTGGCGCTGCTGGTGCTGGTGATCGTGCCCATCGTGCTGTTCGGCCGGCGCGTGCGCACGCTGTCGCGCGATTCGCAGGACCGCATTGCCGACGCCTCGGCCATGGCGGGTGAAATCCTCAACGCCATGCCGACCGTGCAGGCGTTCACGCACGAACACATCGAGTCGACCCGCTTCGGGGACTCTGTCGAAAGCGCGTTCCAGACCGCCATGCGCCGCATCCGCGCGCGCGCATTTTTGACGATGCTGGCCATCGTGCTGGTGTTCGGCACGATTGTTTTCGTTCTCTGGCTGGGCGCCCACGCGGTGCTGGCCGGGGACATGACCGGCGGCGACCTGGGCCAGTTCATCCTGTACGCGTCGATCGTGGCGGGCGCCATCGGCGCGCTGTCCGAGGTGCTGGGGGAAGCGCAGCGCGCCGCCGGCGCCACTGAACGCCTGCTTGAATTGCTGGCCGTGCGCTCGCCGATCCAGGATCCGGCCACCCCGGTCGCCCTGCCCGCACGCACCGCAGCCGGCGCGGCACTGACGCTGACCGACGTCATTTTCAGCTATCCGTCGCGCCCCGACAGTGCCGCGCTGTCCCACCTGTCGCTCGACATCCGGCCCGGCGAAACGGTGGCCGTGGTGGGCCCGTCCGGCGCCGGCAAGACCACGCTGTTCCAGCTATTCCTGCGCTTCTACGATCCGCAGGCGGGCGCCATCGCGCTTGACGGCGTCGATATCCGCGACCTGGCGCTGCATGATTTGCGGGACGCAGTCGGCATCGTGCCGCAGGATACGGTGATTTTTTCCGCCAATGCGATGGACAACATCCGCTACGGCCGGCAGGATGCAACCGACGCCGAAGTCATTGCCGCGGCGCGCCTGGCTGCCGCGCATGAATTCATCGAGCGCCTGCCCGAAGGCTACCAGTCGTTCCTGGGCGAGCGCGGCGTGCGCCTCTCGGGCGGCCAGCGGCAGCGCATCGCCATTGCGCGCGCGCTGCTGAAAAACCCGCCGCTGCTGTTGCTCGACGAAGCCACCAGCGCACTGGACGCCGAATCCGAGCGCCTGGTGCAGAGCGCACTGGAAGCTGCCATGGTAGGACGCACCACGGTCATCATTGCGCACCGCCTGGCGACCGTGCAGCGCGCCGACCGCATCGTGGTCATGGACGATGGCCGCATCGTGGAAACCGGCACCCATGCATCGCTGGTTGCCATGAAGGGCATCTATGCCAACCTGGCAGCGCTGCAATTTCATCATATGGGTGTTAGCGCACAGACAAAGTTCTGACGTCAATACGCCACATTTGGTGACAATTGGACTTCCAGATAGTTTCCTTAGTGTAATTTTTCGTAATTTGCTGTATCCTGAGCGATGTTTATACGCATTGCGACAGGAAAAAAACATGTTCAGCTCAACGATGCGCCCCGCCACCTGGGGCGTGGGCACCAAGATCACCGCCTTCACTTTTGCGCTGGTCGGCACGATACTTGGCGTCCTGATCTGGATGATCAGCCACACCACCTCCAGCATCCTGGAGCAGCGCAATGCGGAAAGCGTGCAGCATGACCTGGCAGGCGTGCGCAGCATGGTTGAAATGTTTCACCTTGCCGTCGCCAGCGAAGCGAGCACGTTTGCGCACCTGCTTGCCGCCGACTATCCCGGCGCGTTCGCACTCGATACCACAGCCATGGTCGACGTGGCCGGCAAGTCCGTCCCGACCCTGACCAACGGCGGCAAGCCGGTCAACCTCGACTTCACCATTGCCGACCGTTTCACCGCGCTCACTGGGGGCAGCGCTACCGTTTTTGCTGTTTCCGGTGACGATTTCGTGCGCGTCTCCACCTCGGTGAAAGACGAGAAAGGCGCGCGCGTTGTCGGCACCGTCCTGGACCGCACCGGCGCCGCCTACGCCAAAGTCAGCGCCGGCCAGTCGTTCTCCGGCCTGGTGACCCTGTTCGGCAAGCAGTACATGACCCAATACGATCCGGTCAAGGATGCCGCGGGCAAAGTCATCGGCGTGCTGTTCGTCGGCGTCGACATCACCAAAGACATCACGTCGCTGAAAGAGCGCATCAAGTCGCTCAGAATCGGCGCGACCGGCTATTTCTTCGTGCTCAATTCGACGCCGGGCAAAGCCTTTGGCGACCTGGTCGTCCACCCGGACAAGCAGGGCAGCAACATCGTCGACAGCAAGGATGCCAGCGGCCGCGCCTTCGTGCGTGAAATGCTGGAAAAGAAAACCGGCACGATTGTCTACCCGTGGAAGAACGCCGGCGAGGACCGTGCCCGTGACAAGACTGCTGCGTACCTGCCGTTCGCGCCGTGGAACTGGGTCATCGTGGGCAGTACGCACGTCGACGAAGTCGTCGCCGAATCGACAGCGCTGCGCAACCGTTACGTCGCGTTTGGCCTGGTGGCCCTGGTGGTCTTCGCCGTGCTGCTGTTCCTGCTGGTGCGCGCCATCGTGACCCGCCCGCTGACCCGCGCCCGCGACTCGGCCATGCAAATTGCCGAAGGCGACCTGACCGTCACCATGGACGCCGGCCAGCAGGATGAAATCGGCCGCCTCGCCGCCGCCATGAACGCCATCAGCCACAAGCTGTCCTCAGTCGTTGGCGACGTACGCGACGGCGCCGAACAGATCGCCACCGCGTCGCAGGAAATCTCGACCGGCAACCTCGACCTGTGCAGCCGCACCGAAGAGCAGGCTGCCAGCCTGGCCGCCACCGCCATGTCGATGGAAGAACTGACCGTCACCGTGCGCCAGAACGCCGACAATGCCCGCCAGGCCAACCAGATGGCGCTGTCCGCCTCGGAAGTGGCCCAGCAGGGCGGCGCCATGGTAGCCCAGGTGGTCGACACGATGGCGTCGATCAACCAGTCGTCGCGCAAGATCGTCGACATCATCTCGGTCATCGACGGCATCGCCTTCCAGACCAACATCCTGGCGCTCAACGCGGCCGTGGAAGCGGCCCGCGCCGGCGAACAGGGCCGCGGCTTTGCAGTGGTCGCAAGCGAGGTGCGCAACCTGGCCCAGCGCAGCGCCGCTGCCGCCAAGGAAATCAAGCAGCTGATCGGCGCGTCGGTCGACCAGGTCGACGCCGGCAGCAAACTGGTGGCCGGCGCCGGCACCACGATGGACGAGGTGCTGGCCAGCGTGGGCCGCGTGACCGACATCATGGCGGAAATCACCGCTGCCAGCATCGAGCAGACCAGCGGCATCGAACACGTCAACCAGTCGATCGGCAAGATGGACGAGGTGACGCAGCAAAACGCTGCCTTGGTGGAACAAGCCAGCGCTGCCACGGAAGCGCTGCAGGAACAAGCTGCCGAACTCGCGAAGTCCGTACGTCTCTTCAAGCTGGCCGAGGACCGGGCCGGGCAGCGCATTGCGGCGCCGGGCAAGCGCCTGGCGCTGGGCCAGCACTGACGCAGTTCGGCTACACTGATGCTCCGCATCCAGGAGCATCCCCGTGACCGACGCCGAACTGCAGCAGCAATCCACCCTCGTCTTCCCCGGCCATCGCGCCAGGCCGCCCGCCGCCATGTTCGCGGCGATGGCTGCCTGGTGCGAGGCGCACGACATCGCCAGCCACGACATCTACGGCGCCGGCACGCTGATCGAAGCATTCGAACAGAAAATCGCCGCCGCCCTCGGCTTCGAGGCGGCGGTGTTCTGCATCAGCGGCACCATGGCCCAGGTGACGGCCCTGCGCCTGGCGTGCGCCGACCGCCAGCGCCCGCTGGTCGCGCTGCATCCCACGTCGCACATCTTCGTGCACGAAAAATCCAACTACCAGTTGCTGAACCACTTCAGCGCCCTCCCCGTCGGCGAGCGCTACCGCCCGTGGACCGTGGCCGACCTGGCCGCCGTGCCGGACCGGCTGGGCGCAGTGGGCATCGAAATTCCGATGCGCGAAATTGGCGGGCAGACCACGCCGTGGGACGAGCTTGAAGCGTTGAAAGCCCACGTGCGGGGCCGCGGCGCGCACCTGCACATGGACGGCGCGCGGCTGTGGGAAGCAGCGGCAGGCTATGGCAAGAACGTGCAGGAAATCGCTGCCGGGTTCGACTCGGTCTACGTATCGCTCTACAAGGGCGTCGGCGGGCTTGGCGGCGCCATGCTGGCCGGTTCGCGCGAGTTTGTCGACCGCGCCGCCGAATGGTTCCGGCGCACCGGCGGCAACGTCATCCATCGATCGCCGTACATTGTTGCCGCAGCCATGCAGTTCGACCAGCGTGTCGCTGCCATGCCCGCCTATTTCGAGCGCACGCTGTGGCTGGCCGATATCCTGCAGGCGCACCCGGGCATCCGCGTCAACCCGGCGCGGCCACAATCGAACATGCTGCACCTGCATTTGCCGGTGTCGCGCACGCGCGCGCTGGCGATTCGCAACACCCTCGCTGCCGAACACAAGATCTGGCTGTTTACGCGCGCGTCGCATGCGGCGCTGCCGGAAACAAGCTATGTGGAACTGTACGTGGGCGACAACCTGCTGCATGCGCCGGACGACGCCGTGAAACATGCCCTGTCGCTCTTCGCCAGCGCGTTGGCCTGATACAATCGCGCCCATCTCCCGCCTTTAAAACGCCATGCAACAATACCTCGACCTCATGCGCCATGTGAAAGACCATGGCACCGTCAAGACCGACCGTACCGGCACCGGCACGCGCTCCGTTTTCGGCCACCAGATGCGCTTCAACCTGCAGGACGGCTTTCCGCTCGTGACCAGCAAGAAGCTGCACCTGAAATCGATCATCCATGAACTGATCTGGTTCCTGGCCGGCTCCACCAACATCGACTACCTGACGGAAAACGGTGTCTCGATCTGGGACGACTGGGCCGACGCCGACGGCGAACTCGGTCCCATCTACGGCTACCAGTGGCGCAGCTGGCCGGCGCCGAACGGCGGCCATATCGACCAGATCGCGCAGGTCATGGACCAGATCAAGTTCAACCCCGATTCGCGCCGCCTGATCGTTTCGGCATGGAACGTGGCCGACATCCCGCGCATGAAGCTGCCGCCATGCCACGCGCTGTTCCAGTTCTACGTGGCCGACGGCAAGCTGTCGTGCCAGCTGTACCAGCGCAGCGCCGACATCTTCCTGGGCGTGCCTTTCAATATCGCGTCGTACGCACTGCTGACCCACATGATGGCGCAGCAGGCTGGCCTGGAGGTGGGCGACTTCATCTGGACCGGCGGCGACTGCCATCTGTATTCGAATCACATGGAGCAGGTCGAGACCCAACTGGCGCGCGCCATCAAACCGCTGCCGCGGCTTGTCATCAAGCGCAAGCCCGACTCCATCTTCGACTATCGCTTCGAGGACTTCGAGATTGCCGGCTACGACCCGCATCCCGGCATCAAAGCGCCGGTGGCCGTCTGATGGCGCACCTGACCCTTGTCGTCGCCGTCGACGCCAGCAACGGCATCGGCATCGACAACCGGCTGCCGTGGCACCTGCCCGAGGACCTGGCGCATTTCAAGCGCGTGACGCTGGGCCGTCCCATCGTCATGGGCCGCAAGACGTTCGACTCGATCGGCCGCGCGCTGCCCGGCCGCAGGAATATCGTCATCACGCGCAACGCCGCGTGGTCGCATCCCGGCGTCGAGACGGCAGCGTCGCTCGAGCACGCCATTGCCCTGCTGGGCAGCGAGCGCGCCAGCATCATTGGCGGCGCGCAGGTCTTCAACGAAGCGCTGGACGTGGCCGACGAGATGATCGTCACGCACATCGACCATGTCTTCGACTGCGACACCTTTTTCCCGGCCATCGACCCGGCCCGCTGGGTTGAAACGGCGCGGGAGCGGCATCACGCCGACGCCATCGGCTGCGACTATGCCTTCGTGACCTACCAGCGCGCCTGAGGCCATACTAGCGTGCTACAGCTTTGGCCCGACTTGGCTAAGCTGGGCAAAGTTTTTACCCATCGCGCGGACATTTCTGAGAAAATCCGCGACTTGTTTTTTTACCCTGTTGATTGGTACTGCCCATGAAATTTCGCTTCCCGATCGTCATCATCGATGAAGATTTCCGTTCCGAGAACACCTCGGGTTTAGGCATTCGTGCACTCGCTGACGCGATGGAAAAAGAAGGCATGGAAGTGGTGGGCGTGACCAGCTACGGCGACCTGTCCCAGTTCGCCCAGCAGCAGTCGCGCGCCTCCGCTTTCGTCCTGTCGATCGATGACGAAGAGTTCGGCGGCGGCACGCTGGAAGAAACCAATTTCGCCCTGACCGCCCTGCGCGCATTCGTCAAGGAAATCCGCCACAAGAATGCGGACATCCCGATCTATATTTACGGCGAAACACGCACCAGCCGCCACATCCCGAACGACGTGCTCAAAGAACTGCACGGCTTCATCCACATGTTCGAAGACACCCCGGAATTCGTCGCGCGCCACATCATCCGCGAAGCGAAATCCTACCTCGACGGCCTGGCGCCGCCGTTCTTCCGCGCGCTGGTCAACTACGCCAACGACGGCTCCTACTCGTGGCACTGCCCGGGCCACTCGGGCGGCGTCGCCTTCTTGAAGTCGCCGATCGGCCAGATGTTCCACCAGTTCTTTGGCGAGAACATGCTGCGCGCAGACGTCTGCAACGCGGTGGAAGAACTGGGCCAGCTGCTCGACCACACCGGCCCGGTCGCCAAGTCCGAACGCAACGCCGCCCGTATCTACGGCGCGGACCACTGCTATTTCGTCACCAACGGCACCTCGACGTCGAACAAGATGGTCTGGCATTCGACCGTGGCGCCGGGTGACATTGTCGTGGTGGACCGCAACTGCCACAAATCGATCCTGCACTCGATCATCATGTGCGGCGCGATTCCCGTCTTCCTGATGCCGACCCGGAACCACCTCGGCATCATCGGCCCGATTCCGCTCGAAGAATTCACCCCCGAATCGATCGCCCGCAAGATCGAAGCAAACCCGTTTGCGCGCGAAGCCGTCAACAAGAAGCCGCGCATCCTGACCATCACGCAGTCGACCTATGACGGCGTGGTGTACAACGTCGAAACGCTGCGCGAAATGTTGGACGGCAAAATCGATACGCTGCACTTCGACGAGGCATGGCTGCCGCACGCCACCTTCCACGATTTCTACAAGAACATGCACGCCATCGGGCGCGACCGCCCGCGCGCAAAGGAGTCGATGATTTTCTCGACCCAGTCCACCCACAAGCTGCTTGCGGGCCTGTCGCAGGCCTCGCAGGTGCTGGTGCGTGAATCGGACTCCGTCAAACTCGACCAGGATGCCTTCAACGAGGCTTACCTGATGCACACATCGACGTCGCCGCAGTATTCGATCATCGCCTCGTGCGACGTGGCCGCGGCGATGATGGAAGCACCGGGCGGCACCGCCCTGGTGGAAGAATCGATCTTCGAAGCGCTCGATTTCCGCCGCGCGATGAAAAAGGTCGACGAAGAATTCGGCCAGGACTGGTGGTTTAAAGTATGGGGCCCGAACACGTTCAGCGAAGAGGGCATCGGCACCCAGGATGACTGGATGATCCGCGCCGAAGACGACTGGCACGGCTTCGGCAACCTGGCCAAGGGCTTCAACATGCTCGACCCGATCAAGGCTACCGTGGTCACACCAGGCCTGACCCTCGACGGCGTGTTTGGCGAGTCCGGCATTCCGGCGTCGATCGTCACCAAGTACCTGGCCGAACACGGCGTGATCATCGAGAAGTGCGGGCTCTACTCGTTCTTCATCATGTTTACCATCGGGATCACCAAGGGCCGCTGGAACACGCTGGTCACGGCGCTCCAGCAGTTCAAGGACGACTACGACAAGAACCAGCCGATGTGGCGCATCATGCCGGATTTCGCTGCCGCCAACCCGCGCTACGAAGGACGCGGCCTGCGCGACCTTTGCCAGTCGATCCACGACTTCTACAAGGCCCGCGACGTGGCGCGCCTGACCACCGAAATGTATTTGTCGGACATGGTCCCGGCCATGAAGCCGTCGGATGCATTTGCCAAGATGGCCCACCGCGAAATCGAGCGCGTGGCGATCGAGGACCTCGAAGGGCGCATCACCGCGATCCTGCTGACGCCGTACCCGCCAGGCATCCCGCTCCTGATCCCGGGCGAGCGCTTCAACCAGATCATCGTCGACTACCTGCGTTTTGCCCGCGACTTCAACGAGCAGTTCCCGGGTTTCGAGACCGACGTGCACGGGCTGGTCAAGCGCGAGAAGGATGGGAAGATGGGGTATTTCGTGGACTGCGTTAAAAATACGTAAGCTGCAAATCGAAAGGGCCGGTATCGCGCAAACGATACCGGCCCTTTTTTTGTTACTCCCCGTAAAACCGTCACCCTCGCGAAGGCGAGGGCCCATAACACGTTACCGAAGTTGTTCAATCAGACGGCTCGCGGTTGCGTGCCATGGCCCCCGTCTGCGCGGGGGTCAAGCCTTCGGCAACGTCACCCCCACCTGCCCCTGGTATTTGCCGCCGCGGTCCTTGTACGACACTTCGCACACTTCATCGCTTTCAAAGAACAATACCTGCGCACAGCCTTCGCCGGCGTAGATCTTGGCCGGCAGCGGCGTGGTATTGGAAAACTCCAGCGTCACATAGCCTTCCCACTCCGGCTCGAACGGCGTCACGTTGACGATGATGCCGCAGCGCGCGTACGTCGACTTGCCCAGGCAAACGGTGAGCACGTTGCGCGGAATGCGGAAGTATTCGATCGTGCGCGCCAGGGCGAACGAATTCGGCGGGATGATGCAGACGTCGCTTTTGACGTCGACGAAGGAATTCGAATCGAAATTTTTCGGGTCGACGATGGTGCTGTTGATGTTGGTGAAAATCTTGAATTCGTCGGCGCAGCGGATATCGTAGCCGTACGACGAGGTGCCCCACGAGATGATGCGGTTACCGTCCTGCTCGCGCACCTGCGTTGGTGAAAAGGGTTCGATCATGCCGGTGGATTCGGCCATGCGGCGGATCCATGCATCGCTTTTGATTGTCATTGCTGCTTCCTGTCGAGGCGTAAGAATGGCGCGATTTTACGCGAAAAACCGGGCGCCGCCGACCATTTCGGGAGCCTTTAAAAACCATTGCGAGCGGCAGCAATGGTGGTTGAGAAGCGCAGCTGTACAGGCGTACAGTGAGCATCGCAGACCGCCAGTGCAACGCGCAGCGGGTTTTTCGAGGTTTCCTTTCACCCCAGCAGTCGCTGGATCATGTCGCTCACTTCCCTGGCAGTGCCGACTGGCGCCTCGAGCGGGAACAGGTGGCCGCCGTCGACCATCACGATGTTCTGGCCAACGAGCTTGCGGGTTGCACGGTCGCCGGCCAGTTTCAGTTCCTGCGACGACCTGCCGCCGATGAAACCGACCGGCACCGGATACCTGCCATCGAGCGCAGCGCCCATCGTGTGGGGCAGCGTGCGGTAAATGGCGGTTTCCACGTCGCGCGAAAAACGCAGCTGCACACCGTCCGGGTGCGGCTGCAGGCCGTGCTCGAGGTAATCGTCCAGTACACCTGGCGCCCATGCAGCGAAGATCGGCTTCGCGGCAAAATGATCGTACGCAGCCTGGCGGTCCGGGAACAGGTGGCGCCGCTTCGCCGAAAACCTGGCCGGCGAAAAGCGGTCGCCCCAGCCGCCCTGCTTGGCGCCACGCCACAGCATGGCGCGCCAGCCGGCCACCACGGGCGAATCGATCATCACCACGCAGCGCGCGAGATCCGGCCGCGCGCGCGCCGTCATCATCGACAGCATGCCGCCCAGCGAGTGCCCGACCAGGATCGCAGGCTGGCCGTACGCTTCCAGTTGCACTGTCAACTCGTCGACCAGCAGGCGCCAGTTGTCGGTCACGGGGAAGGACGGATCGTGGCCGTGCATGTCGACGCTGCGCACGTCGAAGCCGACGCGCAGCGCGTCGAGCATCTGGCGGTAGGTGCCGGCCGGGTAGCTGTTCCCGTGGGTGAAATGCAGCAGCGGTTTGGTCATGGGGCAAAGGGCAATCGGATGCGAAGAACCGATTGTAATGCGGCGCCCGCCAAATCACTCCCCAGGCCCGGCCTTTAGAGTGAAACGCCTACCTGCAGTGTCGCGATAAATCCCGTCGCGGCGGTGCCAGTCATTGCAGCGGTCTGCAACGTTGCGCCGTCGCTGAACACGTTGTCGGTCGCCAGGCTGATGCCAGCCAGGTTGCGCACGCTGCTGGTGTAGCCGGTGGCCGTGTAGGCTTCGGCGCTGGTTGCGGCCGGAAAGGTGAACTGCGACGTCTTGATGCGGTTGGCGGCGACCGTGCTTTTTGCGAGCGAAGGATACACCTCGAAGTGCACGTGCGGCATGCGCCCGGCGTAGCAGCCCGGGAAAATCGTGGTGAACGTGACGTTGCCATCCGCATCGGCTTCCTGCACGCCGCGCAGGTAGTTTTCGCCAGTGATGCCGCTCGCGTACATCGAGTAGTTGCCATCGCGGTCGCAGTGCCACAAATACACCGTGGCGCCGGCGAAGCTGGCGCAACTGGCGCCGGCGTTGACGATCTTCAGCCTGACCGTCAACGGCACACCCTGCGCCACGCCGGTGGCGCCAGCCACGCTGGTGCGGATATCGCTGCGCACGATGCCGGAGAGGATCAGCGCATTGGCCACCTTGCCGGCGGCGCTGTTGGTGCCGTCGGCCGGATAGGGACCGCCGGTTTCTTCCGGAATCACCGCGCAGGCGATGCTGGCTGTCGTGGTCGTGGTGGTCGTGGTCGATGTGGCCGCCGTGGTCGATGCAGCAGTCGTGCTGTCGCCGCCGCAGCTCACGCCGCCCAGCGACGCTGCGCCGGCCAGGAGCCAGCGCATCGACTGGCGCCGGTCCGCGCCGGTCGACAGCATTTTGGCGACATCGTCGAACAGCGTGTGGTGGCCGTGGTCCATGGCGGGATGCGGGCGCTGGCTCATTTGCGGACCTCCCCGCGCCGGCCGGGACCACGCTGCACCTTCTCCTCCTGCATTGCCGCGCGCTGTTCAGGCGTCAGCAGGGACAGGAACTGCGCGTGCTCACGGGCGCGGTCCAGCTCCTCCGCCGCGAAGGCCTGGCCCAGCGTCTGCGCCAGCGCGGCGGCTTTGGCGTCGTCGAAGCGGGGGCTGGCGGCCAGTTCGCGCAGGCTGTCCTGCGCACGCCGGATCGCTTTGTCGCGTGCACGCTGGGCCGGCCCGGCGGCATGGCGAAGCGCAAACAGTTTATCCTGCTGCGCTTCGGTTAGTTGCAAAAGAGGCTCAGGACCAGGTCCGCGATCGTCGTCGGGTCCGGCGCCAGGCGCGCCGCGCATGGCGGGCTGCGGCGGGGTTGGCCGTGCTGTTGCGAGCGAGACGAACGTCAGGCTGGCAGCCAGCAAAACAGGGGCAATCAAGGTAATGGGTTTCATGGCGGCTCGTTGACTGGAGAAGGAGCAATTATCAAAGGCCGGCATGTAAAGCGCCGTTAGCACCATGTAAATTGACGTAAAGCATTACGCCTTCACAAGGCTCGCCTTGCTATCATGGCTGCATGAACCATGTACTCTTAATAGACGACGACGTCGAGCTGGTCGGCATGTTCCAGGAATACCTGCAGCAGGAAGGCTTTTCCGTCACGTGCTGTCATGACGGCGTGGCCGGCACGCGCGAAGCGTTGACTGGCAAATATGCCATTGCGGTACTCGACGTGATGATGCCCCACCTGAACGGCATCGAAACGCTGCGCCGCATCCGCATGAAAAGCCGCATCCCGGTGCTGATGCTGACCGGCCGCGGCGACGACGCCGACCGCATCCTGGGCCTGGAGCTTGGCGCCGACGATTACGTCACCAAACCCTGCACGCCGCGCGAGCTGACGGCGCGCGTGCGCGCCATCCTGCGCCGCACCAATGCCCTGCCCCACGATGCATCCGGCGGCATCACGCTGTCGGTCGGCAAACTGACCATGCTGCCCGAACAGCGCCGCGCCAGCTGGGACGGCAAGCCGCTGGAACTGACCAGCACTGAATTCAACCTGCTGGAAGTGTTGGCGCGCAACGCCGGGCGGCCGGTCAGCAAGAACGACCTGTCGGAACAGGGCCTGGGCCGTCCCCTCGCCCGCTTCGACCGCAACATCGATGTTCACCTGTCGAGTTTGCGCCATAAACTCGGCCTGCTGTCCGACGGACGTTCGTGCCTGCAGACGGTTTACCGGCTTGGCTACCAGCTGATCCGCGAGTAAGCGTGGGCCGCCTGTTCTGGAAGTTCTTCCTCTCGATTCTGCTGGCCCAGATCGCGGCCACGGTCGGCATCGGCGGCGCGTTCTGGCTGCGCGACCAGGCGCGCCACCGCACCGAAGCGGCCCAGCTCGATACCGGCATGCCGGCCCAGTTTCTCCTCGACGCCGCCGGCATGACGCTCAAGCATGGCGGCCTGCCGGCGCTGCGCGAGATGGTGCAGGGCATGCGCCGGCATACCGTGTACCTGCTCGATGCCAGGGGCGCCGAGCTGCTGGGCCGCACCGTCCCGGCCGAATTGCGCGCCAACGCTGCCGCGCAGTCAAAGGAGGCCGGCACGCGCAGCCCTGTGCGCTCGCTGCTGGCGCCCGACGGCCAGCGCTACCTCGCCTTCGTGCCCCGCTTCGACCTGCGCGCCGAACAGCGCGCCACCCGTGGCCAGCCCAGTGCAGGCGCGCCGGACGGGCCACCCGGCGGACCGTTTGGTGCAGGCATGCCCGGCCCCGGCGACGGAATGCGCGGCCCGCCAGGCGGCCCGATGGTGTTCGGCTACCGCGTCGGCCGCATCTTCCCCATGATTGGCGCGACGCTGGCCAGCCTGTTGTTCGCCGCCTTGCTGGCCTGGTATTTTTCGCGCCCGATCCGCGCCCTGCGCAGTGCCTTTTATGCCGCCTCGACCGGCGACCTGGCCCCGCGCTTTGCGGGCGAAACCGGCCGCAGCGACGAGTTCCGCGACCTGGGCCGCGACTTCGACCGCATGACCGGCCAGTTGCGCAACCTGATCGACGGCCAGCGCCGCCTGCTGCACGACGTCTCGCACGAACTGCGCTCGCCGCTGGCGCGCCTGCAGGCCGCCATTGGCCTGGCGCACCAGCAGCCCGATAAACTGGCCGCGTCGCTCGAACGCATCGAACGCGAAAGCGTGCGCATGGACAAACTGGTGGGCGAGCTGCTGACCCTCTCGCGCCTGGAAGCGACCCAGCGCATCGCGCAGCGCGAGCCCATCGACGTCGGCGAAATGGTCGAGCAGATTGCCGACGACGCCCGGTTCGAATCGTCCGGCAGCGGCGCCGTTATCACTGTTGCAGCAGTCGACGGCATCACGGTCGCCGGGGCCCCGGACCTGCTGTGGCGGGCGCTGGAAAATGTGGTGCGCAACGCCGTCAGGCATGGCGGCGGCGCAGTCGACATCACGGTCGCGTCCACCTGCACCGAGGTTGCGGTCAACGTCAGCGACCGCGGCCCGGGCATCCATCCGGACGACCTGCCGTCGCTGTTCCAGCCGTTCTTTCGCTGCCAGGCAGTTGACGGCAGCCAGGCCAGCGTGGACGGCCATGGCCTGGGCCTGGCCATTGCGCGCCGCGTCATCGATGCACACGATGGGGTCATCCACGTTGACAATCGTGCCGGCGGCGGGCTGGCCGTCACGGTGACGCTGCCGCTGGCCGCTCAGGGCTGATACCAGTAACGCGGATAGCGGGCGCGGTATCCGGCCAGCGCCACCTGCTCCCCCACCTCGATCGTCACTGCTCCTGTTTCATCGGTGCGCCAGCGGTCGATGCCGTGGCTGCCGTAACGTTCCCACACGGTTTTCTTCGGATGCCGGTAGCGATTGCGGTAGCCAACCTGGAAGATCCCGACCGACGGCTGGACGGCGGCCAGGAACGCTTCGGTGGACGACGTGCCGCTGCCGTGGTGGGGCGCGAGCAGCACGTCGGCACGCAGTTTGCCGGCCTGCGCGTGCAGCAGCTGCGCTTCCTGCGTCGCTTCGATATCGCCGGCCAGCAGGACAGTCCGGCGTCCGTTCGAGATGCGCAGCGTGCAGCTGCGCGCGTTGGCTTTCAGGTCGACGTCGGCGTAAATGGAAGCAGTTGGATACAGCATCTCGAAGTCGATGCCGTCCCACTGCCAGCGCTGGCCCGCGACGCAGGAAATGTGGCGGCGCGCAGTCCTTGCCACGGGGTGTTGCGGCCACAGTGAAGAAACGACCCAGTCCACACGCACTGCGCCAAGCAGCGCCAGCGCGCCGCCAACGTGATCGAGGTCGCTGTGCGAAATGACCATGCCGTCCAGCCGGCCGATGCCGCGCGCACGCAGGTACGGCGCAATCACCCGGCTGCCGCCATTCGATTCGGGCGAATAGGCCGGACCGGTGTCGTACAGCAGCCGATGGCGCTCGGTCTCCACCAGCAGCGCCATGCCCTGCCCGATATCGAATGCCGTCACGGTAAAGGTACCCGCGGCGGGATGGGACGGCAACTGGGCGGCCAGGGGCAGCCACGCCACCACGCCCACCCAGCGCAGCGGCCAGCCGCGCGGCGCCAGCATCCACAGCACGCCGCCAACTGCCAGCGCGCACATCCAGGGCCCGGCAGCCGGCGCGCTCCAGACGGCCCACCGCTGGCTGCTCAACCCTTCCAGCACGACGGCCATGCCTTGCACTACCGCGTGCGCAGCGACCAGCAGGCCGGTCGACACGGGCGCCGGCGCCAGGCTGCCGAGCAGCGCCAGCGGCGTGACAATAAAGCTGACCAGCGGAATGGCAATGGCGTTTGCCAGGGGACTGGCCAGTGATACTTGTGCGAACAGCAGCATGGTCAGCGGCGCGAGCGCCAATGTCACGACATACTGTGTGTGCGCCGCCGAGCGCAGGCCCGCGCGCCAGCCGGTGACACCGGGCGCGCGGCCCGTGCCCGCATACAGGATGGCGGCGACAGCGCCAAACGACAGCCAGAAGCCGGGCCAGAGCAACGCCCACGGATCCAGCAGCACGACCACGCCCAGGGCGGTACAGAGCACGTGGCTGACCTGGGAAATCCGGCCGCACCACAGCGCGGTTGCCACCACCAGGATCATGTACAAGGTGCGCTGGGCCGGGATGCCGAAGCCGGCCAGCAGGACGTACAGCAGCGCAACTGCGCTGCCGGCCAGGGCCGCCACCTTTTGGGCCGGCGCCAGCAGCGGCAACTGCGCGCCGGTAAAAAACGACCGGCGCCAGAGAAACGAGGCCGCCAGCGCGGCCAGGCCCGCCACCATCGTGATGTGCAGCCCCGAGATGGAGATGAGGTGGCCGACGCCGGTGCGGTTGAAGACTTCCCAGTCCGCTTGCGCAATGCCGCGCTGGTCGCCGATCACCAGCGCCACGATCACGCCGGCGTACGGCTTGCCGGCCAGCGCAGCGACGATCCTGTCGCGCAGCGCCCACCGGCTGCGTTCGACCAGCGTGCCAAAGCGCGGGACAAACGCGGCGAGGCGCCGGTCGCCCGCAGCCGGGCGGACATAACCGGTGGCGCGCACGCCCTGCTCCAGCAGCCATGCTTCGTAATCGAAGCCGCCCAGGTTGGCGCTGCCGTGCGGGCGCTGCAGGCGCACTGTCAGGCGCCAGCGCTCGCCCGGACGCACAGCCGCCGGCCTGTCCAGTGCGCTGGCATACCAGGACAGGGCGATCAACGGCGGCACCCGCATGGTGGCGCCCACCACCTGCTCGACGGCGAAGTTGAACCGCACGCCCTGGGCAAACGCATAGGGCAAACTGTCGATGGTGCCCACCAGCGTGACATCGCTGCCCTCGTCCGCTTTAGCCAACTCAGGCGCCATGGCCAGGCTGGCCGCCAGCGCCGCCCAGCACAGGCCAAGGACGGCGCCGCTGACAATTTGCACCGGCACGAAGCGGCGCCAGGCCAGCAGCAGGATGCTGGATGCCGCCAGTGCCAGGAAAACGTCGCCGTCCGGCAGGCTGGCCTGCAGTTGCAGCAGGCCGGCGCCAGCAGTGAATGCCAGGATGGCGCAGCGCATGCGGGGGCGTGGTCAGGCCGGCGGTGCAGCGCCAGCAGCGGCGCGGTCGGGAGCGGCAGCGGCCTCCGGCGCTAGTGCTGGCGGCGGACGGCGGCGCGCGTGCGCACCGGCGTGGCGGCATTGCCGACTGCCGGTCTGCCGGCATCTCTCGTCTGCCGAGGCCCGCGCGTCCTGGGCCAGCGCCGGTTGCAAGTTCAGGTCGCCGGTTTGTGCAGGTTGTGCTGCCGGACGCACGCGCAGGCTGGACGACATGCGTCGCCATAAGTCGGACACGGCTGCTTCGGATAGCGACGACTGTACCGGCTCTCCTCCCGCACGGAGGCTGAGGCCGGTCTGCAGTTCGAGTGACACGAAAGGGTGCAGGACGTTGTCTTGCGTTCCCTGTGTTTCCCAGTTAAACGCGTAACCGGTCTAGAAATTAAGCTCGTGCGCTCGGAAGGCGAATTCGTCCCCTTCTACCCCGTTAATCGACCGTTTTCCTTCCAGCAGCGTTGACAGGAAAGCGTTCAGGAATGCGTAGGGCCCGGCACGATTTGCGGCATTGCGCTCGATCAGGCCAGGACCGGGAGTGGTACCTGCAATTGTCGCCAGTGCGACACCTAAATCTTCGTGACCTGGCAGGCCGGCGAACATGACAATACTTTCGCTATGATTCGCTGTGAGAGGATCAAGCAGTAGCGCGCCGTCCAGGCAAAAACCGGACTGTGTCGGAATGATGCCTGGGCCAAGCGGCTTGAGCTTCTTGAGCAGGCCTTCCAGCTCGCCAACGTCTTCCGGCTTGTACGCATCGGCATGGAATCTGAAGGTGACGCCGTTGACACGGGCGAATCCGTCCACAGCGACACTTGAATAGACTACCTTGCCAGCATCTTCGAACAGATAACCTGAACTAAATCCGAAGACAAAGATTCTTCCTTGAATATCCTCATCACGCACATCTTGTATGGAAACCATATTTTTCTGCCCTGTCATGTTCTTGACTGCATTGATCTCCTCTTCCCGCGAAGCGGCACGTGCTTCAAATTTTTCCTTGGACTCAGCCCCGTAATTGACAATATCGAAGCCCTGAACCAACGCTCTGCTCAGCGTGACTTGCGCATTGGCAGGGACGTCGATCAGGAAGCGGCCAACACAGACTGTTTTCATGTGTTGGCGTATGTCGGCCGCCTCTGCAGGCTCGTGCATGCTCAAGACTACGCCGACGGTCGACAGTGCCGCAGTGATACCCAGCCCCGCCACCAGCAGCACGCGCACGCGGGTTCGTTGCAGGAATCGTTTCATTTCACACTCCAGTGACTTCGCTGCAATCGACGGCCGTGCAACAGCTTCGGCACCCCGGGCCGTCGGCACGCCTGCTCACGTATCCACTTCCACGCAATCTCAGGCCTCAGAAACTGCCGTCGCGGCAACATTCTGCCAATCCTGGATGCAGGTCCAGGTTGTGCGCTTGTGCCGTCTGTTCTACCGGACGCACGCGCAGGCTGGACGACATGCGTCGCCATAAGTCGGACACGGCTGCTTCGGATAGCGACGACTGCACCGGTTGGCCTCCCGCACGCGAGCTGATGCCGGTCTGCAGTTCGAGTGATACGAAAGGGTACAAGACATTGTCTTGCGTTCCCTGTGTTTCCCAGTTAAACGCGTAACCGGTCGAGAAATTTAGCTCGCGCGCCCTGAATGCAAGTTCGTCCCCTTCCATTCCATTAATCGACCGTTTTCCTTCGAGCAGCGTCGACAGGAAAGCGTTCAGGAATGCGTAGGGCCCGGCACGATTGGCGGCATTGCGCTGGATCAGACCAGGACCGGGAGTTGTACCTGCAATCGTCGCAAGCGCAATCCCTAAATCCTCGCGACCGGGCAGGCCGGCGAACATGACGATGCTTTCGTTTTGTTCAGCTGTCAGGGGATCGCTCAGGAATGCCCCTTCAAGGAAAAATCCCGGTTGCCTCGGAATTTCACCCGGCTTCATCGGCCGCAATTGCTTCAGTAGCTTGGCCAGGTTGCCGACTTTGTCGGGATTGTAGTCATCGGAAATGATACTGAATGTCAGGCCGTTCACATGTGCATAGCCATTGACCTCTACCCCGTGATAAACGACCTTTTTTTCACCGTGATAGACGTGAGTGGAGCTGGCGCCAAACACAAAGATTTTGGCGCGGACGCCCTCGTGGACGACGTCATCGACCCGTTCCATATTTTTTGCACCGGCCTGATTGGTTTTCGCGTTGATTTCTTCTTCGCGCAGCGCCAGCCTGGAGGCAAACTTCACAGCCGTTTCCGCGCCGTGATTGGTAATGCGGAAATGGTCGACGGCACTTACGCTAATGTTGACGATCGCCGCCGGCGGGACGTCGATTAAAAAGCGACCAACGCAGACAGCTTTCATTTGCTTGCTCATGCGCGTCACCTCTTTTGGTTCTGGCATGCTCCAACCGAAGTCGACAGTCCACAGTACTGCCGTGACACCCAAACCTGCCAGGAGCAGGACGCGCACGCCGGTTCGTTGCAAAACTCGCTTCATTTCACACTCCAGTCACCAGATCCAGCTACGCCGCATTTGACGCGATCACCGCCTCATGCGTCAGCTTCGGTACGCAGGGCCGTCGGCACTGCTGCTTCACGCATCAATTTCCAGGCACTCCCACGTGTCAGCAATTGCGGATGTGGCAACCGTCGACGCATGCCCGCGCCGGAAAGTTGATAGGTTGCTGGCGGCAGCCCCGCACCTTCGGCAAACCAGCGGGCGCCGTCCAGTGCCTGGTCGTCGACGCAGTGCCACCAGCCGCTGGCCGGGCATGTGGCGCCGCTGCGCGCGACATGGCCCGGTTCGACCAATGCGCCCTCGAGCTCTGGCGCCGGGGCTGACGAGCCTGGCTGGGCCAACCCTGCCGGAACGGTGCGCCGCCCGTGGATGCGCTTGTCGGCCAGGCGCCAGCTGGTCGGCGTCGTTGCCTCAAAGCTCGGCTGCAGGCCACGCACCTTTTGCCACACGCCCGGCTTGGGCAACAGCAGCGCCTGCGGCACGACCTGTCCCTCCCGCAGCAACTGAACCGCTCCACCATAGACGCCCACATGTCCATCTGCCTGGCTGCATTGCCACCAACCGGTCTGGCGGCATGTCTCCCCGGCCCAGGCCAGCGTGCCCAATGCCAAGCCCAGCTGCAGGTCCGCGTCATTTGTTTGTGCAGGTTGCTCGACCGGACGCACGCGCAGGCTGGACGACATGCGCCGCCACAGGTCGCCCAGGGATTCCTCGGACAGTGTCGACTGCACCGGTTCGCCGCCAGCATGGGGGCTGATTCCGGTCTGCAATTCGAGCGACACGAAAGGGTGCAAGACGTCGTCTTTCGTTCCCTGTGTTTCCCAGTTGAACGCGTAACCGGTTGAGAAATTACGCTCGCGCGCCCGGAATGCGAATTCGTCTCCTTCCATTCCATTAATCGACCGTTTGCCTTCCAGCAGCGTCGACAGGAAAGCGTTCAGGAATGCGTAGGGGCCGGCACGATTGGCAGCATTGCGCTCGAGCAGGCCAGGACCGGGAGTTGTGCCTGCGATGGTCGCCAGGGCGATACCCAAATCTTCATGACCGGGCAGGCCAGCGAACATGACGATACGTTCGTCTGGCTCACCACTCGACCGATCCCGCAAAAAGGCGCCGTCCAGGCAAAAGCCGGGTTGTGTGGGGACGGTGTCTTTTTCCATTGGCTGTAATTGAGCAAGCAATGCGGAAAGGCCGCCGGCAAGCTCGGGCTTGTATCCATTCGCGATAAATCCGAAGCTCATATTATTCACATCTGCATAGCCGTTGACCGAGACACTTACCGTTGGAATTTTCTCGCCATAGGCAAAGTAATAGCTCGTTTTACGATTGAAGACGAAAATCTTGCCGTTCACTGCGTCGTGACGGATCGCCTGCACCGACTCCATGTTTTTTAAACCTGCTCGATTCTTGCCGGCGTTGATCTCCGCCTCTCTCTGCGCGATACGCTCATCGAACTGTTCCTGCGCCTCCTTTCCGTAATTGACAATATCAAAACCGTCGACCGCAGCACTGCTGATCGATACCTGCGCACTGGCTGGTACATCGATCAGGAAACGTCCGACACACACTGTTTTCATTAGCTTGCTCATGCGCGCCACCTCGATAGGTTCCTGCATGCTCCAAACCGCATCGACTGTCCACAACACCGCACCGAACGCCGACACCACCAACAACACCACTCGCACGCTTGTGCGTCGCAAATGCTGCTTCATTTCACACCTGGCCCTGGACTGGCTGCGCACCTCGCGTTGCGAAACTGTAGCGGTCCGGTGTTTCATCCACATCTGGAGGACGACCGACTGGACGAATGCGCGGGCTTGATGGTGTCCGCTGCCAAATGGCCAACCGCGCTGCTACAGAAAGCAAAGATCGAAATGCCTGGCCTCCGTGCCGCGCCTTAGTGGCAGGTTGCTGGCTTCGCAAACGCCCGGCAGCAATCAATCCAGCCAGTACGATGAAGACCATGAAGCTAACTGTACGTGTCCATGTGCGCGGCAAGTGCGTCATTTGACCACCTGGACAATCTTCACCACAAGATGCTGAGTCAGTAGCACCATGTAATCCGGGTCATAACTTTTTTGATGACTGTAGCCGCGCGTCGCAAACAGCCGTCGCAAGATGCCTCCGGTGCAAAGTCCGGACGCTTCCGGGACGGTTCCGTCGCCGGCCGCATCCTGTGCGTCGGGAACGAAGGTCAGCATGCAACCGTCTATATCGATACCCCGCCCCCCGTCTGGCACACGCAGTTTCGACTTGCCTCGACTAATGGCTGCGGCGCTAAGCGCGACCCTGCCGCTCGCGGGCTTGTCGTCAGCAATCCAGCTGATGCGGCCAAAGGTACGCCGCATTGGATCCGCACCGTAAAAGGCGTAGGTATTCGGGTGATAGTAGGTTCCCAATTCCTGCACGTGAAAGTGTTCAGCTTCATCGATCGCTTCGGTAATAGCAGTGACGACGCCCTTTTTTTTGTACATCTCGGCAGGGTCGGCCAGCGATGGATCGATCAACCGAAACCAGGACGTCGTGTCGCGATACATGTCATAGGGACTTGCCTTGGGCAGGTTGACCCAGTCGTGCCACGTTTTCTTCCCGCCCAGCGTGCTGACCGTGCGCAGGTGCAGCCACGGGCGCGGATACAGGTGGTTCGGCAACAGTTCCAGCACGCCGGGCGACGTGGCCATCACTGCCGTGGTTTCCATGGTCGTGCGGCCCAGCATCAGCGAAAAGGCGGCGGCTTCGACGCTGTTGCCGTCAACGCTGCCGGGGCTGGATGGTTCGACGCCACAGGCAATGCGCCGGTACGCCACCGGGGCGCCCAGCGCCGGCATGGCGCCGTGGATGACGCCGGCGATCTTGTCGGGAATACGCTTGGCGCAGGCGCGTGCGACCAGGCCGCCCATGGAATGGGTGATCAGGATGACCTGGCTGCATGCATGCTTGCGCTGCACCCAGAACGCGATGATCTCCTCGATGCGCTGCTGCAGCCGCGTGGCCGATTTACTGCAGGAGGCCAGCCAGTTGTACCCGACCGCGTACACGGGGTATTGAAAGGCCGCGTAGTGTTCCAGTTCGGCGTCGGTAAGCGGGTCGAGGCTGCGCACGCCCCACTTGCTGCGGTCGCAGTCGACCACACGCTTCCAGTGGTTGGTGAGGCGCCGCTTGTTGGGCGCCTCCATGCGAAACGTGGTGTTCAGGTGGCTCTCGAGTTCCATCAACAGTTTGGCATAGCTGCCGGCATGGACTTCACCCCAGCCGCGCTGGCGCATCTCGTCTTTGGACAGGTAGGCCAGCCCGCCGGTTTCATCCGCACCGCGCGTGGAATCGGGGACCGCCAGCTCGCCATTCGGATCGACTTCGCAGGTCTCGGCACGCAGGATTTGCTGGCGCAGCTTCGGCTCGCGATTGGTCCATTGTGTCACCGCAGTCATGGCGTCATAGGTCCCGTTCGGTGCGTGCCAGACCGGTTCGCCCGGCTTGATGTCCGTCTCCCTGGGCGGCGCAGGATTGCCGCCGGCGCGCAGGTTGCTGCCCATGATGCCCGGCACGAAAATCACCGGGATGACCTTGCGCGAGCCGACTGTCACCAGGCCGCGCGTGGTGAGTGCCCTGGGCGTCGCCACGCTGTGGGCGACCAGCGTGCCATCCGGTGCGACGGTGGGCTGGCGCAGGGGGCGGGTCGGCTCGCTCATGCTGCGCCCCGCCCGGTATCTTCTGGGTGCAGGCGAAATTCGATGTCGCCCAGCGCGTACGCTTGCAGGATGCCGGTGCGGCCCTCGTCGTCGGTGACGCCCTCGACCGTCGTGCCGTCTTCATGGCGGGCGCTGTAGCGCCGGCCTCTCGCCGGCAAGCCGGTCTGGCGGTCGATGGCGACCAGCCGCTCGTCGGTCTCGAGCCGGGTGGCGGGCAGCTGCAAGCCTGCGGGCGTGCCGCCGCCGGGGCCGAGCTGGTCGAACCTGGCCGACTTGACGGTGTGCGCGCCGCTGCTTTGCTGCGTGATGGCGCCGCCGCCCCAGTCGGTCTGGGTGCCTTGTGCGACCACTTTCACGCTGGGCGCCTGGAATTCGATGCTGTCGGCCGCGACCAGGCTGATCTTGCCGGACGAGCGGATCTCGACATTGCCCTGGTGGGTCTTGACAACCACGTCGCCCCGCGCGGCGATCAGTTTGATGCCAAGCTCGAACGCGAACAGGCTGACCGAACGCGCCGCACGCAGGAACAGGTTGCGTCCCGCGGCCACTTCGGTATCGCCGGCGCAGACGATGTCGATCTTGGTTTCGGCGCCCAGCGCCAGGTTGTCCTGGCTGCCGACAATGATCCCGGCCGGGGCGCTGGCCGCCACGATTGGCGCGCTGTGCGCCAGATCCGCGCCCTCCTGCCAGCGTTTTAATTTTTCCACCAGTGCCTGCATGCGCGGTTTGGAGGGCTCGTCGCCGGCCTCACCTGCCTGGCGGCTCAATTCATCGAGCACGCCCTGCATCACGTCGGCCAACCCGGTCAGGCCGGCGCGCGCCAGCTGGGGCCCCGTGCCTCCTTCGGCGCTGATCAGGACGCCATGAGCGCCGCGCACCGCCACTGCCTGGTCGCTGCGCAGTTCAGCGCCTTCGCCGCGCGCTTCCCCTGTACCATTGGCGCGCGGGTGCGTCAGCCACCCCAGGTTCAGCTCCGACGCCGCATGGTCGCTGGCCAGTTGCGCGCCGATCTGGCCGCGTGTATCGTCAAAGCGCAGCTGGTTGCCGCGGGCGCCGCCGACTTCCTTGCTGCGCGTGCCGGACAGGTAGCGGTTGCCAGGCAAGCCGCCCAGCGGGCTCAATGCCGGCGGGGCGGCGCGGCCATTGAACAACTGGGACAGCACAATTGGCTTGTCCGGGTCGCCGCCCAGGAAGGCCACCAGCACTTCGCTGCCCACGCGCGGCAGGCTGACCGCGCCGGCTTGCTGGAAAATGCCGGCGCTGCTGCCGGCCCAGCTGGCACTGACGCGCACCCAGGCCGAATCGGTGGGCGTGCCCGATGCGCCGGCGCCTTGCGCGTGGGCGTGGTCGGCCGCGCGCATGCCGGGAAAGCGCAGCTGGATGCGCCCGAGCGCGTCGCAATGGACTTCTTCATCGGCCGGGCCGACCACGATGGCGCTTTGCAGCTGGGGATGCGGCAAGTCGGCGCTGGCGTCGAACGCCGGGACGATGGGCACGCCGCGCCGCACCGCGGAAAACGCCACGTGCACGCGGGTGTCGCCGCCGGCGGGGCCGGTGCGCTCCCACTGCCCGTCGTGCAACAGGCGGTCAAGGCGGGCGTGCAGTTCGGCGGGCAGGTTGTTGCGTGCGCCGATGCGCAGGTCGGTGATGACGAAGTCGCGCTCATCGGCGGCGTGCCGGTCAATCTCCGGATGGCCCGACAGCGTGAAATACTCGCCGGCGCAAAAATCGCGCACGCTGCCCTCGCCCTGGAAGCACTTCGACAGATAGTCGTGACGGCCCATGCGCAGCTGGCCCAGGCGCCAGTGGTCGTCGACATCGTTGCCGGCGTGCGGCATGTCGACCTGGTAGTCGTCCAGGCTCGCTGCCAGCGCGTTGCCGTTGCCACCCTGGTCGCGCGTGCTGCGTGCGTTGGCCGCCATGAAGGCGCCGCCCTGCGGATTTTTATAATCCCAGCTGTGGCGCGTGGCGCTGCCCGGCTGCAGCGTGCGCGCCGCCGTCCACGACGTGATCGTGTCGCGCTCCTCGCTGGCGTGGTCGCGGTGGTAGCGCACGGTGCCGGCGCCGTTTTTGGGCAGGCGCGCGGCATCGTTGAACAGCACCAGGGTATGGGCGGGGACGTCGCCGGTGGCGCCCGTGGTGCCGGTAGCGCGGCCGGGGCGCACATACCAGCACACGCCGCGGCGGCGCAGCAGGCGCGCCACGAAATGGGCGTCGCTTTCGTTGTATTGCATGGTCTGTTCGCGCGGCGGGAGCAAGGTGCGGTCGAACAGCGGATCGAATGCGTAGTCGAACGCACTGCCCAGCACGGCATTTCCGCGCCGCCATTCGTTGAAGAGCACCTGCACGATATCGAGTTCGCTTTGCGAGCGGAAAATGCGGCTGTTGATGCGCTTTTCCATGATGGCCATGGCGTCACGCAGCACCAGCTGGTAAGTTGCCAGGCCGCCGTCGCAGTCGCCGGCGCGCGCTTCCGTGACGATGCCGCAGATGCTGCGCAACTGCCCCCGGTCCGTGACCAGCTGGAGCTCGGCCGGGAGCGCAATCAGTTCCTTCAATGGCAGCAGCGGCGTGCCGGCCAGGCACGCGATGCGGTAATGGATGCCGCCGCAGATCGATTCCGTGCCCGCGATACGCTGGGGCAGGAGCACGTCGTCGAACAGTCCTTCCGGATGGTGCAGGCGCAAACGCAAGGAGCGGTTGGCCGTACTGAGTGGTTTTTCGTGCTGCAGCAGTTGCAGCAATTCTCTCGCACTGTCCATCATCGTTCCCCTTGCCATGACGCGGGAACGAATGGTGTCACGCGGGGGTACGTGCACCTTTGCGAATGAACAGCCGCGCGGAGCCGGGACGGGTCGGACAGTTCCGGTTCGGCAGGGGTGTTAAGCGTGGATCAAAGACAGGCGCGGTATTGCAGCAGTGGCATTTCTGGTCGTGACAGCAGCCAACTCCAAAGGTTCCATCCCACGTAGTTCAGCCAGCGCAAACCCGATCGCTGCCAGGTGTTCCGGGCTGTTGCGGGCCGGGTGCACCCAGGCCGGCGCGATGTCGGGCGCATCGGTCTCCATCACGATGGAGTCGATAGGCAACTGTGTCGCCAGGCGGCGGATCTGCAACGCGCGCGTAAAGGTGAACGCACCGCCGAATCCCAGGTGGAAACCCAGGTCGATGAAAGCCTGCGCCTGCTGGAAGCTGCCGTTAAACGCATGCGCGATGCCGGTTGGCGGCGTAATCTGGCGCACGTTCTTGAGCACCTGGTCCTGCGAGCGGCGCACGTGCGTGAGCACCGGCAGGCCCAGGTCGCGCGCCAGGCGCAGTTGAAAGCGGAAGAACCGTTCCTGCTTGATGCGCATGGCTGGCTCGCACAATTGCGGGATGAAGAAATCAAGGCCCACTTCGCCAATGGCGACGAAGCGCGGATCGCTAATCGACGCCTGCGCCAGTTCGCGCAAGGCTTCCAGGTCGTCATCAAGCGCCTGCGGAACGCACATCGGATGGATGCCGAGGGCGTAGCAGGCATTCGGCGTGGCCGCGGCAATGCGGGCCACCTCGGCAAAATTGCCCGGTTCGACTGCGGGAATGACGATCATCGACACGCCATTGCCGGCCGCGCGCCGGCCCACGCCCGGCGGCCCGCCTGCCGCCGCCACGAATTCGTGCGCGTCAAGGTGGCAGTGCGTGTCGATCCACATGCTGCTATACCAGTTCAGCCGGCTGCAGGCCGTGTTCGGTCAGGCGCAGCACGCGGTCGCAGCGGCGGGCCAGGTCGATGTCATGGGTGACGATCACGAACGCGGTGCCGAGCGTGTGTGACAGTTCCAGCATCAGGTCGAAAATGACCTGGGCAGTGGCGCTGTCGAGGTTACCGGTCGGCTCGTCGGCCAGCACGCAGGCTGGCTCGGCCACCAGGGCGCGCGCCAGGGCCACGCGCTGGCGCTCGCCGCCGGACAATTCGCCCGGACGGTGGATGGCGCGTTTCGACAGCCCCACCCGGGCCAGGATCGCCTCGGCGCGCGCGTTGGCGTCAGGGCGTTTTACGCGGCGGATGAGGAGCGGCATGGCCACGTTGTCCAGTGCGGAAAATTCCGGCAGCAGGTGGTGGAACTGGTACACAAAACCAAGCGACGCATTGCGCAGGTCGCCGCGGCGCTTTTCCGACAGGGTCGCAAAATCTTCGCCAAGCAGCGTGACGCTCCCGGTGGTCGGCGTATCGAGCCCGCCCAGCAAATGGAGCAGCGTCGATTTGCCGGAGCCGGATGCGCCGACGATGGCCACGCGCTCGCCGCGCGAGATGGCAAAGTTTACCTGCGCCAGCACCTGCACGGCGTAGTCGCCCTCGCGGAAGGTTTTGCCCAGGCCCGTGCTGGTCAATACTAACGAATTGGAGAGATCATTCATACAGGGTTACTCATAACGCAAGGCTTCTGCCGGCTTCACGCGCGACGCCGAATAGCTTGGATAAAGGGTGGCGACAAACGCCATCAGGACCGCCAGGCCGCCGATTTTGAAGACGTCGGGCCAGCGCAGGTCGGAGGGCACGGAGCTGATGAAGTAAATGTCTTTCGACAGGAACTGCACGCCCAGCAGGCGCTCGATGAACGGCACGATGACGTCGATGTTCATTGCCACCAGCACGCCGAAGAAGACGCCCAGCATGGTGCCCATGATGCCCACCAGCGCGCCCTGGATCATGAAGATTTTCTGGATCGAGCGCGGCGACGAGCCGAGCGTGCGCAAAATGGCGATGTCGGCCTGCTTGTCGGTCACCGTCATCACCAGCGTGGAGACCAGGTTGAACGCAGCCACCGCGATGATCAGCGTGAGGATCAGGAACATCATTTTCTTTTCCGTCTGCACCGCGGCAAACCAGTTGGCATTGAGCTTGGACCAGTCGCGCATGAGCAGGTCGCCCGACATGGATTTTTTCAGCTGCAGCGCCACTTCCGGCGCCTGGTTCATGTCGGCGATGCGCAGGCGCAGGCCCATCGGCGCGGACAGGCGCTCGAGTTTTTCAGCGTCGTCCAGCGCGACAAAGGCCAGGCCCGAATCGAATTCGTAATGGCCCGCCTCAAAAATGCCGGAGACGGTGAAACTGCGCGTGCGCGGCAGCACGCCGGCCGGCGTGGTCTGGCCCTGCGCCAGCAGCATGGTGACCTTGTCGCCGATGCCTACCCCCAGCGTGTTGGCCAGTGCATAGCCGAGCACGATGTTGAACGTGCCGGGCTGCAGCGACGTGAAACTGCCGTGCCGGATCTGCTTGGCCACATCGGAGACCGCGCTTTCCTTTTCAGGCAGCACGCCGCGCACGATGGCCGGGCGCATCACGTCGTCGCGTACCAGCAATCCCTGGGTTTCCACGAAAGGCGCTGCGACGCGCACCTGCGGGTTCTGGAACGCTTCCTTTTCAGCCGCTTCCCAGTTCGGCATGCCGCCGCGGGTGTCGAACACTTCGATGTGGGCCAGCACCGACAGCATGCGGTCCGTCACTTCCTTCTGAAAACCGTTCATCACCGACAGCACCACGATCAGTGCGGCCACGCCAAGGGCAATGCCCGAGACGGAAATGAGCGAAATAAACGATATAAAACTGTTGCGGCCACTACGTTTGCCGGCGCGCGTGTAGCGCAGGCCGACCTGCCATTCATACGGCAAATTCTGGATGATACTCATGGGCTCCAAGGGGGCAAGGAAAACTGACCCCGCAGTGTGCCACACAACGCCCGGGCATGACAGGGTTGTCACGTCAGGCACGCCGCGCGAACCAGCCTTCCGGTGGCCTGTTTCCCTTACAATGGCGGCATGAATCAACTGACGCTGGTCTTGCCGTTTGCCCTCCCTCCCCCCGAATTAGCGACCGACCTGGTGCGCGCCCTGCAGGCGCCGGCACTGGCAGCGCTGCTGTCGCGCCCGTCCCGCAGCCAGCGGAGCACGTTCAGCGACGACGCGCGGGCACTGCCGCACGAACTGTGGCTGGCGCGCGAACTGAACCTGGCGCAGCAGCACGCGGCGTTTGCCGCCCCGGCGATGCGCGGTTGTCGACTGGACCCGGGACACGATCCTGGCGCCTGGCTGATCGTCAACCCGGGCCATATCGAAATCGCGCGCAGCCACCTGGCGCTGCACGACCTGCGCAAACTGCAGCTGAGCGAACCGGACGCGCGCGCCCTGTTCGACTGCGCGCTGCCGTTGTTTGCGGAACTGGGCCACACGCTGCTGTACGGCGACGCCGGGACCTGGTTCCTGCGCGCTGCCGGCTGGGACCAGCTCGACACCTCCACGCCCGATGCGGTGCTGGGCATGAACCTGGGCGACGCGATGCCGTCCGGCGTTGAAGCGCGCGCCTTCCGGCGCCTGCAGAACGAAGTGCAGATGCTGTGGTTCGAGCACCCCGTCAATACGGCGCGCGCGCAGCGCGGGCTGGCGCCGGTGAACGCGATCTGGCCGTGGGGCGGTGGGGGCGCCGCAGCGACGGCCCCGGCGCAGATGGCCGTGTTCGGCGCGCCAGGCTGGCTGCAGGCAGCGGCGCAGGAGGTGCTCACCGACCCTGGTGCGATCCTGCACAGGCGGGACGACAGCCTGCTGGTGTGCGGCACGCTGCTCGGTCCCGCCCTGGCCGGCGAATGGTCCGCCTGGCTCGACGCCATGCACCAGCTTGAAAGCGCCCTGTTCGCACCCACCTTGGCACTGGTGCAATCCGGCCAGGTCAAATCCGTACGCTTGACCCTGAATCACCGGACGGCACTGCTTGACACCACCACCACCCCCATGGCGCAACGCAAGTTCTGGCGCCGCATCAACCTGGACAGTCTCATTTGAAAACCCGTATCAGTATCCGTCCCTGCTCGCCACGCACGTCCGAAATGCTGCGCCTGGGGGGCGTCCACCCCGTGCTGGCGCGCGTGTTCGCGTCGCGCGGGTTGCTTGACGTGCGCGAACTGTCGTCCGAACTGTCGGCGCTGATTGCCCCGTCGGGCCTGCGCCACATCGACCAGGCCGCCGTGTTCCTGGCCGACGCCATCGCCGCAGGTAAAAAAATGACCATCGTTGCCGACTACGACTGCGACGGCGCCACCGCCTGCGCTGTCGCGCTGCGCGGGCTGCGCGCGATGGGTGCGCAGGTCGACTACATCGTGCCGAACCGTTTCGAATACGGTTACGGCCTCACGCCTGAAATCGTCGAGCTGACGGCGCGTGAAAAGAACCCCGACATCATCATCACGGTCGACAACGGCATTGCCAGCATCGACGGCGTGGCGGAAGCGAACCGGCGCGGCATGGAAGTGGTGGTCACCGACCATCACTTGCCGGCCGAAACGCTGCCAGCGGCGCGCGTGATCGTCAACCCCAACCAGCCGGAGTGCGGCTTTCCCAGCAAGCACCTGGCCGGGGTCGGCGTCGTGTTCTACGTACTGCTGGCCCTGCGCGCGGAAATGCGCCGGCGTGGCGTGTTCGACGCTGCCACCCAGCCCAAGCTGGACCACCTGCTCGACTTGGTGGCGCTGGGCACCGTGGCCGACGTGGTCAAGCTCGACGCCAACAACCGCATCCTGGTCGCGCAAGGCATCAAGCGCATGCGCGCGGGCCGCATGCATGCCGGCGTGGCCGCACTGTTTCGCGTGGCCGGGCGCGAAGCGCGCACGGCGTCGCCGTTCGACCTGGGTTTTGCGCTGGGCCCGCGCCTGAACGCGGCCGGGCGCCTGGAAAACATGGCGCTTGGGATCGAGTGCCTGGTTACCGACGACGAGGGGCACGCCTGGGCGATTGCCCAGCAGCTCAACGAGATCAACCTCAAGCGCCGCGAAATCGAAGCGGAAATGCAGGACACGGCCCTGCTGCACCTGGACGATTTCCAGCCCACGTCGAGCAGCACAATTGCCGTCTTCGACGCCGGCTGGCACCAGGGCGTGATCGGCATCGTTGCGTCGCGCCTGAAAGAAAAATTCTTCCGCCCGACCATGACGTTCGCGCCCGGCGCCGATGGCTGGATCAAGGGCTCGGGCCGCTCGATACCCGGCTTTCACCTGCGCGACGCGCTCGACCTGGTGTCGAAAAAAGTGCCGGGCCTGATCGACAAGTTCGGCGGCCACGCAATGGCGGCTGGCCTGACCATGCGCGCCGACAGCTTCGACGCTTTCGCTGCGGCGTTCGAAGCCGTGGGCCAGGCATGGCTGAGCGAGGCACAGCTCGAGCGCATCGTCGAAACCGACGGGCCGCTGGAAGACGCCTATTACACCAACGACTTCATCGAACTGATGGCCGGCCAGGTCTGGGGCCAGGGCTTCGCGCCGCCCGTGTTCTGCGACGAATTCAAGGTAGTCAGCCAGCGCATCCTGAAAGACCGCCATTTGAAGCTGTTGCTGGAAAAGAACGGCCGCCGCTACGACGCGATCTGGTTCGGCCACACCGACGACATGGGGGACCGGGCGCGCGTGGCGTTCCGGCTCGACGCCAACGAATACAACGGGGTGACCAGGGTGCAGCTGATGGTCGAGCACGCAGAGGCCATCCCCCGCGAAGGCGGCGCCCATGGCACGCCAGCAATTTGAGTGCGTGTGCATAGCGCTGAAATTCTTCCGATATTTGCAGCTGGTCCGAAATTGTAGTATAACTAGTCCAGAAGCGGAAAATTCCGCTGTCGAAAACCGCGCTGCAAGGCGCGCCAATCAACTTCGATCACCTGCTATGGATCCCCGCATGCGCGGGGAAAATACATGCTAGCTTACGCTTACCCCAAAAGCCGGTTCGAGCCGGCCCAGCTGGTCGACCTGAATGCGAAGGCCGAACGCGAGCGCCTGTCGCAATCGGCGCTGCTGGGCTTTTTCAGGCTCTCCGCCGCCTGGAAGCTGCGCGACGAAGACGCCCGCGAACTGCTCGGTGGTCTCTCGTCGTCCTCCTGGTACGAATGGAAAAAACAGCCGGCCAGGGTCCTGGAAGTGGACCGCATCACGCGCATCTCCTATCTGCTCGGCATTTATAAAGCGCTGCACATTCTGTACGGCGACAAGCTGGCCGACGAGTGGGTGATGCTTCCCAATGCGAACGCTATCTTCAACGGCCGCACGCCGCTGGCGCACATGCTTGGCGGCGGCTTGCTGGCCATGCAGAGCGTACGCAAACTGCTCGACGCGCGCCGCGGCGGCTTGTAATCGTGCGCGCTGCCAAAACCTTGCCGGGGCTGCCTCCCCTGGCGCCGCTGCGCCAGCTCGACACCGTGCGCCTGATCCCGTCGCGGTTTGCCGACCTGGAAGACTCGGTGCTCGCGCCGCTGGCCGACAACGACGCCATGCTGCGCGACCTGTTCGACCTCGATAACGCCACGAATGAACGCCTGCGCGGCGAATACGCGCAGTTGCCAGGCATCGGGGTCGATGAACTGGTGTTCGGCGTGCCGCACTTCCGGATCATCAACGCAGCCTATACGTACGCCCGCCCCGAAGGCAGCCGCTTCAACGACGGCGACCGCGGCGCGTGGTACTGCGCGTTCGACGCGGCCACGGCGCTGGCCGAAATCACGTTTCATAAAACCGTCGAGTACCAGGAAATCAACCGCTTCGACGACAGCGTCACGTACCAGTCCCTGCTGGCGGACTTCGGCGCCTCGTTCCACGACCTGCGCGGCGACGCGGCAGCGTATGCACCCTGCCTCGACCCCACCAGCTACATCGCTTCCCAGCAGCTGGCCAACCGCCTGCTCGATGCGGGTGCGATGGGGGTGATTTTCCCCAGCGTGCGCAACCCGGGCGGCACCAACCTGGCCTGTTTCAGGCCTGCGCTGGTCGGCAACGTCCGCAAGGGCGGCGCTTACCGCCTGACCTGGGCCGGTGCGCCCACGCCCGACATCGAATCCCTTTGATTTTTACTGTCCTCCCATGAACACCAATCCAGACAAAGACACCGAACTGCACGACAAGATCAACCGAGAAACCGCGCGCCTGGCCTGGTTCGAACTGGTGCGCCATTTCGCACAGGGCAACGTGATTTTCGTCAGCGCAGAGCTCGACCTGATCGACGTGGCAGTCCGCATCTCGCACGACGACAAAACCAGCATCGCTGCCTGGATGGCGGCCGGCCTGGTTGGCAAGGTCACCGACATGCAGGCAGCTACCTGGACCGCGTCCGACGCCTGGCTGTGGACTGCCGTCGTGCACCCGTTCATCCTGGTGCAGCCGTTGAAAACGTCGGTGCATTGAGTGCCCTTCCGCCCCGCGTCCTGGTGATTTTTGCGCACGCCGAGCCGCACCGCTCGCGCGTCAACCGGCAGCTGGCTGACGCTGCCCGCATGACGCCGGGCGTCGTCGTGCGCGACCTGTACGCCACCTATCCCGATTTCTATATCGACGCCAGGCGCGAACAGGCGCTGATCGCCGAGGCCGACCTGCTGGTCTTGCTGCACCCGATCCGCTGGTATGCCATGCCGCCCCTGCTCAAGGAATGGATCGACGTCGTGTTCGCATCCGGCTGGGCGTATGGCGACGGCGCCACGGGACTGAAGGACAAGGGCTACCTGCTGGCCGTGACGACCGGCGGCGCTGCCGACGCATACCGGCCGGGCGGCACGCATGGCTACGATTTTGCCGACTTCCTGCCGCCGTACCGTCAAACTGCGCGCCTGTGCGGCATGCACTGGCAGGAGCCGCTCGTGCTGCACGGCGCCCATCACGCCAGCGACGCCGACGTGGCCGCGCATGTGCGCCGCTTCATCGAACGCATCTGCGCTCCGGTTTTGAAGGAATCGACCTGATGGAACAAGGCCTGTTATCGAACGCGCTGGTCTACCTGGCCGCGGCAGTGGTGGCGGTCCCGATCGCCAAGCGGCTGGGCCTGGGGGCGGTCCTCGGCTACCTGCTGGCCGGGATTGCGATTGGCCCGTGGGGCCTCGGCCTGATCAGCGAAGTGGAAGTGATCCTGCACTTTTCCGAATTCGGCGTGGTGCTGCTGCTGTTCGTGATCGGCCTCGAACTCGAACCGAAAAAGCTGCTGGAACTGCGCCGTCCCATTTTCGGCTGGGGATCGGCCCAGGTGCTGGGCGTGGCGGCCGTCCTGTGCGCGGTCGCCATTGGCGTTGGCATCGAATGGAAGGTCGCGCTGATTGCCGCGCTGGGCCTGTCGCTGTCATCCACGGCAATTGCCCTGACGACGCTCGAAGAGCGCAACTTCATGACCACGCCCACCGGCCAGGCCGGCTTTGCCATATTGCTGTTCCAGGACATTGCCGCGATCCCGATGATTGCACTGGTGCCGGTGCTGGGCATGGCGGTCCATGAAGGCAGCGGCCAGGGCTGGCTGGGCGCCCTGAAAGTAGCCGGCGTGCTGGCAGGCCTGGTGGTTGGCGGGCGCTACCTGATCACGCCGATCCTGCGCATCATCGCCAAAACCGAACTGCGTGAAATTTTCACGGCGTTTGCGCTGCTGCTGGTGATCTCGATTGCGCTGCTGATGCAATGGGTCGGCATGTCGATGGCGCTGGGCGCTTTCATGGCCGGCGTGCTGCTGGCCGATTCGGAATACCGCCACGCGCTCGAGACCGACATCGAGCCGTTCAAGGGTTTGTTACTGGGCCTGTTCTTCATTGCAGTGGGCATGTCGGTCGACTTCGGCGTGTTCATGGCCCAACCGCTGCTGATCGTCGGCCTCGTGCTGGGCTTTTTGGCAATCAAGGTCGGCGTGCTGTACTGCCTGGCGAAGACGTTCGGCATTCCGCGCGAGCAGCAGGCGCTGTTTGCATTCATCCTGTCGCAGGGCGGCGAGTTCGCGTTCGTCGTGTTTGGCGCGGCAGCCACCGCACGCGTGTATTCAGCCGACGTGGCGGCGATCCTGGTCGTCGTCGTGGCGCTGTCGATGATGTCCACGCCGCTCTTGCTGATGCTGCACGACCGCGTCATCGCGCCGCGCTTTCGCAATATGGATGCGCGCCCGGCCGACGATATCGAGGCCAAGGACGGTCACGTCATCATTGCCGGCTTCGGGCGGTTCGGCCAGATCGTCGGGCGCCTGCTGCGCGCCAACCAGGTCAGGCTGACGGTGCTCGACCACGACCCCGACCAGATCGAAACGCTGCGCCGCTTCGGCTTCCAGGTGTTCTACGGCGACGCCACCCGCATCGACCTGCTGCACGCGGCTGGCGCCGCCAGAGCCCGGGCGCTCGTCGTAGCGATCGACGACATCGAAGACAGCATCGCGCTGGTCGACGCGGTCCGTGAAGCCTACCCGGACCTCCCCATCCTGGCGCGCGCCCGCAACGTCACGCACCTGTACCGGTTGAAAGACCGCGGCGTAACCATCATCGAGCGCGAAACGTTCGAGTCGGCCCTGATGCTCGGCCGGCGCGCATTGGAACAGCTCGGCTACGCCCCGTACCGTGCCCGCCAGGCGTCGCTCAAGTTCCGCGAGCACAACCTGGCCAGCGTCGACGAGGTCTATCCCGTCTACCAGGACCAGGAGCAGTACGTCTCGATGGCCAAACGCGCCCGCGAAGAACTGAACGCCATGTTCGCGCGGGATGTGAAGGCGGAGGAAGAGAAGGATCGACAGGGCTGGGATTGACCAAGGGCCCGGTGCTGCTCGACGGCCGGCGGCGTGCATGCCATATCCAAACACACCCCCAACCGGGGTCTGGTCCGGCAATGCGACATCACGGAACTTTCAATTCGCAAAAATGTCTCGAAAAACCCCACTCTGCGGACCACATCCACAATATTCGGTACGACGATGTCGCGACATTTAATTTGCAAAAAAGTTCTACGATGTCCACTTGCCGGACCAGACCCCGATGTCGAGATACCTGTTTCGCGATACCGCTGTTTCGTTCCCGCGCCGGGCCATCTGCATCTTTCGATACAAAAGGCTGCCCCAATGAAAAAATGGTTATCGATCGCGGTCCTTGGACTGATCGCTTTGTATGCCTTCACAAGGATGCAAACTTCCGGCATCGCCTTGACGCTGAAAAATGTCGATACCGTTGCCCTGAAAGCCGTCGACGTGCATGTGACCGGCACGTCGTACCAGGTCGGCGAACTTGCCCCTGGAACCAGCAAAACCATCAACATCAGGCCCGTTACCGACTCGCATATCGAGTTGACCTTTGCCGGCGGGGGCCGCTTGAAAATCAATTGCTACTTTTCGCGAGGATACAGGGGCAAGATCGCTGCCGGAATCACAGCGGCCCGTGTCGTTTCTGTCGATGACCAGATAAAGTTGCCGCCGTAGTGAATTACCGTGATACGTGCCACGCGCCGGCAAGACCGGCCACCCCGGCAATCCTTCACGTTTCAACGGTTGAAACCTGAAATGCTGCTCTGCACCATCGAAATACCTGCGTGAGCTCTTCCGAACGTGCCGTGCGACCCTTATCATGCGCGGGCAAGTTAACCTCACAAGGGGAAGCAAATGATGAGCCAGAGCAATCCTCTGTCCCTGCATGTACCGGAGCCAACCGGCCGTCCGGGTTGCATGACCGATTTTTCGTACCTGCACGTTGCCGCCGCCGGCACCGTCAGGCGTCCCGATGTCGACGTCCTCGCCGCTGATACGGCCGACATCGCCAATACCCTCATTCGCGTGCTCGATGACGATGGCAATGCCGTCGGACCCTGGGCGCCGGAGCCCGACCGCGCATTGTGGCGCTTCGGCTTGCGCAGCATGCTGAAAACCCGTATTTTCGATGCGCGCATGGTGATTGCCCAGCGCCAGAAGAAAATGTCGTTCTATATGACGAGCCTGGGCGAAGAAGCTGTAGGCACCGCCCATCGCCTCGCGTTGCATGACGGGGACATGAATTTCCCGACCTACCGCCAGCAAAGCCTGCTCATTGCCTACGAGGTGCCGCTGGTCGACATGATCTGCCAGTTGCTGTCGAACGAAAAGGACCGCATGAAAGGGCGCCAGCTGCCTGTCATGTATTCGGTGCGCGATGCCGGCTTCTTTACCATTTCCGGCAACCTGGCCACGCAGTTCGTGCAGGCGGTCGGCTGGGGCATGGCCTCGGCGATCAAGGGCGATACCCGCATCGCGTCCGGCTGGATCGGCGACGGCGCCACTGCCGAATCCGACTTCAATACCGCCCTGACCTTTGCCCACGTCTACCGCGCGCCAGTGATCCTGAACGTGGTCAACAACCAGTGGGCGATTTCGTCGTTCCAGGCCCTGGCAGGCGGCGAGAGCGTCACCTTTGCCGCCCGCGGCGTGGGCAGCGGCATCGCATCGCTACGCGTGGACGGCAACGATTTCCTGGCCGTGTACGCCGCCTCGAAATGGGCCGCGGAACGCGCACGCAGCAACCTCGGCCCGACCCTGATCGAATGGGTGACCTACCGCGCCGGCCCGCACTCCACGTCGGACGACCCGTCGCGCTACCGCCCGGCCGATGACTATACCCACTTCCCGCTGGGCGATCCGATCGACCGCATGCGCCGCCATCTCACCAGCCTGGGCTGGTGGTCGGACGAGGAACACGAGGCCGTCAAACTGGAACTGGAAGCGGAAGTCATTGCTGCCCAGCGCGAAGCAGAGCAGTTCGGCACGCTGGCCGATGGCGCCGTGCCGGATATCGCGACGATGTTCGAAGACGTCTACAAAGACATGCCGGAACACCTGCGCGTTCAGCGCGGGCAACTGGAAATCGAGCAGGCGGCACAGATGAAACACGCAGCAGGAGGTCACCAATGAAACGCGACGAACAACCAGGCAATGACACTGCCACCGTGCCGATGACCATGATCCAGGCCCTGCGCTCGGCCATGGACGTCATGCTCGAGCGGGACAACAACGTGGTCGTCTACGGCCAGGACGTCGGTTATTTTGGCGGCGTGTTCCGCTGCACCGACGGGTTGCAGGTCAAGTATGGCAAGTCGCGCGTCTTCGATGCGCCGATTTCCGAAGGCGGCATCGTCGGTACCGCAGTGGGCATGGCCGCGTACGGCCTGCGCCCCGTCGTCGAAATCCAGTTCGCCGACTATTTTTATCCGGCCAGCGACCAGATCGTCTCGGAAGCGGCGCGCCTGCGCTACCGCTCGGCTGGAGAGTTTACCGCGTCCATGACGATCCGCATGCCCTGCGGCGGCGGCATCTACGGCGGCCAGACGCACAGCCAGAGCCCGGAAGCGATGTTTACCCAGGTGTGCGGCCTGCGCACCGTGATGCCATCGAATCCCTACGACGCGAAAGGCCTGCTGATCGCGGCAATCGAGAACGACGACCCGGTGATTTTCCTGGAACCGAAGCGTTTGTACAACGGCCCGTTCGATGGCCACCATGACCGCCCGGTGGTCGCCTGGGGCAAGCACCCGATGGGCGCGGTGCCGGAAGGTTATTACACCGTACCGCTGGACAAGGCCTCCGTGTTCCGTCCAGGGAACGACCTGACCATCATCACGTACGGCACCATGGTGTGGGTGTCCGACGCGGCGGCCAGCGAGACCGGGATCGATGCGGAAATCATCGACCTGCGCGCGATCTGGCCGCTCGACCTGGACACCATCGTCAACTCGGTCAAGAAGACCGGGCGATGCGTGATCGTGCATGAAGCGACGCGCACCAGCGGCTTCGGCGCGGAACTCGCAGCGCTGGTCCAGGAACACTGCTTTTACCAGCTCGAAGCGCCCATCGAGCGCGTCACCGGCTGGGATACGCCGTATCCGCATGCTCAGGAATGGGCTTATTTTCCGGGCCCCGACCGCGTCGGCGCGGCCCTCAAACGCGCCATGGGAGTGTCGTAATGGGTATGCATGTGATCAAAATGCCGGACCTCGGCGAGGGCATTGCCGAAGTCGAAGTAGTGGAATGGCGCGTGAAGCCGGGCGACACCGTCCGGGAAGACCAGGTGCTGTGCGATGTCATGACGGACAAAGCCACAGTTGAAATTCCGTCGCCGGTAAACGGCACCGTGGTCGCGCTTGGTGGCGACATCGGTGTCTCGCTGGCGGTGGGCGCCGAATTGATCCGGCTGGAAGTGGCTGGCGCCGGCAACCAGGCCGGCAAGCCGGCGGCGGCTGTTTCCGCTCCGGCTGCAGCCGTGGCGCCTGCTGCCGCTGCGACTGCCGGCACCACCCTGCCCGGCTCGCCAGTGAGCACCGTGTGCGAACGCGCCGACGAGCTCGACGAAGAGCCGGCTCCGGTGGCCCGCACGGCGCCGGTACGCGCTGCCCCACCTGCTGCTGCGCCAGTATCGAAGGCAGCCACATCCGCGAAGCACGCCAAAGGCCTGGCTGCGCCTGCCGTGCGCCAGCGCGCGCTGGAACTGGGCATTGCGCTTGAGTTCCTCGATGGCAGCGGGCCCGACGGCCGGGTGACGCACGCGGACCTCGACGCCCAGTTGCTGCGCCGCGTCAAACCAGCACCCAGCGGCCCCAAACCGGCCGACCCGAACGATGCCGAGCACACGATTGCCGTGACCGGCATGCGCCGCAAGATCGCGCAAAAAATGCAGGAATCGAAACGCCGCATTCCCCACTTTACGTATGTCGAAGAAGTGGACGTCACGGAACTGGAAGCATTGCGCGCCCAGCTCAACGAGCGTTACGGCAAGGAGCGCGGCCGCATCACGTTGCTCCCCCTCCTGATGCGCGCCATTGTACTGGGGTTAAAACAATTCCCGCAGGTCAATTCGCGCTTCAACGACGAATCCGGCATCGTGACCCAGTACGACGCGGTGCATATCGGCGTGGCCACGCAGACAGCAGCCGGGCTGATGGTGCCGGTGGTACGCAACGTCCACAAGCATGACCTGTGGTCGAGTGCAGCGGAAGTGGCGCGCCTGGCCGAAGCAGCGCGTGGCGGTAAGGCAGTGCGCGACGAACTGACCGGTTCGACCATTACCATCACCAGCCTGGGTGCATTGGGCGGCATCGTGACCACCCCCGTCATCAACCATCCGGAAGTGGCGATCATTGGCGTCAACAAGATGGTCGAGCGCCCAATGATCCGCGACGGCGCCGTGGTGGCGCGTAAAATGATGAACCTGTCGTCGTCGTTCGATCATCGCGTGATCGACGGCATGGTGGCGGCGCAGTTCGTCCAGGCCATGCGTGCCAGCCTGGAGGCACCGGCCACCCTGTTCATCGACTGATCCAGGCGCCACGAAAAAAAGGGCCCGCGCCACTCTCCTGGCGCGGGCCCTTTTTCATCTGAGCAGAACATGAACAACAATTAATGTTGCACTTCTACATCACTTCGACGGAATTAATTAGCGTAACTCACTGTTTGTTACGCTGTTGACCCGGGTTGTCCTGTACTGTTTGTGTGACGGAACCGTCGGCCTGATCGGTGGAGTTGCCGTGTTCGTGCGTGGTAGCGCCGGCGATTCCTTCCATGCCGGTTTGCAAGGATGAGGGGTCGGCCTGGTCGGTAAATCCGCGTGCGCCATCCTTGCCGTCGGCGCCGCTGGCCAGCAGGTCATCTGTCCGGGCAGGTTGCGTGGACGCTGGAACAATAGTGGTCTGTGGCTGCTTGCTTGAGTCGATTGTCATGGTGTGCTCCTGTTAATGTGTGTGGCATAGCGCCCTGTTTCTGCTGGTATGATAAACGGTTGTCTCAGCAGCCAGGTAGGAGTACTTTCCTGTCGTTTGTAGGACAGATGGCAAGACACTGCACGCATTGCCTTCCCGGACAAAGCATTGAATATTGGAACGCAAGATCGGTGGCACGCTCGACCGGTGGAATGCGCCATGACTGGCGGCTGCCAAATTTTACAAAGAACAATCCATGACGACACCCCATCATCAGGCGTCCGCCATCCCTGCTACACCACCGCCCCTGCAGCGAAGCACAGAGCCACGCGGAATCTCACCCTTTCAGTGGCGTGCGCTGTGGGCCGCACTTGCCATCGCCCTGTTCACTTGCGGCCTGATGCCTTTTGCAACCGAACAGTGGCCCGCGATTCCCGCTTTCCTTCCCGCATATCACGTCTTCATCATCAGCACCTACGGGATTGCCGCCTATTTACTCTTCGGCTATTTTTGGCGGAACGGCACCCGCTCGCTGCTGTGGCTATGGGGCGGATGCATATTCACCGCCACAATGCTGCTGTTCCAGTTGTTGGCTTTTGACGGCGCCCTGGTACCGGAAGTGCGACTGGTCGGTGGCTTGCAGACGCCCAACTGGCTGTGGATTCTATGGCACCTGGGCTCGGCCGGCATGCTGTTTGCCTATGCGATGGAAGAATGGCTGGCGCCCCGGCATACCGTGGCCAGCCGCCGTACCGCGTTCCTGTCCTGCGCGCTGGTAACCATGCTGCTGACGCTGGCGGGGGTACTCACGGCCACCGTATTTCACGACGATTTGCCAGTGATCGATGCCACTGGCGAATTCACCGGCGTCATCCGCACTGGCGTGGCGCCCTTTATCCAGTTGCTCAGTATTGCGGCGCCGCTCATGCTCTGGCGCGCTACCCGCTTCGCCACGCCGGTCAGCGCCTGGCTGGCCGTGGCCATGGTGGCGCTGGCGTTCGACAACGCCATGAGCATCATGGGCGGAAACCGCCTGTCAGTCGGCTGGTATGTCGGGCGGATCGACGCCCTGGTGTCGGCATTCGTCATGCTGGCGCTCTACCTGAACGAAACCAACCGCATCGTCCTGCTGGCAACAAGCAACGTGGACGGCCTGGCGCAAGAAAATGCGCGACTGCAAGCCGAGCACGCGCGACTGCTTAAATTATTCCAGCAGGCACCTGGCTTCATCGCCGTCCTCAACGGTCCGAAGCACACCTTTCAGCTCGTCAATGCCGCCTTCCTGGCACTGACCGGCCAGCGCGAACTGGTCGGCCACCCCTTGCACCTGGCGTTGCCCGAATTGCGCGGCCAGGGATATGTGGAACTGGTCGACGCGGTCACTTCCACCGGCCAGCCCCAGACGGCGCATGGCATGCGCATGGCGCTGCGCCGGGCCGACGGCAGCACCGATGAATTGTTCATCGATGTACTGCTGACGCCTGAGTTCGACAACCACGGCAACGTGACCGGGGTGTGCATCCAGGGGACCGACGTGACCGGGCGCATGCTGGCGCAGCGCGCTGTCGAACAGCATCATGAACAGCTCGAAGCGCTGGTCCGCGAGCGCTCGAAGTCGCTGGAACACACGCAGGCGGCACTGATGCATGCGCAGAAGCTCTAAGCCATCGGCAAACTGAC
>Ga0265780_10000491_pt1 | contig 61358 bp, 70 predicted proteins | sample P1T30metagenome_FD_192432 | JGI IMG/M metagenome (GOLD analysis project Ga0265780, IMG submission 192432) | Plant litter microbial communities from East Loma Ridge, Irvine, California - P1 T30 | ecosystem: Environmental > Terrestrial > Plant litter > Unclassified | place: USA: California... | reverse complement strand
CAATCACCGTTAATTCCTTGATTGAGCTACCCAAGAGTCAAAAACAAAATGACAACGGTGAGGTTCGAACTCACGAGTCCGAAGACACGGCCTAATACATCCTGGGGAGTAGCAAGGCCGCGGAATAACCACTATCCGACGTTGTCCCGAAGCGTGGGGACAGCCAGCAACAAAGAATATATGAATAGACACAGAAATGAAGGAGTTATACGGGAAACAAGGTTTTTGCCACTCAACACCTCACCACCCCGAATGTCTTGCAGTACTGCTTCGTAGAGAGTGGTCATCAGCCCTATGCACAGCTCTGATGGTCGTTCAACGCCCCTAGAGAAGGTATGCAAAGCATTGTGGCCGATTGAAAGTGACTTCTGTCGTGAGCGATATAGGATGCCAGTTGCCACATTCACGCTGGGATATTTTGAGACCACCTCCATCCTATACATCCATTCCACACACATCGGGTAATCTAGCCTGATGCGGGCTGCTCGATGGTCAAGTTTTATCAGAAGACGCACGAGTAGTAAGTTTGCCGACACACGGGCATACAGCGACAAGTCGCTGTAAGCATTGCCGTAAGCTGACTACTAGTCCCGAATCTACCGCTACACCATTACTAGCCTTCTTTCTACGATATCCCAACCCATTCGCCCGCCATGTACTCTCTGTCGATGTTCTATCGAGGATCATAGACTCAGACACAGGTCGACTGCATACAACTCGACTTATCCTGAAAAGAGGAATCATCCCGAAATGGGCTCATCGGTTCTTACCCACGACAAGCTCAAGTGGTGGTCGAGGCCTCGATGCCTGGGTGCTAGAGGAAAGTGTGGTTGATCCTCCTGGATGGGGCGAAAGTGAGGATACTCCAGAGAATGAAAAGGAGTACAGAAGCCAGCCCAAGCTGCTGTCGCAGCAGGGTAATCTGAACCATCGGAAATTCATGCACATCATCGAGGGTGGAGATTTAAGAGCTGGACCTTCGGGGTATGTCATGATTATTTGTATCGCATTGTCTCCATTTGTCTGATGATGAGGAACACGATTCACCGTACGACAGCAGAAGTCAGGTCGAGTCTAGGAGGAGCATGGTCAAATTTCATGAGACAGCGGATCGAGACTTATGGGATGGGGAAATTTGAGGGGAACACAGAGACGGCAAGTCATGCCCCATTCCTTTTTGACCGTACTGACAATCAGGCGCGAAAAGGAATGACTCTAGTGATGGACCTACTGAGAAGGCGGCAGCCCCTTCCTGATACAGCCGAATTCTATCCACCCCCTCCACCCCAGTTTGGCGAGAGCTGGCCTACAACAGAGGAGGCTAAAGCCTCCTCTTCTTCAGTACCGAAATCATCCTCCTCGCCGACCAGTTTCTTCTTATCAAGAATAGTCGGCACGCGCGACACAGGCACCAACCCGATCAGTGAAACACCCAATTATATTACACCACAGAACGACTGATAATGACACTAACGAAGAACAAGGAAGTTACACAGTTCGCACTATGCATATGTATTTCTGTCATCCAATTCGTGCCATTACATCGTACAAAGTACCATGTGTGTCGAGCGGCTTCTGCACCCGACCCACCTGGAGCTGGTAAATGGGAACAGTGTCGGCAGGCTTATACTGATATACACGATTCAAGCAGCATTTACATGGCTTCACTGCGCCAGACAATTCACCACAGTCCACTCATGCACTCCTTACTCCGCTTTGATCCCTCCAAGACTCGTAGAAAGCAATCATCTCCGGTGTGATCCGTCTCCTGACGGACCTCGCCGACTCCATCAAGTGATCCGCTTTCACCTGAAGGTCAGCTTCGCTCCTTGCGCAAGACCGCAACTCACATATGGCGCATCCGGGTCCTCATTCATGGTAGACAGTGCTGCATCCTGACATATCGAGATGATCTCTGCACCGGAACAACCTTCCGTCTAATTATCAGATCATCCTATGCTTTTTGTAGGACTCACAACACTGGCCAGTGGCTCGATTGATACATTCGGCTCGACTGCCATATTCGCTAGACGTATTCTGAAAATTTCGTGTCGAGCAGCTTGATCTGGTGCATCGACATAGAGGATCCGATCGAGTCGGCCTGGGCGCATTAGCGCCGAATCCTGACATCAGCTTTGACCATGACCAGTCGACGAGACAAGGACATACAAGGACATCTGGCCTGTTGGTAGCTCCAACCACGATGACATTGGATAGCTCCTCAATCCCGTCCATCTCGTTCAGGAGAGTGGTCAGAACACCATTGTGGGGTGAATCGCCATCTGATCGCGCCGAGCCAATTGCATCGATCTCATCCTGTTCGGTCAGCGGCCGCCCACAGAGATCGGACAGAGCCTCACGAAGAAGATGATGGAAGGTGAAGCAGCTCTGGCTTTCCTGAATATCTCCCTGACTGCCCTTTCAGACTCTCCGACATATTTGTTCAGCAGCTAAAGATCAGCTCAGGCTCTCCAGAACGACAAGAACTGACCTCAGGCCCCTTGACCGCAATAAAGTTCAAACCGCTCTCGGTAGCCAGAGCTTTGGCCGTCATTGTCTTGCTACATCCCGGCGGACCATATAGCAGCACACCCCTAGGCGCCTCGACTCCCAATCGCTTGAATGTGTCCCGATGTGTCAAAGGCCACTCGACACATTCCTTTAATTTCCGCTTGATCATCTCCTGTCCACCGATGTCAGTCCATCGCACGGACGGAGTTTCCACAAAGACTTCGCGCATGGTCGACGGCCGGATCGAAGGTAGAATAGCGAGGATATCGTCATTCTGCAAAACAGGAGTCGATCCGCCAGGAATGGTGGCAGTATGGAAACGCTGGATTGCAGCAGAGCATGATTCGCGGACCAGCGATACAAGATCGGCACCAACGAAACCATGTGTTCGATCCGCTAGTTTCTGGACATCGGTCGGAGTGAGGGTATGAGGCATTGGACCGAGCATGATATCGATAATCTCCTTTCGTCCGACCGCATCTGGAATCCCTACGCGTGAGCTATATCCCGAGACCCAAACTCACCGATCTCGATCTCTCGATCAAATCGCCCAGGCCGCCTCAGCGCCGGGTCAATCCCATTGGGTCTGTTGGTAGCACCAATGACAAACACCCTCTCTTCTCCCTGGCCCATGCCATCCATCAGCGTCAACAAAGTAGCCACCACCCTCTTTTCCACTTCCCCACCATCTCCATCGCGCTTGGGGCATAAAGCATCGACCTCATCCAGGACGATCACACAAGGGCTCCTCCTTTTCGCTTCTTCAAAGACGCCTCTCAGCCTTTCCTCTGTTTCACCATGAAATGAAGAAGACAATTCAGGCCCGTTGATGACTATACAGGAGCAATTGGGCGTACTTGACGCTACGGCCCGAGCCAGGGCAGTTTTGCCTGTCCCAGGAGGTCCATACAGCAATACACCTTTGGGAGGAGTCATGCCGAACAGTGAGAATGATTCGGGATGCGTCATGGGTAGTTCGAGTAGCGAGCGAATCAGAGCGATCTGAGGACGGAGGCCACCTAGACGAGAGTAGTCTGATATAGATGAAGTCGATGGTGTGAAGAGGTTGATGTAGGGCGGGACAGCAGTCTTTGCTGTCTTCTACATGTCAGCACTGGATATTAAACAGACGTACATTCTTGACTGTAGCCTGCCCTGTGGTCTCAGACTCTGATCTGGCCCCACCTTCCTGCAGGTGTATCTTTGTCCTCCAATCCATTTCGTAAATCTCAAATTCACCCTGCCCGATAGCCAGACTAGATAATCCATCCGCTATTCCAGCAACAGATTTAGCCTGGCTCTTTATCGAAATCTCGACTTCAGATACCGAATAATCCTTTTCAATTCCCGAATCGGTCTTGATCCGCAAGACCTGGCGTTTGGTTATATACTTGATACAAGCTAGGCATAAGTCATCATTCTTGCCGTGAATGGCTTACCAAGCTCCTCTTTCAAGTGTGATATTAGCCAATCCTTCTCTCGATTTGACAGGTCCTCCGCTGGACCCGGGGTTGACAGCATGACGCTCTTAAGTATCCGCGACGAGGCAGGGTCGAATGGGTGGATGTCCACATTGTCATCGGCACCAGCCAAGAACCGACTCGAGCTCACGTATACAGCTAAATGTATCAGTACCGTTGGCTGGACTCTTCAGAATGAACCTTACCTTCAACGTCGGCCGACGTGCGAGGCCATAGCTGCAACACCTCGTACTTCTTGCCAGAAGTCAAAACGACCCATGAGCCGGCGGGTATCTTGTATGTTCGGAGAACATCAGGCGAGACATACGCTCTTCGCTGTTCCCGAGATACTGATGTCTCGTCTGTCACCTCGACGGCAAGCCTGAGACAACATATGGACCCCGGCATAGTAGACAATGAGGTGCAGAACATCAACAATCTGACGAGATTTTGGGAATCTCTCATTCAGGCACCGGCGTAGCAATTCATACAAGCGAGTCACGCAAAAAGTGATTCGTAACTACAGCACCTGACAGGATTCGCAAGTGGTCCCCCACCTTGCTACTAGCTGGGCGATATCCAGGTTATTTGCGCAGATCGGACGGGATGCGAAGTTTTCTAGATTCTGTGGCCGTAGATGAAGAGGGAGGTCAAACAATAGCCATGAACATCTCCCTGTAGAGAGAAGTTAGGCACTGTCTTGCTCATTTCAGTCATTCCTCAGTCTGAGTTATGGCATCATCGCATACTTCCAATGTTTACATATGTTCTGTTCTGCCTAGCATCTCATCTCACCACTTCATAGACCTCTCCCTTGCCTTTCCAACTCTCGTCCTTCGATAATATATTCCCCCAAAACCTCATGATCCCCTCCCACTCTACCCGACCCCTGGGCATATCCTCTCCACTCTTTCCCTTCTCCCCGTTGATGACTTCTACCTCTTTGAATCCTCGTTTCATATCGGCTACCAAACGGTTATGAACCGCCGATTGAGGTGCTACTCTCGTAAAGAATAAAGCTGGCGTTTGGCTCTGGCCAAGAGAGGAAATAAGGGGACCACATATCGAGATCACCGATCCTAGCCTCTGAGCTTGATAAATAGGCGACGTGTGTATGTTCAAGGCGACTTGTAATGCCATCGATCCACCTTGACCCCATCCAAAGAGATGTATTCGATTCAATTCCCATCCTATTTCTGGCGATGTCAAAGTCTCGAGTAGCTTGCGCAGCATCGGATTATGTTTCGTGGGATCAGGACTAGGGATGGGATTAAACATCCTGTCAAAGGTGTTGTACCATGAATAAGACGGACCATCCATTAATGGTAATCTGAAGTCAGATCTGTGCCGTCATGGGAACATACTGATCCGGGGCTTGTAGAGAGAGCACAGCCGTATGCGGTAGGTTAAGTGAAGCGCCTAGTTTAGAGAAAGGAGAACATGTATCGCCTAGCCTAGTCTTGAGCTGACGCCTAATTAGATAAGAGAAGACTTACCTAGTCCGTGAAACATGATCAGGAGGTTCAAGTCTTTACCATCTTTGGATGGTAAGTAATCGAATTCCCATGGTTTCAGCACAGAAGCTGTAGGTTGGGGTCTCGAGCTGGATCCCTCCTTCTTGACCGGCTTTAGATTCAGTTCAGACATCGGAGTGGGCGTATGAATGACATCAATACAGAGCTCAAATCGTCAAGGTGATATGGAGGTTTGTTATATCGTGGGAAAGTATCGGCTATCCGGCGTACCTTCAAGTGTCAAGTGGGGGTCACGGTGAATGGGATAACTTGGACTTGCGCTTGCTTTGATCAACAATGAACATGATAGATGCCTGGCACGACACAGCAGATCGATGGCCTCTCGTACCACTCATGTCAGCCTCGCTAGGTATCCCCTACTTGATAGCTTATCTATCTTTCACACCGTCAACGAGATGGATCCGTATTGGATTATGGCCGATTAGCGTGTTGTGCTATTTCGCAGCTTTGGGCCGGATCGGTGATCCCCGTAATTGCTTCTCTTTTTGTAATTGAGATACGCTGAGATGACTGTAGTACTGGATATGAGATTCGCTCATCCTCTCGTGAGTGTCCTTCGTTACGTCAGCTGATGATCAGTACATGACAGTATGCTAGCGTTACTTTATGCCCCAGGAGACCTGAGCTCACCGATAGGTCTTTGGATCTGCAGTGCGATACAGCTTTACCAAAACTGCTCCAGTAATTCATCCCTTACCACGAAAACCACTGCTTCACTCTATCCGTTCGACTCGAGCTGCGAAAGCATTCGACCTGATATATTTCGAGCAGCGACGAGTCGGTATTGTTCCAAACCCCCCTCTACGACCAGGCAGACCATACATCCACAGCGTGGTTTTACAGCTCATCCGATTCCTCTTTGCCTACACCATGTTTGACCTAGTCAGCTACCCCATCACCTACTTTGCGCCAAACACCTACGGATCGGTCTACATGCGGGATTACCCATCTTTTGTAGAGTGGGTAAAACTACTCGCAGGTCAATATGGGATCGATTGGCGGGTCATGTGGACATTCTTTGCTTGGTCTTTTTCACTTGGAATGGTATTTGGATTCGAGACTGGAGCACATGTGGTTGCTTTAGTGACAGTTGGGATAGGGTATAATCTAGATGAAGAATGGCCAAAGGTATCGGATTGGTGGATATTCAAGCCTTCTTCGGTCAATGAATTCTGGGGAAAGAGGTATCACCAAGTCAGTCTGACCTCGATATGTACACATGAGCTGATAATAGGTCATGAGGGTATGTACCACCCTCGCCTATGGGGACTGACGCAAGGAACCATTTCTATTCTGGTCCAGCCCTTTCGCAAGATTCGGTCGACCAATCCATATTCTCTCCACGTTCTTCATGTCGACTCTGTTCCACATTGTCACCATGTACGCACTCAATCGCCGTCTGTCAGTAGTTGCAATAACGACATTCTTCATGGGTCAGGGTCTCGCTTGTGTATTCGAACGATACCTCCTGAAATCCCATGGTATACGAGCAAGAGGACCTCTTGGGAGATTCTGGATGACGGCGGTGTTGACGATTACTGCTATACCGATTGTTAACGAACATCACGAAATGGGCTGGGCTGGGGCTATTCGAAAGGGTTTCACAGAGAAGCCCGAATCGAGTCCTGTTCAATGGTTGCTGTACGCACTCGGACGCCCGAGCTTGTTTGATCAGAAGATTGGCCCAGATTGATGTTCATGTGTATACTACAAGCTGCCTGCAGCGTTCTCATCTATGTATATATTGCTACAATCTAGCTCTACCGCTCTAGCTAGAACAAACTACCATCCAAAGGTCTCGGCATGGTAGACAACCCTAGTCTCGCCTTGCCAAACAGCCTTCAGATCGCTCAATTCCTGAACCACATCCTTGGTCTTGTCCAGCAAGCTCCTCGGACCACATGCTTCAACATTGACGGTCCCACCTTTTCCAACAGCCAACATCATGCCTTCGATCACTTTGTATAAATCCGCTCGACCTTCGTGCCAATGAACAAGCTGTTCCAGACCCATGGATTGCTTCGCGCGTTGTTGTGATGATTCCGCGAATGCTTGTTCCAGCAATGCCTGTGGATGTTCGGGATCAGATGGCATAGAGAGGTCGGTCTTTTGAACCGATAGTGCTGGAGTTGCTATTCCAGAAGATCCACCCTCACTAGGTGTATGGTGTAGGAGTGGAGCAGTTGAAGATGGTGTACCGACTGAGGAGATTGATCGAACCGAGATTCCGGAATGTTGAGATGATGTCTTGATCATCAATGGTGCTTCAAGGAATGCGGGGGTTTCATCAAAGAAAGCAGGAGCAGGTGTTTCAAGTACGGCAGTATCGTCCGGCATTGGGGTTGGGGGTAAGATATTGAAGATCCCCATTCCGATATCTTTTTCCTTTTCGTCCAGTGGCGGCGAGTCGTCCTCGACAGGCAGACTGACCTGTAGTAATCCACTTGATTTCCGCCTTGGTGCATTTCCAAAATGGGGAATGGCAGATCCACGCCTACTTTCACCTGGGGAGGTAGTCGTTCCGGCTGAATGGGCGGAGGAGCGTCTTCGACCAGCGATGATTGGTTCTTCGATGGATATAGAGATATTTCGTTTAGGGGGCGTAGCAAGCAAGATACCTGCACTACCTCTTCTGGAGGACGGATTGAGTGGTGAAGGTAGTGCTAGCGATGCACGACGAGGACTTTCGGGCAGAACAATAGATGTTCTTGGGATCGATCGTGAGAAGCTTGATCTCTCCATTGAGCCTCGCAAAGAACTTGCGGAGCCGGTTGGACCTTCCTCATCCTCGGGCAGGGAACCGATGGACTGAGCTCCGGAAGCATGCTTCCGGATAGGCGATTGTGGGTGCGGAATAGATTGTCGTGGAAGATCACTGGGCGTTTCACCTTCGTTATATCCAGTAGCCCATGTGAATGTATCTTCCAGTGGTCCATCTTGCTTTTCGACATCTTCACTCATACTTCCCCTACTTCCCCTAGAGACTTGGCCAGGTAAGACAACGGCAGATCCTCTTCGAGTTCCAGGACCAAATTGTCCATCGGTATCGAAAGCGTCTGTCCATGTCGCCCATGACATTGTGGACATCAATCTCGATTTCCGCCTAGGTGGTTCGGCCGCCCTTTTAGCGAGATAATCCTGCCATGAATCATCGGCTTGTTGTGGGTCGGCGGGCAGGATTGAAGTGGGTGCAAGTGAGATGGATGGGCGGGGAATGTATTGCCGGGTAACGTGGATGTGAAGCGCGACTTGTAATGTCGGTGGAATGCCACTTGCGTGAGCTAGCAGGATTGGGGCAATCCAGTTCAAGTGGACTGATCGTCGTCAGCTTGAAAACGATATAGTGAAGCAGAAACGTACGTCTGGACTTGACCATCCAGATAATGCTGAATTGACGCGGATGGGGTTTACCTGCCTTGGCATCACGAATGACCTGGAGGACGTGGGAAACTGCAAACGAAATACCAGATCCGCCTATAATCAGCGCCTGGATCTTGTGCACTGAACGCAATGTGGACATACCGGCAACAACAAGAACCCCATCGTACATCTCCATCGTCCTGACATGCCCGTATGGTCCTTCGACGGCAGCCTTGACTTCGACTTTGCATTCCTCCTCGACACCCAATCCCTGCGCCTTCCTCTCCTTGTCGACTTGCTGCTTCATTCTCTTTGTAAATCCATCCCTGACCCTAACGATGAACGTCAATTCTCCCGACTCGGTCCCTGATCCGGGATGTTTCGGGATAGTCGAAGCGGTAAATGGATGAGCTTCCCACGGTAATCTAGCCATACCAGGCATGACGACGTAGAAATGTTGTCCTGCCGACCATGAAAGGTGTCGAGAGGGAGTCTGGAACGAGATCTTGAGTGTGGACGGAGTGAGGAGGGTGAGATTGGCTGTGGAAGGTAAATTGGCGGCTGTCGGGGAAGGGATGACTGTCCATAATTTGTTGAGAATGAACAGGCGGAGTATACGGAATAGGCGATCGGCGGCCCAGAGTCCGATACCGGGATAGATCCAAATATCGACTGCTCGCCAGTGCATGATGAACGCAGCCAATGTGAGGGCGGCTAGAAGGATATGGGTGATGAGGAAGAATTCGTAAATCTTCTGTCGAACATAGCGCAGGGAAGTGACATTGAGTAATGTAAAGGCGAGTAGGCCGGTAAATCCCTTGTTATTAGCATACAACCCAATCCGAGGAATTAGCGACGTACCCATCGACTAAGGGATGTTGCCCAGTTTTCGGAATGAAATCCACCCAAGATATAGAAATATCCTCCAGCATGAATCCAGACTCCCAAAAAACAGACCCGTCCAGCGGCTCGGTGAAGGAAATTCAACTTTTCATATCCAATTCCAGTGAGGACTTTTGTTAGCCATGTCCACAGCCGCAGCCAAAACGCCTCTCGCAGTACTCACAGGAGATCAAGTTGTTTTTTCCAGCCAAAGCTATTATTAATGGCATTTGAGCTGCGGAAATCCATCCTGCCTGATTCGCATAGGTTTTGTGGTCCAGTACATCGGCTGGAGATCAGCGAGGTTCTATATCGGATGTAAAGTAACTCACTACCGGTAAAAGTTAGGACGAGACATCCCAAAGTGTATACAGAGGTCCAGATGAATTCAGTTGTCGCTATCGACTTCCCCGGCTTCCTCTTGATCCACCACCTCAGCCTGGGTAATGGGATCGTACTCAGTCCGATAAACTTGTCGGCGCATAGTGTGAACGCCCGACTGAATCTCTGAGCTTTACTCAGTTGCCTCGTTATACGAATATTCTCTGGATCTTTCTCCGACAGTGAACCCGATCTTGACGAATGGTCGGGAGAGGAAGGTGCCGATTCGAGTAAAGGTAATGTCGAGCCTGATCTCCTGGCAATGTATCGGATGGTGATCGAGATGATGTTGATCAAGGTTAAGAGACCGAGAATGGCCGAGGTGGTGTACCAGAATAGGTATCCTTCAGGCTGAGGCAAGCCCATCGTGATAGATCGTCAAGTCGAGTCGAGAGTCGAGTCGAGTACCGATACTTATAAGACCAACACTGCAGGCAACAGGTCTACTGTGCCGTAGCCTCTCCGTTAATTATAGAAAAAGAAAAAAGAGAAAGTAATGAGAGAGATAGAAACAAAAGAACAGTCACCCTTCAGCATCTGCGCACGACAGTTTGCACCACTTGAGCCTACCATCATCGGAGCTTTGCCTCGTCGCTCATAGGGATACGGCATACGCCACGCCGATACTTCCAGTGATGTGGGTTATGAATAAACTCTTTTTAGCGATCAATGTAAGCTGTGTGCCTGATTGACATGACCGGAATCGGGACTCTAGTCGATGGTTCACAGCCGAGGTTCCCGGGTCTACCATAACAAGAGATGAAGATGAACGCGAGAGAGGCAGACAGTGGGATGTATTGGGTGGCTTGATGGTCCGGAAGCGGTAAATTTGCTTCCGACAGGAGTATTCGGAAAATTGCAACCCTCTGTAGTTGCCCTGATCAAAAGCTTAAACATTAATGTGGCGTTACGAATGGACCGGCTATGTCCGTCCTCTGTGCTCTGGGATCCATACGGCAGAAGCATATCAAGGTGGCTGGACTTGAACGATGGATGTCAGACAATCAGCGCCCCGTCACTCATTGATCGACAGACCACCGAAGTGGCTGAAGGATCGTCGGTAGCACGCGCGAGGTCGGCACGCGAAGTCATCGTTGTGCATAATGACTAGAGACCGGCAGTTAGGAGTACTTACACACGCGCCTAATATACAGTGTTTATATTACGGATGCAAAAGCAAAAGGGAGGATGTAATAAGTTAAGCTTATACGGCTCTGATAGAAGTCGTAGCCCGCTCTGCCCGCGACGGTGGTCAGGGCGGTGCGGGGTATGCGGGTTGCTTGAGCTTGGGTAGTAACTGCGTTGGCGTCCTCATACTGCTATTCATATATATTACGATCTCAACGACACCTGTACTCCTATTGTACACTCCTTATATCTACTTGACATCCACACGGCGATCTCTCACGAAGCGGTGTCTCCAACTCAGGGACTGGTGTGTCTGAAAGGACCTGTTGCTAGTTTATATTCTACTCGAGTCCCTGAGTCAATATGTCGACCACCAACAACACCGCATCATCTGCTACACCGAAACGACAACCGACTATTACTTACCCTCTACTTCACCTCGATTCATTCACAACAGATCTATTTCCAAGTCATACGCACGCGAGCCCAAGTAAAGGAAGGGGTAATATCGATCTAGCGGGAGGGGATCGGCAACAGGGAGATGAGGCTAGATTACGCGAACCTGCTTCTACTTCTTTCTTGAGACAGACTAGTTCTAGTTCCCGTACTCTTGGCGACGATAGAGACAGAGATCAACAATACGACGACACGTACGATAATTACGACGGACCGATGCTTCATCCAGCACAAGGCTCATCCTCATCCTCGACGCGTCTTCCTCCACCACCCAGTCTGGCTTTACCTGCTTTACCTACCTTATCCCCCATCACTCCAGCCTACGCGTTACCAGATATCAACATGGAGGCGGGATCATCGTCGGCATATCCACCAGCTGGTCCACGACCGCAAAAGCCATTAGGTCCGTCATTATCAATAAAAATCCCACAATCACCTCCGCCTTCGCGCGTCGCTCCACCGCTACGTGATTCACCTGGAATCCCTCGACGTCGGACAATAATCGAACATGAGGGCTACCAGGGTGTTCCACTAGATGTTGAGGGTCTGCGCATATCGAAGGAAAAGGAAACCCCGCGTCGGCTGGACAAGAAGGCTTCAATGAACGATCTCAGGGCTTCTCCTACAACTTCATCACCGACTGCCAAGCGTTCACTGCCGCGTCCACCTGAGATGCTTTTGCCTACCGCATCTACGACATGGCCAATCCCTACCGGTCCCAAGCCTCAACAACAGGCTCAGCATCAACCACAGAAATCAGCTACCATCCTGCCCATCGTCAGCGGTCTTGCGGACGCAGGTCCATACCCTACCACCACACCGCGTCAATCCGCTATCGGACTTGGCAAACCACCATCAGCAAGACCGCCTCCTCCGAAGATGCAAGAGGAAGTCTGCTTGGAATGCATGATGAGAGACAGGGATCTCGCCGATATAGAAGTCAATGGTCCAGGATGCTGGTCAAGGCAAAGTGATGCAGACTGGGATGAACTGAAATGGAGGGAAGAAGCATTATTGAAATCCATGGGGAGTCAGTCGACATTATCAGTCCCATCGCTCGAGGATGACGGATCGAGTGACTCGGAATGTACAAGTGCTAGTCTCCCCTCGACGGGTATTTCAAGCGAGGACGTGGAGAATAGGAGAAAGCTGGTGATTCAGAAACAACATCGCATGGCTATTCGGGCGAAACGCAGAGAAGCGGATGAACGTGTTCTTCGAGAGGTGGGGTGGAGAGGATTCAAGTGGGAAGAAGGCAAACGGGGAGAAGGTTTGCCGAGGGGTTTCAGGGGTGCTGTAGGTGGACCTCTGTCAGTGGAGGCTATCAAGGGAGTCATGACCAAGGTGAGTAGCTTGCACCATCGATGGACCGTCAAGCTGAATGGCAGTACCCCAAAGCATCCGAACATCGGTACGAGTATCTACACAATTACCTATCACATCAATGGCGGCTTGTGCTAGAGATCAGAGCGGAAGCAAGTAGAAGAGGTGGTTACACGGCGCCGAGCGAGGTACACTACGACGACTCGATATCATCCCATGAACCCATTCCCGGTCCTAGGACAAGTTCGATATCATGGGAACAGCGTTCAGCCCGCGAAGTGCGAGAACCATTCACTTCATCTTCTGTCAGACCTTCGCCCTCAACGCCGACAGAATTGACTGGTCGACCTAAACCAAATATCGGACCTCGACCACATACTCAACTCATTCCTGAAAATGCTGAACGAATCAATCTGAATCCGACTCCTCACTCTGCTCGTAGCCGATATGAAAAAGGAATCTCGAGTCCAGGGACACTGGAGCGAAGTCCACAACCTGATCGATGGGACGACGATGATGCACTATGGTCTCCCGTCTCTGGTGGTGATGGCTCCTTGAGGCCATTCTCATTTGCAGTCCGAGCTGGAGCAGCTGCTGGGCGAGATGGTGAAGGTTCGGGACGAAAGAGTCTATTCAGGCAGTGGGGAGGGAGTGTCACTTCTTTCTTTGGTGGAAGTCAGGGTGGCAGTGGAAGTATGATGGATATGCAGTATGCTCTTCCCTCTCCTTTCACTTGTGGAGCTGATAATAGTCTCGGTCTAGATGCGGATCGGCGTGCTGCGTACCCGAATTCGAATACTGCTCATCGAGACGTCTACCCGCGTGCCGTGTCGATGGCTTCCCCAAGTCGACCCTCATTCTTCTCCAAGGATTCAAGGACGTCGATCGACCAACCACGGGATCCTAGGGCATTGACGAAATCGATCAGTTCATCCCGCCTTTCCCAGGTCATGAGGAATGACCCGGGGGAGGAACCGAAGAGAAAGAAAGGTCTAAAGGGATTGATACAGAAAATGAAACCTAAATCAAAGAGGCAATCATCAGATATCCCACCTCTACCTCGACAATCGCAGTATCAATCTCACCCGCCACCACCACAACCAGGAGATGTCGGTACGCCACTAGCTCCTCCACCTAACATGGCTTATCTCTCTGGTGATGGTCAATCACGACATAATCGAAATTCTTCCCAATCGTCCATGGCAGATAGTCAGGGATCGAATTGGAAGATGCGTTCAGTCTCGGCTCCGATCGGCGGATCATCATCTGGGAGTCAAAGCGCCAGTCCGACCAGTTCAAAATATAGGAGAGAAAGCTATAATTCTCAATTACGAAATAATAATGATGATGATCGAGGAGCGACTATGGAGATGTTGCATCCTAGCAATGCGAATGGGAATGGGAATGGGAATGGGCAATATCAACAACAAAGGCAAATGTACGCTTCACCCGAACCAGGCTATGATGGTCGATCCTCATCCAATGGCCCTCCACCCAATGGCAATGGCAATGGGTATCCTAATCCATCATTCCGAAATTCGAAATACGCTTCTGGATCCATCTCAAATTCTAGTGGAGTGGCACCAACGATCGAAACTCCCCCTATGCCATTGCAAGCAACCCCCTTCTTCTCTCGCCCACCATCGATCAATTCTCCAGCGAATTCGACGAATGTGAATCGATTCAAGAATCTACCACCACTTCCACCTACCGATGATAGGATGGCAAGTTCACCTGAATCATTCCAATATATGAATGAATCGAATCAACAAGATTACTCGACCCCTAACCGCAGAACAATGTACACTCAACCCACCGGTGGCCATCTATATCCCCAAGGTCAAGGACAGGGACAAGCTCCACCCAGAGCATCATTCGATAGACCGACCAATACCCCTCGAGCTGAACCTTCACCGAGAATGGTTCATTCAATGTATGCTCAACCTACTACTGGATCAAACTTGAGTTTCGGTAGTGGAAGGTTCCCACCTATGCAGCAGAATGGGCAGTACCCCATGCCTTATAGCGGACATGGAAATGGAAATGGGAACGGGAACGTCAATGGGTTTGTTGGTGAGATAGAAAAGAAAAAGAAAGGGTTCAAGGGATTCTTTGGGGGCGCTAAAGCTGGGAGAATGGCTTAGATGCACCATGTGGATTGTATGATGGTCATGGAAGGTGGACGAGGTCACAGATGGTGGACAGACTGTATGATTAGATGAAGTGAGACGAGACGGGACGAGATGAGACGAGACGAGACGAGAGATTAGTATGCCATGCACGATTTCATGATGCCGAAAAGTATCGAGTCGGTTTTTGATTCGATGTTGAAGTTCGATCTCAAGCATTGATCTACACTCGTATATACAGCATCACTGATCTTCATACTAATAATATCGTTCGTCGTATATTCGTAAACATCGTATAAACATCATCACCATCATCGTCTCTCTCATTAAACTTATCCCTCCATTCCCTTCTTCCCCAGCCCGAACCAAGTCGCAAGTCCCTCTGCGGGCGACATACCATTCTGAACCAAAGCACCCCTCATCATCCCAACCCATCCAACCGCATAATACTCATTGACCATCCCACCACAACTCAAAGTCATGAATACCCATAACCATATTCTTCCCGTCCAACCTCCTACCCTTTTCCCAGTATAATCTCGGAATAGTCGTTCGGCGATACAGCCCAGACCTTGGAGGAGATAGAATGTGAGATATGGTAATTTAGAGGCGGAGTCTGAGAGGGGGATCGAGATTAGGATATGGAAGAAGGCTGATGCTAGGAATATGGATAGGATTCGGAGAGGTTTTGGGAGGAAAGAGAGGGGCTGGGTCCATAAGATCAGGATGTCCTTTTCATCAGTGTCACTTATACGTGATGGCCATTACTTACTCGTAAGAGCTAATATGTCAGCTTAGATCTACGACATAGAAATGTCGACAGACCTGGTGATACCTCTTCCCCCAGAGATCATTCAGACTATCAGCCCTCCATGGTTGATCCATGAATCTAGGCCATTCTTCATCGATCCAAATCCCACTCCCAACTCCAATAAGGGCAAACATATGATAAGTACCCATAGTAGCCACGCCAGTCCCAGCTCCAACTGCAAAAGCCAACCACGCCCAGACAAGCCACCAATATCTCTCATACCCATGTTGTTCACAGAAAGCCATTATATCCCCCCCACCACCTGGGTGAGGGGAAGCAAGGCCGGTCGGATCAAGGAGGTAGGCGGGGTAGAGGATGAGATCCATGAGAGTGACATGGAAAATCATGTTGGTAGCGTGGTAGGTGATTGATGAGAAATATCCTCGACCGCTCGCGCCTGCTTTACTTCGCTGAGGGAGGGGTGGATTTGGGGGGATATTGATATGTCGAAATTCGGATGCTAGGAGATTGAAAGTCTTGAATATACTGTTGTCCCTCATGAAAGCTAGAGGGGGTTGGCGGGGGAGAGGATGGGTAGTAGGGGGAGAAGTAGTGAGAGAGTAGCGAAATGCTGCAGATAGTGACTGGTCGTCAGCTGATGATTTACAGCGTGAACGATATCAGCAGGAGAGTCATACAAGAAGCATCTTCACATCAGCTCTGAACTTTCATGGAAGACATACCGATAGTTCAAAATATGGCGCGTCATCCGCTACTATCAGCTCATCACACTCGATACTGGACATACGCCCTTCAAACTTATAACTCCACAACATGACCCACATGGCCCCAAGCGCAATAGGGAGTAATCCAATCCTCCATCCCCGCGTCCCGGAAAACAGAGATAGGTAAGTTATGACTGCCGGGATCAACAGTGTTAATGCCATACTCCAGATAGGAGCGCCCTTGAAGGTCGCCATGGCGGTGATTGATTGAAGTATGAAACAAGAGATGAGTGGAGTATTTTGCGCTTTTAGGCGGACACGAACTGAAGGCCGGTTGACCGGTACCTGACGATCCTCCGCAGAACAATATGCAATACTGTATGTACATTGACAGACTCGGGGGAATGGATAGTAGTGTGAGCCATATACTCTGCCCGAATCAATGCATACGAGAGCACTCTCAAACCTCAAAGCACAAGTTGGGGTAAGTCGGATTATGTAGTACCGGTGATGTCCCCTTTTCACCACTAGAACGACTGAAACGTTCGGAGAAAGCCTTGATCAGTGTACTCAACAGAGTTGGGTGTTGTGTCACATACGATGCATATGCTTATGTTGTCGTTTGCTATTGTATGCGATATTATGGACATGACAGCTCCTACTCCCAATTATCGTCGTGATGACAAAAGACCCAAGTGTAACACCACGACCCATCGCTCTCCTTCAAGACATGAACTTGACATCTTCTGCTTGCTGACTGCAGCACATCTCCAATTCCCGGATCCTTCATACACCCCACTCGACAGCCACTTGATCACATTGACCAGTTGACGACACGCCCCCCTTGCATTCCTCCTCCACTCGGACTGGCATTACAGCCGACCCTACAACTCCATAGCTTCAGCCATATCGAATTCCTCACCGTCCCTACCCCTCCTCCTTTCTTCCGCCTCCTCACTCGAGCTAGGCCCCCTCCTCTCAATATCATGTTCAGCCAATTCCTCTTCTTCATCATGATCGGGTAAATCCGCAGCTCCACTCCTGACTGAACTATTCCTGGCTGTACTATGGAATCCACCAAACATACCACCTCCAATCATACCGGCTCGAGATTGAAGAGAGAGTGGATGACCTCTATTAGGGATTGGAGATACACCGTGACTTGATGGAGAACTTGCACCTGGGAAATGAAGGCCTGCCATGTCGGGTAGAGAAGATGGGTGACGTGGGGAATTTGAGAATGATGGTGCTCGACTGGCTCTTGGGGCGCCGGATCCGGAAGAAGGTTGTCGTTGAACTTGCGGTTGAGGCTGAGGGTAATGATTACGAAGTCCTAATCCAGATGGTCGAGGAGACATGGCATTTGATGATGGGTAAACGTCTCCTGCGCCCATTGATGATGTAGTGGAGTCGGATCCGGGGGAAGTTCGGCGTTCTTTACCAGTCCGATCTTGCATTATGCCTCCCAAGCTCGATGGCTCGCGAAGCGAGGAAGGAGTGAGAGGAGCGGTATTTGAACTTGCTGGAGATCGGAGTCGACTTTGGTCAGAACTGACGATACTTGGCCATAGAGATCTATCTTTGGGTAAAGAAGATCCAGCAGTGAGGATAATGGCAGCTTCCATGACAGCGACCTGCTGATGTTTCGACATGTTTACCGTTGCAGGATCTTGCCATTGAGGTGTATGTTCCCATCGATGTTTACTAAGGCATCCAGGGTGCATATAATCCTGGTCATCAGTTTCTCACAAGGTACATTTCGCTAGGTATCAAGACTAGACATACCTTTCCACAGATCTCGCAATTGAACTTTTGACCACGTCTACGGCCCTTGACTCCCCCACTCCCAGTTCCAAGTGCAAGCGGATTAGACTCATCACCATCGATATCCATCTCATCCCCTTCGACCTCCCCACTTCCGCTCCTCTCATCATCGTCCGACCCTCTAAATTGGAGATCGAACCCGAATTCTTCCCCTTGTTGGGGTAATCGGCTTGTCCGAACAGGAAGGGAAGCTGGGACTTTGGAGATAGAATTGGATTTAGCTCGACCAGTTGGCATGGGTCTAGACCCAGATTGAGAGGGACGTCGATCGGTTTTACCGAAATCATATAATGTTGGACCAGCGTTACTTGTTCGTCGCTGAAGTGCGGGCGCTCCAGTAAATGATGTAGAATGGTTCATAGCAGCAGGTCGCCTATTATCAGCCTTGTTCATTCTTCAATGAGCAGAAGAGAGCGACGTACGATTCCCAAGTCCCGATAGCAGCTGATTTACCTCTGGCCTGAGAAGTCGAGGAGCTCATTCTCCTTGACTTTGGGGCTGAGCCGGATCCATTACCATTACTATTGCCATTCGAATTACCGATAGCGATTGTTGGTACTGGCGGTCGACCAGCAGAGAGGTACGACTGATTAGGTACTGAAGCAGGAACCACTTCTTCCTTCGATTCAACATTCATCTGACCTCCAGACGCGAGAGCCATAAGATCTGGGATCAACATTCGTCCCATCACAAGATTACAAAGAGACATACCAAGGGCGTGAGAGTGTAAATCCCCATCTTCCGCACTATGTTTGCAATAAGGCTGAAAGGAAGGATGGTGATGCGCAGTCGACTCTGGTGGTGTTGCTTGACCAGTCTTGGTCGTGTGCTGTAGAGAAGGGTGCAGATGATGATTTCTCGACTCGTGTCCATTCCCGTTCGTGCCGTTGGTAGTTGGCTTCATATCCTTATCTGTCCTTTGCCCATTTCCATTTCCATTTCCACTTGCATTCTGATTGGCCTGCTGCGAGCGAGTGAGAACCATATGTGCGCGAGTTGAGTGTTGATATACATGAAATCCAGTGGACGAGTAATTATTCGAAGGGAAATTGTGAATTAAGTTTGGTTGACGCGTAAAGATGAGATGAGACATTATTTAAGGGGAGAGTGGTGGATATAATGTAATGTCGAGTGTAATATGGGGACGAGGTGGTTGCATGAGGGAGGGAATCCAAGTCAGCTACAGGCCCAGCGATAAAAGAGAGTAGAGGGATGATCGGGTGATGATGCATAGGCGGTGATGTGCAGAATGTGTAGTGGGCAGAAGGATGAACCTCCGGACAGAACGGACGTAGACATACCTCCATCTGGCCCTCGGACCCGCCTGTCTCCCAGGTCATAGTATCTTCCCTAGGTGATAGCTACTACAGAAGAACGTAGCTAATACTGTGGTGTTGATGATGAGAGTAGTGTACCGTTGTGCAAGAATGAGTGTATGAATAGAGATGAATAATAGTACTTTGCATTGAGTGGAATTCGAAATATCCTGGGCCGGACCAAGGGACCGCTTCTGAATTCTCAGGGTAAATATCATATATCGCTTTAATACGTGAATTACAATAACCATGTAGGAATTCTCGCGTCATGCATCAACTAACATCTACTTAGTGAACCCCCACCTACTCAGCAGCAGCAGTGACCGTCCATCAACCGAGTTATGCAGATGTCACAAAGCCCCAAACTTTGTTACTCCTTTATAAACATGGTTCCCAACTTTTTGTGGCTGTGGCATGCTATATTATTTGTAATTGACCGAGGCTTCTCCCTTCTTCTATTCGCCGCGGGGTATTGCGGGGAGTAAAGCCAAGTTACTACTCTGGGCAAGTTTCCAGTGATTGGTCTCGATCGGGATGGAGAGCATGTACTCTACTCGATCACGGGTCATTGTCTGTGCTTGACAACTGCGGCGCGGGAAGGCGTAGTCGTGTCAGTGATTCGTGGTTCAATCGTCAAATTGATATTGAGCCCATCTTGACTGAACTCTTGTCTTTATCTGCTATGTGCTATCTGCGATGGGCCTTGGCTATGCCGGAAGCACTTTTCATCCGAGATTTCGGCAGATCCCTCATGTACACGTAGGCACTAGGGCTGACAAGATGATGACAGAACCTGGATATATCTAATGTATGCATATACTCGTGCCCTCAACTCCCAATATATCAATCGGGGGTCCCTGCCTAGAACTTGCTCAAGTCCCTACCGAAAATACCCCTCTTGACCCAATCAATCATCAATAGCAACCTCGTACGCATAGATGTCTGTTCAGACCAGTAGATCCTGTCTATCAGCGAGGTCCTTCGCAAACTGATTTAACATAGGCGACAGGTGGTTCACCGCCGAGATGGCCCGTGGACAAAAGGGGAGGGGAGGGGAGAGGAGGATGAAATAGACATACGATCTCCAAGCGTACATGGCAAGTAAACCTCCAGCGAGTGAATAACCCTCATAATCGAATACCGCACTATCATCAGTCCTACTCCACCAGGCAACAGCAGTAATGAAACACTCACGAATTACCAATATAAGCAAGAGTACCCAAATGTAGGTATTTGAAAGGCTTGTAATATAGTTCATCATCGTGATCAGGCATTTCATTCGCGTCGAGTATATTTGTCTGTTTAGCGAGTTTGGCGTACATTTTCGCTAGATATTTGCCTTGTTGAGCTGCAACCTGAGCAGTCTGGTGGTTAGCTATTGATTTCTAGATATCTGGAGGGAAACATGACTGAAGACGTACAGCTGGATAGGAAGTGATTTTAGATTGTAGTTTCTGGAATGCAGCTGCGACTTCGTTCAAGGTGAGGATATTGTCGTGGTCCGTATCGCTTTCTTCGAAGATATCACGTCTATGGAATTAGTATCTCTTCTATGGAGTTCGAGACTGGGCGGGCTTACACTTTCTCCAAATATTGCTGAGCTAGGGGGTACGATTTCTTGATTTCTCCTACCATTTGTTCCCATTCCTTGTAATTCCTTTCAATTAGCACACTCAATCACTGAGAAAGTGGGGTAGGGACGTACATCTTGTTATCCTTGTCAGTATCGTATTTGTCCCATAATTCCATCATATCTCCGACTAAATCAGTGTGGACCTAGAGATCAGCTTCATTTCCCAGAAAGGCGTCAATTGAACATACAGTAGCAGCATCTCCAATAGCATAGACAGTTCCCTTAGGTGCACCCCTGACTCGTAGATATTGATCCACCTCGACTGCTTTGGAGTGGTATTGGTTTGGAAGTAGCTCGACCAGACGTTTAGTTAGAGGTTGCATTGCTATTCATTAGTCACGTCACAATTTGACAGGGAAGAAAAGGAGCCACATACCAATACCAGTTGACCATAGGACGAAACCAGCTGGAATCTCAATTGCATGAGGTTCCGAGTTTTTATCTTTGGGGTTCTTGATTGTGATCTTGACTGTATCTTCTGAAACCTCTGCCACCCTATCCGTCAGCTTGTTGATTCTCGGCGACGAACTGATGAAAGAATCGAGGGGAAGAGAGAAAACGGGACTGACCTGGCATTGGTGATAATAGAGATATCACTCCTCTTGAACCTTTGTTCGGCGTATTGAGAGATTTTCTCAGCGTAGGTGTTTAGGATATGATCTCGGCTCTGTACTACTGTTACTCGGACCTCGGATTCGAGGAGTTTTGGGTACTATCATTAGCCCACTGCCGAGTCGAGCCAGGAACAACGACTGAGAAAATATTGTGGGGTGATATAAGGAGAAGGAGACGAACATATTTCAAGACATCCTCTGCCATCATATCCCTCAATTCTGCTGCGAATTCTACTCCAGTAGGACCTCCTCCACAGATGACGAATGACAATAATCGTTTTCGTTCTTCAGGCGAGGTAGTTGGTAGGGAAGCTAGTTCCAAGTTGGCTAATCATTAGCTTTGCATTCCATCTAGTTAACGAGAAGCTGATAGCTTACTCATGACTCGTCGCCTGATTGCTTGTGCATCTGGAACGGTTTTGAGTTGGAAACAATGTTCCAAACCTTTTACACCATGATCGTTCGAAGTGGATCCACAGGCAATAACGATTTTATCATCTATCCATCAGCCTCACCCTCCAAGTGAGAGAGGGAGTAGAGACTTACAAGGAACATAAGCCCTCTTGGTTCCAGTGCCTTGATCACTGGGAACTTCGACCTCAACTAATCTCTCGCTCATATCGAGATCAACGGCTGATCCCATCAAGTAATGACCTCTGACCCTTGCTACTAATTTCCTGAGTGGTTCAACCAGGGATCGAGCTTCGACAGTACCGACACATGCGGAGGGGAGGAGGGGTGTGAATGCAAAGTAGGTCTGGGGGGAGATTAGAGTAACATTATATGCGTCCGTCGGTAATGACTGAATCAATCCTACAGCCTACTAATCAGCTTTACTCTTTTTGACATTGAGATTGAAGTGGACAAAACAAAAGACCTACACCCCATCCACCACCAATAATGACCAACCTGGGTTTATCTTTCATACCCAATTTCTCAGCTTCCTCAGCATCTAAATTCACTTCGATAATCGGTAAATTCTTTTTACCACCTCGTCGAGGATGTAGACTGAGTGGATTGATGGGGACCCTATCAACATGTCTATCGGAGTATGTAAACGCATCATGGGCGAGAATGACACCTATCACTAATCCAACACCGAGGACTGCCGACATTGACAATCGAATACCGAATGTCAAATATGGGTGATTCTGGGCGAATGGCTTTGACGGGATTGAGAGCGATCGTTTGGAGGCGATGGTTGTATTGACATTTTGGGATAAAGGTAGGGGTCTTCGTGTAGCAGTGAAGGTTGACAGAGGTCGAGAAGTGGTCAATGATCGCGAAGATCGGATGACATGTTGAAATGGAAGACGAGGTGGCATCGTGGAATATATCGATCCTCGTACTTTGTACTAGGTGCTTGAGCTCTTGATGCTCGATATTGAGCTTGCTTCACTGCCAGATGCGATTGGGACGTAGGTGAAAGGATGAGGACGACGATTAGAAAAGAAGACTGTGAAGCAGGTACAATAATATGCAAATTGAGATACGTCATCTATTCTCGGAACGCGGCCGTGTAATAAGTGTACGTTTCGGAGGCTGTACTCGCTACAGCAACATTAACTTTTCACAGACTCGTACATATCATTCAATCATCAATGTCATTAAGCGTAAATCATCCCTAAATCAAAGCCGCCCACCCAGACTAGACTAGACATAAAGCTGTACAGCGCCTTCCTCTTCGTCCTGCGTCCATTCCGCCTCTTTCAATACACTAACATGCTTCCATCCACATGATGCGACGGGACATTTCCAGTCGTATTCGACTGGCTCATTTACAGTCTTTCTACCTCCCTTTCGTTTCCCGCCCCTTGCTTTCTTGATCACTTTCCCCTCATCCCCTAGAATGTCCAAACCACCCGGAGGGGGTCTTAGTATATTTAGTCGATCTTTCTCTTCTTGCGGTCCAGAGATCTCGAATAAACATTTCTGATCGAGTAGATGGCCACATCTCAAACCCCATACTCTGTCCGCCTGGGATTTCTGACCATCATTGAGAAAGAGAGGATCACCACATCGTATACATGCCATGTATCGTTTAGCGTGTCGAGGTTGATCAATCTCGATAGTATCGTTCAATTCGAAATCACTCGTGAAACCCTCTGGAATATCAAGTGGGACAGGGAAAGGTTGTCTGGCGGTAATTACTGATGGTTCTTCAAATTGAGCTCGAGCAGCGGGGTTGTACGCATTAGCATGAATGGGTCGTAATCGATTAAGCAATGCTTCCATTCGTTCTCGATCCGGATCATCTCGCATGAGGTTCTCGAGGATACCTTCAATCATACCAGGATGGCCAGCATGTTGAGCTTCTCTGGCTCTTCTTACACGGTCTATTCGTTCTCTCATTCGCTGTTCGTATTGCGGTAAATATTCGTCGGGTGGTGGGTATCCGTTTCGATGGCGACGGGCAGGGGGAGGGCGAGCTGGAGCTGGAGCTGGAGGTGGGCCGGTCGGAGGTTGATAAATGATCTGCTGACCTCCTCTGCGAAGGACTGCACCACCAAGACCTATGCGACCTCGAGGAGCAGGAGGCTGGGCAGGTGGAGGGGAATCGGGCGGAGGAGGATTTTCGTCATTATACCGTTCAACCTGCTCTCGACGTGTTGCAGCGGCTCGTCGTCGAATATTGGCCAGTGCATTCTGCCGAGCATGATCATTCTCTCGTTCCTCTACAGCTGCTCGTGTAGCTCTTACACGTTCGTCCATTCCTTGCTCTATCCCTGCACGTCAGCTGATACTATCGCTTATAAAGCTGACTCACGATTACCTTGTCTCCAGGCATTTACATCATATCCCGGAGGATACCATTCTTCTCCCATACCCGATCGTACCCAAGCTCGACCAGTCATTGGTATTTGAGACATTCTCTCTTCATGCTCTGCAGGTGTCTCCTCAGCTGCTGGCCGAACAGGGGCTGCTTGACCCGTGAATTCGATATCATCGTCATCATCTTCTGTCAGATCTATAACCGCCTGAGTCGCCCTAGAGGGCCCTGCAGCGGCAGGAGCAGTAGGAATAGCGAGTCCATGCCGAGGTCTCGATCCAAGAGGTGCAGCGAGTCTGGGGTTTGAAGGCATCAGGACTGAAGGACCACCTTGACGAGGAGGGGGTATTTGAAATGAAGCTTCGTTTTCAGATGATCGTCGTCGTGCTGGGGCTGTGACTGGGAGTGCTTCGTTCACCTCACGAAGCCTGGAACTCGATCGTCGAGGAAGGGAAATAGGTGGTCGAGTGGGAGTTGGGGAAGTTGAAGAGACATCGATAGGTGATTCGGGAGGACGTGCGGGCATCTAGTCCTGGTGGGGGTCGACTTCAGTGTGTGCACTGGGGCAGAATGTTGATCAGGATACTCTTTAATCTGGTGTCTGATGTAAGGGGTCGACGTGTGGTGTGAAGAAAGTAATTAGATGGAATAGGATATGAAGTCGAGTGAGATTATCAGTCTTGACCATGACTCAGTGATCGACAGCGAAAGAACCGTGGGAAAGCTGACTCTCGCGCATAAAGTTCAGAACTCTGCTAATGTCAGAGACCAGACATAACACATAGCTCATCAGCACAGGATGACGATCGCAGGCCCATCAACGCTGCCAAAAGTGAAAGGACCACAAGCCTCAACGTTATCACACCGAAAGAGAATCACAAAAATAGCCCCTCCTCTTCCTGCTCGACCTTCTTCATCGTCTCATCCCTCGACTAGGAAGAATGGGACTCATGCAACATTACCTATCAAGAATGTTCAAGGGACAAAGACTCGCCGGACGGATAGTAGTAAAGATGGCTGGGAAAGGGATGTAGTGTTTGTTACACGTAATACACCGTTGGGGGCATTGATGGGTAGATGTAGAAGCTTGATAATGGTCGAGGGGTACGTGACAGTCTTCAAGGTCCGGGTCGATCGCTGATTTTAGGTATACGCGTATACGACTACATGCTCTTGCAGCTGCTATTCCACATGCGTTATTACTTCTACATGCTTTACTCGATGTATTACCGTATCCCCAAGGGGATAAGGGGATGTGGTATGAGATAAGGACCGGTAGTACGGAATGCGTCGAGGAAGTCAGCTTGACGGGGACCGGAAAGGGCAAGGAGAAGGGTGATGTCGATGAGGCGATGGAAGGCGCCGAGGATGTAGACTTTGGAGATATAGGAGGGATTGAAGAAGATGAACCGGAACGTATAGCGAAATTAAAGGTAAGCTACCTTTCACTCGTAGGAAAGAAGCAAGCTGAAGGTTAGGCATCAATTGAAATAGATCTACATATAGGTCCTAAACGCAAGCAGTCCGATGGGAACTCGACAAGAGGTCCGCCAGTAAAGATCTCCAAGCGATCAAGACCTGGAAAGAAAAAACGTGAAGCGCTCAAGCGTGCCAATACTGGTGCCGAGGAGGACGATCATGATGAAGAGGACGAAGGAGGGGAGGAAGAAGCTATGAATTATATCATGTCGGCTCCTCCCCACCCTCGGTCAAGTGTTCAAATGCAGAAAGAGAGGGACATATCTCCAGAAGAAGAAGAAGAGGAATTGGAGAATAGATAAAGTAGTCCCTCATATGGCCATGTAGAACCACCGATAACATGCTTGTATGCTTGTCAATGCATATCAGACTAGTACATCAGTTGAGCACCCCGTCGGTGTGAAAGCGAGGCCTAGAAGAATGCTGTAAGAAACCCCGCAATTGAGCACGGGACTCTATGGGACCTGGACTCTGGACCTGAACAGACGCCACCATTTCCATCATTGCTCCGCTCCACCCTGCCTACGCATTATCATCTTCATCTTCAATCTCACTTCACCCGTATAGATTACCTATACCTCCTCTATTCGAAACGAAGACGGTACATAGGCTGGAGGAGACAAGCTGGCTTATCCGACAGGAATTGGCCATTAAGTGATAGCTAAGGTGAGTTGGTTGATCCATTAATCGCGCTTGACCATCTAAGCTCCTTCATCTCGATATCATGCCCCTCATCCATGTCATTTGCTTCTCTTCCACTCCACCTGTCCTCCCGGCCATCTTCTGCCCCTCCCTTTGCGTCCTCTGTAACCCTATCCCGAAGGACCTCTATTCCGCGATAAACGGGAAGGCCCGAGACATCTCCCCTCCCACCTCCCTCATCCTATACATACCCTAGTCATCTATCTCTCGTCATGCCCTGGTCTAATCTTCTAGGATCTTCTAATTCATCTTCTGGACGTAGGAATCAAGATCGACCTGGTCCAAGCACGACTTACGTACCACCTACAGTCACTTATACATACTCGGACGACCCATATCGAATACCAAGAGCACAGCCTCAACCTCAACCACAACCTATACCCACCTTTCCTGTCTTTCAAAATCTACAGCCTCATACGTATATATACGATAACGGCGTACGAGCCATCAATACCGGCTGGTCAACATACAACCATCTCCAAAGATCACCATTGACCACCTACGTTCAACCTCCACCGGCACGGACGCCATACGAATTGACGCCTGAGAATAGGGAAATTCAAGAAGAACTTCGTCCACCCTTGATCGCAGCACAAGTACAACATCAGTACCAATATCAACGTCGACCTATCCCCATACTTCGACCTGGTGAAATTGATCCTAGATCATATTCGGATCGATCCCCACCTCCACCTCCCCCTTATACCGATACCCGCACCGATACCCCTACGGAAGACGTCGAGATGTCACGAGCAAGTAGTCGTCCCACGCATATCGCCATGCCCACTACCAATGGGGTAAATGTAAATGGAGGTAGATCACCCAATGGATCACCACAACCTACTCCACATGGCGCCACCTCGCCCACTTCACCCCGGTCTTCGTTCCTCCCTAGTTTCATCAGGACAAGAAGCCGAGCAGGAACCCTGACAGGAGGACGCGGTGGACGGTCATCACCTACCGTGGAAGCTTCAAATCCTCTAGGTGGGACCGCTAGGCCTGGGATATCTAGAAACGCATCCAATACGGGCGAAACAACTCATGTCACCCGATCTGTGTCGACACCGCAGGGAATGGCGCAAGCTGCCAATAATCACTCTACCATCGCATCAGATACATCTACCCGCCCACCAGTCATCAGCCCACAATTGAAAGCTACTATCAATGCGGCTCAGCCCCCTCGTGATAATCCAATAACGACATACCGGATCCGTCTCGTCCCACACCTCGAATCGACCCGCTCATTAGCGTTCGATCCGGTCACGAGGGAGATGTTGCCAATAAAATGCCCTGCCGGAGTCACGCCAACAACAGTCGCACACAATCTCGAAAATGTTCCCAACGCTCTTAACGGAAGACCGCCTGCGCTGATATTGAAAGTGGGTAGATTCACGGAAAAGACCACCACTGCGCCTCCTACTGCTACAACTGCGGCAGGACCTAGTGCGGATGCGATTGGAAGTGGACCGATGTCGGCTGTGATTGCCAATTCGGGTGGTGGCGGAAATATCTGTTCGTCGAGAGTTGCGTTCAAGAGTAAAGTCGTCAGTAGATCCCATGCGGAGATATGGTGTGAATCGAACGGAAAGGTCAGTTAGGTCTCGTCGAGGTCGTATGAAGGCTGACGATCAGTTCTTCATCCGAGATACATCTAGTAGTTCTGGATCTTTCCTTAATCACATTCGTCTATCCAGTCCAAATACCGATTCCAGACCGACTCCCATCAATGTAAGCTAGATCCAATGGGAAGAGATCAAGCTAATCATCAGGATGGAGATGTGCTCCAGCTCGGTGTGGATTACCAAGGAGGTCAGGAGGATATGTACAGATGCGTCAAGATGAGAGTGGAGCTTGGGCGCGATTGGCAAAGGGGAGCGAACGAGTTCAAGTCTGTTCACCAACCCCTGGCAAGACGACAGGAAGCTGATAAGCCAGCACTAACGCTCTGAACCAACTCAAAGCGCTAGGAGGCGTCCCCGCTACCCCCGAGTCCAAGGGCAAAGCAACCGAGAACGCTAGTCCTACTGTTGGTCCATCAAAGAAAAAGACGAATGTAACAGATTGCTGTATCTGTCTGTTCTCCGTCACAGTCTGCCAATCTCTCTTCATTGCGTACGTCCCTCTCTTTACCGCCGAGGGGTTTATGCTGATCTCTAGACCATGTTCACATGTTTTCCACTACAAGTGTATTCGCCCTTTACTAGAGAAACACCATCCTGGATTCTCGTGTCCGCTATGTGTAAGCTAAAGCAGTCTAAACGTATGATGAGCTGACGTATAGCGTACATTCGCCAATCTGGAGGAGGATGTGGAAACGGAAGATGCGTGGGATATCGCTTCCCATCGCGCATCAATCATTTCGCGGAAAGCTTCGAATCACTCTCTACTCGTCCCTGTACCCGATACACCTAGTGCAGCGATGGCAGAAGCTCCGACCGCTATCAACTCCGAACCGGAAGCACCTTCTTCAGACCACATGGCCGCGCTATCACTGCATGATCGACAAGTCACGGCGGTAGCTCCAGAAGACATCGATAACGGCGGAATCCCAATCGCGAGCACCACAAATCATACCACCTCCTTCTCACAAGCTGCTACGCCTATGAACGAGACCTTTCTGTCTACCCTTGCACCGGGTATGTCTCAGCGATTCGATTTAGCGGAAGAAGGGTCTTCGCAGGGTCATGGGTCTGGGAATGTTTCGGATAGAGTACCAGAGACGTTGGAGGAGGAGAGTGATTCTGCCCCCGATGAGCGGAGTAGGGATGGATCTGACGAGTTGATCTTTAGTTAGTCTAGACCTTTCCAAAATTCGTAGAGAGTTGGCCTGGGTGTTGTTGCTAGTTTCGTATAATGTATGTTGGCATTCTAGATGGGATCTCATGTTGTCGCGTCTGTCGCGTCGCGTCCATTTTGGCCACTACTTTACTTTGATTTTACTTTCTTGTTTTCGTATTACCATCGTGGCTACAGGTTAACATCACTCCGCTGCCTCAGTCTCCATCGCCTAATCTGGTTGGACCACGCTGGCAAGATGGACGAAGATCCAATCAACAATTTCTTTACTCCGAAAGAGGTCGAAGATCCCAAAATCCTCTATACTACCCTCACCATCACTTCGACTGCTACCTCTGAAGATATCCGTAAAGCCTATCGCAAGCTCGCATTGAGGTATCATCCGGATAAACATACCACCAAGAATGCTAGCGAGAAGGAGGAATTGGGGAGGACGTTTCAAAGGGTTGGATTCGCTTATGCTGTATTGAGTGATGAGGCCAGGAGAAAGAGGTATGTCTATCTCTGTATCTACTTTGAGCCTTACTTTATGAGTGTATATGTAATGGTGACTGGATGCTGATGATAGATATGATGCTACAGGGCGAACGGATGATAAGTTCTTGGATGCCGAGGAGATGGGCTGGGATGCGTACTTTGGGACGTTGTTCGAGAGGTTGGATGGGAAGATGCTGAATGACCATAAAGCAAAGTATCAGGGTATGTGAATCAATGACAATTGACATGATTTACATTCTGATTGTCCAGAATCTAAGGAAGAGGAAGAAGACCTGATCAAGGCGTACGAGCAACATGGTGGATCGTTACCTAAAATCATGGAAGAAATTCCACACTCGCAATACAAAGATGAAACACGCTTCATTACTCTCATCAATACCCTCATTGCCTCCAATACCATCAAGTCGACACCTATATGGAAGAAAACTTCAACAGACGAGAAAGCATCCCGTAAACGAGCGGAGAAAGCAAATAAATCAGCCCAAGATGCCGAGAATCACGCAAAGGAATTAGGGATATGGGACGAGATGTTTGGGACCGGAAAGAAGGGCAAGAGAAAGTCAGATGCTAATGGGACTGAAACTGGAGAGGATGGGTTGGCGGCTCTGATACTGAAACGGCAGAAGGATAGGGAAGGAGGATTGGATAGATTGGCGGAAAAGTATCGCAAGATTGAAGAAGAGGAAAGAGCGAAGAAATCAAAAGGCAAGAAGACGAAGGGAAAGAAGAATGACGAGGATGGACATGCCGGTGGACCACCTGTATGTTCGTGATCTGGGGAGGGGAACAAGCTGATGGAAAGGAGATCAGTGATGCGGATTTCGAAGCTCTTCAGGCCAAACTCTTCGGAAAGAACAAAAAGGAGAAAGACGCTGCGAAGGGAGCTTCGGTATGTCATCCTAATGGATCTCCAGCTGATGGATAGGATATCAGTGATGCAGCTTTCGAAAAGCTACAAGCAGAAATGTTCGGCAAGAATGGGAAAGCGAAGAAGGCATGATTCATGATTCCAGCTCGATTTTCTATGTGTCAACTTATCACTCTTCCCTCCGTGGAGCATGTATAGAAACGGGTGTGCGAGGATGTCAGAAACTGTTGTAGATCATTATATGCATGATATGCATGCGCGGACGGCCGTAATGGGCGAAACGTCATTCGCCCGGATTCTCCAAGTGACCTCCACCAGATCAACTGACTTGCCTATTATTGCCGGTCTTCATGCTGTGACTCCCACCGCAATGTCCCAATCACTCAGTCCCAGAATAATTAGAGGTGCTCGTGCGGCCTCGAAGAACCGCGTCGCCGCAACAATTCGTCCACAGGTCCGCGGACAAGCGACAACGACCGGCTCAAGCAGTAACTTCTCACCATTACGATACCATATCTTCGCCGAACCACTACCCTACCTCACAGGTCTGAAACTGCAACACGATATCATTGATCGTCGACTCAAGCTTAAAGCCAAAGGTCAAGAGTCAGATGATATCGTCCTGCTACTAGGTATGATCAATCCTAATCCTAAGGGTGTAGAGGGGAGGACTGATGGCAGAACATACACCGACATATACGACTGGACGACGCGATAATTCGCCTAATCCCGATACATTACATCCTGAAGAGAAGAAGGTACAGCATGTAGGCGCTGAATTCCACATAACAAAAAGAGGGGGACAAGTCACGTATCATGGACCGGGGCAGCTTGTTGGGTATCCTATATTGGATCTCAACAGGATGGACGTAAGTCCCTCTTCACGAGATAGGCAGGAACGGAATTGATTTTAGGTCTCAACGAGGTGTTATGTCGATTGGCTACAGGGTCTGCTTGCTTCGTGGTGCAGAAGTCAGGGACTGGATGTACTAGCACCCCATCCGGATGGACATGTCGGTATTTTCGCTACGCCAACCGAGAAGGTATGTCCACTTGCATTTGTCCGGGTTCTGTCTGACGCGCTCAGGTAGCATCAATAGGAATCCATCTTCAACACCGCATAACGTCTCATGGCTTCGCGATGAACCTTACTCAAGAACCTATACCATGGTTCGACCTCGTCACTGCGTGTGGTCTGACCGACGTACGGGCGACTTCGATACATGATATGCTTGAACGTCTTGCTGTCGCCAATGGCTCTCCATCTCGATTACCTAGTGTAAGAGATGTTGCTGGTGAACTAATACCGAAGTTCGGAGAAGTGTATAAGCGGGAAATGAGGAACCTTGCAGATGGAGGGGAGTCTGAATTGAAGGAGTTAGTCCATCAGGCAGAAGAGACTGCCGTTGAACAGAACAAAAAGGGTGGATGGCCTAGTGAGCCTGATCTGAGTAAACGGACTTGATGCATTCAGATATCACCCCAGGTAGTGACTGGACCTGTAAGCCATTCTCCATCTAGCCTACCTTCTTTCTCTGTTACTACAAAACAATCTTCCAGTCTCACCCCTACACCGTTGAGCCCGTTTACGTGCATGTCGGAGGGAATATAGATTCCAGGTTCGATACTAAACACATGACCTGCCTTTACTTCCCGCTTGCCCTGTGGACCTTGATTGACATATGGCGATTCATGCCCATCTAGCCCAATTCCGTGGCCCAGCCGAGTGGTGAAGACTGAGTAGTCGGGAGAGGTATCATTGTATGAGGGATCAACATAGGCAGTGATGAGGTCACGAGCAGCCGCATCAAGCTGGGCGAAATGGGGAGATGACGAGTTCGTCAAAGCCTCGTAGGCTGAGTATTGGGCTTTGCGGACAGTCTCCCATACTTCGATATGCTTTCGAGGGATCTTCGAACCTTTAAGGCTGAATGTCTAGCTTATCAACACACGATACAGCATAGGGTGAAGCGAGATTGACTTACCCTGGTCACGTCCGCGGTGTAGCCCCCCCATTTCCCTCCGGCGTCAATCAGGATCAAATCGTCCCTACGTAGCTTCCGGCTAGAACCCTCCCCATGAGGTGTCGCTGCATTCTCTGCTTCATTAGCTTCACTCAGTGATATCTGGACTTCGGAGACGTACCGCCAAACAGCACTAGGCCATCACCGGCTACCAGTCCCGTCTTGGCCATTTCCTTTTCCAGTATCATACGGGTCTGAGCTTCCGTTATGCCAAAATGCATCTTGTCTCGCGTCTTCCTGATAGCATGTAGAGTCATCTGGTCCATCAGTATGGCTCTCTTCGAGGTACGACTACATACCTGATTCGCACATCTCAGTAACCCAATCTCACGCTCATCTTTCCTCTCCCTAAGTTCCTTGATCCTATCGCCTTCCTTCCTCGTGCCCTTCTCGAGGCCAGCTCCCTCGAGACCCTCCGCGATAAACGACCGCACCTGTCCATCTACTACCACTTTATGTGAGGAGCCAAGGTGACCTCTCAGAACCTCATACGGCGATTCTGACTCTAGCCACGGGACGAAGGTCGTTATATCCCTAATCTCCTTTGGCAAGTGTACCAGCTCTGCCCTACCTTGCTCGAATCTCGCAGTAAGAACGGTTATGTTCGGGTTGGAGGGAGTGAGAGCGATGAGGAGTGGACGTTCTGATAACCACCAGTCTCGCGAGGAGAAGCCGCCGATAAAGTATTCGGAAGATGTTCCTGGTTCAGATATATAGACGGTGTCTGATTCGAGGGCGGTGGTCAGGCGCGATGTACGATCTGTGTAGGTTCCAGTGGGAAATTGAAGGAGGGCGTTGCAGTGACCAGCAAAGTCTGATGACAGCGGTTCATCGGAGCAACACTTGCCTTGACCATATAGCAGATAAACTACGGCAGTAGAGATGAGGGCAACCCCCACCCATCTCCGCGTTGAGGTACTCTTCTCCTGACGTACATCTGTGGAGTCTGCGAAATTGCTCGACAAGGGTTGGTGGCTCGGGAGACCCGACTCCTTCTCGTTTGGCAAGGTAGGCATGATATCGAGTGATACTAGCAAGAAGGGTCAGTGATTGGGATGGACAGACAGGTTCGGGCATGTCCGACAAGGCACGTACGGTATGTTCATGCAAACAACATGGACATTTACAAACTCCATCAACAATCCTGCTATTATCATGTACAAAACATCTCTAGACGAAATCACCCCAAATGTATTCACAATGGCCGGGTACACAGTCCCCACAGGTCAATCCACTGGATATCACGTCGTCCCCTCCCCAGACATTCGGGCTTGCGGTGATTTCTCGACCTGAGCCGAAGGTTGCGAGTTCATTTTGGGTGATGAAGTGGTCCAGTGGATAACAATCCAGGACAGGCCGTCTTCTTATTATAGCCTCTTATTGTAGCTCCGCATGAAAGGACCTCCAGCCGTTGTACACAGTGAGCTGTGTGTTTCCTTTGGCATTTCACCCTGATCATTGGATCGAGCGAAGCCTCCCGGACCCATTACATCATTTCAGCTTGAGGCAGTATGCCCTGAAGCTCAGCAGTCACCTTGGAAGCGCTGCGGCGCCCCCGCCGCCGTCATGCCTGCTTCTTGCCGTTCATCTAAGGATGGTCAAATAGCGAAAGAAGACCCTCAAGCCTCGCCTTTGACTGGTCAGCAACACCCCCCCTGACCCTGCGTCCTTGAGCTACAGCGACCAGTCGGTCGGATCCTCCATGAAACGATCAGTTAAGGAGATCAGAAGTCTCGCCGCTCGTGACCCGCGGATCATGTCCAATGGTGCTTCCTCCCCGGGGAAATTGCATGACTCGTTGAACGGAGTCGAGAGACATGCTATGTTGTGGGAGTGAGCACAAGCTTGGGTTCCATCATACAGGAGGTAGAGGGTGCGGCGGTAGACAAGAGGGCAGCTCTCAACAAGATTCGGTTCAGAGGGCTTGGGACATGATCGAAGAAGCAGGACAACATGACCTGAAGATACGCCACCGCGACGCACTGAACAACGATTCCTCACACAGAAGAGCCAGACAGTGAAGTTTCACGAGCTCAAGAGCCTCAGAATTGGCGGTATTACTGCATTACATCACAATTCATATCGACTCGACTACAAAATGATCTGGGTCACCGAGTCATGATTCTACGATGATCACCACGCCCCTTCACCCGGTGAATAAAGATGGGTGCAATATCCGACTGGGCAACGGCATGTGACAGCAGGATGACCTGTAATTCCCCACGAACTCGGTTGGTAGCCTTGGACTGTGGCAGGCTTTGAGTCGCCATCTCCAGAGCCTTGAATGGGGTTGGACAATCCTGTGGCGACCGTCAAAGTCTGTACGGTCGCATTGTTGAGCGAAGCCATCTGTTGATTGTGTCGTGCCGCCATCATCTCTTGACGAGATCTTTCCTTAGCAGCCTCCTCATCAGCCACCTTAGCGATCTCAGCGTCTCTCTCGCTACTCCCGATCGTCAAACAGAGCGCTGGATGAATAACGCCACACTCTATCTTACTCATTGTTTCAAAAGCAGACAAATTGACGTATGTACCCTTTCCGGACAGGGATTTCCCATCTTGACTTGCGTCTGGGGTCAAACGCTGCCATTTGGAAGGTGAGAGCCCATGACTGTCTGCTCCATATCTCAGCGGAGTAGGCGTTTTGTAACTTATAGCTGGGGGTGCTGATAGGGCGTCACTTACCTGAGGTCGTGGGTGTATGGGACCGATCAGTAGGTATCTGCCCACCGACAAAGCCCTGCTGAGCCGCTTGGAGAGGCTCTCCGGCCTCGGGGCAGTTGACGCTTCGCCAGGCCCGGAAAGTGAATTCATTGGATGCTTGTGGGGGCTGCTGAAGGTCAGCGACCGCGAACACATTTCCAAAAGAATCAGCAGCAAAGAAAGACTCACTACTCCCGGGTACGAACCGTCACCCACGCTGTAAGTGGAGCCCTGTGTCCGAGCCGTACTGGTCTGACGTTGCAAATGAGAAGGGTCCAGAACGTCTGGGGCTCGACGCTTGCCGAGTGCCCTGCAATAGTTAGGGGAGTCCGAATTGACAGGGTACTCAAAGACTTACTTCTGACTGGGTTGACTGGGTCCGCTTTGCGATGATGAGTTGTCCATTGTGTAATATATTGGAAGGATATGGTCGTATATTGTGAAGTGCAGTGATAGGGTGAAATCTTGATCTGAGAAGCCTCATATAGTCCACGAATCAACTACGCTCGAAAGGAAGTATTTCGCCTGTCGTCTTGTTGCCGTGCAGCCGCATCCTTTCATGTCAGTGCCATACACGATGGACTACGCAAGCCTCACTTCTGAAAACAGTATACAGGCAGGATATCCAAGCTCACGAATGTAAGGAAACATCACGAAATCGGGTCCCATCCACCTTGCACCGAGGTCCGTACGCAACAGCTTTGAAAGGATCATTTAGTGTTGGCAGTATTACCCTGAAACCTTCCATTCAAGCTTAGGGCCACAGAGAGTCGGGAGGGACGAATGACCGCCATGGCCAGGCCATGAACAATGGACGGTCATCTGGTCACGGAAGACCTCTAGGTCAGCCTCTTTGACGGACAGCATCGCTCCACCGGCGCAGGAGCCGCACACGCAAAGGGGCTTCCCACGCGAGATTGTAATCAAAGGTTGAGATGACGATGACCGAAGACTCTCTCGCCCAACCTTTGAGTGGTCAGCAATTGCCCCTGACTCAGTGTCCGCGTTTCACAGCCTTCACTCGGCCGGATCATGTGAAGTGACGATCAGCTACGGCGGTCAAGAAGCCCTCCGGCTTGTACGCTGTTGAGCCAAATTTGCATGAGCGGTACCTTCTCAAGCAGGTGAATATCTAGACCTAGCCCTAAGTTTCGGTCCGTACCAAAAGAGTATCATTGGGATGGGAGCCATTACCAAGGCCAAGAACCCAAGCAAGGCGGAAGCCCATTGTGTTCCCAATTTCTCGTACCTGACATCAGCTCACTGGCCATGGCGTGCGACCTACATCTGAGAAGCGAACAAAGGGAAACCAGCACCGAAAGCTGATCGCATAACAGCTAATCATCAGCTTTACCCCATAATAGGTGGAATACTTACTCATTCCAGCTAACGCGGAAGCTGCGGACCAGAGGTATGTATCAATCACATAATTGAATCTAAATTTCAGCCTGACCAGGCAAACGTCGAAGAAGCAGCTTACAAAGAAACGAACATCCCCAATACCGAGAACCCGATCAGTCCACCAGCCAGGACTGGACTGATCCAATGGATAGATGGATAAGATGTCCATCCGAACCAGAACATCGCCACTACGAGCGTCCATCCTGAGATGATACATAACTCCAGCCGCTTCTCAGGCTGAGGCGCTTGTGGAGCGAGCTTATGAGCGTATTTGAGGTATCGAGGTTCGATTACTGTGATGAACCTTTTCGTCAGCTTGATCAAGGATGAAGGTATAGACGCACAGTATGACACATAGGACACCACCCATAAAGAAACCTAGGAAACAAAGGCCATTCTCCCCGACATTGAAGCCGTGATTCTCGACGAAGACAAATGGGAATGCCTCGAACTGGATGTTAGTATTTGGTACCGTTTGGGTGTAAGATTGCTTACGAGTAGGTAGACAATACCATAGATGTATGACATATAAAGGGTGGTGGCGAGCAGCATTGGTTCGAGTGCTAGATCATCAGTGTACGCCCGCGCTCGGCCAGAAGGCAAGGTACGCACCAAGCATGACAAAAGGCTTGAGCAAAATCCCCTCTAAAGTGTTCTTCAAATTCCTCTCTGCCTTTTCGAGTGGCGCGTAATACCTTTCGTCTCCCGTTTCCTTCCTCACTCTCCCAGCTTTCGCTACCAAGATAGCAGGGCTGTACGTCTCGGGAATGAGGAAGATGATGACCAGAAGACAGACACTTGCAAAGATGGTAGTCACCCAGAAAACCCATCTCCAGCTCTGAATTATCAGAATTTCTTCTCTCGCATCTTCGAGAGACTCACCGTGCCCGACACAGAGATGTAGCCAGCGACGATAGGGCCGAAAGCCGGGCCGGCGAACGGTGCAAGAGCGAAAATGGCTAATATGTTGTCAGTGTCCAAACAAAAGCGTGGTGGAGAAGCATTGCAAACAAAGCACAAGACAGGGTGGCGAGACTCACACATGGCTTTTCCTCGGTGATCACCATCCCAAATATCCGCAATCAATGCTCCGGAGTTGGTAAGAGGAGCAGCTGCGAATGTACCGCCCAGGAATCGGAAAATGAGGATTGAAGCTGTATTCTTGGACAATGCGCATCCGACTTGAAAACCGATATAGGCGATAAAAGTAATGATAAAAATCGGACGACGACCAAATATCTCAGACAGTGGACCCCAAAGTAATGGACCTAGCATATATCCTGCAACGAACAGCTGAACGTCAGTGTCGTGCTATGGGATAACAGGGAACTTACGGCGATAGTCAAGATCCCGACTTCACGACTGAACCCAAAGTAGGCTTGCATATCCGTGACCACGCCCGATGGAGCTGATGAAGCGAAGGTCGAGTTAAGAACAAGTAGACCGGCGAGGGTGGTCAAGAACCAACGATACTTGATACCCCAATTCTGCTTATCAGCGCATGTTCCGCAAATAATACGAGACTGACCTTTGGATTTGTCGGATCTCCGGGGACGAATTTGACGGCAAATGGGTCTGGACCCTTCTTATCCATAGTCTTCTGCCTCTCCAATTCCTCTTCATGACTCCTGACTGCCCACAATCCCTCTTCGGCATCTACACCCGATGGCGCGGTTCCTCCGAATGGTCCTACTGCAGGTGGTAACGAAGGTTGCCTGAAGATGGGCATCATTCCGTAGCCCTGTACCGTCTCCCTTCCGCCTGTCTTGACATGTCGATGTATATGGGTTCCAGTAGCTGTTCTATCGATCTTAGTGAACGGTACCGAAGCCTTCCCATCAAGCGTATTCGATCTAGTCTTCGTTCCGCCCCTGATATCCTTGTTCTGTAGACCTAGATCTGCAGCTGCTCTCATAGCTAAATCATGTCCTGTCTTCCCACCAGTCGTTCCGGCCTGATTATCCACTTGATGCGGTTCATCTCCTTTCGCGTGATGCGAGCCGGGCATGGGCTGTCCGTGTAGACCACCTGCTTCTAGCGGGACTGTTCCCTTCCAATCTGGTCCGGTAGTAGACGTCTCATCATCATGAGGGGCTGCACCTTGGTGAGCGGCTGGTTGGATTGGGTAGGTCGTTGGTGCTGTACGTGTATGGTGCAATCGAGGTGGAACTGGATTTGTGGGATCTACGGTGTCGTGATGTGCTGATGATTCTGCTGGTTGCTGAGCACTCTGTGTAGCGCCCAGAGGAGCCGAAGTGTTGCTGGCCTGGGCTAGAGGGTCATGGCCTGGCGCAGTCGCCTCGACAGGTTCACTTGACAAAGTTTGACCTAGTACGAGTGGATTATGTTGTGCTGACATTGTTTACCGGATTCTTCGCTCGGTCTCTCAGCGTCGCTGTACTGATGTGTGCCGGTGCAGACGACGGTACAGAAAGATGATACACGGTAAGAAGATAGAGTATGCATCTCTCTTCTGAATCTTCAAGCCACCATATGTTATTTCTGTCATGAAGCTATACGACGTTTTGTGGAAATTACGTAGTTAGACACTTGACATCAGAGACATGCCGAGAGCGGCAACGGATCCACGGCCGCAACAGAAACATGCTTCGCTTGGCTGTGAAGTGCGCAGACAGATCATACAAGTACATGAAGCCAAACAAACATAACGGGAGAGCACTAACATGCATGAGATCGATCATGCCTTGCCAAGATCCATCTTCTCGTAACTCTTCGTAGCCTTCCATCTCCTGAACCTCTCTTTACCTCCTCCGTAAAAGAATACCCAAGCCCCAACGGGACAGACTACAAAGATAGCGAGGAAGAGGAAGTACTTGGTAGGAGAAGCGAGAGTGGGGTATACCTCGGTCTCCAATTCGTCAATCACTGAATCGATCTTGGCGGGCGTAGCTATTAAGCCTTCATCTTCATCCTGTTATTTTGTGAGATCGTGAGCCGGAGGAAAGGTGAGGGTGATAATGAGTTGATAATATCGGATAGGGAGAGGTCGGAAAGAAAATGCATGTTTAGAAATCATTCTTTTGTAAATGAGCACCCACGGTGAGACCGCTTTTTATGGGAATTTAAAGCTCAATTCGGAAAGGTACCTGATTGCCCTCTTCATCTACCTCGTGCTCTACGGGAAGCTGGATGTCAGCGCTTGTAGTCGTATATCTTAGGATAGACTTACCTCTCCTGACTTGGCGATGGTGATGGCCTCTTTAGGCTTGTCACCTCGTCCCATGGGTAGGTTCTCCATAGCCATGACGACATCCATACCCTCAATGACATTTCCGAAGACGACCTATGGGTCAGTGTGAACACAGGGATAGGAGGATGATGTTACGCACGTGCTTGCCATCTAGCCAAGAGGTCTTGATGGTACAGATGAAGAATTGGGATCCGTTGGTATCTCGTCCAGCATTGGCCATGGCTGTGGATTAGCTACTGTGTTCCATAGACACAGGCGAGAGATAGCTTACAAAGAACACCGGGACCAGTGTGCTTCAACTTGAAGTTCTCATCGGCGAACTGGGGATTAGGTCATGTAAGGTATATCAGTGCCATCACTTACCTTGTTGCCGTAAATGGACTTTCCACCGGTACCGTCACCCTTGGTGAAATCACCTCCTTGAGCCCTGCAGAGTCAGCTTGTACGTCGAAACGGAGTCGCGAGCGAGCCTACATGAAGTTCTTGATGACTCGGTGGAAGCCAGATCCCTCATATCCGAATCCTAGATCCCCACCCTCGGCAGTCTTTCCAGTGCAGAGAGCCCTGAAGTTCTCTACAGTCTTGGGGACAGTCCTTCCTAGTCAGCTTTCACTCTACACCTGGGTTCGGCCAGCTTACTTTCCATACAATCCCATGACGACTCTACCCATAGGCTTTCCTCCATGTTCAATATCAAAGTAGACCTACTGGTCAATCGCCGACTACAACAAAGGAGAATCACATACCTTGTTAGTGATGATAGGTCCCTTCGATGCCTCAGCCTGCTGAGAGAAGATGAGAAGGATCCCAACGACGAGGGCGAAGAGGACGGTCAGGATTGATTTGTTCGACATTTCAGTTATACAGGATAGTAGAAGGAGGACGTGGAGCCGCGATCCATGGTGATGGTTTTAAGCAGGGGGTCTATTTAACTAAGACCAAAGAGCCTCGCCGGTCCAAGACCGGATGGATCTGCCCCACTTTGCGCATTGCCTCATGGGTGGTCTACAAGTCATGCACGATGCGTGGCAAGCTAGTGGGAGGGTTCCCGATACTGGCTAGCGTTATCCAACATCATCATAGTCATGTGTCCATGCTGAAGATGTACAGCCAGGTCATTGTATGAGGCTTTCCTGCCTGTCTGGCGTTCAGCTGACTTGATGTGTGGGAGCCCAAGGGTCCTCCTGCTGATGATGAAGTAGTTGCCGGTCTCAGAACCAATCGAGGGCTTCGCCGGAGGCGAGGCTTCAAGCGATCCGACGGCCCCTCTATCTTCATTACTGTTGGCATTTAAGTATGCATCTTAGCCTGTTGGGCGAGAACAAGCCGCAGGCGGCCTACAATAAATGCTACAAAGTACATGACACGCCTGAAAGAAGGCAAGGTGGGCGTGAGACAAGAAGCAGCTTAGCCTGAGTAGATAAGTGGAGCCTGCAGGAAGATGATGGATGATAAAGTAAAGTAGATGAAACACCCAACGGTGCCCTGTTCCTTGGCGCTTCTGTGGCTTGACTTGACCCGAGAGCTTATCTGAGGTTGAGCGGAAGACCACAGCTACTCCTTCCTTCCTTCACTTCACTTCAGCATTCAGCATGAGTACCAATTTCGACCTCGAATTCCGGCAGACCTCAGTACCGAACAAAGTCAGGCTCTGCGGTGTCAACCAGCACAATGTAAGCATTACAAGAGTGTTTATCATATATGCCAACTCACAGGTGACAACGTCCCCAGGCACGTCTATCAACATCACCTTTCCTGGTACTCCTCCATTTGAGGTGCACTCGACGTGAGTCGTCGTGCCAGACTTGACTTATCAGACTAGGCTATATTCAGTCGACTATGCGGGGGGAGATTGCGCATGGCACCGCTTGCCAGCCAATTTAAGCACCAACACGTTCATTTGGACGCCAATTGCACTCGGTCGACGACCGACGCCAGAGGTGGAAGGTAACGAGACTGATTATAGGATTATCATCTCTGATGGCGATTCTTTGTAAGTCCATCTGGGCCCAATGGGACAGCAACAGGCTGAAGAAGCAGAGTCTGGGTTGCCAAAGAGCTTCAAGGTAACCTGGATGATCTCGATGCGGAAAACATGGCATATGTCTCCGGCAATCACACCATCATGAGTCCTGAGCTGGCGCTCCAGCGAGCTGTTACAGACGCATCGAACGGCGCCCTACTATCGGCTGGACCTCTGAGGTACACTACAAGGGAAGAAGCCGCGCTGAATGAACAGTTTTAAAGCATTCGCTATAGTGGGCATGATGGCTCTCGCCATGATGCGTGTTTAGAGGAGATTGCTGGACAGACTAGCGCAAGGCTGCGGGCGTATTGATAGGCCGAAGGTGAATCAGCAGTCACATGCAGCGATGTCGAAGCATGCTATGCGCCGTTGTATGTATTCAGTGTCCAATGCGATAATTGCCTAAAGCGGTACTTTCGGCTTAATCCGATGAGCCGGGTGGAGGATGTCCAGGCAGATCAACCAATAGACTCGTGATCGTCCACTCTGCACTGTTCACTATCAACATGTCGCTCAGCTCCATCTTATGCCGAACACGGCCTGAGGTCATCTCTGACGTTTCATACTCTCCATGTTTGTACGAGATTGAGGTGCCCAAGGACGAGAAGGCATCGTATGCCACCGAGGAAGATGAGATGCAGCAGCGTTTGAGTGATCTGCGACGAGAAGTCAATGAGGCGAAGGTCGACTGGTAGTAGGTCGTCACCTCTTTCAGTATGGCAGTAGAGCTGATAGATAGCGTGGTACCCTCTGAGGATGAGCATCAGGTAAGCTATCGCACCCTACAGGTGGATGAAAGCTGACTGCTCAGTCCGAATTCGTCGGTGCCTCAGATCAGCGACGCGCTTATATCACTGGGTAAGCTGACCCTTTCGTGCTGGCAAAACCAGGCTGACTTTAAGCTTCGAGGGATCAGCAGGTACTGCAGTCATACCCTCATCCGCCATCGATGCGAACGCACTACTCTTCGTCGATTCGCGATACTGGATTCAGGCAGAGAAGCAAATCCCAAAGGCAGGGTGGAAAGTGGTCCGAGTCGGAAATTCGGGGGGAAGCGGTGCAGTATCAGTCGAGAAGGGGTGGACAGAATGGGTGATCAGTGTATGTCTCTGTGGCTTCTCGATTACCATAGCTGATTTGTCGCAGGGTATTGAAGATGGCAGTAGGATTGGAATCGACCCCAAGCTCTTATCCCTCGGTCAGTAGCTCTTCCTTTTTCGGTTCGAAGTTGACATCCAGGCGTACAGAGATCTATCAAAGCACGCCTTGAAGACGAATCGTCAGCCACGAAATTGGTTGCAGTCACCACCAACCTCGTCGACAGGACCCACAAGCCAGACCCTCGACCTGACTCGCCACTATACGACTACCCCCTCTCCATAGCAGGTCAAACAACAGCTGATAAACTCGCCATTCTCCGTACAACCCTAAGCAGTAAGACTCGAGAAGGGCAAGAATGGATCTACCTAATCCCCTCCCTGACTTCTATCGCTTGGCTGTTCAACTTCCGATGTGAGGGTGATGTGGAAGGGACCCCTGTCGCATACGCCTACGCCGCAGTCACGAGGGACACATGCGTCTTATTCGTCGAAGACAAGAAAGTACAGGATGAAAGCTTGAGGCAGCGATGGGAAGATGAAGGAATAGCGTTGAAGCCGTATGGCGTTCAAGAGATTGAGAAGTTTGTAAGGGAAAGCAAATCGAGTCTCGGAGAGAAGAGTGGGGATATCAGATTATGGGCGCCAAAGGAATGTAGTTGGGCGCTTCAAGAAGCTTGTAAAGCAAGCTCTTTCATTTGCAGACACAGACATCCGCTTACAATCAGTCTGAAATCGCAATCATCTCTTGTCCAATCGAAGATTTCAAAGCGGTCAAGAACCCATCTGAGATCCAAGGGATGAGGAACGCTTACCTCCGTGATGGTCGAGCTACCGTACGTTCTGAGACCACTCATGGCTGATACCAGGTCCGATTCCTATCTTTCATGAATGATAAACTGTTGAAAGAGCAGAGACCAGTTGGAGAATGGGCAGCTGGTCAAATGCTCATCCGTTTCAGGCGTCAGGAGGAGAACTTCAAGTGTGTCTATCGACTCTTATAGGTGAAGACAAGCTGATTGATAGGATGTCCGCCGGTGAGATCTCGGCTTCGGGACCCAATGCAGGTAAATTGTCCCTTCTATGGTGCACCACCGGCTAAGATTAGCTTTACCGCACTATTCGCCCCAGCGAGGTCAAGACAGTTTAGTAGACGTCGACGCTCCATATCTCTTGTAAGCAGCTCTATTGTGAACACACCAAAGCTGACATAAAGTGATACCAGTGCACAATACCTGGGTCAGTTGTACCGAATGTGCTGCATGAGTGACAGGCTGACAATGTAGATGGTACAATCGATACCACACGAACAGTATACTTTGGAAAGTCCCCCTCTCCTGAAATCAAGCGAGCCTATACCAGAGTCCTACAAGCTCATATCGCCATCGCTACCTCCATATTCCCGGAGGGGACATCGGCAGATTGGTTGAACATGTTGGCCAAGAAACCTCTTTTCGAGTATGCCATACCACTTTATAAGGTGAGGTCGAGCTAATGAACAGAGATGGACTTGATTTCCAGCATGGTCTAGGACATGGTGTGGGCTGCTACCTCTCGGTCCATGAATGTAAGCCAGCTGAGCGGCTCTCTCTATTCCGTTGAGCAAGCTGAAACCGCAGATCCAATGTCATTCCCTCATGGTTACTCATTCACACCTGGAGTAGTCACAACGGTAGAACCGGGATATTACAAAGAAGGAGATTTCGGAGTGAGGACCGAGAGTCTATTTGTGTGCAAGGAGGTTGAGGTGAGCCCCTATCAACATGGTCAGAACTGATGTGAGATCGAGAACAAGACCGATAAACGTAGATGGCTAGGATGGGAAAGACTCACCCAGGTTAGCACATCTGACTTTAGGTGGTCAATCCAAAAACTGATGACAGGTTCCTATTCAGACTTCTCTGGTGGACTGGTCTATCATGTCGAAATCTGAAATCAGGTGGTTGAATGACCATAATACCGCTGTTCAAGATGCTGTCCTTCCACTTCTAGATGAGGATCAAGATGCAGCATCTAGGGATTGGTTGAAGAAGGCATGTAAACCAAAGAAGATCTGGCCTTGGACTGGAAGAGAAGAGTAGTATGTACTGCGACATGGGATACATCATCATGCGACAGGTATAAATTAGAGCTACGAAAGACAATCATGTATAATTACTACTACGACGAACAATTACGGCGGAGAAGAGAAAAACTACAAATATTGAGAATCTGACAATAGCTGATTCGAAAAGGAGAAGCTACAATAGCTAATCATCATTAAAGGTAGCAACAAGGCTGGAGAAGTATCTATCTTTCGATCCGCCATCCACCAGACAACTCGTCCACTCTACTCCACTCCACTCCACTCCTGCTTAATCAGACCTAGATCTCTTGCTCCGATTATCATCTGATAAATCACCATCATCGCTCCCGCTTGATTCAACCGGGTGCAAACAAGCAGATAGCGCAAGTAATTGAGCTTCTTCCTCTCTCTTTCTCTTGCTTTGAGATCCACTGGGTGCTACCCCAGTCAATAATTTCTCACCATCATCAGGTGTAAAATTGATAAATGTCGTATCGCCCCATGAGAAAGTACCTCCAGAAGGGGCATTTCTCTTTCTTCCCGGTGAAGAGCGTGGTTTAGGTGTTCGGTGTGTAGGCGTACCAGTCGTCGATGAAGGTTGACGAGGTCGCTTGGAGGCTGCTGAAGGGAGTCGGGCCATCGGTCGAGATCCAGTACTGGTACTAGATGACGATCCGGGATGAGGAGGGGGGTGGATACGAGGAGCTGAAGCAAGTTGAGGGGCGGGAGCGAGGGGAGTTGGTTGAGATTGAGGTTGAGGCTGGACCAGAGGAGCTTGACCTTGAGGAGGGAATGAGTAGTATCCTAAAGGCTGATTCTGTCGAGGTTGGGGCTGATGACTGGGGTGAACGCTGACCATTGGAGCATGGTGGTAAACAGCGGGAGCCATTGGGTGTTGTTGGACCTGTTGAGTCCAAACCATTGGCATCGAATCGCGTCGAAGAACATGAGGAGGTGGAGCAGCAGGCTGCATGACACTTGCCTCTTCCTTTGTGATCTTCCTAGGTGGAACATTCTCCTGAGCGGGTTCCGTCGATGTTTCACCAGAAAATGATCGTCGACCAGCTTTCGTACCAGAAACCGGTTGCGATCCAACTCGCTTCATAGGTAAAGCAGAAGGTTTGATGGATGTATAACCGAATGCACCCATGTATGGCGCCGACAGAGGTGTCAGTGACATTTGACTGGGGTGCATCATTCGTTGTTGCTGGTAGTAGTCTGTTGGGACTTGAATCGAGAGGTTCTGAGGCATATTGCGTCGTCCCATGAACGTCTGCGATGGCATACCGGATGAATAGCCCTGGAGCTGAGGCTGACTCGTCCATTGTTGGTTCATCTGGCCATTGGTGTATTGCTGGGTACCATAGTTGAATGGTGCATTCTGTGTCCGGTTGTGCATGACGGCATCAGACGATACACTGCATGTCAGCTCGACCTAGACAATGATTATGGGTACTCACCTTCTCAACATGGATCCTGGACCTGGAACACTGAGACTAGAATTGTCCGACCAGATACCGAGGGCATCAGGAGCAGTTGCTGGGCGCATGTCGTTCTGGAATACGGCAGAAGGAGCAATTCCAGTCTGAGCAGGATAACTGCCCCATGACGTCGACGGTGCCGAGTTCGAAGCTGAAGACAGGTCAAGTGTCGACGACATGTCCAAGTTCAAGGACATGTCTTGGGTAGTTTCGGCCATATTGACGGGATTATCGTTCATCCACTGGTAGAAATGCGAGACATCATCGTTATCGACCGAAGAGAATGACAGATCGGGTACGATTGAAGGAGCCTCGACCTGAGCATACGAGGGTATCGTCGAGGATGATGGCTGACTCGCCTGAACATTCTCAAAAGAGAGACTTGCGATATCGTTCGTCTCCTGTTCTGTGAATGCCTGGAATATCGTTCCTTCCGTCGACTCGTTGTTTCCCTGACTAAACTCTGGGAATGTCAATGTCCAATCCAGGTTTTCTGCCAGACCATCCCCAACATCCACCTTGGCTTCGTCGTCATGAAGGAACTCGTCGAACCATGAGCCCGTCTGTTCCTCTTCCTTCAATGCTGGCATCGACATGATCTGCTTGATGACTCGAGGATGTCGATTTATATTCAAAGAAGGATTAGATACGACTCGATAAGGTGAAGGAGAAGGAGGCGAATTGTGAGCAGAAGTGGAAGATGAAGCTCCAAATGCTTGATCGTCCCAACCGTAACCGGGACTAGGTAGATGTGATGAAGGTGGTAGGTAAAAGTCGTGTTCGGGAGCTAGAGTGGCCAACGAGTCGACAGAGGACTTATACGTTAAAGAAGGAGTGACGGGCGAGTTCCAATCGGAAGAAGAACTCGTTGATCGGTGAGACTGGTGTGTAGGGCCAGGTCCAGATAACTTTGAAGGTCCAGCCTTCGAAGGTGTGTGAAATATTCCAAAATCGCCGTTATTGGGCGATGTTGTTGATATTGGTGAGAACGCTGTTGATATTATACTAAATGGATCTTGAGGAGACTCGAAATCTGAACCAACGTCCGAACATGTAAAAGGCGGTGTAGGTGAGGATTGAAAGTAGGGTTTTCGATTTCTAGACTCTTGGGTATAATCCAAGACTTGACCAAAGGAACAAGGTGAAGAATAGTCGTCTTGTTGATAACGTGGTTGAGTGAGATCGGAGAACGACGAGAATGATAGAAAGGATGAATCGTCAGAAGTGGTCGGGTCGAGATACTTGAATAAATCCAGTGTTGACATCATACAGATGATATGACTGGAGTTTATCGGTAAATCTCGATTGTTGACAATTGTCCTAGTCCGTGAGACCCCGGGTTATCGCGTCCAAGATAGATCTGACTTTTGAGACGATCGAAATTGTTCCAGAAGCCTTATAGTAGGTATGTTCCAGAGGTTGAGGAGATCCTGTCTCGGCTCGACACTTTACAAAAGTGTTTCAAGTTGTTTACGTCTCGGACGATTTGTAGGATACTGGAATTCAATTCCAAATGAAAGAAAACCTATGGCGAGGTTTTAGCGCGGTCTTTTAAGGTGTATAATGTGGATTAGGTGGGTAGATAATTTGTGGCTCAGCCAACGAGAAGGTGTAGGTAGATGGATGTATGGAGTTGTAGGAGATGACTGGAGCTGAGATGAGATATGAAAACAGGCACTCACCTTGAAATGATGGGCTTTGCCAGGCGATCGATATGCACTCGTCTTCGGCACACCAATTGTTCCGATCTCTCCGTATGCACCTTCCTCTATGCCCCTCTATGCAGTAAGCCCAACCGTCAAGGTTTAAAGCCAGTCGACCAGATAGCCAAATGATATATCCCGGTGGACGGATCAAGTGTGCCTGGAAGTAGGGTGGAGGTGGTAAACACTCGTTCCGATGGATGGGGTACGGGCGCGCAGGCGATAAGCAAATGACGACGGCGGAGAGTCAATGGGTGAGCGCAATGTGTAGGCGGAGAGTGCTCGCAGTTGAGGATAGGCGGACTAAGGGGCGGAGATTGAAGGTTTGCAATTGAGAGGTTGAGGGTTCAAGAATCCGATGATGGGAGGGGTGACGGGGTGAGAGGAGTATTGTAGATTGGATCCGACGATCTTCCTATATATAATAAGTTACTAGATAGCGATTTGATCCAACCCTCTTGACGTTCGTTGAAAGGACCGACTTTTTGAACCAAAGGTCGTTATCGTCGGTTGTCGTTGTTGTATATCGTATATCCACAAAACGAATTGACGGATTGTGTGTCGATATCGATATTGATAAAGGTATCTATGTTTATGTCTATGTATGGATATATAAATCTACACAGGACGTTGAATGAGTATAGCTTGGCGAGTAATAGATGAATAGAGAGTAGATATAAACAGAGGTAATTGAGCATTCATGAACAATTCGAGTGGAGTGCTCATCATCGATCAACCAACCAACGATAGCGACTGCTGCTGAATTGCTACAAATTGATGGCCGAGGAAAGCGGGATATGCCGTTCGGCTTGCGAACCTTGAGAGAATTGGTTTGTATGCAGATACGAGAGACTGGGCCCGAGGACGAGGAGACACACCCCTAGTAATTCCCCCATACTAGCACCGTTAAAACTAGCGCAATTAATCGATCATACCACTCAAGCGAGAACTGGGCTGTAGTACGGTGCATAAACGCCAATCAATGAGACATTCATAGTCTAGCCTCCGGGGTCTTCTTGGGCTTGATGACCCCATCCCTTGGACGACGAGGGTGAGACATGGCGTTTGTTGATATGCGGGGGCGGGGGCGATTTGAGTTTTAGCGCAGAAGCAGAAAGGTCCAGGGTTCCTAGGCCGGAGTATACTTTACGTTAATTACCTTTCCTGGGTTTCTCTCTTGCTCCTTTCCTCTCTCCCCCTTGGTCTCGTTGAGTAGATACAGATAACCAGGTGCTAGCAGAGCCATTGCCGCTCTAACACGTAATACGACATCAGCATCCGGAGGGCTATCATGATCATTGGGTCGATAGGGCGATGATCAGGAATGAGGCATCTGACTGAACTCAAAAGTAAAACCTACTCCACACCGTCTACCATGACGCTGGGAGAAGTTATGAAATGATCCTCGTCCAGCCTAACTCCGAGAGCTGCATTCATTGACATCATGCTCGACGTTCGACAGACACTGCACAATAGTCGCCACCTGCACGATGGAGACAAGCTCAGATCAGATGATCGGCGATATCTCGTAATATTTTCCGAAATGCCGATACCCGGTTCCTACAATCACCCTATGAATCACCTATTGAAGCTAGTGATTACATGCATGGTGTGTTGTTTCTCGATCGCTTACTTGCAATAAAAGCATACATAGCTTTGCGTAAACAGACAGCTGTGCTGATAATCGTACGACTGGGAGAGGGTGAGCTGTTAACGACGTATCGCTTGGTCGATATCGAGCTCTCGCCGTCGACATCGACATCACTTCCTTGATGATGTGATAATATATACATCGTGATCGCCTGGTCCCAGTCGATCGATAGACACAAAGATCCCGAGCGGTATCAGAACGATCACACTCATACGCAAGCCTTAATCGCGTCACACTATATGTCCGCCCGGGAACATTCTCGGGTTCAACTTGAGTGGTTGGCATCAGCCTTACTCTGTACCCTTCTAAGCTATGTTATTATGAGAGGTACCCGATAATCAGATTGGTTCAGATTCTTTGTGTTCTTTGTGGCATGTTTAGCGTTTAGGTTGACTTTACACCATTTTGGTTTCGTTGTTGATGTCATTATGCTGACATCCTCATGTATGCATATTCTGGGGTCTAGAGTGTGTGGTATCATAACTGATACATAGCTCGCGTGGGTCAGCCAGTATAAGCACACTGGGACCGCAGTGGTCTAGAGCAACCGCGTGAGGTGACCTCGACTCATGCTTACTTCCTATTCTCCTATCCGGTCCATTGCCGAAGGGCCGGTCATGACACCTCAGACACGTATCAATGCCGATTGAGTTCCCACTAGTTCTCGGTGATTATTGTCAATAACATGCGGACATTCTCGGTCATGTATCTCGTGGATACATCGTATCGTAATTCATGGATCGCATGGGCCAGCCAAGACTTTCAGAACTTGCTATTTTGCTATTAAACGCATGGCTCGGCCAAGGCTTACTAATGCTTACTTCTACTTTTAAGGTCCTGATGCTCAACAGCCACGATGACCTCCATCAAATGAAAGCTCTTATTGTTCTTTCAGAGTTGATCGAATTATACTTCACTTCTTTCCTTTCCGAATATGATCACTGCCCAGACACCTTGGCCCTAGTTCTATTCTGGATCCCCCCTTTACCTTCAACTTCATCCTCCATCGCCCCATTTCCAGTCATCGCCCATTAGCTTGAGTCTCGGTCATGACAGCCACATGGACTATCAACGAATAAACGTTTTGATTGTCCTTGCATAGTTGCTCGAATTATATTTGTTTCCCTTCCAAGAATGATTACTGCCTAGGAATTCTATACCCAGCAAATATCTTTGCCCTAGTTCCATTCTGGACCCCTCCTTCACCCCCATCTTCCATCGTCCCATTTCCACTTCCAGTCACCGTTCCATTACCACTGCCAGTACCATTACTGGAAGTTCCGTTCCTTCCCTCGTAATCGATTTCGATAATTGGGATCAAAGGGCATGAAACGGGTGCGAGGTAGTTTCCGTATTCCCCTGCTAAGTAGAGGACTACACCGTTTGTCCATCCGAATCCTATTTGTCAACCATCTACTACAAATCATGAATGGGGGAGGGGGACATACCGACTACTACTTCATATTCACCGCCACCACCAGCAGCATCTGGATCAGTCATGTTGAACTATTCATCAGTATCTGTACCATCATCACTCGGCCGGAGGATGGTGTCTTCATGACTGAACTGACTTACCTTCTCAAACATGACACCTGCCGAACCGCCTTCGTATGTCCCCGTAGCATTCAAATCTGATAATGGTAATTGAGTCAAGATCCCCTCAATCTCTCCTCCAGTCGAATACCAAGAACAGAATGCAGCTTGCATATACCTTTTCATCAGTCTTTTTAGACAGTCTCTCGACGACGATAGACGTACCTATTCGCCCATTCTACCGCTAGAGCTTTTGGCCAAGGTAGCCCGACGGCTATATCGGTCATGGCTGTGAGATTACCAATAGTCTCTTCCGGTTGTGGGGGTAGTTCTGTCTCGTTCAGACCAAATTGACCAGGTACGACATCGTCGAATTCTACCGTTATATTGTTTGCAGTGACCGTGGATGCGTTCCCGATAGCCCTACCAATAGCTTCAAATGCTTTGATCGAAGTATCTACCAATCAGCCACTTCCCACTCCTTATCCTTCACAGAGATGGACAACTACGACAGAAGTCGGCACTTACAAGCATGAGGAGGCCAGGCATTTGGGAAATCCCAATTCAAACCAGCAGCGATAAGTGTAGCAGGACTAGGTATTCCAGCATATTTCCCTAATAGATACCTCCATCCAGAGACCATCTGTAGTCCAAGAGTTTCATTGTTGTATAATTCGGGAGGAGTGATATTCTGCCATAAGGCGAATGTACCGTGTGGACCGAATATATCGGTACGGTTCTCGGAGGTGATGTTGTAGTCGTAGAACCATGCTTTCTCGGGGTCCCAGTGTAGGTCTAGAGCTGCTGCTGTCAAGTTGTCTGCTACTGCTTGATGATATTCGCTTTGGGTCGTTGCATTTGAATTGGTGGCGTTGGACTGGGTCTCATTACCCCAGACTTGATATAGATTCGCCAACTAGTCATCAGTACTATACCCTATTTATGTAGATGATAATCACGTACCAGGGCATGATTACCTCTCATCAAAGAAGTCAAATCCACAGGAATCGTGGCTACAACACCCAATTTCCTTAGAATCGGAAATTGACTTTCCAAATCGATAATCCTCTCAGTAGCCCATCTAACACTATAATCCCATCCACTCTCGGCACCGCTAGCCAATTCGATATACAGTTTCTCCTTCTCCGTCTCATTCAGCGCTGGAGAAGCTTCATTCGCAGTTTCATAATCCTCCAAATACCCTTCAGGTCTCGGGGCGGTATTGACGAAAACATTATAATGATAGACTGTATAGGTCTCGTTTGTCCATGGTGATGTTACTTCGATTGAACGGTTGGAACCCCACCATTTCATTTCGATATCGGCTAATGGGAGGGCTTCGGATAGAATGGTAGTGTTGCCCGTTTCTTGGACGTAGAGGTTGAGCATCTGGACAAACATCGGTGGTTGGGATCGGTTTAGGTAGTATTTCCTGCAAATCAGCTCCACCCATCGCGTCTTGTGGTGGACGTGGTGATGTTGACACACCTTCCACCATTGGGAATGAAGCCGTATACCTATATCTCAGCTACTACCTCGGTCTATAGAGTCAGACATACCCGAATGAAATCCATGAAATTCCTAATCAGATCCGTAGCATAATCATACAGCTCAGATTTCAACAGTCCCTGTAATACCCAATAACTATCCCAATAATAAATTTCCCGATACCTCCCTCCAGGTACGACGATCGTATTGTTGAGTGGAATCAAGGAGGAATCACATTCATCAGGTTGACAAACTGCACTTTCGTTTGTTTGCCTGTGAGTCAGTGAGCTGCCTTCGACCACTCGACTGGATATAAAGAGACTCACCTGATCAAGAGAGTCCAGTAGGAATTGACAATACTGACCCATGCTTTGTAGATTGGGTCGGAGATGTCGTCAAGAATAGCAGGATCCGGGTTGAAACCTTCAATAGGGATTTGTTCAAGCTCAAGTCCTTCTCCACGCTATGGTTAGCTTGTTTTCCTTTTTGTTCCCCAGTGTAATGTAATGATAGATGGAGCGAGGGAGATACTCACGAAATTGTCTTCCACGAACTGAATCAACTGGGCCACAGTGATATTATCCCCTAATGCTTCGAAAGCAGCTGTGGTCTCATTCCTAGTTCCATTCGTGGGTTTATCCGCGAATGTCTACGAATCAGTACAAGCGGTCTCGCCAAGGAAGCAAGAGACGATACCTTGCTATCCGGGAAGATCTGTGACAACTGAACATCTTGCATCAACTACCCATCAGCTTTCGTCACTCTTCTTTCGAGAGTAAACGTACAGGACCAGGACAATAAGTCGCATTCATCCCATCTTGACACCATGCTTGAACAACTGGATAATTATCCTGTCCTGGTACTAATTCCTCAGGAGATGAACTGGCCGAAGGAACAGATGTGGATGCGGGAGTAGCGGAGAAAGAGGGTAAAGTCCCTGTTTCCGTAACGTTCTGGCCCAGACCAAGGGTAGCTGATACGAGCAACGATACGACTTTGAGTTTGATCATTGCTTGACTCTTGATGGTGGCTGCAAGTGAGTCAAGAATAAGAAATGAGTTGATTCGACTGACTTGACTTAGGTCAGAAGTTCAATTACCCGGTTAAGTACGGCTAATGTCGTCACTCCGTAGCCAGAAGCCAAGGCAACCCGCACAAGCCGGAGGTAAGTTGTTCGGTAGCCAGAACCAGGAAGGCGGAGGCGGAGGCGTCTCAGTTCACCGAGAGAGGAAGCCCCCTTCCCCGTTCAGTAAGTACTCTACCTGTACCGTGCCCTTCTGTTCTCCTCTATCGTTACCAAAAGAAGAAAGATGATCTACGATTAAACGTCATCAGGTACAAAGTGTAGATGCTTATGGGGAGGAGTGTATAAGTACAAGACTTGGAGACGGAATCAAAAAGTTGGATCAAGTTACATGTCCAGTCAGTCACCCAGTGCAATATTGACCAATACAGACACGCCATGGTCAAGCCAACGAAGTTATCCAAGCCAGTCAAGGGCCCTTTAGGCTCAAGCTCAATGTCCAAACCTACTGCTGGAACGAATTTGAAATCGAAGAGCTCGTCGAAGAACGATGCGAAATTATATTCATCCTTCAACCCTATCCCCATTTCCATCCCGTGTCCTATCTCCATTCCATCATCTTCGAAACGACCATTAACGAGTACGACACATTATATATACGTTCGACCTCACAAGCCTTCTCCCTCTTTCCTCTCGAGCTCAAGCTCCACAACGGAATCGACTGGGGATAGAACAGTATTCGCTACGAATTTACCTGTTGATATCACTGAGCGGGATTTGCGTACTATATTCAGTCAATGGGGTGTTATTGAGACTATAGAATTAGGTAGGCAGGGAGATGGGGATGTATTGGAGAAAGCAGTCAAGGGGTCATTGGAGAATGAAGATAGTGATTTATCGGATGATGATGAGGAGGAGGATGAAGAGGAAGTAGAGCAAGAGGAAGGTGAAGGAAGAAAAGAACCTCAATTCATCCATAATGGTCAGACTGGTTTAACGAAATCACAAAAAAGACGTGCGAAACGTAATAAAGGTCTACCACCCTCTATACCTACCGTTACACCCTTACCATCCCTCACACCAAGGACATATGGTCCTTCAGGATCTCATATCGCATATATCACCTACCTCGACACTGAATCCCTCAATACAGTTATGTCATATTCTGGCGCACCCATATCCCATCCAAAGTACGGTACATCCCCAAATGGATTGGAATACTACAAATCCCTTCATTCGACATCAAGACCGTCCCATCAGGCAATTAGGTTATTCGCAGATACTTCCATGGAGCGATACGATAGACTTCACTCTTTACTCCTCTCGTCTCGGGCTAGGCAAAAGGGTGCAGGAGCTTTGGTGGATGAAGATGGATTCACGGTTGTAGTTAGAGGAGGAAGATATGGGAGAACAGGAGGAAGAGGTGATGAAGGGAAAAAGAGTCTAGGGGTGGGAGTTGCAAAGCGCGGTTTGGGACCTAAAGAGGCTAAAGGCGGAGCGGCGGAATTGACAGACTTTTACAAGTTCCAAAAGGTTGATCGTAAGAGAAAGGGTACGTTCATGTTTACGTATATTTGATACTCGAGAGAATGCTGACAAATGTAGAATTGGCGGATCTGCGACTCAAATTCGACCATGATAAAGCAAAGGTCGAGGAGTTGAAGAAGTCAAAGAGGTTCAAGCCATATTAGTACATCTGCTATTGTGATGCGATGGGCTTGTGTGAATGTGTAATATGTATGTATGCATGTATTGCTCATGAGTAAATGAAGCACTTTCCAGAATTGTGTGATTAGACCGTCTCTCTCCGTCTCACTCTACGTCTGTAGGTATCTATCTATATCGTCGATCCCCTCTACTTATACCTGCGTGTTCCAACCTCCAATCTCCACAGTCCCCTCACTCACTTTATCTGCCCCCGGATCTCCTGTCCGTAGCTTTCGCCCTCAAATCAGCCTGTTCAATAGCCCTCGTAATATCCAAGATTTCGGCCGGTCTCAGATCAAAGGTCTGTTGCAAGGTAGGGATCTGTTCACTTGTAATCAACAACGAATGATGTCGTTCCTCTTTATTATTACTCGTATTCGTTTGCGAAGTAGATGTCGAGGTCGAAGGATCATAAACCATTGATTTAGGGGTATGAGTTCCATCTCCAGATCCTACTTTTTCGCCTTTCTCCTGGGGATTCATCCCTTCAATCTCTTTCTTGACCTCTCCTAATCTAGGTCCTCCATCTCCTTTACTCTCTGTCTCTGAGCTCGACGAGGTGGTGGTTTCATCAGGTGAATGATTCTCAATCCCCCTTCCATTTCCATTGGCATTGGTCGAGCCGGTTGAAACGAAGACAGAAGAGTAGATATCGGTTAATTCTTTCGAAGGGGATTCAGAGATCATGTCGAGTTTAACTAGATTATCGAGATATGTAGCTCCTCTCCATGCTTTGTAGTGGGACCATGCTCGCCATAGGACGTAGAAGAGTGGGAAATTCGGTAAGACTGGGATAATTGCGAATGGCCATGTGAGGGGGGAGCTGGGAGTTAGCGTGTTGTCGAGCGATGGTAGAATCGAGGTATAGTGGGGCGGGAAGCATCGGGAGTGGGACCGGAAGTGGGAGAAGAATGAATAGAGAACGGAAGTGAGGAGGAAAAAGAACAATATCGCGAAAGGACATACAAGATGACAGATCTCCACATCATTTTCTTGTGATACGGTATACGCGTTTGCAACATTTGATGTAGGTGGGGCAAGAGGTTCGGTAGCTTGACTTCCTTCAATTCAGGTCTTAGGAGTTTGATCTGTAGATCAGCTTTCACCCCGACTCTCCACTCCCGAGCAGGCGCGAAGACCTGACCCAACTCACCTCGATCTTTTCCTGACTTTTCCCAGCCTTCTTTTCTTCTTCAGTCAATATCCCAACTCCTCTACCTTCATGAATCCCCTTCAACATCCATTCTTCATATTCTATCTTATCCATCAATCCCTCTCCTTTAGTATAAAACCAGAATAACCAAGAATCAGGTTTTTTCGTACCCAATTTTAACCATTGTTCTTGAGCTCCATTTAATCCACGATTAGCTAATGCTGATAGTGTATATCTAGATGAAGATGTCGAGGGGGGTGGAGCGTTGGGTTGAGATACTTGATAAAGAATTAATGGGAGTTCTGAATTGGACTTCGTGTTGGGGGTGGTCTCGGAGTCGGGTTCAGTAGGTAATGGACGTGTTGGTGATGGTTTAGGAGGAGCGCGAGGCGTGGGGAGTCGAGCCAGGGGTAGAGCGAATATCCTGAATGGTCTTTGTGCCATTATGTCTATATCTGTGTCTTCCCTTCTGGTCAAGTCAAGTCGATAAAGGTAGAGTAAGTGAAGAACAATGAAATAACATGGGATTGCCGTAAGCTGTACTGAATTCCAGAATTAGCCGTGTAGATCGTCGTCATACGCGTCCCTCTTTAATTTCGGCAATCAAGATCAAGATCAAGCTCAATCACCAATACACAGATACATACGTATCAAAGCATGGCTACCAACGACCCACCACCAGCATCTAGTCAAGAAAGTGGACTACAGAAGGCAAAGACCAATTTAAAGTATTTGGCTCTTGGGTCTGGAGCTGCTGTAGCTCCTAGTAGTCTAGCTACTAGGTCATTTTTGACTACCACGAGGTATGTCCGTGTATCATGTCCCGCACTGAGTCGCCCGTCGTTCGGATCTGACTAACGAGTCTACAAGGATCGGATGGATGATTCTCTGAATCTACGTAGAAGCTAGAGTATAGTCAGAAGCTGACTCACACCAGATACGTTCTACGATATATCATCCGTCGCCTGATTCGGTATGCCAAATACGCAGCTATAGGTGGAGTAGCAGCTCTAGTAGGAGGGACAGTATTAGGTACGATGGGAAGTGGATTAGCATTCTTCGCTGCTCCAGGGATATTAGGTGGGATGGGATTAGGATTAGCAGGTGGATTAGCCAAGGTATGTTCTCCCTTCTGCCTTCTTCTTGTCCACTCTCAGAACATCTTGGGCCGCTATCCCTTTATCTTTATCAACTATAGCTCTCGCTCCGTTCGAGCTGAGCTGATGATAGTTTGGCTGGCGACACCGAGGATCTTATTTCAGAGGTGGGATTTGGGATTGGGAAGGAGCAAAGAAAGCCGCTGCAGAAGGAAGGGATGGAGCTAGTGATGAAAAGGTTGATGCCGCTCGATCCAGGAAGGAGGAGAATAGGGAGGTAAGGAGGGATGTTTGGATGAGAGCGTGAGGGCGTGAGAGTATGAGGGCTTGAGAGCATTCTGTGTTGGTTTGGATTAGGACAGTAGAGAGCTGTCCCACTCAGTGATGGAGTACACGTATAATAGCATCCAATGTAGCACTTCTTTGGACTGATATCCAGTTGTCGTCCATGGTCCAGTCTTGTAATGCGCACGATCCAATCCGCACTATGCCTGCACAACCCATTAATCCGCAATCACCATACATAGCCAAACGTTACAAAACTAGAAAATGTATCAAAATCTAGTCCAGTATCTAATGACCAGTCTGTCGTCGCTGCTCCTGGATAACGTTGGAGAGCTCTTCGATCTTTCTCTTGGATCGGAGAAGTGTGCCGAGCTGATAGGTTAGCGAAGTTTCGGCGGGAAGGAGTCAGGTCGAGTCGTCGTGCCAGTCCGAGACGAGCGCTCTTGGCTCGACGACTCTCCTCATCCACTTACCCTCTTCTTGGTGAGCTTCTTGGCCTTCTTGTCCTTTGAGTTCCTCAACAATTCCATGACTCGCTTCTCGTATGGGGAGAATCCAGCGACTTCTCGGATAATGGACTTGACAAAAGTCTTCTTCTCGCTAGAATGTTAGCGACTTCCTATTCCTTCTGTCCCTGTCCACTGTCCCTCGTCCTTCGACTCCCTCACACCAGGACAGCGCATGACATATCGGATGACTCACGTCTTGATACCCTTCTTGTTGGCGGGTCGGACAGCTCGGGGGATGACGGTGGAAGGTCGTCCCTTGTTCTGACCGTAACGGAGGTCTGGATATTAGTGCTGTCCTCGTGTATCCTAGTCTCGCCGGAAAGGTAAACGCACTAGATCGGGGCTTGGAGGAAGACATCTCAACGTCGGCCATTTTGTCCTATTTTTCCAAAATCCAAATGTATCCAATATATCCAGTATGCAGTTGAGGGTTGAGGATAAAGTGCAGTGATTAGAGCGTCCAATGATCCAGTCCAATATATGTCCAATATCCAGCAACGACGTTTCCAACAAGATGATTGATTGTCGAGATATATTTCGTTGATGGAAAGCAGACAGTCCAGGTGGAGCAGATTTAAGGATGGATGATAATTTCGTGTAGTGTAAATAGCGAGAGTATAATCGAGAGAAGAATCTAAGTCAGCTGATTGCCCAGCACTACGCGATACACAGGGGACATACGGGTTTAGGTGTTGATATTGATGGTTAATCTATCCAGCAACGACAACCAGCAAGCAACCAAGGGGAAGGATTTGGATCGGTATTATAATTTCACCGCTCCTTAGCCAAAGTGGCGAAATTGAATGGTGGACAGGGATTACTCGAATCCCACGTCATATGTAAATACTTCCGTCCCCCCCCTCCTCCCTTCACTGCGAGACTACAATTATTCTCTCTCTCATACATATTCACCCCGACTTATAACCAATCCGCCTCCTTTACACAAAACAACCGTGGAGTCAAGCGGAGGAATGGCGTTGGGGGAGAATCAATATTCCTAACTAGAATGGGCCTTTCAAAATTCTTTCTATCCTAGTAGTCTTTTACGAGATTAAATATGGGTAGCAGGTTTCGCTTATGGCATATATCTTTTTATCTTTTTCATATGCGTGTTCTGTATTTACTCGTTTCATGTATACAATCCCATGTGTCCTGTCGTGTCTTTGGCCTAAGAGATGTAGCTTAGCATTGGTGCTCGAGTAGTTACAAGGGTGAAGGGTGAAGATTTCGGAGATTCAGGAACGGAATAGACCTCCACCGAGCTGGTCCATCTCACTCAGTCCACTCACTGTTGGCTGTACAAGGAGTCACTCACAGAACATAAGCAGCATCATCAAGATGCAGAGGTCATGCTCCACATGCCTCGCTCGGCGCACCTTCGATCTGGGAATAGGAGGAAGTAGATCATACAGTATCGTGCCCAAATCTCCGCTCAAATCAAATCCATCTGGTCGACACGATGGTCCTTCCAAATCAAGCCGGGTGGATTATGCGAACCAGAGAGACGATGTTCAACTTAATGATAGGAGGGAGTCTGGCAAAAGGGCTTCAAGCACAGGAGGGAGTAGGACTGGAAGTGGGCATGCACGTCGTGCTAGATTGGCTGGGTTCTTGGATGATCCCCAATTGACCAACGTCAAGCGTGACGAGATGCAATCGAGGTCATCAGCATCAGGCACTACCGATTCAGACTCAATTAAGGATAGCCATGCAATCCGGAATGATAGGAGGAGACCAGACTTCGACTCCGAAATGATACCCAGACCGACTCGACAGGGCCCTCGCTCGTCAACAAAAAGTGATTACAAGCCGTTACAAACGGGGTACATTACCAGGAAGCCGCCCCCAACCCCCACCTCTGCTGAATCAGTCCTCGAACATAACGTACCAGGTCCATCACGTCGAAAAGTAAGCCTCCCTTAACCGATTCAATGTCGAGATAAGCCTGACGACAGTACCACTTCAAAGCGCTTCATCACGAAACAGCAATCAGCGCCTTCCACCGTCCCTCAACCCCTCAAACTCCAATCATTAAATACAGAGACCCGTACTTATTCCT